>OJIS01000623.1_pt1 | contig 11173 bp, 9 predicted proteins | sample 1595671 | NCBI WGS metagenome assembly OJIS01 (sample SAMN05416814, study PRJEB24817) | seawater metagenome | isolation source: Sea water | place: Canada:Atlantic | collected 2013-07 | reverse complement strand
CCAAGGAAGAGGTGAAGGCCGAATTCAAGCCGACCTGGAAGAAGATGCGCAAGCAGTTGGTCAAGGACTACCTGCTGTTCCCGGCCCTGGCGGGTCCGTTCGCCCCCTTCGTGTTCGCCGGTAATATGGCGGCCAATGTGGCGCGCAACCTGTGGTCTTCCCAGGTGATCTATAACGGTCACTTCCCGGAAGAGGTGGAGCAGTTCCCCGAGTCCGTGATCGAGAACGAGACCCGTGGCCAGTGGTATGTGCGTCAGCTGCTTGGTTCGGCCAACTTCGAAGGTGGCCGTCTGATGCACGTGATGAGCGGCAACCTGAGCTTCCAGATCGAGCACCACCTGTTCCCCGATCTGCCGGCTCACCGTTACGCCCGCATTGCGCCTGAAGTGCGTGCCATCTGTGAAAAACATGGCCTGCCGTACAACACCGGCTCTTTCGTGAAGCAGTCCCTGAGCGTCTGGAAACGGATCTTCAAGCTGTCCCTGCCCAGCAAAACGGAAGGCGGCAGCAAGAAGGGGCCGCTCAATGGTCTGCGAGCCAAAGTAGTGTCCCTGACCCGTGAACCTGAGTCAGAGACACGCAAGGCTGCCTGATAGCCTCAAGGTGGTCTGATCTCCTGGTTCGGGCCGGTCCTGCGCTGGTTCCGGCCCTGCCATCCTTATGCTACTCTCAGTCGATCTGAGAGTAGCTTTTTTTATTTGGGGACAAGGCAGAACGCATGGCAGAAATGACAGATTCCGGTGTGCTGTTGCGAATGGCCTATAAGGCCATGATAAACGCCGGTATTGATGCCGATGCCGTGTTGGCAGAAGTCGGTCTCGACAAATCCATCCTTCAGGTGCCGGACCTGCGTACGCCCCATGACGCCCAGGAATGGTTCTGGCAGGCCCTGGAGAAGGTGTCCGGCGATGAACACATCGGCCTGCATCTGGGTGAGCATATTCCGGTCTACAAGGGCCAGGTGCTCGAATACCTGTTCCTTTCCAGCCCCACCTTTGGCGAAGGCCTCAAGCGAGCCCTGGATTACCAGCGCCTGCTGTCCGATGCCGCCCAGGGAGAGTTGTTTGAAGAAGGCGACCGAGTCTTCCTCAAGCAGATGATCTGGAGCAAACGCCTCAGTCATCTCAACGAATGCATGATGATGGGCGTGATCAAATTTTTCCGCTTTGTTACCGACGGGGCCTTCGAGCCGCTGGAGGTGCACTTTGGTCATACCCGCCATGCGGACAAACTGGAATACGAACGTCTGTTCGACTGCCCGGTGAAATTCGACATGCCGAGCATTGGCATGTACTTCGATGCCCGGGTCATGAATTTGCCGTCAGCCCACCACGAGCCGGAACTGCTGCACCTGCATGAACAGCTCGCCAGTGAGCAGGTGGCGCGGCTGGAAAAGCAGGACCTGGTGGCCCAGGTCAACCGGTTGATCGGTGAGCTGCTGGAATCCGGTCATGCCAACCTGGAAGAAGTGGCCGAACGCCTGGGTATCAAGGCCCGTCAGTTACGCACTCGCCTTGCGGATGCCGGCACCAACTTCAACCAGCTGGTCGCTGACTATCGTTGCCGTCTGGCCAAACGCCTTCTCGCCGGCACCGAAGAATCCATCGATGAAATCGTCTATCTCACCGGGTTCTCGGAACCGTCCACGTTCTACCGGGCTTTCAAACGCTGGGTCGGTATGACCCCGATTGAGTACCGCAAGCTGAAGGCGGAAGAAGACGCGGCGGAAAACAGTTGAGCGATGCGAGTTGAAAGTTGAAAGCAAAAGAAAGGCGCCAGTGGCGCCTTTTTGCGATTTGTCGTAGAAAATTTCGTGCGTCACCCTGCGATGGTGCCGTTATTCTTCGCCTCACCGGGTTGTGAGGCATCTATCAAAACTGTTAATCGGTGTGAATCAGTGAAAGAGTCTCTGCGCAAAGTTTTCTCCCCCATTCTCAACCCTTTTGAATCCGGTGATGACAACTATGCCTATCGCCCCTCGCACCGAAAAATCCTGATCGTGGTGGGTACCTTGTTTCTGGTGCTTGCCACCGGGGCCATGGCAGCAACACTGGTGGCTGAACTGTATGGCGGGCTGATTCCCGTCGCTGTTTTTCTGGCGGTGGGCCTGGTGTGTGAAGTGGTGGGCCTGTTGGGCAGTGACAAGGCGGTGGCCCGGATGTGGAAGAGCAAGTAATCCGGGGCTGTAGCGTTTGTTTGTTCGTTGAAGCCTTGTGAAAAGGCTCCAACGGTCAAGGTAGCGGACTCTCTATTCAGAGCACCATGGCGGCAAGCCAGCCTGCGGCGATCAGTGGCAGGTTGTAATGAATAAAAGTGGGAATCACCGTGTCGCGGATATGGTCGTGCTGGCCATCGGCATTCAGGCCGGCGGTGGGCCCCAGGGTAGAGTCCGAGGCCGGTGAGCCGGCGTCACCCAGTGCGGCCGCACTGCCGACCAGGGCGGCGGTAGCCAGCGGGGAGAACCCCAGTGCCAGACAGAGCGGCACATACAGGGTGGTAATGATGGGAATGGTGGAGAACGACGAGCCAATCCCCAGCGTCACAAACAGGCCGAGCAGCAATAACAGCGCCGCCGCCAATGGTGGACTTTGCAGGCCGCTGGTCACGCTTTCCACCAGCACCGGCACCTGCCCGCTGGCGCCTACCACAGCGGCATAGCCGTTGGCGGCAATCATGATAAAACCGATCAGGGACATCATTTTCACGCCCTGGGTAAAGGCATCCTGGGATTCCCGCCAGGGCACTACACCCCCCGCTGTAAACACCAGAAACCCCACCAGGGCACCGAGAATAATGGAGTCGCTGTAAAGCTGTAGTGCCAAGGCGGCGGCCAGGGCGATGGCGGCGACGATGACGTTGCGCGGCGAGAGCGAGACGTGTTGTTCCTCGCCGGGGAGCTCTACCGGCCGGTAATCGCGGGGCTTGCGATAGCGGATGAACGCCAGAATCAAACCCACCACCATGCCCGCCGCGGGCAGCAGCATGGCTAGCGGCAGTTCTCCTTTGGGAATCTCAAGGCCGGCTTTTGCCAGGCTGGGGCCGAGCTGGGTATGCAGGAAAATACTGCCGAAGCCCACCGGCAACACCATGTAGGGCGTGATCAGCCCGAAGGTGAGCACGCAGGCGGCCAGTCGTCGATCCAGGCGCAGCTGGTGCATCACCTCCAGCAACGGCGGCACCAGGATGGGGATAAAGGCGATATGAATGGGCACTAGGTTCTGGCTCATGATGGCGGCAGCCAGCAGCACGGTGAGCAGCAGGGTACGAATCCGGCGTAGCTGGTGTGGGGCCGGGGTGCGACCCAGCCGGGCGATGATGCGGGCGGCCAGCCATTCGGTAATGCCGGAACGGGCAATGGCTACCGCAAAGGCACCGAGCAAGGCATAGCTCAGGGCGATATTGGCGCCGCCACCCAGGCCGTCGCCAAAGGCCGCCAGAGTGCTTTCCAGATCCAGCCCACCACCAATGCCTGCCACCAGCGCCGCGCACAGCAGCGCCAGCACCACATTCATGCGCGCAATGCTCAGGCCCATGAGCAGAATCACGGACCAGACGATGGGGTTGAGTAACGGGCTCATGGCGCCTCCGCCGGGCGGGCTGGGTCGGTTGGAAGGCGCGGAGTTTAGCAGGGGTGGGGGAGGGCTTGCTAACCCGCAAGACCCCTTGATGTCTGGTAGAGCGCCGTTGAGAGCGATGTAGGAGCCATGCTCGCATGGCGAATCGTTTTCCCTGCCAGCGATCAGTTAGTAAGCCGGTAGTTAAGTCAGACTGTAGGAGCGGCGCTCGCGGCGCAATTGGCGAGGTTAGAATCGCGCCGCGAGCGACGCTCCTACGGAAAATAAAAACATAGCCCTAATGTATTTAATAGCCTCAGAAGCTGTGCTGGCTATTGTCGGCAGACAGGCTTTGCAGCCACTGGCGCAGGCGTTCTTCGGTGAGGGTGCCGCTGTGCCCCTGGGTGCTGTCTTCCTCGATCAGATAGCTGCGCGGCAGTTCGCCGTACCAGTTCGGGTCGATTTCCCGGCGTTGTCGGGCAGGGATTGGATCGGCGAACTGGTAGTTGGGCAGGGCGCCGGTGTTATGTCGCTGCAGGGTGGCGGCCACATCATCGCTGCTGCGCAGGGTGTCGGTGTTGACCAGCACCACCGGCAACGTCTCGCCTTCCTGATGCAGTCGACCCAGGGCAGCCAGTTCGTCATAACAGGGCGGGCAGTCCACCGACCAGAGCACCACCAGTACGGGGCGTGGATGCTGCTCCAGGAGCTGCTGGTAGTCCCCCCGGTGCAGTGGCTCCAGGGCCGTGGCGAAGCAGGAGAAAGCCAGCAGCATCATGAAAAGCGCCAGGTGTTTCATTGGCTTTCTCCGCTAATCGCTACCAGCTGGTTGCCTTCATCGTCGGTGCGCCAAGCGAGAAAAATCTGCTCGCCATTGCTGATCAACAAGGGGTGGTCGGAACCGTTGCGGGTGTACAGCAGGGAGCGCACGTCATTCCAGTGCTTACCGCCATCCCGGGACAGTTTCAAACGGATAACGCTGCGTTCCCCATCGTCCAGATCCTTCCACGCCAGTGCCACGGTATCACCCAGCACCGCTACCTGGCCGTGGGCCGCGGCGGGGCCGCCCAGTTTTATCGGGCTGTCTCCGCTGCGCTGGTAGAACAGGCCCTGGCGTTTTTGTCCGGCGGTGAACCAGAGCTGATGACGGCGGTTTCCGTCCATGGCCAGCGCCGGACCATGGTGGGGGCAGCCGTTGAGTTGCCATTGATCGTCGCTGGCCCGTTCGATGGGCTCTGGGGTGGTGGCATCCCGGAAGCGGATCAGGGCGTGGTCGCGGATGCCGCCGGTGAAGACCTGGCGGTAGAGAATTACTGGCAGGCCTTGCTCATCAATGCTCATGGCCAGCCGGCAGCATTCACAAGAATGGGCGGCCAGGCGCTGATTGCGAGCGAAGCTGGCGCCGTGGTCTGTGGAGTGGGTGTAGTAAAGCGCCGCGCCCACATAGTCCTGGCCTGCGTCTTTGGCGTTCTGCTGGTCGCGTTTGTCCACCCACACCAGGAACAGCTCGCCGTCGTCGTTGACGGCCATGGCCGGAAAGCGGTGGGCGATGGTGCGGCGATCGTCATTGATGGTCACCGGTTCGCTGAAGCTGTTGCCGCCATCCAGGGAGCGGCTGAAACGGATATGCCCGGTCCAGGGTGTGTCCGGTTTTTTGGTCCATAGCAGGTAGATTTGATTGTCCGGGCCGAAGGCGATTTGCGGGCGATCTTCGCCCTGGTCATCCACCGCTTCCGGTTCCGGGTTGACGATCCGCGGTTCGCCGCCTTGCTGTTGCACACGAATATGATCCTGCTGATACCAGACCCACCAGAGCTTGCCATCATGATCGAAGGCCGGGGTCGGGGCGCGACCGCATGCGGGGGCAATGCGGTCTTCGCAGGCCGCGTTGGTGTTGTGGCTGTGGGCAGAATGCGCTGACACTGCGGGCGCCATGGCCAGCAGTGTGAGTGTCAGGCAGGCGAGTGCTCGATACGGCATCAGTAATCCCAGTTAACTTCGGCAAACAAGGTGCGGCCCGGGTAGGGGTGAAACACGTAGTAGCGATGATCGGTGACATTATCCATGCCCAGCGCCACGCTGATGTGATTATCCAGCTGGTAGCGCCCGCGTACATCCAGCACCAGATAGTCGTCGGTAAAGCCGAAACCTTCCGCATCGCCGTCGCTGTTATCCAGACTGTCATAGGGATCACTGGCGTAGCGCAGGCCACTGCTCAGGTTCAGTTTTTGTGTGGCCTGGTAGCGGGCCAGCAGGTTGGCACGCCAGCGGGGAACGCGGGGGAACTGCTTGCCTTCAGAGGCTGGCTGGGCGGCGTTGTCTTCGATAATGGCGCGGGTGTAGGAGACGTTGAAGTCCACGGTCAGACCGTCCACCAGCAGGTCCGGCCAGTTGGCGATGAACTCGATGCCCCGTGAGCGCACCCGATCGATGTTCTGGAAGTTGTTTACGCCAGTGAAAACGTTGGTCTGCCGGAAGATGGCATCGTCCACGTCGTTTTCCCACAGGTTCACGGTCACCGTTGCCAATGGGAAGAAGTGCTTCACCATCAGATTCTTACTCAGACCCACCTCGGTTTTCAGGTTCGGGTCGAAGGCCGCATTGAAGTCGCCATTGTTATCCAGGCTGCCCTGGTAAAGTTCACCCACGGTGGCGAAGCGGTGAGCCTTGCCCAGGGACAAGCTGGTGAGCCAGTCGCCGGTTGGCCGATACCTCAGGCTGGCCTTGGGAGAAAAGGCCTGTTCGTGGCGTTGTGGATAGGCGGCGGAGGCACCGTTCTGGACCAGACGACCGTCGCTGGCCTGCCACCATTCCTGACGACCACCCAGTGTCAGATCGAGTTTGTCGGTGGGTGCCCATTGGTTTTCGATAAACAGGGCCTGGGTGCGGGTTTCGCCCTGGGAGGCGCTTTTCAGGGTGCGGCCCCGGGTGGTACGCCACTCGCTGGTGTCGTAGTTGATCTCGTCCAGGCGGTAGCGGTCGATGTGGTAACCGAAGGCCACTCGCTGGCCCAGCCAGCCGCCATCGTGGCGATGTCCCAGATTCAGGTCGAAGGTCTGCCAGCCAGTGCCCTGGTCATCACTGAAGGTGCCGGGGCCGCCGACCCTGGCCACCGCGAAATCGGTGCCGGAGCGGCGGCTGGTGTCGTCCAGTACCCGGTAGTCGGATACGCCGGTCTGGATGTCCCAGCCATTACCCAGCTTGCCATCCAGCTCCAGGCCGGTGATCAGATCCTGGCTTTCGCTCAGGCCCAGTCGCTGACTGGTGACGGCAAAATCCTCACCATTGATGGTCACATCGCCATTGTAGATCAGGCTGCCATTGGCATCGCGCAGGTAAGTCTGGGGTGTCAGGGTTTCATCACGGCGGTCCAGCCAGGCCAGGGTGAGGCGGGCCTGCAGATCGCGGGTCAGGTCGTAGCCCAGCTTCAGTTTCAGGTTCTGCTCGGTCACCTCGCTGCCGCTGGCCGCATTGTAGAGATAGCCGCCCTGGGAATAGGGGTAGGCCCCGGTTACCGGGGTGCCGGGATTGGCGCCGGGTCCACGGGTGAGACCGAAGCTCTGCGGATGGCTTTCGTTTTCCAGCCGGCTGGCGGCCAGCAGCAGGCTCCAGGCCCCTTTGCGATTGCCGACCACGGCGTTCAACCGATGGCCCAGATACGACTCGTCAGTGCCGTAGTCGTCGAAGTCCTGCAAAAAGGTACCGGCACTGAGGTGGGCCATTGGCTGGCTGGGCATCGTGGTGTGGAACACGGTGACACCGCCCAGGCTGTTGCCGCTGTAACGGGCAGAGTAGGGACCGTAGAGAATCTCCACCCGATCGATTTCCCGGGGCTGCACCACATCCCAGCGGGGAGCCGTGCCAAAGTTGGCGCCGAGAAAATTACTGAGCAGCAGCCCGTCGCTGTAAACCAGTGCGCGCGGGGTCTGGAAATTGTGCATATCGCGGAAGGTAAGCAGGCCGTTGCGGTCGCCGATAAAGCGTTTCCGTACCATCAGGTTGGGCTGGTACTTGATCACGTCCTCGCTGTCTGCAGTGTTGATATCCGCCACCTCGGCAGCGGTGATCTGACTGCTTAGCGCAGAGGCCGGACTATCCAGCGCTGAACCGGACTGACTGACAGAAATGGTCTCCAGCTCATTGGCGTGCAACGAGGAGAGACTGCTGAGCAGGATACTGGCGAAAACACGACGATGCATGGAACCCCCGGATGATGGCGGGGGCATTATTGGTAAAACCGGGGGCGAGGCCAATGTGGCAAAGTGTCGCAGCGGTGGAAAGGCAGTGAATAGTTAACAGTGAATAGTGAACAATTACGCGAACGCGCGTGGTGGTATCTGAAGCGCTAAGAGTACGCGGCCAACTTCTGGTCGCGGGCTCCGACGCGTTGAAAACTCTCGAAGCGATCCCGCGCCGCTGTTAACTATTCACTGTTAACTGCTTTTCACTCTCTGCGTGATTCCCCCTCAATGGTCACATTGCCATCGTCCTGGCGGGGCGGTTGCTGGAAGGGGTTGGGGCCTTGTTGGGTGTAACGGCTATAGGTGAAGCCGCCACTCTGCATGGTGGTGAAGCCCTGCAGGGTGCCTTTCTCGATGACCTTGCGGGCCATGGCACGGCGCGAGCCCGGCAGCAGCAGGGCAAAGCCCACCGCATCGGTGATGAAGCCGGGGGTGATCAGCAGGGCGCCGCCGAGCAGCAGCATGATCCCTTCCACCATTTCCTGGCCGGGCATGTCGCCCTGTTGCATACGCTGGTTGAGACGTATCCAGGTCTCCAGCCCCTGGCGGCGGAACAGGTAGCTACCCAGCAGGGCGGTAACCACGGTGGCGACGATAGTGATCGGCCAGCCAATCAGGCTAGCCACTTTCGCCAGCACCAGCACTTCCAGCAGGGCAAAACCGAAGATGAAGAAGAAAATGCGACCGAAACCCATGGGGTGTCCTGTGTCAGAGGTATATGTGTCTCAAGATGGTGTTAATTGGACAGGGATTCAAGGGGCTGGTTCCGGGGCCATGGAATCGGTCAGTTGCTGGCGCAGCCAGCGATGGGCGGGGTCACGTTCCTGGGCTTCTGCCCAGAGCATATAAATCGGTACCGGGGGGATCGACACGGGAAAGGGCAATACCTGCAATTGCAGTGCCTCGGCGTAATGGCGTGCCAGGCGTTCGGGAACGGTGGCGATCATGTCCGAGCGGGCGCTGACGGCCAGCATGCTGGCAAACTGGGTCACCCGGGCACCGGTGCGGCGCTGCCAGCCTGGTGCGTTGAGAATCTGGTCTAGCGGCAGACGGCGGTTACGGTCAGGCAGCACCACATGCTCGGCCTCCAGAAATCGTGATTTACTGCAGCGACCCTTGAAGAGAGGGTGGCCTCGGCGCGCCACCACCACCAGGTTTTCTTCCACCAGGACCTCACGGTGGAGTCGGCTGTCTTCCTGGACGAAAGCATCCACGGCCAGGTCGGCGTGGGCCTTGTGCAGCATCTCGGCCATGTTGTCGCCGGCGGGGGCAATTTCCAGCACCACGTTAGGTGCCCGGTGGCGAATGCGCTGCAGCAGCGGTGGCAGCATCACCATCTCGAAGTAATCCGCGCTGAGCAGCCGGAAATGGCGCTGGCTGCTGGTGGGATCAAAGCGGTTGCCTGGGTCGAGGACATCGCCCAGGGACGCCAGTTGGGGGGCGAGCAGCAGGTGCAATTCCCGGGCGCGGGGAGTGGGTTCCATACCCTGGCGGGTTCGCACAAACAGCTCGTCGTCCAGGGTGTGACGCAGCCGTTGCAGCGCCGCGCTGATAGCGGGCTGACTCATCCCCAGTTGGTCGGCGGCTCGCGACAGTTGCCCAGCTTCCATGATGGCAGCGAAGACGGGAAGCAGGTTCAGGTCGATACTGCGTAAGTTCAGCTTCATGGATATTACTTATATCAAATATCAATTATGAAAAGGAGTGCTGGCTGGTTATTTTCTGGGGTGTGCGCAACGACAGGATTAAACCGGAGAATAACAATGGATCAGCAACTGACCGCCTTTGTAACGGTATTCATCATTCTGACAGCAATCTGGGAGCTGGTGGCCGGCCGCACCCGCGACGGTAAAAAGACCCGGCAGGACTGGAGAATCGCTTTTCTGGCCACCTTCATGATGGTGGCCGTGCAGCGCCCCCTGGTCTTGCTGCTGCTGACGCTGGGCCTTTCCCGGCTGTTTCCCGGCAGCGCCGGTTCTCTGGCCTGGCTGGAAGCGCAGTATTTCTGGCCGACACTGATCGTCTTCTTCTGCATTGAAGAGTTGATTCACGGCGCATTTCACCTGTTTGCCCATAGCCGCCGACCGAAGAACCGTTTCCTGCAATGGGTGCAGGCGTTCTACAAGATGAGTCATCGTCCCCACCATCTGGCTGGTGGCCAGGACAACAAGGGCCAACTGTCAGTGACCCAGACCTTTGTGAATGGCTGGGCCTGGTGGCTGATCATGCCGAATTACACCTTCCAGCTGGTGTGCCTGTATCTGGGCCTGGTGGAAGTGTTTCTGGTCGGCACCGCCATCAAGGGCATCTGGGCCGCGCAGACCCATGTGAACTGGAACTGGGATCTCTACTTCCATAATCACCAGTGGGCCTGGGTGCGCAAGACCATGTGGGCGCTGGCCCATGTGCTGACCTTTCCGACCCAGCATCACCACCACCATTCCCGTGGCCCCAATTCCGCCAAGAATGTGACCTCCACGCTGGCGATCTACGACTGGCTGATCTTCGGCACTCTGGCCATCGAAAAGCAAAAGCCTGACGTCTACGGCTGGCGCCAGAAGGATGACGAGGCCAACAGCGTGCTCAAACGCTACTTCTTCTGGGATGTGCGCCAGTACATGCCGGGTGGGGCGGCGAAAGCCAAAAAGAAGCGCGAAGAAAAATTGGCGAAAGCGGCCTGAGAGCCACCGCGCTGATGTTGTAGCGCCTCGTTGCGGGAGAGCACGGGATCTTCACGCCCTGCCGGGGTAGACCTGGCGGGGCTTTTTAACATCAGTCTCGAGTGACGAGGAGCGAGTTGCGAAAGATAAAACCGGGGGCCGGATGCGACAGGACTTCTACGATGATCTTGTTGGTGGTGGGCCTGGTACTTTACGACGGCATGTCTACGAAACCGCTGTAGGAGCTCCTCTTGAGGGGCGAACCGAGCGAAGCGAGGCGGCAGACATATCCGTTCCCGCACCCTTTTTTAAAACCTGTCGAGTCAGCGTCTGATCATCCTTCGGTTGATTCCCGCGTTCACACACGGTTCGCCCTTCAAGAGGAGTTATTCGCTACGCTCACCCTTCGGGCCGCACGGAACTACGTGTGTTACTCAGCTACGCTCCGTTCCTACAGCGGCTATCGTTGATAGATTGGGAGCACAACCCAGACACAAAAAAGCCGCACCTTTCGGCGCGGCTCTTTTGTTGATCGTGTGGCAAAAGTCTCAAGTCGCGTCGTAACTCGAAACTTTCAACTCGCTACTGGTTTACGCACCCAGCAGCATCTGACCACACACACGCACTACGTTACCGGTCAGGCCCTGAGAGGCCGGGCTGGCAAAGAAGGCGATGGTTTCGGCCACGTCCACCGGCTGACCGCCCTGGTTCATGGCGT
>OJIS01000622.1_pt1 | contig 11179 bp, 4 predicted proteins | sample 1595671 | NCBI WGS metagenome assembly OJIS01 (sample SAMN05416814, study PRJEB24817) | seawater metagenome | isolation source: Sea water | place: Canada:Atlantic | collected 2013-07 | reverse complement strand
TCTACACAGAGTAGATCGTCGGCAGCGTCAGATGTGTATAAGAGACAGTTTCTGAAGAGCCGAATCGATTTCCTCCGGGACCACTGATCGGCACCATTGCAAGGGCCTGGATCGCTTCTTCGTGGCCCTTTTTGATACCCATCTGGAAAAGCTTGCTTACGATTTCCTCGCGAGATTTTTCATCGAGATAGTGGTCGGCGAAAGTGATAGCTGCGGAGAATTCTTGAATAGCGTGTTTCAAGATGAGCTCTTTGATGAGGTTATTCCGGGTAGCATCGGGGAAGGCGGACTCGATCATTTCAACGCTGCTTTTGAAATCGATTTTCGCCATCTTGTTCAGAATTTCTTTGATCGTTTTTTGATCCGTGTAGATGAGTCCCTTGTAGGGATCGGTTACCTCAAGCAGAGCTGAAATGACGTCGATACTCTCTGCGAGTGAGAGAGTGGTGAGTTTGTTCTCAAGGTCGCTGGATTCCATGCCTTGCCATTCCGCGACATTAATTGAGCTGGATGTGGGTTCGCGATGATCCTTCAGAGTACGGGTCGAGAGAGGCGTTTGTTTGTGGGCCTCTTCCCCGGCCTCTGGCTCATTGGGACGAAAATGGACGGCCAATCCTCCAAGAATGAGTCCGAGGATGAATGTTGAAAGCGCGAGCTTCATGGTGGGAGGAGCCTATCGGGATTCGGGTTGAATAAAACCGGTAGCTAGCTCCGTGCGAAGCGCTTTCCAGTCAAGAGAATACGCAGAACTTTGCAAAGCCTTAGCCGCCCGTAACAAGGCACTGATGCGCTGGCGTTCGTCTTCGCGTCGGCCATTCACCGTTGACAGCCGCATCGTTGAAAATATTGATTGTCTGGCACCTTGGTATGCTATCGCGCCAAAGTGACCCGCGTGGCTTCCTGATCGGGCTTAGGCTTAGCTTGGTCAAGGGCATGGAACCTTCTGCTCATCTGCGCTGTGACGAGTTCCATGGCTCGCTCCATTCCACCGGAGGAGTAACGGCCGAGCTGGATATCGACGAGTCGCTTCGCGTCCGCAGTGAGATCATTGGAGGGAGCATCGGGTTGATTGAGAAGCGCCATGAGTCGGGCTTCCTTGTCCCGGCTGATGAGTTCGAGCCTTGCCACGAAAACGCGATCGATCTTGGTCGGCTTTGGGGTGATCTCGAGCGGCACCATGTTGTCGGCGAAGGCTTGTGGCAGAACTGCGAGCACGCGGGTGCCCGGTTCGGTGAACCAGAGGTCGTCCCAGGTCGCAACCATGGCGGCGGCTTCGTGCGGCGTGAGGCCTTCGTCGGTCAGGGTCGCGATCATGGCGGAGCGGAGTTCCCCGGCCACTTCGGAGACAGATTGACTTGGTTCCGGAAAGATGAGGCTTTGCTTATTCACCATTCCCTTCGCCACCCGATCGTATTTCGCTGTCGCGAGATCAGTCACAGTGACCCACGAGCTTTTGCCATCGCGGACGCGAAGTGCGAAGAGCTTGGGGACGGTCGCTTTGTCGGCATTGCGGAGGGTATACTTGTTGGGATCCTTTAAATCCTGCCGGGCATAGATGCCGAAGCGGCCCGGGTTGCCGGCGCCGCGGTAGAAGATGAAGTGGTCGACCGGCTCGACGGTGGGCAACATGTGGTGCTTCGGGTCGACCTTCCTTAGGGTGTTGTACATTTCGAGGGCATTGGGATGCTCCTGTCCCCGGAATAACCAGGCATCGGGAACGGCGCGGGCGGCGGCGTAGTGACGGCCGCGCGGACCGTCAGCGGCCGGGACTTTTTTGAGCTCGGGCGAGTCGGGCGGGAACAAGGTGCCGCGCCACACCGTTTGCAAGGGGTTCGAATGATAGGCCGGGGGGAAAATCTCGGTAATGCGGCCGTCCTTGAGAGTTGCACTCACGGTGATGTCGATGGCCTTGTCACTCTCCGGGTAGAAGTAGAGCACGGGGGTCTCCATTCGCACGAGGTCGAGATCACTGATGATGCCGGCTTTGCTCAGAGCCCCCGCCTTGCTGACGAAGGCAGGCAGGTCGACGATGTCTTTCGGGGCCTGATACCATGCGACCGGCTTACCGTCGGATCCCTGAAGGACGGTAAAGGTTCCCCATTCGTGGACCGTCATCGGGACACTGCTACGCTGAACCTCCCCTACGACGAGATCAGCGATCTCGGTGCCGACCTTCACTGATAACTCGGCACCACCGAAGTCCGTGTTCTGATAGAAGCGGGCTTGCAGGCTTTCGTCTGAAGCTTCGCTGGGATCCCCCGTCCTGCCGTCGACCACCTTGATCGAGCTGATGCGGTTGTTCCAGTTTTGCCCCTTGAGTGCCTCGAGGAGGTTGGGAAATTGACCGGTCGAGTCCGCTTCGACACCGCTGCCGCTTAGGACGATGCTGGCGCCCTCGAACTGGCCATGTTCGTATGCGATAATGCGAACGTTGGCTCCAAGTTTGACCCCGGAAATTTGATCGTTCCAGTCCGGCATTGGGGCGGCCGTTTCAGCCAATGCGGGTGCGATCCCGGCGGTGATGGAGGCGAGTCCTGCGCCGGCCATGAGTGCTCGTAATTGTGACGGTTTCATAGTTCTTATTTTGTTTTTCATTTTCCTAATTTTTCCTCGAAGAGCTTGGCGCTCTGATGGCCGTTTTCCGCAGTCACTCCCTCGATGGGAAGAGGGAGGATGGCGGGGCCCCCGGCGTGCGCGCCGCCGATGATTCCGGGTTGCAAGGCGAGAGTTGCGATGTCTGCTTCCAACTTCTTAGAAGGTTTCATTTTCATTGGTTTGCTTCCTTCATTACTTCGATCAGACACTTTAAAGTGTAAACGACTCGAGCCGCACTGTGTGTAAAATGAATGTAAAGCGCGCCCAACATCTCTCCGTGGCAGCTGCTCAATATCGGGCTGAGGATGCCGACAGTATCACCGCCCTTGTGACAGGCGATATCCGTGGTTCCTGATGAAATATCGTAGGGGTGATAGAGGCGGCCGTTGGCAGTATGGGCGGCGGGTGTCACGCTGACAGCTCCGAATCCGTCATTTAGGGTTGAGGCAAAAGTCGCATTCGCAACGCCCCCGGATCCCACAAGCAAGGTTAAACGAAAAGTGCTTTCCACAGATCGGGAAAGGGTAAAAGTATTGTTGGCGTCATTACCACCGACACCAGCAAGAAGCGGGGTGTTGGTCAGAAAGTTTGCTGCAGCGGGGTCTTACCTTTGTTGTCCCTTTATTTCAGAGAGCGGATGTAGGTGAAGAGGTCGGCAACTTGTGCGGGGGAGAGGTGGTCAATGAGGCCCTCGGGCATGAGGGAAGATTTTGTGACCTTGTGTTGCGCGACATTGGTGCGGGGGATGACTTGGATGGCGGTGCCGACGGGTTGGATGCTGAGGCTTTCCTTGCTTTCTCCGACGAGTGAGCCGCTGATTTTTCCGCCGTCCTTGAGGATGATGTCGTGGCGGTAGTAGCCGCTTTCCATCTGGGCGTTCGGGGTGAGGATGTTGTGGAGGAGGGCATCAGTGGACATGGCTCCCGCTCCGGAGAGGTCCGGGCCGATGATGCCGCCGGTGGCGCCGACCTTGTGGCAGGCGAGGCAGGTGATGAAGAGGGTTTTTCCTTTTTGGGCGTCGCCTTCCTTGTCGGCAAGGGCGAGGAATTTGGCAAATTTTTCGCGGGCTGCTTTGGCAACTTGTGGCGTGACGAGAGTGGGGGAGTCGTCGGAGAGTTGGACGGCAGCTTTGCCCCGGAGTTTGAGGTTTTCTGAATCGCCGGAGAATCTGTGGATGAGAGATTTGGGAATCGCTTCGGTGAATTCGGTTTGGAAGTCGGAGCGGATTTCGTCGGGGGTCCTCTCGCGGCTCCAAATGCGGTATTCGCGGATTTGGTAGGCTGATCCCTTCGCGGTGTTCGATTGTCCGATCTTGAGGTCGACGAGGTCGCTTTTGAAGGGTTTTGAATTATCGGTGTCGAGAACGCCATCGAGGTAGATTTTCATCTTACCTTTTTCGTCGCGCGTGATGGCGCAGTGGGTCCAGAGGTTTGCGACCATGGGGCGGGTGGCGAAAATGAGATCGCCGATAGTGGAACCGCCGTAGACCCGGAGGGTGCTGCCGTAGAAGTTGATGTCGGGGCCACTTTTTCCGCTGCCGAGGAGGGAGTCGTTGTTGTCGATTCCGGGGGCGAGTTTGATCCAGGTTTCGATTGTGAAGGGGCCCTTCAAGGTAATGGCTTGGTCGATGGCATCGGCTGGGTTACCGGTGAGTTGGATGACAGGTTGGAGAAGTCCCGGTGAATTTTTGAGGAGGACTTTGACGTCCGCATGGCTCGCTCCTAGGACGGCAAGGATACTGCCGAGGGCGTCAGCGGTGAGACCTTTGAACTGTCCAGCGGAAGCGGCTTGGGCGAGAGCGAGGGCTTTTTCTTTTTGGGAGGTGAGGCCGTGGATGGCGAGCTGGCGAAGGTCACCGGGGAGGGTGTCCCATTCTTTGGAGAAGAAGGGAACGATGCGTGGGTCCTTGAGCGAAGCGAGGGAAATGAGGGCCTCTCGTTTGAGGGCGGGATCGGACGCGCGGTAGTGCTTTTCGAAGAAGGAGCGGTCGGTGGAGCCGAGTTCACGAAGAGCAGTGATAACGCTAAGAGTATCGGCTTGCGAACGTTCGGTTGAGTTCAGCCAATCGAGGATTGGGGTTTCGAGTTCCTTGAGGCGAAACTTGGCGGCGAGGCGAATGATGAGGCTCTGGTTTTCGGGAGAGGCTTTGGGGAAGAGTTCGAGGGAGGCCTTGCCCACCAGTGCTGAGAGAGAGGGATCGGCGGCGAGGCTTGGGTCGATGTTCTCGAAGGATTTGAGAAGGGAGATTTGCTGCCTGGGATTGGCGAGGATGCCAGCGAGGGCGGCGGTGACTTCCGGCTGGTTGAGCTGGCTACCCAGGAGGGCGAGTTCGCCGGAGCTGAGGGGACGGCCGAGGCGGGGAACTGCTTTGGCGAGCTGGGAGGCGGCGACCTTGGGTTCGAGTGATTGGATGGCGAGGAGGAACTGCTCGGAGGAGAGATCCTTGACGGCATCGCTTTCGAGCATTTTTTGTGTCGCAGGGCGATGAGTCTCCATGGCCCAGCGGGCGAGGTAGCGCTCAAAGGTGCGGTCGTAGGTGTCCCATCCACCGGTGTTGAGAGGCGCATTTCCAAGGCGAGCGGCGAGGGCCATCATGGCCGGGGTCGGGGACTTGTGGTAACGCAGGGCATTGGCTAAGGCAGAGCGGATGCGGCGATGGTCGGTGGGCGCGTCCTTGGTGATGGCGAGGAAGTCTGCTTCGGGAAGGCTGATTTCTCCGGCGATGCGGATGGCTTGGTAGCGGAGGGAAGGATGCGTGTCTTTGGCGAGGTTGCCGAGGATCGCGGGGGTGACTTCGCCCATTCCTTCGAGGGCCCAGAGGGCGGCGCATCGACGGGAGATTGTAGCCTTGGAATCGGTGGTGGTTTTTGAGAGGAGGGGAATGATGGTCTTGTCCTGTCGGTCGGAAAGTTCGTGCCAGGCAAGACGGGAGAGAAGGGCATTGGGGCCGCCGAGGTAAGTGGCGACTTCTTTCGAAGAGAGCTTGGTGAGGTTGGGAGGAGCGGTCGACTTTTGGCTGTGATGACGGATGCGCCAGATGCGCCCGCGCTTTTTGTCGCGGTCGGGATGACTGCGTGGGACCTCGTTGTGGGAGATGATTTTGTTGTACCAGTCGACGACATAGAGACAACCGTCGGGGCCGAAGTGGGCGGCAATGGGGCGGAACCATTTGTCTCCGGAGAGGAGGAAGTCGTCCTGTTTCTGGTAGGAGTATTGTCCTTTGTCGTTCGTGGTGACCGTCATGATCTGGAGACGGTTTGTGATGGGATTGACGACGATGAAAACCTCGCCGTCGTAGCCCAGTTGGAAGGGGCTGTTTTCATCATCGACGAGCGCGAGTCCGCTTAGTCCAGTGCCGCCCATTTTAAGGCCGTTGGTGGAGGGGTGAATTTGGGGGGCGTAGGAACGGAGTTTTTCCTGGGAGCCGGTGGGGTAGTGGGCGCCTGGTTCGAATTCGGTGATGGGGACACTGAGGTCGTTGGCTTCCTGAAGGAAAACGCGGCCATCGCGGGTCTGGGAAAAGCCCCAGATGTTGTTGGGGCCATGGGCGAGGATGTCGAAGTCGGAGCCATCGGGTCGCATGCGGGCGAGCTTGCAGTGGTTGAAGCTGACGCTGGTTTCTCCGTTGGCGAAGGGTTTGTTGTCGGGGCGATGAACGGTTGAGCTGTTGAAAAGACCCTGGGCGAGGGAAACCCAGCCTCCGGGCATGCGCTCGAACTGGTGAGGGAAAAGGTGTGAATCCTGAACGCCAAAACCGGTGAGGACCGGGTCGAAGCCATCTGCCTTGCCGTCGTTGTTGGTGTCGTGGTAGTGACGGATTTCGTGACCGTATTGAATGAGGGCTCCATCTTTCCAAGGGAGGATGCCGAGTGGGATGACGAGGCCCTCGGCAAAGACGCGAGGCTTGTGTGGTCCGGGTCCGTAGGGATTGTCGAAGACAAGAGCTTGGTCCGTTCCGCCTTTTGCGAAGAGGGCTTCCGCGGCTTCCTTGCTTTCGTTGGCATCGACGGGGTATTCACGCGCGGTGGTGGTCCACATGCGGCCCGCGGCATCCCAGACGACGGTAATGGGTTTACTGACTCCTTCTTCTTCACTTGCGACAAGCTCGGCGGTGAATCCGGGGGCGATTTGGAAGGTTGATCTTTCCTCTTCGGGAGTGAGCGGGCTGGGCTTGTTGGTCGCTTTAGTCTCCCAATGGAGGGCTCCGGGAGTGGGGGCGAGTTCCTTGATGGTGATGTTCTTCAGGTGAACTTCGAACGTTCCACCTCCGTGAGCCTGGAAGCCGATGAGTCCGTTCTGAGCAATGCCGGGAGCACGTTCAATGAAGTCGAGAGCAGGGACGCCATTGATCCATGAGCGGATGCGGGAACCTTCGCAGAGGATGCGGTAGTGATTCCAATCCCAATCTTTTGTGACCTTGCCGAGGGCCTCGGGGTTGACCGGTTCAGCGATGACCCGGTTGCGGCGCGATTCGTCGTAAATTTTCCCCCACCAGTCGATGCCGGCATCGACCTGGTAGCCTTTCATTTCGTGACTTTTTGGAAGGCGGATGCTGCGGACTTGGATCCCGGAGTTCTGGAAACCGGTGCCTTTTTCGACTTTGATATCGAATTCGAGTTCGAAGTTCTCGTAGCTCTTATCAGTCGCGAGAAAAGTATTGTGGGTGACTTTGTTTTTCATGGAGCCCCCGACGATCATGTTATCGCGAGTGGTCCACCATTTTTCGTCACCCTTGCTGACGTTCCAGCCAGCGAGTGTTTTACCGTCGAAGAGTGAGATTTTCCCGGCATGGCTGAGGCCGGTGAGAAGGAAGAGCAGCGTGAGAATTTTCATGACAGGTCTGAAGAGGAGATTGCTTCCCTTCATACGGCCTGTCAGGGGCTTTTATGCCACAAGTGCATACGGGGAATCCACATGAAGTTATTTGCTGGAGCGGAGATACGAAATGAGATCAAGGTAATCCTGATCGCTCATTTCGGTGGTGATTGAATCTGGCATGATTGACTTGCCCTGAATGTATCCTGCTTCTTTGATTTCGACCAAGGGGATGTCGAGCGTGCCGCCGCCCATGAAGGTGAGGGTGAGATTGTCAGCGGTCAGGTTGGAGCGAAACCCTTCGATTTTGGAGCCGTCTTTTTTGATGACCTGGTAGGTGTTGAAGACGCCTTCGGCGGCGGCGTTGGGATCGAGGATTGCAGTGAGGAGGGCTTCGACCGAGCGACCTTGTCCTCCTCCCAGAGCGGGAGCGAAACCACTGGAGCCTTCGGCGGCGTGGCAGGTGGCGCAACGGGCATTGAAGTGGGCTGTTCCTTTTGCAATATCGCCAGGGCTGGAGGTTGTGATGGATTTGGTCAGTGCGTGAATTCGGTCCTGAACTTGTTTTTGTGCGGCGGGGGATTTTTTAGGATGAGTGGCGATGAATTTGTTCCAGCGGGTTTCATCAACGAGGGGCGAAGGTGGAGCGTCACGGTTCAGCGCTTTGTCGACAAGGAGATTGAGGAAGGCGGTTTCGTAGGGGCCGCCGAGAGCGAGGTAGGATCCCTTCCATCCTTTCACTTGTTTTTTGGAAAGCCGGGCTTCGGAGGTTCTTAGGGAGGTGAGAAAGTCGGAGTGCTTCTTTTCGAGGTTATGAGGAGTGTCGCGATAGAAACGGGCGAGTTCGTTTCGGACCCGGAAGGAGGGATCGTTGGCGAGAGGAGTGAGGAGTTGGTGTGTTTTGGCGAGAGGCGGCTGGAGGGTGGAGAGAGTGCGAAGAGTCTCGTAGCGGACATTTGGATTCCTACTGGTAAAAAGTTCACGCCAGAGAGTTTGGTCAAAGTGACCGAGGCTTTCGAGGCACCAGAGGGCGTGAATGCGGAAGCTGTCCGAGCTTTTTGGATTTCGGATGATGGTCATGAGTTCGGGGATGAGGTTCTGAACTTGGCGTTTTGCGACTTGATGCCAGGCGGCCCGCCTTTCCCAGAGGTTTGTGGAAGCGAGGTGGTTCAGGAGTTGGGAGTCGGGTGATTTTTCAAGGTTGGGAGGGGGGGAATGTGATTGTGATTCATGGCGGACGCGCCAGATACGGCCTGAAATTTTGTCACGGGAAGGGTGATCATTTCGAACCTCATTGTGGGAGATAATGCGGTTGTACCAATCGATGAGATAGAGGCAGCCATCGGCTCCGAATTCGAGGGCGATGGGTCGAAACATGAGATCGCTACAAGTGACGAGGTCCTGTTCTTTTTTAAAACGATGGACGCCATTTTTATCGATGGAGTAGGAAACGGTGTTGATGGATCCGGTGATGGGGTTGGCTACGAAGTGAACGTTTTGCCAAGGGGTGGGGAAGCCTCGTGTGGTGTCTTCAGAGATCGCGATTCCGCTGAATCCGGTGCCGCCAAGTTCGAGGCCCTGAGCGGTGGGTGGGTGGTAGAATGAATCCGGGTAGCGGAGGGTGTTGACGAAGGAGGGATAGGTAGCATCTCTCTCGAAGGGTGCGTGGCTGTAGCCGAAGTCATTGGCTTCGTGGATGAAAGTTTGGCCCTCGCTGTTGGTGGCCCAACACCAGATGTTGTTCATTCCGGCTCCTATGATTTCAAGGCGGGTGCCGTTGGGGCGGATGCGGGCGATGAGGGAGCGATTGAAAGGTGTTTCATTTCCATCAGCGGTGGTGACGGTGCCGAAGCAAATGCAACCTTGGGAGAAATTGATCCAACCACCGGGGGTACGGGTGAGTTGGTGGACGGTGGTGTGCGTGTCCTGAATGCCGAATCCACTGGCGAGAGTTTTGCGGCGGTCGGCTTTACCATCGCCATCGGTGTCTTCGAGGGAAATGAGATTGGGTCCATGAATCGCGAGGACTTTGCGATCATGTGGTAAAACCGAGACCGGCATCGAGAGATGGTCGGCGAAAATACGGGGCGTGAGGGGGCCTTTGAGATGGGGGTGGTCGAAGACGAGGATTTGATCCGGTCCTTTTTTGGTGAAGGCAGCGGCGTCTTTGTCGAGCGGGTAGGCCCGGGCGGTTTGAGTCCAAAGGCGACCGGCATCATCGAAGGCAATGGAGATTGGTTTGACGGTGCCCTGTTCTTCCGAGGAGACGAGCTCGATGATAAAGCCGGGCGGGAGGGTGAATGAGGCGAGTTGTTTGGTGGGTGAACGGACTTCCGCGTTGATGTCGTTCCCTCCTTTGAGTGGTTTGTCAGAGGCTTTGCGAGCTGGCTTCGCGTTCTTGGGTTTATGCGCGGGGGTGTGCCGGACCTTGAGGAGATCCTCCTTACTACCAGGGTGGAGGACCAGGTAGTCGAGGGCGAACATGTAGGATTTGATCGCGTTGGGGTTGCTCCCTAGCATTTTCACGCCGAGTCGATGAAGGCCTGCTTTGAGAGGGTGGACTTCGCCGAGGGGAATGGTCCCGGAGTGGACGACGCCATTGTGGTAAAGATCGACCGAAGAGGAAATTTTTTGGTCATCAAGATAGAATTCCACGATGCCATAGTCGGCGGCCTTGGTGAGACCGACACCGAGGCGATAGTTGGCTTCTGCCGGGACGCGGAAGGTGAATTCGATCAGGTCATTGGGCTTTCCTTTGGTCCACCAAACATGGCTGTGGTTGCTCCAAACATCTCCGAAGGACCGGAGGTCTTGTGGGCCCACCGATCCAGTGCTCTTAGTGATTTGTAAGGATTCGCCTTCAAGGAGTTGTCCTGTTTTGGGGATGGAGACAGGTTTGGTTTCGGGTGGAGTGTCTGTCTGGATGAAGGCAAAGACGCCTTTCTTGTTTCCGACAACGATATCCGGCTTGCCATCTCCATTGAGATCGCCGGTGGAGATTTGGCGGCCCACACCTGAATTGTCATCGATGAGGTAGGGGATAAGTTCGGTGGTGCCGTCCTTGTGCCGGGTGGTTCGGAACCAATAGAGGACCGCCGGATCATTGGCTCCGGGATCGCGACCGTTGTGCGCGAAGTAACACTTGCCAGTCACGATGTCCTTGATGCCATCGCCATCGATATCGACACAGTCCATGGCGTGGGGTTGGGAGAAGCAAACGCCGTAGGGATTTCCCGCGGGCTTGTCGGTCATCACGATATGTTGCTTGAAGGTGATCGCTCCGTCTTTCTGGATTTGCTCATACCAGGCCATGCCCCAGGAGTGGGCATTGAGGGCGGTGACGACATCGGCGTCGCCATCTCCGTCGATATCGTAGGAGAACATTTGCGCGCCTCCTTGCTTCGGAGCGAAGGCAAACGGATGAAATTTCCACGGAGTCTTGCGGTCCCAGTTTTTCGGTTGCTGCCACCAGCCGCGTTTCTCGAGAATGTCGGGAAGTTTGTCGCCATCAATGTCGCCGGAACCGAGGCCATGAATGAACATTTGAACCCCGCTGTCCTTGGGGGTGATGCGATGAAGGATCCAAGGTTTGGTCGGATCGGGGGCTGGCTCGGAAAGTGTAATGTAGCCACGACTATGAGCGAGCAGTTGCCGGCTCTTGCCCAGGACATTGACATATTGGGGAGATTCATTGCAGATGTGCTCCTGGGCGGGGCAGTGTCTGTCTCTTATACACATCTCCGAGCCCACGAGACCGAGGCTGATCTCG
>OJIS01000619.1_pt1 | contig 11214 bp, 6 predicted proteins | sample 1595671 | NCBI WGS metagenome assembly OJIS01 (sample SAMN05416814, study PRJEB24817) | seawater metagenome | isolation source: Sea water | place: Canada:Atlantic | collected 2013-07 | reverse complement strand
TCTACACAGAGTAGATCGTCGGCAGCGTCAGATGTGTATAAGAGACAGATTGATGGCCTAATCGTGCAGGATATGGGCGTCTTCAATATTGTGAAGAAGCATTTCCCGACTCTCGGCATCCACGCTTCGACTCAGATGACGACTCACAATGAAGGTCAGATCTTGTTTCTGAAAAAACTTGGAGCCAATCGGGTCAACCTCTCCCGCGAATTGAACCTCCCGGAAATCACGCGCTTAACGGCTCTGGCACATGAGAACAATATTCTCACCGAGGTCTTCGTCCATGGGGCTCTTTGTATCGCGTTCTCCGGACAATGCTATTCGAGCTCGGTCAGCGTGGGGAACTCCGGGAATCGTGGTCGTTGTAGTCAGGCTTGCCGTGATGAATATGAAGTCACGGCGGCCGGCAATAAGTTTCCACTCAATCTCAAAGACAACTCAGCCTATTTTGACCTGCCCGAGTTGGTGGAGGCCAAAGTCGATTCCCTCAAGATCGAGGGACGCATCAAAGGGGCTCACTACGTTTATACCGTCACTGATACTTGGCGAAAGCAGATCAACAGTTTCGTCGACTCAGGAGAGCTGGTTGACGATGATTCCAACCTCCATAGGGTCTTCAATCGGAGCTTTACCAATTCATTCCTGACGGGGAATCTCACCAAGAACATGTTCATTGATAGTCCCAAGGACTACAGTACCAAGAACGCCCTTCAGATCAGTGGAGCGACGACTGAGCAAGAGAGCCAAGTTGTTCAAAAGGATCTCTATAACGATAAGCAGGCGCTGGGTGCCACTCTTGCTGATAAGGTCAAAGACCTTGATGTGAGCAAGGCCGACTTGGTGATCTCGATCAGGGCCGCGCTGGGAGAGAAGCTCACTTTCACGGCCCAGGTGAATGGCGAAGACTTTGTCGTTCATTCAACTTCCCTCCTCCGCCCATCGACCGATTCACCCATTACGGCGTATCTCTTGACGAAGCGCTTAAGAAGTTTCGATAACGAGAGCTATGCCTTAGGCGAGATCGACTTCTCGGATCTCAATGAAGATTTAGGGATTCCTTTTAAAGAACTCACCGCCATGAAAAAGGAACTGGCTTTCTTTCTGAACGGATCGATTGAGCCAGTGCCCCATGCCGAAGTGCCCGCGCTTCCGCAACACCCTAAAGTCGAAGCGTCTTCAAAGCTCTCTCTCCTCATTAGTGATGAAAAAGACGCGCATCTGTGTGACGTCACCAACGCTGACATCTACTTTAAAATTCCAGAGAGCCTGAAAATTGGCTGCGATAAATACAGTGAAATCCTCCTGAGGAATCCAAGGTTTATCCCATGGTTTCCTGCCGTGCTTATCGGTAAGGATTATCTTGAGGCTGTCAGGATATTGGAATTATCAAAGCCAACGGCAATTGTGACTAATAATTCGGGCGTGGCTTACAAGGCTCATGAGATGGGTATAGAGTGGATTGCTGGTCCATTTCTTAATACGACAAACTCTCATGCTCTTGTGACGATGCAGGAGGCCCTTGGTTGCAAAGGTGCTTTCATTTCAAATGAAATCAATCGTAATCAAATACGGAACATTAGACGTCCAAAGAGCTTTAAGCTTCTCTATAGTATCTATCATCCCATTTTGATGATGACGTCTCGCCAATGTTTCTTCCAAAGAACCGTCGGCTGTAAAAAGGCGGCCATTGAAGATAACTGCATGCTGAGTTGCACCAAAGCCACCACGATTACGAATGTGAAGGGAATCTCTTTTGCGGTAGATAAGCAGAAAGGCGGTTACCCTAGCATCTACAATCACGAACAATTCTTGAACCTTGAAGCAGTACGAGATTTTTCTGATCTCTTTGATGAGTTCTTTATTGATCTCACTGACATTGGCTCGGGATCAAAAGAGAAGTTGGATAAAGTAAGGCTGATTCAAGAATTTGAGAAGTTCCTTGCTGATGAGAATCAAACAAAGGAAGTCCTCCATCAGATGGTGGAGATTAAGACAAATGCTCAATACGTGCAGGGTCTCTAATCAAGAATTTCTTGGACAAATCCGTCCACACTTTGAACGAGAGTGAACAGCCTTTTGCTGGTACGCTCTTGGCTACTTTGATGGGGAAGCGACGGTAGGGAGATCATCAACGAAGCCGGCCCGGGTTCTGCGCAGTTCCCCGATTGCTTCGATACGGAACTTTTTCAAGGTCTTCTCCAGACCAGGCTCGTGGGCTTTGTTCACCAATTCATCAGGGTCAGCGATGATGTCGTAGAGTTCTTCGGTCTCGCCCTCAACAAGGTTGCGGATGTATTTGTAGCGGCCCTCGCTGAGCATGACGTACCACGGGATGCCTGGTCCGTGGAAGAGGGCCGGGTCGTCCTTCGACGGGATCTTGTCCGTGGCGGATCCGTAAGTCTTGGCGGTGTGGACGAGCATGGCCGGATGTTTCCAGGACACTGGTCCCTTGGAGAACAGCGGGCTGAGATCGTGACCGTGCATCGGCCACGGCAACTCAAGTCCAGCCTGGGCGAAGAAGGTTGGCGGGATATCGACTCCGCTCACCGGGGAGTCGATGACCCTGCCGGCACAATTCTTCGCGATTGCTTTCGGCGGACGGATGATGAATGGGGCGGCGACCGTCGCGCGGTAGGGGGCGACTTTGGATTTGAATCCCTTCTGCCCCCAGGCGAAGCCCTGGTCCGAGGTGAACACGATCAGGGTGTTCTCATCCTGGCCGCTCTCTTTGAGTGCGATCAGCAGGCGGCCCACACTTTCGTCAATCGCGAGCACGCCCTGGTGGTATTGCCGTACCCAGTCCTTCAGTGATCGGCCGGGCATGTCTTTCATTCCGACCGGGCCAAGATCGCGGACTTTGCGCTCGACCGGTCGGCCATCTTTCCCGGGCTCCCAAAACTCCATCTTTCGGACATACTCGGGTTTTCCTTTTCGGGGCGGGTAGACGTCGGCCGGCGGCGGCACTTCGATTTTCGGGTAGTCATTGAGGTGGCGATCAGCAGGGGTGAATGGGCCGTGGACGGCGCCATAACAGAGCCAGAGATACCATGGCTTGGCCTCGTCTCGACCCTCGCCTTTGATGTAATCGATCGCCCAATCGGTGTAATTGTCGGTCGTGTAACCTTTCGTCATCTTTGGCTTGCCGCCATTTTTGCTGATGAGCTGGTTGTCGTAGTAGTTCGGCGCATTGTCCGGGTGGCGCGGACGGTTCCAGACGATCTGATGATCCCAGTCACGACCGAATCCGGGATCGACGCCGGTGTGCCATTTACCAATGTGAGCGGTGGTGTAGCCTTGTTCCCGAAACACGCTTGGCCAGAAACGGCATTTTTTGGGATCGTAGGCGCTGCCGGGATATTGTCCTTCCATGCGCATTGATTCGATACCGTGCTGGTGGTGCCCGGTGAGCATCGTCGCGCGTGAGGCCATGCACCAGGAGCCGATGTAGGCATTGGCGAAGCGGATTCCCTGCGCGGCGAGTGCGTCAATGTTCGGGGTGTTTACCCAAGGGTAGGCTTCTTGATAGCAGCTGACGGTCCGCGACGACTGGTCGTCGGTGTAGATGAAGAGGATGTTCGGTCGATCTCTGCCAGCCGCGGAGTGGAGGGCGCTGAGAACGAAGAGGGTTACAATCAGGGCTTTCATGCAGTCGGGACTATGGCTGGTTGGGAGTCTCGCTGTCGATCATCAATCCGGTTCCAACTGCAGCTGGCCGGCGCGTGATGGCGTGTTTGTAGGTATTGAGAATGTGATCGTTCGTGCGCAGACAAGAGATCGTGCGGGCGAGACAACTTTCATCGCCAATTCGCGAGCTTACTACTGACGGCCTGCCAGAAAGTTTCCTTTGAGCTGGGGAGTTTGGGGGAATTGGAGAGGGGAAAAAGGCGGGCCCCATCGAAGCCTCCCTTGTGGTGGCGGTGAATAATGTCATGGACTCGGATGCGATCCGACTGGCCGCAATTTTTGACACCCTTCCTTCCATCGTGCTGATGCTGCTTTATCGGTGTCAATGAAGACGCCATTCTCTCCGTGATCGGGGAGATGGAGGATAACTTTACGCCGTAATGGCTGTCAGTGGGGTGCTCCCGGTTGACTACGAACACTAGCTGTGGTCCAGCATGGCTGCCTCGCCCCCCCGTTTCGGCTATTTCACCTTCATCACCGGCTGCGGTTTCCAGATCCCCTTAGCGACTTCCTTCTTGGGAGCGTAGAGCCGGAGAGCCAGTGCGATTTCTCCCTTTGCCGAAGGGAGCCAGTTGGCTTCCTTGTCCTTCCCTGGCGATTCATGCTGGACGTAGATTGTTAACGACCCGTCCTTTCCGTACTTCATCGGATCACGGCTCCCGAGCGAATAGCGATTGATCGGGTTAGTGACGAGGAAGCTTTCATCATCGTAAAGTGTCACCGACCAGAAGGCGTTGACCGGGGGGATTTGCTCTTTGCTGAAAGTCAGCGTGTAATTATTTTCACCCGTCAGCACCTGTCCCTCTCCATCGTCCCGGGCAACTGGATACAAGGCGTCTTCAACCAGGTTTCTACCGACGGCATAAAACGTCCAGGCCGCCCGATACGGGTATTTCGTACCATATACTGATTCTGCAAGGTATGGACGATGGCAATATCTTCCGCGCTTCCCGTCGTAAAGGTCCGACCGGTGATATTGCCGAGGTTTGATGAAATACGATGCACTCGGAGGCCCTCCGGGGCTTCCCCTTTCCAGTTGGGGCCCACGATGAGGAAATCTCCCCCTTTGCCACCCACCGTTCGCGAGCCCGGTGCCGACGGGACATCGTTCCAAACGTCGAGGAGCATCATGATCCAGTAACGGTCACCCATCGAGATTGAGCAGCCAGCCGGTCAACGCGTCTTCTCCGATGGAGGGGGTCACTTCACCAGGTCCGCCTTCGGGGGCTCCCAGGATTTCATCTTGTTCAGGTCGGGGTGATAGATGCGCATAATGGCGTCGAGGCCCTCCTCGCCGCGGTTGATCGGCAGCCAGTTCTCGGCCGGGACGCCGTCCGGTTGCTCGGCCGCGATATGGATCTCGATCCCGCCCTTCTCGTCGAGCTTGAAGCCCGCGTTCTCGCCGACGCTGTACTTCTTGCCCTCGTTCGGGATGAAGAAGCCGTTTGCGGAGTCGTAGAGAGTCACCGACCAGAAGGCCTGCGCGGGCGGCATTTCGGCCTTCGTCATGCGGAGGACGTAGTCGTTTTTCGCGTTCATCGGCTTGCCGTCGGCCGTGCCGATGCCGGGATAGACGGCCTGGTGGGCAGGGAGCCCGATCGGGCCGTAGGCCGACTGGATCGTCATCGGTGCCAGCGTCATTTCGCCCTTCGGTTTGAAGAGGTCGAGGGTGTAGGGATTGCCCTCCGGGTTGCTCCAGATCGCGAGTGCTTCGGCATGAATCTTGCGGGCCGTCGCGGCGAGTTTTCCGCCGTCGACATTGCCGGCGATCGCGGGGTCGTAGTCCCGGCCCGGCTCCACTCCCAAGGGTTTCAGTGCCGCAAGCACCGCCTGGTCCATCTCATCGTCGGCGTCGAAGGTGGAGTGGTTGACGACGAACTGCATCACCTCGAGGAAGTTGTTCTCGAAGATCCCCTCGTCGGTGCTGAAGGCCGGAAAATCGATCTTGGTGACCGGCTTTTTCGGCTTGCCCTGGAATTCGGCCAGGCTCTGCAGCGTGACCCCGTTCATGGCCGGGAGGTTCTTCTTCAGGCGCTCCGGTTCGGCGGCATGTGGCATGACCCGCAGGAACGGTGTGGCGAAATCGCCTGACAATTCAACGATCAGGTCCACCCCCTCGACAGCTTCGCCGGAGTAGCCCTTGGTGCGGGCCGAGTGGAACAGGACGGTGGTCGGCTTGCTGAAGTCGCCCTTGGTGGTGGTGAGCGGGACGGCGCAATAGTGGTCGTAGGCGCTGACCTCGAGGCAGACGAACTTCGAATCGAAAGCGGGAAACTTGATGACCACCGCATCGTCGCGCACATCGATATTGGTCGTGACGTAGAGGGTGTCGTTGTTGGGCCGGGCGATCAGCTTGACGGTATGGTCCGCCAGACCGTCCATGGCGAAAATCCCGTTCCAGCCCGTCATGAACGGGCTCTGCTCCATCATCGCTCCCTTATTGATCACGTTGTACATCGCGACGTAGGAGTAGGTCCGCCGGACAAGATTCTCGATCTCTGCGCTGCCAGTTTTGGTGTCGGGGTTCGGCTTCGCGGCGGCGGTGTCGGTCGCTTTGCGGGCCGGTGGAGGAGTCCACTTGCCCTCGAGGGCATCCGGCTTCGGGCCGTAGAGGCGCAGGACCATGTAGAACGGCCCGTCCGGGGCGGGCAGCCAGTTGGATTCGAGCGCTTCGCCGGGAGAGTCCTTGGCGATGTGCAGTACGAGGGAGCCGTCCTCTTCCCGCTTGAGCTGCTCCATCATCGAAGAGTTAAGCAGATAGCGGTCGAGCGCGTTGTCGATGAAGAGTTGCGTCTTGCCGTCGTACATGGTCAGCGACCAGAAGGCATCCACGGGCGGGAGTTGTCCCTTCTCGAAGGTCATGGTGTAACTTGTCTTCGAGGCATCGAGCGCTTGCTGGTCGGCATCGGTAAGATAGGTCGGGTAGATCGCCTCCGCGGCGGAATTCCCGTAGAGGCCCATGTGGGCCGCCATTGAACGAAGCATGGACGGCTCCTCCAGTTGGTAATTTGTCTTCGCGCTCTTGTTGAGAAAATCGCGGGTGCCGAAGATCTTGCCACTGGCAAGTGGATCGCTGGAGTGTTCTCCGATGAACTTCTCGATGCCGCCAAAGCCTTCTTTGACGCCGGCCATCAAGGCGTCCTGGATCTCGGCGGGCAATGAGGCAAATTCGAAATCGTCGTCCGTTCCAATGCCGAGTCGGGCGAGGTCCTCCCACAAGGCGCTCTCTCCCTCCCCGGGCTTCTCGAGTAGGTTCATCATGAGATCGAGGTAGCCGAAGAAGCGCTCGTCGAATTGCGAACCTTCGACCCACTTTGGAAACTCGGGCAGCGGCTTCGTTGGCGGAGCCACGGTGCCGAGAAAGGCGCTGAGCGGCTGCAGGCCGTAGCTGCCCTGGATCTGCTTGACCTTCGGGAGGTCCTCCGGGCCGAAGAGCTGGGTCCGGGTGACGTTGAAAGCGAAATTCGTTTCGCTTTGGATCACCTCGGTGATCCCATCCGGTTTTTCCCCGTCCCAATCGGGGCCGACGATGAGGAACTTGCCGGGACCGTTACCGGTGGTGAGGCTGCCGACGTAGGCGAAGTTGTGGGTGTAGAGGTCGATCAACTGGAAATGATAGAAGCGCTCCGCCTCCATCTCGGGGACGCTCAGCACCATCGGTTCGGTTCGCAGGTCGATCCAGAACATGCAGTAGGGCGTGTCAGCATTCGGCGTGACGATCGCCTTGTCCTCGGGAGTGAAGAGTCGCGCCGTGCAGGCGAGTTGGTTGAAGGGGCCCTTGTACTCGGGGCCATCCTTGTCGATCACGTAGTTGTAGAGAGTCTTGTAGTTCATCACCATCGGGAAGCCGTAGACGTAGGCTTCCTTGGCAATGGTCTTCGCCTCCTCGGCGGAAATGGCCGCTGCCGCGTCGGTGGATTCAGGTTTCTCACCACAGCTGCAGAGCATCGCGAGGGCGGCCCCGGCGACGGAATGGCAGATCAGGTTTTTGAGGTTCTTGGCTTTCATCGTTTGTTGTTTTTCTTTAGATTGATTCTTGCGATTTTCGGTCACGCGGAGAGGACCACGCCGACTTCCTTGGCGTAGCTCGCCCAGGCTGTCTGGAGAGCTTTCAACTTTGCCGGATACTCCTTGGCGAGGTCGCGGGTTTCGCCCGGATCCGCGACCACGTTGAAGAGGTGCCAAACTCCGTCACCGAAGGGCGGCGGGACTGAGACCGCTTTCAGATTCCCCTGCCGCATCCACTTGCCGTTTTTCATCTCGCCGCCAACGAGATCATCCTTGCCGTAGGCGGCCATGGCCGATCCGTTCAGGACCGCCTTCAGCGATCGTCCGCGCATGGGTTCGAGTGGGCCATCGGCTTTGCCCGGGTGGGTGACACCTGCGAAGTCGAGGACGGTGGGCATGAGGTCCCAGACGTAGGCAAACGAGTCCACCTGCTGCGCGGCCTTGACACCGGGGCCCGCGATGAGGAGCGGGCTCCGGATGCCGCCTTCGCCCACGGTCATTTTGAAAAGGTCAAGCGGGCCGGCGGAGGCCGAGCCCCATCCCATGCCATAAGCGTAGTGTGACATTGGATGGCCAAGGTTTTCGATGCGGTTGTCGAACTGGCCGAACCAGTCGCTGCCAAGATTGCCGGGATAGTCTTCGCTATACGAGGGATTAGGACCGTTGTCAGAGAGGAACAACACGATCGTGTTGTCGTATTCCCCGATGTCCTTGAGATAATTCACGACCCGTCCGAAATGGTAGTCCATGTTGTTGACCATTCCTGCGTAGACCTCCATTCCCCGTGCCTCGAGTGCCTGCTGGTCCTTGTCGAGCGAGTCCCAGGCCTTCAGCATCTTGTGACGAGTTGGGGATACCGTGCTTTCGGAGACGAGGCCTCTCCGCCGGGCCGCCTCCGCCCGCTCTTTCTTGAGAACCTCGTAGCCCTTGTCGTAACGGCCGCGATACTTGCTCAGCCACGGCTCCGGGACGTGCATGGGGTCATGAGGGGAGGTGAAGGCGAGATAGGCGAGGAAGGGTTTCGCGTCGTCTCGTCCCTCGCGAATCGCATCGATCAGGAAGTCGGTATAGCTACGAGTGGCATAGAAATCCTTCGGCAATGACTTGAGGCGCTTGTCGTCGATGACATACTCGGCAACTTCCTCGTGCACGGCCAACATGCCGAACATGTCGCTCCAGTAACTGGCACCGCCCAGGAGCATGCTGAATGATCGTTCGAAACCGCGGGCATGCGGGAAGGACTCGGGATCATGCCCGAGATGCCATTTGCCCGCCATGTAGGTGTGGTAACCGCCGCCCCGAAGAACTTCGGCAAGCGAGGCGACCCGCTTGTTCAGATGCCCTTCGTAGCCCGGTTTCCCCCTCTGAACCGGAGCCAGCATTTCACCCATGTTGCCAAGTCCCGCGAGGTGATTGTCGGTCCCCGAGAGGAGCATGGAGCGGGTCGGTGAGCAGCTCACGGAGGTGCAAAAGCCGGTGAATTTCATGCCGCTCTCAGCGAGTCGGTCGAGGTTCGGTGTTTCGATTTCACTGCCGAAACTTCCGAGGTCGGTCCACCCCATGTCGTCGACCATGACGAGTAGGATGTTCGGTTTCTTGTCGGCGGCCGCCGCCTGCGTCAGGGTCAGGAGGCCACACGCCAGAGCCGGCAGAATACGTCCAGTAAAAGTAGATGAGTTCATGAGAATAGGTTGATTTAGAAATCAGAAGGTCCATTGCTCCCGCCATCGGAGTAGCCATAACGAAGAAACGGAAGGTGGCGGCCAAAGCGTTGTGATGCGGACAACGCGACTCCCCAGGCATCGTCGATGCCGAGGTCTCTGCGCTCGTCCTGATGCCAGAAGGACATATGCACGTCCCCGAATGGTGGACGTCCGGGTTGGCGTTCCATGATTCCCGGATCGAATCCAATCTCGAAGATCTTGAAAAGCTCTCCTTCATCAAAGACATCAAAACCGCTCGTCTCGGCGTCGGCATTGGCATTGGCATTGGCATTGGCATTGGCATTGGCATCATGAACACCGGCCCGCAGATAGATATTGGGCTGGGGACGATACCTCGCGAAGGCGCCCAGCCCGCGGTCAGGGAGCGGAATGACCAGATTGGCCGCGTGAATCCCGTCTACAAAGTCAGTCCGGAAGTTCTTCAGGGGAAAGAAATCGTATGCGGCGACAGGGAAAAATTTTCCGAATCGAAACCCAAATTTGTCTCCCAATTTCTGCTGAATCCACAATTGCCCCAGCGTCGGACCGATCTCTGCGAAGGCGACCGAAGTGGGATAGAGTGACCCAATTTTCCCGAATAAGGCCACGGGAGGAATGTCCGTCCCGAGCCGGTCTCGATAGAGGAACTCGAAACCCAAGGTTGTCGGGGAATCCGTGTTGCGGCCACGAAAGTCCCAGGTCCCATCGACGACGAACTCAAACCCGGAGGCGTCGCTTTCCGGTCCGATGGTGTCGCCCGCCGATTGATAGAGATGAGTGAATGAAATACCCGGCTTGAAACCATATCTCTCGTCGAGATGCGCCCTCAGGTCTGACCAGGGCAAGAGCAGACTCTCAGCTCCGGGGATTTGCATGAGATACTCCTTCGGATCTCGATCCAACCGATACCGCTCTTCGATGGCGTTCGGGTTGTTCAGTGCCAGATCGGGATGATCCGCCGCCGAAAGTGGTCCCGCCGCTTCCGATCTCTCTCCCTGCCCGCCTTGCTCTCCTGATAACGCGATCATTCCAGACAGCAAAAATGGGATCGAATGAAGCGCGCATTTGTTGATTAAGGACATTGCTTGTTTTAGGGGGACATTGAATGGATGGGCATTCCGGCGAACGGGTTGACTCCGTCGTCCAATGTGCAGAACACTTTGTCTCCATTCGGATCAGGCTCCGCCACGAGGGAAATGGAGGCCAAGACCGTGAGAGTGTCCTTTATGCTCTGTTCAGACTAATGATTCTTCTTAAGAGCCACCTTGGGCGAGGCTTCCGACAAACGTCTACCCGGATATTGCTGAATGTTCTGCAAATACTGTTGTATGTCATGATTTGTGGTTTTGAAAAGGGCAGGGCACTGCTCCGAAACCCTTGAACCTTCAGGGTTTGTTAAGATTTCCCAAGGGGTCAGTTTTCCTGAATCTTAATGCGCTGTGGTATGGTTCAGCCACCTTGCGCAAACTTTTGCCATTCCAAAAGAAAAGTGCCGCTCTTGAAACCCTCTTGAGAGAGGGCCACGCATGCGGAATCTTTCCCGACTCCCAAAAATCCCAGCCCCGTAAGGAGGATCGTAAATAACTGCTACTGTCAGATGCTTTTGGCGGAAAGGGAAGGGAAGTCGGTTTAGCCCAAGCGGGATGGGGGAGAAAGTCGCATCAGCAATCGCTAGAACTTTTCCACCCGGAAGAGCAGGCGCTCCAGTCCCGGCCTCGGGTTGGCGAAGCTCAAGGTCACCGTGTCTTCATCCGAGATCACACTGTCATCGACCTGTCTCTTATACACATCTCCGAGCCCACGAGACCGAGGCTGATCT
>OJIS01000617.1_pt1 | contig 11226 bp, 8 predicted proteins | sample 1595671 | NCBI WGS metagenome assembly OJIS01 (sample SAMN05416814, study PRJEB24817) | seawater metagenome | isolation source: Sea water | place: Canada:Atlantic | collected 2013-07 | reverse complement strand
CGAGATCAGCCTCGGTCTCGTGGGCTCGGAGATGTGTATAAGAGACAGTCGTTGAGGGATTTGTAGAATATTTTTCCCGTTTCTCAAGACATTCCTTTCGGACTTTTGGATGGAGAACCCCCTCCACCTTCAGCCTATTTTCTTCATTTCCAAAAACACGATCCCGAAGCCGGTCCCGATCCAGCGATCCATCTGCCTTCACCAGCGATTCACCGAGCGCTTCCGAGAGCTCTTCGAGAACGTCCCGGTTCTTCAAAAGAACCTGCACTTCTTCATCACAATCGAAGAAACCCATTGAAGGCAAGAGCAGACGCATGATCTTCCCTGCCGTGGATTTTCCCGTCGCGATTCCGCCGGTGAGTGCAAAGGTTTTCATGATTCAAAAATGGCCTCTTTTGGGTTTCCTGACCAGCACTCGCTTCCGGGACAAAAAAAGCGGGATCTGAAAACAGATCCCGCTTTGTCAATATTTTCTGAAGCAATCCCTATTTTCCGGAAGGAAGCATACTTTGCGGATCGATAGGAGGACCAGCATTTGCTCGATCTCCACCGTTCACCCGGCGACCAGTGGCATCAATGATCTCAGCAGTCACGAAGATGATGAGGTTACTCTTGATGTGGTTCTGAGCCTTGGTCTGGAAGAGACGACCGATGAAGGGAAGGTCACCAAGAATGGGGACTTTGTCTTCAACACTCTGGACATCTTCACGCATGAGACCACCAACAGCCACGGTGTAGCCATCATAGATGGTCAAACCGGTCTTCACACTGCGGATCGAGAAGACGGGCATCTCGATACGGTTCTCAGTGATCACGATCTGAACGGGGTTACCCAGAGCGTCCGTTGCCGGAGCGGTAATTGGGCTCCCGTAGTTGATGAATCCTTCGAACTCGACGATGGTCGGAGTGAAACGAAGCTCGATGATGCTGTCATTGGCATCGATGTTCGCTTCAACCTCAAGAGTGACACCCGTGTTCTTGGTATCGAAAGCTGAAGGAGTTGCAGGGGTCACAGGAAAACCTGCGCCACCGCCGCCACCGACGATCCCACCGCCACCACCACCGACGTTGCCGCCAACCTGGTTGGGGAGCTCGGGTGGTTCGTATTCAGTCGGGTAGATAAACTCACGAATGATCTCGATGGTCGCAGCCTGCCCTGGAAGAGCCACAACACTGGGAGCCGTCATGATGTCAGCTCCCTTTTTCTGGGAGAGTCCACGCATGATCATCTGAACCTGACCACTACTAAAGAGGCCGGTCATGGAGAGAATTCCGGGAGCAACGCTGTTTGACTGGGCAGTCCGCGTTGGGTTGTTCAAGATCGCATCAATGCTGTTCCGGTTGACGGCTGCGGAGCCACTACGGAGACCACTGGTCACGATATTGGAGACATTTTGCTGAGGAGAAGACGGGATCCCCGGGATATTCACCCGATCGACAGTGCCGATAAAGTCCTGGTTGGTACGAGCGGTGCCGCTACCAACGGTGCCACCACCGAGGAAGTAGTTACTCCCGAATCCAAACGGAGTCACAATCCAGTCAAAGCCGAGTTCTTCGCCGTTCTCCTGGTTGACTTCGACAAACTTGGTTGTCACCCGAATCTGTCGCGGGGTGTCATTGATCGCGGCCTGAACGATTCCATCGATCAACTCAAGGTTGGTCGGGCTGTTCCGCACGATCAGTGTGCTTGAGCTTTTCAGGAAACTGGCCGAAGCGTTTGGCGGGAAGGAAACGCCGTTCTCCTTCAGGAGAGTGACGATGTCTTTCCGGGGCTCAATGCCGGCAGGACCACCCGCATCAGCGGCGAAAGGATCGGCATCACCTCCAGCGCCACCGCCACCGCCAGCACTGGTCGTGATGAAGGTCTCGAAGGTTGGAGGGACGGTCCAGCGACGTTGCACAATATCAGCATCCCCATCACTACTCAGCGGGAGCAGAGTGACGGCGAATTCATCGACCTTGTAACGAAGCTTGGCGGCATCACAGATATACTGGAGAGCCACGCGGAGAGGAACGTTTTTGAGATCAAGGCTCTTGATCATCGTGGAATTCGGGTCCTTGTTGTCACCGAAACCATCACCGGCATCGAGAGCATCATCCCCTCCTGCGTCACCCTCTTCGGTAACCGTCTTGGGAGCGCGAACCACGAAGTTGATCCCCTTTTTGCTGTCATCAAGAGTGGTGGTGTCGAGTTCGATGGAACGAAGACGAAGATATTCCACGGCTTCTTCCACGGTGCTGTTGTTCAACTGCAACTCGGGAATCATAATCTGATTGAGCTTCGCAATGATTGAACGCTCGCCATCGTTACCGGAGTCAATCGGCAGATCAAGACGCGGGCCATCACTGAGAGGCGGAACCGCAAGCTCCCAAGCTTGATCAACCTTCATGAGCATCTCGGCTCTGGTCTGATCATAGGCAGCACGGTAATAGTCCGACTTGATTGCCGCACAACGCTCCATCCAACGGCGGGCAGCCTTGTTGTATGGGTCAATCCGAAGGACCTGCTTAAACTCCTCCTCCGCCTTATCATAGACGCCGAGACTGTAAAAGCTCTCACCCTTGTAGAGATAGCGACGAACCGCATCGACATTCTTGGTGTGTTCGTAGGTCAGAGACGCTTCGGTGCGAATTGGATCGTCGAGATAGTCGAGACCTTGCTGGGCGGCAATGCTACCCGGGTCGTTCTTTTCAACTTCCTCGAGAAGATCGCGAGCTTCCTGATACTTACCTACCCGGCGGTATTTCTGGGTCAGGGCAACGGATCCATCATTGAGATGCTGATTCAGAGATGCGCGACGGTCACTGGTGGCCGTTCCGTATGGAAGGGTTCCAAGTGCTTCACGATACTTCTGCACAGCCGTCTCGTAGTCACCCTCGGCGTAAGCCTTGCGGCCTTCGACAAGGAGGGTATCTGCTTTAATGACGGCTTCTTGACGGCGAATGGTCTCCTGCGCGAGCAAGTCCTGCTGTCCATATCCGGTCTCCACGGAGAGCGGCGCAATTACGAGCGCCGCGAGGGCGAACATGGTGCGTTGGGTTAGGTGTGTTTGTGGCTTCTGCATGATCTGGTTGATTTATTGTTGATTTGTGGGGGGGGTGGAAAGCTCTTTTTTCCAAAACAGGCAAGTTTCCTGCGTTTCTCCCTCCGAAAGGTTGGTTTTTAAAATAATTTGGTAATCTTGAACTAATTTGCCGGGACTTGAATCGTAACGGGCTCGGTATCCTTGTATTGAACAAGAATGGCCGCAGGTTTACGTTGGTCATTGAGTTTAACCTCGACCAACTTGTACGACTTGTCCTCGCCTCCGCTGGGGAGAGAGAAGGTGCCATTCTCCTCGACCACGAACTGATTCCCTTCTTCTCCGACTGCGTTGAGCCGGAAAGTGATGCGATGATCGTAAAAGGTGATTGCTTTGAGCTGTGCGGCGTTCGCATTAAAAGGAAGCTCATACTTCGCCTTGTTCTTATTTGGGAGCTGATCTTCAACAATCGCCCATTTCCTCATTTGTTTTCCAACCGGACCATCGAACTCGCGCTCCACAACCTCGAGGAGCTTGTAGCGGTCTTTACCGGGTTCGGTCGGGAAAAACACATCGTTGAGCTTGATCGTGCTACTCGCAGGGATCCGGTTACTGACTTTTCTCCCACCAAAGGGAATGAAGTCGAAATCGAACTGATATCCCGTTGAAATGACCTGCTTGAAAAGAAGTCTCCAGGTATCGCTCTCGACTTTGACCACTTCCAGCTTCTGGATCAGATCTCCAATCGATTTGGGATCATTTGGGTCGGTTCCAGCCTCGGATTCCTCCGCATTGGAGTATCCATCACCATCTTGGTCCCTCATGGGAGAATCGGAATATGAGGGATCGATGCGATGATCAACCCACCACTGATTTTTGATCGGCGGATGGACCGGTGGGATCTTGAGGAGGTCGAGGAGCTTATCAGTGTTGCCATCCTTGGTGTAAAGATTGACACTTGTGAACAGCTCCACCGGGCGACCTTCGGGCGTCGTCCGTTGATCAACAGGATCAGGATTCGTGATCAGTGCGGTCACTTCGTCTGCGAGTGGTCCGCCGATGGCGCCAGTCTCACTCTTCTTCAGGGGGTTCGGGGCGTTGAATACTTCATTCACCGCCTGATTACCGCTGTAGCCAAGATAGCCGAGACCCACGAGAACGAGGGCTCCGCCGCCTAAGGCTGCGATATGGTAGTTTTCTTTAATCCAGGACATTGTATTTCGTAGGTGTTTTATTTGAGTTCTGGGAGGGTCTTCTCCTCAATGAAGAGGAGAAGGTCGGCACGGAGAAAGACCACCAGTTCGTCACCACCGGAGACCTTGTCGAGAATCTTGACAGACTCGACAGGCTCGTCTTCAGAAGGCTCGTCGCCTTCGATGACAATGGGACCGTCGCCAAAGTCACTCGTGGGCTTGGCCGCGGAAGCCGCTTTCCCGGCACTGGGGATTTGAGAGGGATTCAGAACCCGGGCAATGCGGGTCTCGAAGAAGTATTGATCAGAGTTCGCGATGCGCGTGAGGAATTCACGAACGGCCGGCTCTGGAGCCCGGAAGCTCAATTCCACCGGCATGCGATGCGCGACGGAGGGGAGGGAGTCACTCTTGAACTTGGGTGGGCGAGGGGCGCCACGGGGTGCCGGTTTCGGCCTTGGGGCCCTCTTGGCACCGGGTTCACCCGGCCACTTATCACCACTCTCAGCGGGAACCTTTTCCCGGTAGAGATTCTCAACCTCCTTCACGCCGCATTCGGCGAGTTGGGTCAGGAGATACTCCATCGCTCCGAGTTGATAGGTCAGGATTCCGGTCGCTTCTTCCGGAGGAAGGCTTCCTGAATACTTCTCGAAGCCGAGATTAAAGCCACTTGGAAGGGCTTTATCCTGGGGGAAGAGATCCTTCACGCGATCGACAGTCGAAGTGAGGTTTGCAGAAAAGTCCTTACCGGGAACATTTTCCATTTTCTCAGGGCGGAAGGCCAGGAGCTTCCCGCGGGTCTCATTCGCTTTCGCAATGACAGCCTTGAGGCTTTCCTCCTTGGCCTTGGCATTGTCAGGAGTCGGGAAGGGGTTGAGGCTTTTGTCCTTCTTTAGGCTAGCCTCTTTCGAGGCAATCTGTGCCTGAACTTCCTCGAGGCTGGATCCGGCCTTGAGACCGAAAAAGATGATGAGCGCCGCAAGGAGAACCGTAATGGTCAGAAGCCCTGCGAGGAACTTGTTTTCTTTGAACCAAGTCATGATGATTTTTTGTGGAGTGTGTTACTTGTGTTTAAAAGGAGCCTTGAGAGGAACAAGCAACTCGAAAGGTGCTGCGTAGTCGTTTGTATCCGCGTTGGGAGCAGCCGTCACTTTGATGAGGCGGCTATCAGGAATGGGCTTCGGCTTTGGCTTACTCTTGCTATTCACGAATGAGAGAAACTCGGAATTCTTGAGCTTGGCGAAAAGGTCAAGAACCTCAGTCTGTGTATCGAGGTGAAGACCGGTGATTGAGATACAATCAACGTATCCTTTTTCCTCCATCAGAGGAGATTCACCGTAGCTTGCACTGGCAAAGCTTTCGTCGATGACCGGCTCGCTGCCAGTATCACCCTCGAGAGTGAACCCGGTGCGATACTCGAGGCCGGTGAGCCAGACATTCTCGCTGACAAATGCCTTGGAAATATCATTCCAGGTGTCGACGAAGCTGAGGCGTCCTTTTTCCGCAGCGGCGTATGCCTCCACGAGAGCGGCGGTCTCCTTTTCGGCCTTGAGGAGTTTATCGATCTTACGGGCGGGCCTCTGAATCGTGGTCGCCTCTTGCTCAAGGGCGGCCAGATGAGATCTCCCATCACCGACTGATTTCGATTTAAAACCAGCCCATGCTGCGAGCCCGACCAGAAAAAGGGCGGAGGCAGTCATGAGAGCGGGCTTCCGTCGGGTAATATCCCGCTGGGCCTGAACGGCGTCAGGGACAAGATCGATGGAAATGACGGCATTGTCGGAGGCACGGAGGCCAAGTCCCACGATTTCGCCAAGCTGGTGGGCTTCGCGGCCGAGGGCATCAACATCCACTCCTTTTCCAACCGAAATGCGCTGGAGAGGATTGAAGGTTTCAACCGGCAGGCTCAGTTTCTCTTCAAGAAATTCGCGGAGGTAGGGCAGATTGGCTGTTCCACCGGCAAGAAGCACTTTTTGAGGAGCATTTCCGCCCTGCTGGCTCCGGAAGAGAGTATTGGTGCGCTGAATCTCCGCGGTAAGGCGGGTCAGGGCATTACGAATGATTGTCCCGAGGGCCGCAGTCGCTTCATCCAACTGACCGGCATGGCCGCCACCGAGGGTGACGAGGCCGCTGGTAAGCTTGCTGTTTTCAGCCTCGGAGAAGGAGACGTTGTATTCCTTGGCAATCGCGCTGGTCAGGTTTGCTCCCCCGATCGCGACCGAGCGGGTGAAAAACTTCTTTCCGTCGGCGTAAATCAAATTGGACGTCTTGGCTCCAACATCGAGCAAAAGGACTGATTCCTCAATGCCGGGGTAGTTGTAACGAAAGGAGTTATAGAGAGCGGTCGGCGCGCAGTCCACGAGGCGCGTTCCGAGTCCGGTTTCGGCCACAACCGAGTTGAGATCGTTGAGCGAATCGGCCTTGACCGCGACCAGGACGACTTCGGTCTCGATTCCACCGGTCTCGAGCTTCTCCCAGTCCCAAACAACCTCGTCGATTGGAAAGGGGACATTTTGCTGGGCCTCGAACTTGACGAGTTCGCCCATGTTCTCGGTCTCCAGAGGCGGAAGCTTGACGAAACGAACGAAAACCGACTGGCCGGAAAGGGCGTAGGCAGCTTTCTGGTTGCCGACCTTGAGGGTTTTGGCGAGTTCCTTAATCGCCAGCTGGACCTGCGGGATGCGCGCGGCCTCGGTGGCCGGATCGGCGAGAATACTGGTGGCTCCGTATGACTTAAGGATTAGACCTTTCTTGGTCGGGGCAAAAACGCCCATGGAGACCCGTTGGGAACCGATATTTAGTGCAATGATGGACTGCTGCTCAGCCATAGTTTTTAGTGTGTATGTGAATGTGGTGAAGTTGAGGAATCCAAGCGAGTGATCCAATGGGCGTCGAGAAATGAAATCTACGATGACCTGCCACAAGCCTGGCTGCGGAGCCGGAACCCCAGTAAAATAAGTCAGTCTTTCGCTAAAACCTCCGCGTAACGATCATACCAGAGGGGAGCAAAAGGGGTTTGGGTCTTATCGAGAAGGGGGAATTTGGAGGTTGCCTCCACTTTCTTGAGTGGCTGGCGCCACCAACCATTTTTCTCTCCAAAGGTGAAGAATCCAACCATGGCGCCATTGAGCTCAACCTCACCACCAACGGCCTCAAGGTCGCTTTTGCTGGCTCTGGCCTTGCCCGTGATACGCTTGAGAGTGTTCGGGGAAAGATAGATTGAGACGTAAACCTCCTCGTCGGTCGGGATATTGACATGAGTGACGGTTTTGCTGATTTTATAAGCTTTCCGGTCCTGCCCCTTCACCACGACGTGCCAATTGATCTTGATCTGATCAAGGTATTTGTCCGCCGGCTCATTGCGAAGCTTGTCAACCTTTAGCTTCACCTCGACCTCCAACCAATCCTTGGGCTTAAAGCTCTTGCCGTTGCCATCCTGAATCTGAGGAGACTGGAGCTGGGTGAACTTAGGATCGCCAACACTGAATTTTGCATCCTTGGATAATTCCAGCTGCCCAAAAACAGACGAGGCGAGGCCAATACTGCAGGCCAGCGGAAGAAGCGTTTTGAGAAATCTCTGATTAATCATTATTTGTTGAAAGGTTCCGCCGAACTTAGGAAATTGAGGAGGGGCACGGCTAGCAAAAAACTGGATATTACTTGCTTTTTTTAACAGTTGACAGGCCTAGACGATTCTGAGCGATGCTCTTTGACAAAAGCAAATCCCCCACCCCAAGCTCCGCCTATGAGGCACCGCGATATCGTTCGGGACTATTTGTCAGACAAAAAACCCCTTACCGTTGGCTCGATCGCCGGGAAGGAATCGCTGTCGGCACCGCCGGAAGGGTGCGATGTCATTGAATTACGACTCGATTCTCTGGGAGTCGGCGCTGACATCCGTCAATTTGCAGAAAAATCCCCTCTCCCTCTTCTGGTGACTGCGCGTGGACCGGCAGAAGGAGGCCAATCCCCGTGGTCCCTTGAGGAGCGGGCCGCAGCCTACCGGGCCATGATCCCCCACGCGGCTCTAATCGACATCGAACTCCGTGACTTTGACCTCCTCGCAGTAGTCATCATGGAAGCCCGGGGAGCCGGAGTGATCGTGGTCGGATCATTCCATGATTTTGATCAGACTCCCCCGATTAAAGAGCTCGTCGGAAAAATCGATTCCCGCGCTGATATTCACAAGTTTGCACTCATGGCGAAATCGGGGAGAGACATCGCAAATCATCTTGGCCTAATGGAGGAACTCGCCGAGACCCCACTCTCCGTCATGGGAATGGGTCCGCTGGGGGCTGCCGCCCGACCTCTCATGGCCAAGGCGGGATCACTTCTAAATTACGGATTTCTCGGAACGACCCCAACCGCCCCCAATCAGTGGCCCGCAGCTCTGCTCAGGCAGACCTTGGAAATCTGAGATCTTGGGTTGGGGCCTCTTCTTCCCCGGCAGGGACGCCCGGACCAAAAGCTCAATATGAAACATCGTCCCATCGCTCACGGCACAATCTTCACCGGAGCCGGGGGAAGAGCCGCGAGGAACGTTTTACCGTAGCGCTTTGTGACCACTCGATTATCCAGAATCACGACCATTCCTTCGTCTTTTTTAGTCCGAATGAGTCGCCCCACCCCCTGTCTCAGCTTAAGCACGGCCTCTGGCACCGAATATTGCATGAACGGGTTTCCTCCCTCCGCCTCGATTTCCTCAAGCCTTGCCGCCGTCAACGGGTGATCCGGAACCGCGAAGGGCAGACGGGTGATGATGACATTGCTCAGCGCCTCTCCCGGAACATCGACTCCCGCCCAAAAACTCTCCGTCCCGAAAAGCACGCTGTGGATGTCCCGGCGAAATTCCTCCACCATTTTTTGGCGGGGCATCCCCATGCCCTGCGCGAGAAGGGTCCATCCATGATCGTCGAAAAATTCCGACATACTTTCCGCCACCGACCGCAAAAGCCGGTGGCTCGTAAAGAGCACAAAAGCGCGCCCTTCCGACTTTTTGACAACGCGCTCGATCCAATGAATGAGCATCTTTTCATAGTCGTCATCCCGCGGATCAGGCATCGACTTCATGACGTAAATCGCCATCTGTTTTTGATAGTCAAACGGGCTTCCGATTTTCACCGCCGGCACATGCTGGGCCCCGATCCGCACCCGAAAATACGTCAACTGATCATCGCCGGTTCCCAGCGTCGCACTCGTCGTGATGCAGGTCTTATCCGGACCAAACAACAAGGGCCGCAAACGATCCGCCACATTGATCGGCGCGGCATTCAGAACAAAAGATGTTCCTTCATATCCTGATTTTTCCACCCAATAGACGCTCCCGCCATCCTCCTGATCCAGAAACATCTTCAAGCCACCGTGCATCTCACGCAGCCTCCTCGCGCCCTCCATCAATTCCCCTTTCCGGGTATCATCCTCGGTCTCCTCCGCCACCTCCTCGATCGCAGTCCAACACTCACGCAATGGCGCCGCCAAGGTATTTTCGACCAAGTCCGGATTTCGAACCCGGCACTCACGCCCCCAGTCGCCGAAAGTCACCGCGCCACCGATGTTCTCAAAGAAGTCATCAGCCTCCTCGAGGACCTTTTTCGCAGACTCCATCGCCTCGGTTGCCTGCGCATACTTGAGCAAGCCCTTCCCCGTCTTGGGATGATAAAGCCGTTGTAAATCGAAGCGCAAGCCCGCCTGACTCAACCGTAACCCGAGCGACTTCGCCGCCACCGCCTCCAGCGTGTGAGCCTCGTCAAAGATCACAAAATCATTCGGAACCAGGAAGCCCGACTCGTTTTCCTTCATCTCCTCTTCGGGATTCAAGAGCGAGAAAAAGAGGCTGTGGTTCACCACCAAAACCCGCGCGCTTTGAGCAAACTTACGCGCTTCCTGAAAGAAGCAATTCCCCCTTGGTCCGCAGGTTCGCTGGGTGCAAATGTGCGACTCGCTGCACACTTGCAACCACACCTTGAGCGCAGGCTCAAAGTCGAGATCGCTCTTGGTGCCATCCCTCGTCGATTCCGCCCATTTCCAGATCTGCATGAGCTCTTCCTGCTCGCTGGAAGTAAAAAGATCGCCGCCGTTATCCATGGCACGACGCAGCCTCATCGGGCAGAGATAATTCCCCCGCCCCTTCAAAAGGGCTGCTTCAAAAGGCTCGGCGAGAAGCTTCCTCACAATCGGCAAATCCTTCCCAATCAGCTGCTCCTGCAAATTGATGGTATGCGTTGAAATGACCGCCTTCTTCCCCTCCCGGATGGCATACTCCACCGCCGGTATCAAATAGGCCAGAGACTTCCCCACCCCGGTCCCGGCTTCAATCACCAGCGAACGCTCGCCCTCCAGAGCATCGGCCACCTCGCCAGCCATTTGTTGCTGCTCGGCACGGTATTCAAAGTCAGGAGACTTCGAGAGCAAACCGGTCTCCGAAAAAACCATCCGCATCTCATCCCCAAAAGAATTCCCCTCGCCAAGCGATATCACGCCGTTGAAGTAGCCTCTCACGCCACCAAATTCAACTGCCATTGCGAGCCGGACCCTCAATGCTGAATTTCCAACATTTAGTTTGCAGGTTTTCCAGCACCTGTTACGGTCCCACCATGAACCGTCTTGAGAAAGGTGAACTTTCACGCCGTGAGCGACAGATCCTCGATATCCTCTACCGTCTCGGAGAGGCCACCGCGCAAAATGTGCAGGACGAACTAGCGGACCCGCCGTCCTACTCCGCCGTCCGCGCCCTCCTTGCCACCCTGGAGAACAAGGACATGGTCAAGCATTCCAAGGAAGGCCGCCGCTACCTTTACAGCCCGGTCATCACCGAAAGCAAAGCCAAACGCACCGCTCTTAAAAGCCTTCTCGGCACCTTTTTCAAAGGCAAACCCGAGAATCTCGTCGCCGCCTTGCTCGATCCCAGCGATCAACAACTGAGCGAAAAAGAAATTTCCGAGATCCGAAATCTCATCAAATAGTCGCTGTCTCTTATACACATCTGACGCTGCCGACGATCTACTCTGTGTAGA
>OJIS01000616.1_pt1 | contig 11230 bp, 11 predicted proteins | sample 1595671 | NCBI WGS metagenome assembly OJIS01 (sample SAMN05416814, study PRJEB24817) | seawater metagenome | isolation source: Sea water | place: Canada:Atlantic | collected 2013-07 | reverse complement strand
ACACAGAGTAGATCGTCGGCAGCGTCAGATGTGTATAAGAGACAGGTTCTGGGCCTATGCGCTGTCGGGGCTGACCACGGCCATTGCCGCGATCATCATGGGCAGCCGGGTGATGGGGGCGCAGAACACCATCGGGCAGGGCTACGAGTTGACCGTGCTGGCCGGCGTGATCCTCGGCGGCACCTCGCTGCTTGGCGGATCGGGCAGTATCTGGCGGACGGTGCTTGGCATCACCATGCTCGGCTTTATCCAGAACGGACTGCTTCTCCTTGGCTTTCCCTATTACGTGCAATGGCTCGTCACCTGGGCGGTCATCATCCTGGCGGTCTGGATCGACCTGGGCGCCAAACGCGGGAGGATCCTGGCATGAGCGTGACCACATCCATCAAGAGGGGTGCCGGTCACCGCCGGATTGCCCGCATCCTGATGCGCAACCATATCTGGGTGTTCCTGGCGCTGACCGTCGTGGTGTTTTCCACCGCCAGCCCCTATTTCCTGACCGTCAACAACCTGGGCAACGTGCTGACCCAGGCGGCCTTCATCGGCATCCTAGCGATCGGCATGACCCTGGTGATGATCGACGGCGAGATCGACCTGTCGGTGGGTGCGATCCTGGCGCTGGCCTCGGCGCTGGCCATCGGCTTGCAGGACCATATCGGGGTGTGGCCCGCCGTGTTCGTGGGCTTCCTGTCGGGCGCGGGCCTAGGTTTCCTCAACGGCACGCTGGTGGCGCTGTCGGGGATGCATTCCTTCATCGTCACGCTTGGCGGGCTGGTCGGCATCCGCGGGCTGGTCTTCATCTATACCGGCGAAGACGCGCTGATGGTCGGCGATTTCAGCTATACCGAATACCCTGAGATCTACCTTGGCCCGGTGTCTCTCACCGCGATGATCTTCGTCGGGCTGGCGCTGTTCTTTCAGTGGGTGCTGTCCAGCACACGGCACGGGCGCGAGACCTATGCTGTCGGCGACAATATCGAGGCGGCGCATGGTGCGGGCATCAACATCAAGCGCCACAAGATCATCAACTTCACGCTTTGCGGCGCGCTGGCGGCCATCGCGGGCATCCTTTTGTCGATGCGCCTTGGCACCGCCGAGCCCAATGCCGGCAAGGTGTGGGAGCTGTGGACGATCATCGCCGTGGTGCTTGGCGGCACCCGGCTACAGGGCGGCTATGGCAGCCTGTGGATGACCATTGGCGGGGTGCTGACGCTGGCGGTGCTGCGCAACGGGCTGCGCCTGCTCAACACGCCCAATTACGTGGAATTGATGGTGATGGGCACGGTTCTTGTGCTTGCACTGCTGATCGACAAGCTGCTCAGCAGGCAGGAGGTATGACGATGAGCGACCCGATCCTGACCCTGTCCGGCATCACCAAGACCTTTCCCGGCGTCGTCGCGCTCGACCAGGTCAGCTTCGATGTCCGCCCCGGAGAGGTCCACGCGCTGGTGGGCGAAAACGGCGCCGGAAAATCTACCCTGATGAAGGTGTTGGCCGGGATTTATCACCCCGACGCGGGCGAGATCATCTATCAGGGCCAGAAGGTGCAGATCGGCAACCCGCTGGCGGCGCGGCAAAAGGGTATCCTGCTGATCCATCAGGAATTGTCGCTGTCGCCTGAACTGTCGGTGGCCGAAAACATCTATCTCGGCGCCTGGCCCACCAACGCGCTTGGGGTGCTGAACAAGCGCAAGCTACGCCGCGACGCGCAGGCGGCGCTGGATGCCCTTGGCTGCACCTTCGGCCCCGATGATCGGGTCGGCACGCTGTCGGTCGCCTTGCAGCAGATGGTGGAAATTGCGCGTTCGCAGGCGTTCAGCGCCAATGTGGCGATCTTCGATGAACCCACGGCCTCGTTGACCGATACCGAGAAGGACCAGCTGTTCACCACCATCCGTGGGCTTCAGGCGCAAGGGGTGGGGATCGTCTACATCTCTCACAAGATGGATGAGATTTTCGAGCTGACCGACCGTATCACGGTGCTGCGCGACGGTCAGGTGCAGGGCACGGTGGAAACGCGCGACACCGACGCCACCGCCGTCACAAGGATGATGATCGGACGCACGCTGGAGGCGTATTTCCACAAGGCCGACAGCACCTTCCGCGACGAGGTGCTGCGCGTCGATGGGCTGAGCCTTGCGGGCCAGTTCGAGGATGTGAGCTTCTCCGTCCGGCAGGGTGAGGTACTGGGGTTCTATGGCCTTGTCGGCGCGGGTCGGTCGGAAGTGGTCGAAACCATCTTCGGTATCCGCAAGGCCGACCGGGGCACCCTGACATGGGAGGGCAGGGAAATCCCGCTGCCGACCCCGCGCCAGGCCATCGACCTCGGCATGGCGCTGGTGCCCGAAAGCCGCAAGGAACAGGGGCTGGTCCTGATGATGGGCGGGATGGAAAACACCACCCTGCCGCACCTGTCGCGCTACGCGCGCGGCACGGTTCTGGACCGGGGCCGCGAACGCGCGACATTTGACGACTACAAGCAGGCGCTGTCGATCAAGACCACCGGGCCGGATCAGCCGGTCTCGACCCTGTCGGGCGGCAACCAGCAGAAATTCGTGCTGGCCAAGTGGCTTTGCGCCGGGCCGAAGCTGATCATCCTCGATGAACCCACGCGCGGGATCGACGTGGGGTCGAAATCGGCCATCCACACGCTGATCGCCGACCTGGCCGAAAAAGGGCTCGCCGTGATCGTGATCTCGTCCGAAATGCCAGAGGTTCTGGGCGTCAGCCACCGGGTGCTGACCATGGCCGAGGGGCGCCTGGTGGGCGAATTCGAGGGCGAGGCGATGACCGAGGAAAGCCTGATCGACGCGGTCTCCCATCACCTGGCCAAACCGGCAGCGGAATAGGAGGATCAAGATGGGCAAGCAGGACATCGGGATCGGGCTGGTCGGCGCAGGTTTCATGGGGCGTTGCCATGCCAATGCCTTCCGCACGGTCGGCGCGCTCTTCGACCTGCCACTGGAGCCTCGGCTGAGCATTCTGGCCGACGCGACCGAGGATCTGGCAAGGCGCGGGGCCGACGCGCTCGGGTTCGCGCGCTCGACGGCAGACTGGCAGGCGCTGGTGGACGACCCCGAGGTTGGCATCGTGGCGATCACCGCGCCCAATGTCCTGCACGCGCCGGTCGCGCTGGCCGCTATCGCTGCGGGCAAGACCGTCTATTGCGAAAAACCGCTCTCGACCACGGCGGATTCCGCGCTGGAAATGACCGCGGCGGCAGAGGCCGCCGGGGTCACGACGATGGTCGGGTTCAACTTCCTGCGCAACCCGATGATCCGGCTGGCGCAAGAGATCATCGCAAGCGGCGAGATCGGCGAGATCACCGGCTTTCGCGGGCGCCATGCGGAGAACTACATGGCCAGCCCCGACGTGCCCCATTCCTTCCGCACCGATCCGGCGGGGGGCGGAGCGCTGGCCGATATCGGCAGCCACATCACGTCGATGGCGCGGTTTCTGCTCGGGCCGATCACGCAGGTGCAGGCCGATTGCCACACAATCTTCCCGACGCGGCCCAAGGCAGCGGGCAGCGAGGAACGCGCGCCGGTCGAGGTCGATGACATGACCCACGCGCTCCTGCGCTTCGAAAACGGCGCCTCGGGCAGTATCGAGGCCAACTGGGCCGCCACCGCCCGCACCATGGACCTGTCCTGGGAAATCACCGGCACCAAGGGCGCGCTGGCCTTCAGCCAGGAACGGATGAACGAATTGCGGCTGTGGTCCGGCGCGCCGGGGCGCAGCGGCTATACCCGCATCGAATCGGGGCCTGCGCACCCGCCCTACGGGGCCTTCTGCCCGGCGCCAGGCCACCACCTCGGCTTCAACGACCTGAAGGTGATCGAGGTGGCGGAACTGATCACGGCCCATGCCGGGCAAGGCACCTGCGGGCCGGATTTCCGAGAAGCCTACGAGGTGCAGCGCACGATCGAGGCGATGCAGGAAAGCGACCGTGCCCGTGCCTGGGTGCACCTCTGAGCGAAGGAATAGCCGCTATTGCGCGACCGTGCCCTTGCGCCACACCGGGCGCAGCCGGTCGAGCGGCAAGCGGGGCTTGTGTCCCGGCTACGGTGCCGTCGGTGTGCCCAACGACGCGCGCAGGCTCAGCCTTGGCAGGATCCGTTCGACCTTGCGGGGGAGGTCCGGGGTTTCGATCCGGGCAAGCAATCGGTCGGCGGCCATGGCGCCAATGCCCTCGAGGTCGATGGCGACCGAGGCAAGCGGCGGGTCGATAAGGTCAAGCGGGTGGGTCTCGTTGTAGCCCGTCAGCGACACGTCCTGCGGGCACCGCAACCCCGCCTGGCGCAGCGTCCGCAAAGCACCAAGCGCCACACGGTCGTTGACCGCCATGATGATGCTCGGCGGGTTGTTGCGCCGGTTGAGAAGCTGCGCGGTCGCGGCGGCTCCCTCCTGCGAGGTCATGCGGGGCACGAAGACCATGCGGTCCGGGGCGACGTGCAGGCCATGTGCGGCCAACCCCTCCAGCAGGCTTTCGAGTCGTTCCTTGCCACTGGACAGGTGTTGCGGCGCGGCGATGACCCCGATGTCACGATGCCCGGCGGACGCTACCGCCTGCGCAAGCGCGTGCATACCGACGCGGCAGTCGTCGACCACCGCTGCGCAGACCGGATCTTCGGACCGGCGCAGCACCGAGACCAGCGGCACCCCCAATTCGTCAGCGCGCCGCACCACCGGGTCGCGAAGCCGCGTCGTGCCCAGTATCACGCCATCGACGAGCCGTGCGCTCATCCGTTCGAACATGTCTGTTTCGGCCTCGACGTCGAACCCGGTATTGCCAACGATGGCCATGTAGCCCGCGGTGGCCAGGCGCCCCTCTATCCCGTTAAGGATGCGCGGGTAGACTGGGTCGGCGATGTCATGCACGATCACTCCGATCAGGCGGCTGGCGCGTGTCTTGAGCGCCGCCGCCGAGACGTTGGGCACATAGCCGAGTTCCGCCGCCACGGCGCGGATCCGCTCCGCCGTTTCCGCGCCGACCCGGCCATTGCGATCGTGGCTCAGAACCCGCGAGACGGTAGAGGCGTGGACCCTGGCCGCCCGTGCCACATCGACCAGGCGGGTGCGTTTCGCGCTGCCCCAGAAATCGGGGCGCTTGGGGCCGTTTGCGGGGTTCGATTCCTCGTCTGACATGTCGTCCTCGATCAGCCCATCCCGAACCAGCGGTCGATATAGACCAGATCGGGGAATGCGGTCAGCAATGCAAGCACGAAAATCATCATCAGCGCAAACGGGACTGCACCCCAGAACACGTCCGCAAGGGATATGCGCTTGTCCTCCAGGCACCCCTTGATCACGAAACACGCCATACCTAGGGGCGGCGTGAGCAACCCGACCTCGACAGCGATGACTGTGATTATGCCGAACCAAATTGGATCTGCATCGAACCCCTGCATGACGGGCAGGAACAGCGGCACCATGATCAGGATGATCGACACCGAATCGATGATCGTTCCCAGGAACAGGATGACGAGGATGTAGACCAGCACCACCAAGAGGAAACTCTGCGTTGCCGTCGTCACCAGGTTTCCGATCTCGACCGGGACACCGGCAAGGCCGAGCGAGCGCGTATACATCGTCGCGGCGATGACCAGGAAGCAGACCGACGCCGTGAGGTGACCAGTTTCCTTGAGGACATTCCAGAACCCTGCCCAAGACAGTTTGCGCCGCACCACCGCCAGGATCAGCGCCGCGAGAGAGCCGACCGCCCCGGCCTCGGTCGGGGTGAAAATGCCGCCGTATATCCCGCCTAGAACGACCGTGATCAGGAAGACGATGGGCAGCGATTTGGCAGCGATCTCGGCCGGGCCGCGATGAACGACCGTGTCCGCAGCGCCGGGCTTGGTGAAACGTCCACTCCTGTCATAGACGAAAGACGGGGTCAGGTAGGCCATGGTAATGATCCCGAAACAATAGACTGCCGATAGTAGGATTCCGGGGCCGATGCCGGCGAAGAACATCATGCCGATGGATTGTTCGGTCAGGATCGCGAAGATGATCAGAAGGATGCTCGGCGGGATCAGCATGCCCAGGACGGAACTTCCCGCGACGGTGCCGACGGCAAAACGCGGGCTGTAGCCAAGGCGCAGCATCTCAGGGACCGCAACACGAGTGAAGATCGCTGCTGATGCGATGGAGACCCCGGTCACGGCCGCGAACACGGCGTTGGAGGCGACGGTTGCCAGACCAAGCCCGCCGCGCAAACGGCCCAGAAAATGGTCGCCCACATCATAGGCGTCGCGCCCGACATCCGATGCGCTCATGATCATGCCCATGAGAACGAACAGGGGGATCACGGCGAAGGTCTGGTCGGCCACGGCATCGGAGGCGGCCAAAGTCAGAAGGCGCACGGCCAGCTCCGGATCGCTGCGTTGCAAGGTGACGGAAAGAAACGACACCAGGCTTAGCGCGATGGCCACGTGCATGCCCGAGTAGATCAGCAGAACGATGACACCGACGGACAGAAAACCGATCTCCAGACCACCCATCAGACCGCCCCTCCGCGCAAAGTCCGCAATTCGCGCAAGCGCCGGAAGGCCAGCACGAGGAATTGCAGGCAGGCCGCCACCGCGCCTAGGAACAGGATGGCTTCCAGCGGCCATGTCGGCGCGGTGAAGATCCCGACATTCCCGTTGAAATAGCCGCGCGTCCAAGCGTCCACCACGCGCGGCGCCTGGCCGATGGCGATGAGGCCGAAGACCACGCCGCCCAAGAGGTTGAAGGCGGTGCGCAGGACAAGGCCAGACCGCAGAAACCCGCGGCGGTCCAGCAGGCCAAGCAGCGCGTCGGAGCGGGTCAGCCGCTTTCCCGCCACGGCATGGGCGATCGTCAGGTAAACCACTGCGACAACACCCATCTCGGTGAGTTCCAGTGTTCCGGCCAAGGGGGAGTCCATCAGCCAACGGCCGAACACGTCGATATTTACGATCACCATCAGGACCAGCACGAGCACCGCGCCAAGCGCGTTCATCAGCGAAGTGACCGGCGTCAGCAGCGGGACCGGTTCGGGGGCGTCACCGCCCCCAAGCCTCGTATCTTCAGTCCGCTTCACTGGGCGTCCCAATCGCGGGCGACGGTCTGGCCAGCGGCGCGCATGGCGTCCATGTAATCGGTCAGGATCGCCTGCGCCGGAACGCCCTGCGCCTCTAGCGATGCGACCCATTCCTGCGCGATATTTGGCAGCGTCGCGGCCCATTCGTCCCGCTCGGTGGGGTCGATCACGGTCACGGTGCCACCGTTCTCGATGAAGGTGTCGCGGGCCTGCGCGCCAAGCTCTGCCGCGAATTCGCCCAGGGCGATGCCGTAGTCCTGTGCAGAAAGCGTCATCGCCTCCTGCACTTCCTCGGGCCAGCTTTCCCAGGTGTCGCGGTTGACGTTGATGACATAGCTGTTCACCCCGCCAAGTTGCGCATCGAAATAGTAGTCGCAGACCTCGTAGAAGCGCAGCGACACCACCGCCTCGCCCCAGACCAGCATCGCATCGACGACGCCGGTTTCGACCAACTGGTAGAAATTGCCGAGCGTTCCGGTAACGCCGGTGGCACCGGCCGGTTCGATCCAGCGCAGGTTGGGGCCTGCGCCCGCGACCTTCAGCCCGTCGATGTCGTCGAGGCTCGACACCGGAGTGGAGGAGCACAGGATGTAGTTATCCGGGATGCCGCTCACCGACAGGCTGACCTGGTTGAGATCCTGCCAGGTTTCGCGGAAAGCCGGGTATTCCTCGACCAACCCGTCGACGACCTCGTGAATCAGCACAAGGTCATCGGTGGTGAACGGGGTCACGTAGCCGATCTGGTAGATCGGAAGCCGGTCGGCGTGGAAGGCCGTCGGAATGACGCCAATATCGGCAAGGCCGACCTGGATCGCCTCCAGTTCACCTGCCGGGGGTGCAAGCGTCCCGGAAAATGCCTCTTGCCAGTCGATGGCGTAGGTGCCTGTTTCCGCAAGACGCGCATCGACGGCGGGCATGAACTCCTCTTGCAGAACCCTGACCGCGGCCACCGCAGGCGAGAACCCGGAAACGATCGTCACGTCGATCGTTTCCTGCGCGGCAGCGGGTGCTGCTGCCATCATCGCGGCCAAGGCCGTAGAATAGCCGAGATATGCCTTTAAAGTCGGTTTCATGGATGTCTCCTCCTTGGTTGAACTTGGGTTTTCAAATGCGGACGGCGTCGCCGTCATTGATTCGAAGGCTGTGGGTGATGTCATTGGCCTGGGCCAGGGTCGCCTCGACGAAGCAGGCCCGTTTCGAGGCGGCGATCAGTTCTTGCACCTTCTCTTCCGGCGCGTCCGAGATCAGCGAAATGTTGATGTCGAAGCCCACCGGGCGGGCCTGATAGGGGCCGACCGCGTCGCGCAATGCCTCCCATTTCGCGTTGCATCCGACCTCCAGGTCGGCCACGTCGACCGAGAGCCGCCGGGCGAACACCCGGATCTGGGTCATGAGGCAGCCGACGAGGCCCGTAAGAAAGTATTCCAGCGGCGTCGGCGCCGTGTTCTCGCCGCCCTGGAACCGGCCTTCGTCGGTGGGCAGCATGCGCCGCACTTGGAACGGCGTCAGCGCCTCGTTCGTGACCTCGTTGCGAAGCTTTCCCACGCAGACCCCGTAGGAGCGAAACTCCACGTCGAATATCGTGTTTCTGGCCAATTCTGCACTCCTCGGGTCTTGATTGACGAGCTTGCACAAACGTTTGCGCAAGCAATATGCAAGCTAGGGCGCTGCCGGCGCTCCTGTCAAAGCGAAAGAAATCCAATATCGATAATTATGAATTGCGGCGGGCGGAAGAACGGGGCAGGGGCGGTCGGCACTTACCGGGTCATGGCCTAGTCACCCGGAACTGTAATTCGTCTCATTGATTGAACGGGGTTTCAGGAAATGATGAGATGGTGGGTCGAGTTGCGGATGCGGTGGTGCTCAGTGAAGATGAGCGCCACTTTCTTAAAGGTCAGGTACGGCGGCACAAAGCGCCATGTTCGCTGTCAGACCGTTGCCGGATGATCCTGCTCTGCGCCGATGGGTTGCCCAGTAAGGAGGTGGCCGCGCGGCTTGGCGTGCATGAGCATACAGTCGGCAAATGGCGCAGAAGGTTTGTGCGGGACCGGGATCGAAGGGCTCACTGACGAATGCCGCCCCGGTCGCCCGCGTACGGTGTCGGATGAACAGGTGGCCGGGGTGATCGAGCGCACGCTGCAAACGACATCCAAGGACGCCACGCGCTGGTCGATCCGAAGCATGCCCGCCGAGACGGGCCTGACGCACACTACGATCCGACGGATATGGAACGCCTCCGGCCTGCAGCCCCACCGAAGCGAGACCTTCAAACTCTCAACCGATCCGCTGTTTGTGGACAAGGTGCGGGACATTGTGGGTCTGTATTTGTCACCGCCAAACCGGGCTATCGTGTTGTGCGTAGACGAAAAGTCACAAATCCAAGCGTTGGACCGCCACTCTCGCGGTTCGCAGGCAAACCACTGCCGGGCAATGGAACACCCGGTCCTGCCAATGGCACCCGGCGTGGCGGAGCGGCGCACCGATACTTACATCCGCCACGGCACCACCTCTCTCTCTTTGCATTGCGGCGCTGGATATCGCCAGCGGTGCAGTGATCGGAAAGTGCTATAAACGACACCGCGCAACCGAGTTCCTCGACTTCCTCAAACAGATCGACCGGCAGATGCCGGAGGACCGGAGGTGCATATCGTCATGGACAATTACGCCACCCACAAGCCCCCGAAGATCAAGGCATGGCTGGCGCGCCGTCCGCATTGGCATGTCCATTTCACGCCAACGTCTGCTAGCTGGATCAATCAGGTTGAGCGTTGGTTCGCGGAACTGATCTGACGACCGACATTTTGGAAACCGGTGTGCCTGTCTGACGATTGGGGTCTCTCAATCAACAGACAGAAAGGTCCGATGGCGGACACGAAAACCACCCCGTCGATACATAACGTCCGGCTTTTCGGGCTGCGGTTCATTTTCGAGACGACGTGCCAGCGGTCGGACATGAAGCAATGCCTGCACGAACCTACAGAACGACAAAAAGCTACCGCTTGTGTTCAGTGCCGAAGAGCGCTGTGCCTCCTGAACAGCGCAAACTTATCAACGCGATCTCAAAGGGGAGCAAGTCACGCTGACACGTCAAAGAAATGGCTTTCTTGTGAAGTCGCGTACCAAGAAGCCTTGTCCGCCTCAGCACGTCAAACGCATTAGCCGCAAACGGGTGGTGTTGGAAATCAGAACAAACATCAGCGTGCAGCGTTGGTTTGTACCCGACCATCGGAAGCAACCGATCCGGCGGCGTTCCTCGGTTTATCCGTTTGCCGCGTTCAATGTGAACGCGGGCGTCAGGCGAACAATTCGGGGCACTCACGGGCGCATTTGTTTGTCAGGATGATATAGACCAGATGCAGTGTCGCCAGTCCCGCCAGCAGGCAGAAGAACGAGATATAGGCGTATTGCAGGAAGGCGATGTCAACCACGATCACCGCCACCAGGGTCAGCGCGAAATGGCGCATATGTTTGTAGTGCGACAGCGCCGGAGGCAGGGTGATGAGGGTCACATAGATGGTGTTGGTCAGCCAGCGCGGCATCATGAAATCCAGCCACATGGATCTTTCATAGGCCAGCGACTGGTTGTTGATCTCGACCACGACCATGTCGCTGTTCAGCCCGTGCGGGATGTAAAGCAACAGCCCGAAGGCCAGCCCGATCAGCGCCATGAGGCGGAACAACCGCTTGCGCGGACTGTCATCCGGTTCCAGCACGTAGACGCAGAACGGCACCCAGATCGGCCACATGAACCAGGTGAAGAAGATGAACCCCATCGCCCCCCACAAGACCGTCAGGGGATCGTTTCCGTTCATGCCGACCCAGACGAAGCCTTCGGTAAACTGCTGCAAGCCAGCGAAAAGCGGCATCAGGGCAAGCGGCAGATAGCGCTTGTTGCGCCGCCAGGCCACAATCGAAATGGCGGTGCCGCCGCCGACGAGAAAAACACTGGCGGCAAAACTGACTTGCGCAGACAGACACATTTGGCTTCCCCTGTTCCGTTCGGTCCGATGGCCCATTGTGCAACGTTAAGTCACCTTCCACGCAACTGGAAGAAACCAATTGCGACCTGTGGTCCCGAAGTCCCGAGACCGGTTCTCGCGGAGATCTGTAATGATCCTGTCTCTTATACACATCTGACGCTGCCGACGATCTACTCTGTGTAGA
>OJIS01000615.1_pt1 | contig 11232 bp, 2 predicted proteins | sample 1595671 | NCBI WGS metagenome assembly OJIS01 (sample SAMN05416814, study PRJEB24817) | seawater metagenome | isolation source: Sea water | place: Canada:Atlantic | collected 2013-07 | reverse complement strand
GCAGCAGCAGCAGCAGCAGCAGCAGCAGCAGCAGCAGCAGCAGCAGCAGCAAGCACACCTTCGCACATAATAAGAAATGCATAATGTGCTGGTGTCGAGCATCATCATGTACCGGATGTGTGAATGAATGTATTTGTTGAACAACACCCACCCACCCACGCACCTCTCAGCTTGCCTCCAACCGACCGATATTGCAATAATATTGCCGGTGACTGGGTCCGTCCACGTCACTCGCGAGGAACGACTCGACTTGACGAAACACGCACATTTCTGTGTCCGTCGTACGTAGTACAGTACATGTACTGCAAAAAAAAAAAACCACCACGACGTGAGACACGTGCATACATACCGGTGCATGACATGCATTTACGTGCTTCAATGCCAAGCAAGGAACGTATGCGGCGGCATCACGCGAGCGAGCGAGCGAGCGAGCGAGAAAGCTCCACCACCAGTCGAGTACCGATACTCGAGTAGTAAACTGACATGTGAAAACTATAATATTAACCTCCGATCGACCGACACACATGCAACTAATACTAAAACCTAATACTAAAACCACCACCAGCAACAACAAACGCTCCTCCTTTCAATCGTCCAGCGTGGTCAGCAGCGCCACGCCACGCTCGATCCAGAGCTCCTGCGGCTTGTCCGTGGGGATGTCCATCCACATGACGAAGTTGGACGAGTGGCCAGTGGTGGCCAGCACGCCGCGCCGATCGCTGGTCTTGTAGACCGGGCAGTTGTACACGCCCGTCGTCTTGGAGCCGTCGTCCTGTTTGGGCTTAAGCCAAATGATGGGCGCGTTGGAGAAGAGCACCTTGGGCAGCGGGTCGGCCAGCACGAAGCTGTCCATATCCCAGCGACCACCGTCGAAGAAGAGGCCGGTGATGTACGCCCCGTCCTCGGGGGCGTCGGCGTAGTCGGCGTCGCGCATGACCTCGAAGTCGTAGACGACCTGGTCGATGGGTACCGTGTACTTGCGCGCGAAGTTCTGCATGACACCGGTGAGGAACGCCTGCGTGAAGAAGAAGCCCGACACCCAGAACACGGCCGGCATGTCGTTGCTGAACCACTTGTGCAGGAACTCGATGCGCAGCAAAAAGTCCGAGAAGTAGCCGGCGAGCGGCTTGAGGCTCGGGTACGACTTCTGCTTCCAGATCTCGGGCACGCGGCCGAAGAACACCGAGTGGCCCATCTTTTCCAGCTCGTCCGACATCACCACCTGGCCCGCGATGGCCTTGATCAGCGTGCTGCACGTCGATCGGATACGGTCCAGCAGTCCGTTGAAGCGCTGCAGCTCCTGCACCAGCACCGTGTTCATGGACTGCGCCCAGTTGATCGGGAACTTCAGCTGCGCCTGCTCGATGTCGTAGTTGCTCGGCAACTGGTCCAGCAGCCCCTGCGCGACCTCGGAGATCACTTCGTCCTGCGACTTGCCGTCGCCGCCGCCGCCGCCGCCCGTGTCGGCCTGCGTGAGCAGGATGCTGGCGAACATCTTGTTCGTTTCGTTCTGGTCCTTGGTGATGTTGGCGTTGTCGTGCATGCCGAACACCTCCGGGTCGGTGGTCAGCGGCAGGTCCTGGATCTGCTTGATGTACTGCGCGTGCGTGCCGTCCTGCGGCATGGTGTACTCCCCGGACGTGGACAGCGCCGCCCCGTCATCCAACACGCCGGCGTTGTAGAAGCGCCGCAGGATGACCAGCAGACACCGCCGGTCCTTGTCGTCCGTCACGCGCCCGCCGTAGTTGCACTCGCCGAAGCAGTATTGCAAGGCCGCGAATGGCAGCGCGGAGCCCTCCGCAGTGCTGTTCAAGAAGATGCTCAACTGCTGCACGGAAATGCGGCGGTCCGAGTCGTTGTACTCGTACGGGATGTTCCAACCCAGCGCGCCGAACTTGAGTCGCTCCTGGATGATGGCGTGGAAGAAGCAGAGCGCGTACACCAGCTTTCGGAACCGCACGGCCATCGGCTTCTCCGTCACGCTGTCGAAGAACGCCGGGTCAGAGATCGGGTCCTGCGTGTACGAGCCGAGCAGGTTGGCCTTCAGCCCCTTCGGGGGCTCGTTCGTCATCTTGACACCGTTCTGCAGGATCGTCACCGGGAACTTGTCCGACGGGTACGTCGTCAGCCACAACCGGAACTTGGGGTCGGTGTTGTCTCGCGAGATACCCTCCACGATGCGCTCCAGGTCCGGCATCCACGACACCGCGAGGTGGCAGTTCTGCAGCACCACCCAGGTGCCGTTCTGCCGGCCCGTGGTGATCATTTGCTCGGCGCGGCCGCCCTGTCCCTGGCCGAGCGAGATGGACGCGAACTTCACCTTGCGGTCGTTCGCGAACTTCAGCAGCGAGGCCATGGGGTCGGAACCGGGGCTCAGGATAAACACCAGCGGCGCCACCACCGACGAGTCGTCGTAGCAGCCCTTCAGGTCGAAGGGCGGCGGCTCCACGAACTGCTTGCCCAGCTTGAAGACCACGAAGTCCTGGATGGCCAGCACCACCTTGTCCGGCCGGATGCAGCGCAGCACGCACAGCCGCTGGAAGGGCTCCAGCTTGTCGTGCCACGGCGCGGGCAGCGGCTCATTCTGCGCGTCGGAGCGGTCGTACAGCACCTGCCACTTGGCCGTGTTGGCCGCGAAGTGCTCCTTGAGCCCATTGTACGCGGGCAGGTCGGATAGGCGGCACACCTCGCCCCACGACTTATCCGACAGCCACGGCGCTGGGTTCGGGTCCCCGCCCGGCACCGCGACGCCGCCCGTGAGTAGGAAGTAGAACGTGGGTGCGTCCAGCTCGCCCGCGCCCTCCATGATCTTCTTGCACAGCAAGAATGAGAACAGAAGCTTGTCCTTCTCCAGCAGCGACCGGCAGATGTTGACGTACAGCGAGAACGTGAAGTAGTCGTTCAGCGCGCCGAGGCGCTGGCCCAGGTTCTTGGACTTGGCCGAGTTCTTGATCGCCAGGATGAACAGGTTCACGAACCAGTCCAGCGAGTACTGGTACACCGGCTCGATGTTGGCCAGGTCCGAGATGCAGAAGAAGAGCAGCTGCGCCCGGAAGGCCACGGGCTTGTAGCCCTTGCGCACGCTGTCGATGGTGGCCTCCGTCTCCGCGGCCACCACCTGCTTGGCAGCGATGTCGTTGGCGATGACTTTGGACTCCTTGAGCGCCTCGATGGCCGCCGAATCCTCCAGGATGTTGCCGGACGACGAGCTCAAGATGTGCAGGATCTTGTCCTCCACCTCCTTCAAGATGCGGTTGTTCTTGGCGCTCTCCAAAATTAGCTCGTTCTTCTGCGCCTCCAAATCGGGCCGCTCCTCGCGCACCACCACGCCCAGCAGCTGATCTTCGAGGCCCGACGGCGTGATCATGAAGTTCAGCAGCGTCACCTTGACGGCGACCTCGGGCAGGTAGTGCGGGTTGCGCAATTTGGTGGTCATGTAGAACCTGAACGAGTCGGAGTACTCAATGTTGGCGTCACCGAGCCGGATCTGCATCACACCGCCCTGCTTGAACACGAGCTTCAGCAGCAGCGGCTCCAGGGAGGGGTCGAGCGTCTCGCCGATGTTCTCCAGCAGCACGGGCTGGCCGAACTGGATGGCGTTTTCAAGCGTGCGCAGGTACGACGAGTCGCTGAGCTTGATGATGTTCAGCCCGTTGTCGGCCTCCATGGTGCGCACCCACTTGTTGGCCTGGCCCTGGGGGTCGATCATCAGAGGCCATCGGCGGGCGTTGAACACGATGATGCCGTTGTCGACGGAGAACGAGTCCGTCGGCAGCCCCTGGATGTTCCAGTCGCGAATCAGCACGCTGTCGCCCAGAGTGGCGGCGAGCGACACGTTCTCCGAGCACGGCACCTGGAACTCGCCGCAGCGCGTCACCCACTGACCCACGATGCGCTCGCGGTACTGTGACGTGAACGGACCCAGGTAGGCCATGATTCCAGCGGAGATCAGCACGTCACCGGTTTGTCGGACGTACAACTCGCCCAGGTCCTTGGCGTACTGCGACCACCGGTCCTTCTCGCCGCCCAGCGACTCGATGAGCTGCTTGGCGCGGATGAGCTTCTCGCCGCACAGCTTGACCTCGGCCTCCAGGTCCGCCTTCTTCTTGTTGGCGGCCTCGAACGCGTCCTTCAGGCCCTGGAACTCGCCCTCGACCTTGGCCAGCGCGGCCTGCTTCAAGCCCAGCTCGCCCATGACCACGGCCAACTCGGCCTCCGACTGCTTCAGCTTGGCTTTCTTGGGCGCAACCACCTTGGCCACGCGGTCGTACGCCTCCATGGCCAGCGTCCAGCGGCACAGCCCGGCGCAAGCGGCGCTCGACTTCTCGGCCTTCTCCGGCGTGAAGTCGGGGTTCGTGCAGTACTTGTCGCGGATGGTGCCGATGATGCGGGGGTCGATGTTGTCCTTGTCGTAGTCGATCAGCGACTGCAAGAAGCCGTTGCGGGCCAGCAGCTTCTTGGAAGGGCCCCAGTAGTCCTTGACCTTCTTCGTGCCCCCCTCCGGGTCCTTCACCAGGTCGGGCGACACGCCGCACATCACGCACACGGCCTCCATCACCAACCGCACGCCGGCCGGCGGCTTGGCGAGGGACTTGACCTCGCCGATGTCCTTGGGCTTCAGCGTGTTGAGCGAGGCGATGGCGGAGTTGAGGATGGGGATCGCCTCCGCCAGATCCGCCTCGCATTCCGCCTTCATCGCGGCGCACACGTCCGCCTCCTTCTGCGCGGCGGCGGCCTCCTGCGCGACCTGCTGCTGCTGCGCCTGCACGCCCGGCAGCTTGTCCTCGATCTCTTTCATCAACTCATTCGTCTCCTGCTGCGACTTAGCCAGCACCGGCTGCAGGTCCGTCAGCTGCTTCTGCATGTCCTTCACGTTCGACGCCGCGAACTCGAGCTTCTCGAGGCCGACTTCGTACCGCTTTTTCTTGGCCAGGATCACCTCGCGACACTTTTCCAGCGACAGCTGGTACGCCTTGATGAGCTCCAAGTAACTCGTCGGCGTCACGTAGTTGTTCCGCCGCAGCTGCTTCAAGAACTGGCCCGACAGCGCGCGCGTGTCGTTGTGGAACTCCGAGCACAGGGTGACGCACGCCGCCTCCGTCTCCTTGGAGTCGAACTTGATTTGCGACAAAAACTTCTCCGCCACCGCCACCAGCGCATCCGACGGCCACTCGCGGAACCAGTCGATCGTGCAGCAGTTGATCAGCGACGGGAACTTGCGCATGCGCTGGCGGAAACCGTCGCCGATAGGCGAGAACGCCAGCACCACGTGCAGACACTTCTTCACGCGCTTCACGAAGTAGGCGTACAGGTCCTGCGGGCTCATGTCGTCCGCCGCCTTGCCGTAGTCCTCCTTGGCGTACTTGCGCACGGCGTCCGTGATCTCCGCCTTCTCATCCGGGGGGAAGATGTTGGGCACCTCGCCGCTGTTGAGCACATTGTTGATGTCCTCGACGAAGCCCTCGTTCTTGATCTGCGCGTCCGAGAACAGGAAAACCATCTGCTTGGACCCGTGCCCGGCGCCGCGCAGCACCTTCTTAATGTCCTCGCGCCACTCGAACTGGCCGTACGTCTTGGAGATCTCGATCTGGAAGATGTCGTAGTCCGCGATGGACGCCGCCAGGCGCGTGAGCGACTGGCGACCGCTGCCGCCCACGCCGACCAGCAGGTAGTTGCCGCCCGGCATCTTGATGACGCGGATGATGCGGGCAAGGTGCTCGATCGCGAACTGGAACATCACCAGGTCCATCTTGTTTCGCGTCATCGAGTTGTACTCTTCAAGGTACGCGTTGACGCTCGTGCTCAGAGCCGCCATGTCCGAGATTTCCGAGTAAACTGGCGAAGCGGCCTCGGGGTCCAGGAAGTCGCCGAAGAACAGGCTGCGCAGGGTGTTCGCCCCAAAGTCCTCCCCGGCGGGGATCAACGTCTTGCACAAGTCGGCAGCGTTGACGCCGAACGTACGCTTGAGCACGCCCGCGAGGTCTTGCGTAAACATGTCTTGGTCGGCGTCGTCCACCAGGCGGTCACCGAACACGCGGCCGCACTCGTGCATCCACAACCGCGCCAAACACTTGCCGTCGAAGTCGGGGTACGGCTCGACCATCGTGATGCCCTGCACGACGCGCGCCATGTCTCGGAGGTTGAACACGTAGTGCGATTTGGCCGGCGTCGGCAGCAGCTTTTCGCGGGCGACCTTGAATACGGCCAGCGTGGCCGGCACGATCGACCGGGCGACGTTGGCGACGGCCGACGCGAACTTGCGACCCGACGTCTTGAAGTACCAGTCCGTGATGGTGGAAAAGATGCGCACCATTGTGTCGTCACTGAACTCGGGCGTGGAGATCAGGCTGAAGTGGCGCAGCATGCGCGGCGTGATGCTGTTGCGGCCGCCACCGGCGGGGCCCATCGCCGCCACGACGCACGTGTCGACGATGTGGCGGAAGGGCCGCGCCTTCTCGTCCAGGTCGTACCAGCCGCCGTTGGCCAGCAGCTGGCGCACGAGTTCGACCGGGGGCTGCGCGCCGTACTCCTCCACCTCAGGCATGTTGAAATCGTCGATGAAGATGACGGCGCGCATTCCGAGCGGCGGTCCGTAGACGCCCTTGCGGCGCTTGTCCACCTTGCTGTCGATGATGTGCTGCACTTGGTTGCAGGTGGTCTTGGCGGACATGCCCACGTCGATGCTCTGGAACTTGGACCTGTCCAGTCCACTCAACAGCTTCATCGTGTACGCGGACTTGCCAGTGCCCGTCACTCCGCACACCAGCACCGGCTTGTCGTGGAAGACAAGCAGCTGGAGGTTGTAGTAAAACGACGCCGTGTCCGGCGTGTCCACGATGATGTCGGAGAACTTAGCGTTGGGCGCAATCTCGACCTTCTTGAGCGTGTCCGTCCAGCGCATGAACGCCGTCGCGCTGGGGTTCAGCACGTACGAGTACACGCTGTCGTCGGCCGGGAACGGGACGAGCACCCGGTAGCCGGTCGCCTTCTCCGGCGGCTCGTAGCCGCGAGCAATCAGGTTGCGGCCCACCGCTGGGTAATCCTCGGCGATGAAGCCGGTGCCGTCCGCCAGCACGCGACGCAAGAACGCGTCGAAGAGGATGCGCCCCTCTTCGTCGCACGAACTGCCGACCGACCACACGAGCGCGTACATGAAGATGCCTTCGAGCGCCTTCAGGTCGGGTAGCGGCTGCGGCTTGGGCAGGCGCGTTTCCTGCGTGACGTCCGACTTGTACCACATGAAGTTGTCCACCAACGACTCGATGTTGCGCATGAGCGCCTGCACCAGGAACTGGTCCAGGGTCGGGCTGACCTCTTTCAGGTTTTTACGCAGGTACGCGAGCATCGGGGGCACGAGCCACTCGCACAGGAACTCCAGGTGTAGCTTCTGCTCCGCGTTCAGCAAGAAGGCGGGCTGGCCGTCGGCCGCCCCAGCCGCGGCGCCTCCGCCACCACCGCCGCCGCCGCCGCCGCCGTCAGCGTCTAGTTCCTCGCCAAGGGCGGCCCACCGGCGCTCAAAGGCATCCTCGTCGTCCTCCACGAAGATTTCGCACCACGACTCCAGGAGCGGTCGCCAGCCGAGCTCGTGCGGCTCCATGTAGATCATGCCGCACCGACTGACGGTGGCCGGACTGGCCACTTCCAGGTCCATCGGCTCGAACATCATCGACATCGGGTCCGTCATGGCGATGATCTCGCCCGACATCAGGCACAGTTTCTTGTTGTCGTCGAGCACGGTGTTCATGTTCTCAATCCAAATGGCGTCCACAGGCCCATCAAACAGCACCCACTTTCGGTCGGAGTCCACCGGTGCCGGCAGCCCGGGGGCTGACACTTTGTTCACCGCGCAGTTACGGTAGTAGATCGGGATGATCCCGTCAGTCCACTCGTGCGTGACGTCGTCGAACTGACCGTACAGCTGTCCCATCGTCACGGACTTTGGATTCACCACGACGGGGTAGACGTTGCACCAGCGCTTGTCGTCGGGGAACCTGCACGACAGAGCACCACGGCCGCCGAGGGAGAGTGAGTGCGTGAGTGAATGAGTGCGTGAGTGAGTGAGTGAGTGAGTGAGTGAGTAAGTGAGTGAGTGAGTGAGTGAGTGAAGTGAACAAACGCCCAAGCGGACAAACCCACGCGGCGGCGCGCGCATGCACACACGCACACCGCGTACACCACACACGGCACGCGCGCTCACACACACACGCTCACACACACACGCTCACACACAACACGTACCATTCGTGCATGTACTGAAGCATCTTGCGCAGCACCTTCCACCCGGACGTCTTCCCGGCGAAGGGCAGCCCGACGATCATGAAGCCGTGGCGCACGACGAGCATTTCGTAAATCTGCATGACCTTCTTGAGGAACGGCGCGGACGGCTGCAGGCCCAAGTCGGCGCAACCCATGCGAATGGCCTTGTCCATGTCGCCGCGCTCCATGGACGGGATGGTCACCCCCGGGAACAGGTCGGACACGATACCGTTGAACAATGGGATGTCGTGTGACAGGAACTTGGCAAGGTTGACGTCGAGGATGGCGCGCAGCATGAGGACGTCCTCGTCGGTGGTGGCACAGCCGGTCTCGAGCGCTTTGCTGCTGTCCGCGAGCTTGAGGTTGGCCGCGGCACGGAGGACCGCCATGACGGCGCGCATGCCGTAGTCGTAGTGCTTCTGCGAACTCAGCTGCTCTGAGCACAGCTTGTAGGTCGCCACGATCTTCACCGACAGCGACTTGCCCTTTTCGTAACCCATCGAATACAGCATGATCTCCGCGATCATCCCGTAGTCGGGCACCATCATCGCCACCGTTCGGAACAGCGCCTTGAGGTTGTCCGGCAGGTCGGACCGGCCGGCGTACCCGGGGTTCATCGTGATGTACACGTTGGCGGTGCGGCGCAGGCCGAGGTGCGTGCCCTCGAAGAAGAACTCGTCCTGCTTGGCGATCTTGGCGCGTTGGATGGTGAGGATCTGCTGCGCCACCACCGAAAGCACCTCCAGCTCAATGCGGTTGAACTCGTCGAAGCACGCCCACGCGCCGGCCGACGCGAGGCCCTTGAAGAACTTGGCCATGGCGCGGAAGTCCAGGCCGTCGGAGCAGTTGAACACCACACAGAGCATGGCCAGCGTCTTGGCAAGGTCCTTCACGGTCTCGGTCTTGCCTGTGCCGGCGGGGCCCTCCGGAGCACCACCAAAGTTGAGCGCGATGGCACCCATCATCGTGCGGTAGCAGCGGTCCGTGAGCGGCGTGATGACAAGGCGCATCGAGAGGCCGAGGTACTCGTAAGCGTACTTGATGGTGGACGTGATCATCTTGCACTCCAGGCTGCCCGGGTCGCCGGTGGTGGCCGACGGGCCGCCCGGAATCCAGTAGTAACGCATCTGCGACAGCCACGCGAACTCCTCCGCGCTTTGCACGTTCTCCTCGACCATGCTGCGCACCACGGACTGGTTGTGCACGTCGATGACGCACAGTGCGCCGACAGCCTTGCGCACAATCTTGGGGATCTTCGACCGCACCATGTCGACGACGTCCATGAGGTTCGCCTGCATCTTGTCGAAGCTGACAAAGACAGCCAAACACCAACCCAAACACGCCAGCAGCGGTGAACAACAGACCGTCGCTCCAAACGGCGACGACTAGCGTTTCGCAAGGGGAGCAACAAACCAGCAACAAAACAAGCAACGGGAGGGACAACAGCAGAGAGCGCCACTACGCTACGCACGCAGTCGAACTGTACTTACACGCCCTGCAATTTGCCGTCGGGCAACGCCTTCTCCACGTCGTGGGTCCAGACCTTCATCGCGGTGGCCAGCACGACCATGCCCGGGTTCTCTTTGAGCCACGTAGTGCGCACGCACTTCTCGTACACCTCCATGGAGCAGTCCGTGGCGTACGCCACCGCCTTGCGCATGACCGTCTCTACCTCAAGCAGCCAGCGCTCGACCAAGCCGCGCGCGTCGTTGGGGTTGACGACGGTGTGGTCGTAGTGCTCGTACAGGAACTCCACGTCCTCGCCCTCCTTGGACGTCATGCCCAGGATGTTGAGGTCTCCGTCGAACTGCAGCTTGTTGATGCCCTCGAAGCACTTCTTCAAGTGCGGCTGCACGCGGCGCGGGTCCTTGGTCTCGGCCAAGATCTCCAGCAGCTCGTCGTTGGACAGGAAGAAGAACCGGGGGAAGAACAGCCGCTTGGTCTCCAGGTAGTCGTTCAGTCCCTTCTGGATGAGGTCCAGCAGCTCGTTGGCCTCCTTGAGCCGCGCCACCAGGCCCTCCGTCTTGGCCACCTCCGTCACTTTGGGGTTGGCCGCCGTAGCTGCCATCGACTCGCGCCACGTGCCGTCCACCACCTTGAATCGCTCGTTCTCCGTCGGCATCTGCTTCTGGATGTCGTCGGACGAGAAGATGGGCTCCAGGTACAGCCACGTGCCCTGCACCTTGAGCCAGTTTTCGATGATCTCCTCCACGTTGCGAAGCAGCTTCTCCCACGCGGACGCGCGGTCCGCGAATGGGCGGATGTAGCGCGAGGAGCGCATGGCCTGGATCTTCACCACCTGGTCGTCCAGCAGCTGCTGCACCTCGTCGATCTCGGCCAGGATGTACGTGCCCGTCTCGCGGTACGGCTTGCACGTGAAGTCCACCGTGTCCCACTCGGCCTCCATGTTGATGAGCGCCTTCTCCAGCGAGAACTCCTTGACGGCGGTGATGCATGTCTCCTCGATCTGCTCGGCGTAGTGCTCCAGGTGGAAGTCGGCAATGTCGAACAGCGACAGCGCGGGCGTGCGCTCGATGTCCAGGCCGGTGATGCGGTTGATGTCCTCCCAGTGGCGGTCCTTGAGGCCGGGCGTGCAGATGAGCGTCATGAGCGGGATCATCTCCTGCAGGAAGGTTTTGAGCTCTGCGGAGATGGAAGAGGCCACGCTGGCGGGCTGCTTGACCTTGAGTTTGTCAAACGTCTTCTTGAGCTTGAGGATGCTGCGGCGCAGGTTGTCCGCCGTGGAGTCGGCGGCCTCGGCGTCGATGGTGTTGAGCGGGTGGTTCATCCACTGGTCCATGGCGGTGGAGTACTCGCTGACCAGCGTCCACAGCTGGTCGAGCGGCTCCAGCTTGATTTGCACGGCGCGCAGGCGGTCCTCGTAGTCGGTAGGGCCCTCGTCGATCTGCAGCTCGTTTTCCTGCGCGTTGATGCTGTCTCTTATACACATCTCCGAGCCCACGAGACCGAGGCTGA
>OJIS01000614.1_pt1 | contig 11234 bp, 1 predicted proteins | sample 1595671 | NCBI WGS metagenome assembly OJIS01 (sample SAMN05416814, study PRJEB24817) | seawater metagenome | isolation source: Sea water | place: Canada:Atlantic | collected 2013-07 | reverse complement strand
ATCTACACAGAGTAGATCGTCGGCAGCGTCAGATGTGTATAAGAGACAGTTGTAAAATTGGTCCAGTGCCTGCACCGTGAACGTCTCGGCATAGCCTTCTTTCGCGACAGGCGCGGCCGTGTGGTACGAGTGTGGTCCGCTGCAATCATCTGGCGCAACATACACGCCGGCAGAAGTGTCCGTGGTGATGGTTTCATTTGCAATTTCGATGACAAGGTCGTAGTGACCTTTGACCGTTGGGGTGTACGTGACCAGGTACTCGCCGTTTTCGACGTATACCACTTGCGAGTCGATGGTTTCTGGCACGCATGTTCCGTTCGTCGTGCTCCCGTTGGCGCACGCTGTGGTTGAGACAAGCGTCACTGCAATATCTTCGAGGTCCAATCCGTCGGTGCGCTTGTTGCCCATACTTCCCTTGGAAGTTTCGCGAATGGCAATGTCGGGGTCCAGACCGGTCAGCGTGTTGCGGAAGCTCAGTTCGGGTTGGTCTCCAAAGCTCAAGTCACGAGTCGTCCCGTCAAACGTCACCACCCACACGCGATCATCGTACGTACCTTGGTCCACAACGTCGTCCGATACGCTTACGGAGTCGATGGTGGACAATGCATTCAGTGCGTCTTGAACATCTGACGCGGAAGCGTTGTGTGCCAAGGCAATGGTCTCCTCGCCCAAGAACGACAAGAAAAAGCTCCCACCCGACGCCCTGAACACGCCAATGGATTGCTTCTCGTACTGCCTGGTGTCGTGCGCGTGCACCGTGAACGACGATTCCGAGCCAGCAGTGGCGGCATACAGTCCGCCACCTTCCGCCCATGACGACGCAGCATCCACTTCATTGTCGACGATGACCAACGAGAACGGCGATCCCTTGATTGGTTCGCCGGTGGCTGTGGTGACATACACGTCAAAATCACCAACGTCGACCACCGTGTAGTCGATGGAATACACACCCTGTGTGGCGTTGCTGCGGTGGTCCATGCAACCCGAGGAGTCCACGAGCAGCGGTGTCCAATTCTCCAAATCGTCAAGGAACTTGACGATGTACGCTGCCGATGTGGACGTCGGCGGTACTTCTACGAGGATGTTGGCGTCGAACGTGTGAACCAGCACAGCTTCCAACGCGCTGGCAGAAACATTGCAGTCGAGTGCGCCTGTCGCCACGCCACCATACGAAATGGTGAACGTCGTGTCGGCTGTTCCGGCATCGTAGAGCTCAATCATTGCTGTTGAACTAACCACAGACGTTCCTTCGACAGACAAGAGGAAGGCGTCGTCATCGCCTGCGCCAGTAAATGTGATGTTGGTGTAGTCACCAACCCGCACGTTGCCGTACACATCGGTGGCAGTGATGGTGAAATCCAGCTCAACGCGTGACATGCCGTCGTTGGAAAATCCCGTGGCCGGCGACTGTGGGCCGCTGAGGAACGTGTGGACGCAGTTGACGGTCTGAGGGTCGCTGCGAAGCGTGTTCAGCACGATGTCGTCAAAGTACACTTCAACTGTGTAGTACCCAGCGATTTGGGTCGTGTACGTCACAAGGTACGTGCCGTCTCCGTTGTCGTTCACGAAACCCTTGAATGCAATGTCGTCGTCAGCCTGGTTCACCAGTTGCACACGGAAAACGTCACCACCCGCCGTTTGCAGGTTGCCGTACAGATCGTAAGCTGTGATTGTGAACTTTTGAGGAACTCCAGCCTCGGACATGCTCAGCCCAACGCCTTCCACGGTTGACGTGGTGTACGAAGTCTTGCCTTGCGCAACGACGAGCTCGAATGGACTGCACGCGTTGTCGTCGCCAAGCCCACAGTAGATGTCGTTGTTGCCCATCTTCACAGACACAGTGTATGTGCCGGACACCGTCGGGACGTAGGTGATCAAGTATTGACCGTCTCCGACGTACACAGGTTCAGCCGTGATGATGTCGTCGGCCGTGACGCCAACAATCTCAACAGACACAACACTGCCGTCGTCGTCGTCCGTCATGTACTCAGTCGTTTTGTTGTTCCCGTTGGCATCGACAGCTTGCACCACAAAGCTGGCTTCCACCCCAGCCGTGGCCATGTAGAGGCCGTCGCCAGAAGCAATCGTGTTGATGTAGTCGGCTGACCCCGGCAGCACCGTGATAGCCGTTGGGGACCCGGAGACGTGGGTTGCCGTGTACAGGTACTCAGCCGGAATGACTTCCTTGGACACGGAGAAGGAGCTCCAACTGACGTGCACGTGCGCGTCACCGCGTTCGTCCTTGTACAGAATCTTCAGGTCGTGGTAGTAATCTGCCGTGAGTTGAACCACTGCACTCATCTCCTCAATGGCTGCGGCGTCCTCCCATTGCGAAATGATCCGAACATGGTCGAGCCACACCTCCACTCCGTCATCAGCCGTCACGTAGATTTGAAACTCTTCCGTCGCTGGACCACGCAGCTTGCCCGTCCACTGCACCGTGACGTAGTCTTGCGCGTAGTTGGTGATCAAACCCTCCGCCCAGTCAAAGTCCACGGTGGGGTCAATACGACTGACTGACGGATTGCCGTAGAACCACTGATTGTCGAAGTAGTCACCCCGCAGGCCACCTTGCTCCAGCTGACGCACTGCAAGCGTGTAATTGCCGTCCGACGTGCTGAAATAGGAGCCAACATAGTGGGGCAATCCCTTCACCATCTCTTCGACGCGCACAATCGGTGTGTCGCCGGACAGCGACTGATCGAGTCCCTCCACCACCTTGGACACAGTGACACTGGCGTCTGTACCGGTAAGTGAATCCGTCGTTGGCTGCACCAAGTCCACGTTGCCAAGCAAGGTACGGAATGTCACCGTCCATTTGTACTGACCCTGGTTGAAAGGACCAGATCGCGTAACGTCAACCGTGCCAACGGACTCAACGGCCTCCAGTGCGGCCTTCATGCCTTCGGCCTCGACGTTGTACGCCAAATCCGCAGTGTCGAAACCACCAATGCCCAGCTGGAACGACCCGCCCAATGGAGTGGGGGACCCACCAACAGACTCGATCAGCTGTACGTCAAAGCGGTTTGCAGAGGCTTGCAACAGCGGCAAATCGCCAAACTGCGTGCGGAATATCACGTCCCAACGGAATCCATTGCCAACGAAAGCTCGATCCACCTCCACGATGCCGATGGATGCCAAATTCGTCAGCGCGTTCTGCAGTTCGTCCGCAGACACGTCAAATGGCAGATTCTCCGTGGTGTCTGCACCAAACTGCACCACGAACGTGCCGCTGATGGAAGAATAACCGGCAGTGACTTCCTCGCTGTAAATGCCCGTGGCATTGTCGGCTTCCAACAGAGGAAGGTCACCAACGGGTTCGACGAAAGTCACGAGGTAGATGTTGCACTGGTCGTCTGAGATGTCCGTTGCCACATCAACGTCAACGCCCTCCAGTGCACGTTCCAGGGCGTCTTCGACAGCGTTTGCAGACATGTTCGACGAAAGCTCAATATCATCGCTCCCGTCGAAAGCAATGGTGAAGTTGAAATCGGTGCCGCAGTTTTGAGTGACCCGAATCATCTGCACCTCGGCCACACAGTCAGCTTCGGCCACATTGAAGATGGACTGGATCTCGGTGACGCCCTTGGTGACTTCTGCCACCACGATGTCTGCGTTATGGGACGACAGCATGTTGAGATCGCCCAATCGTGACGTAAACGTCACAAGCCACGCGTCACCGGCGACACCGTCGTCCGTGACAGTCACGGTTTCCAAAGCATCAAGGTCTTCAAGTGCGATTTGCATGTCGACGCTGTCGCAGTTTCCCGCCAAAGGACTAGTGACGTAGTCTTCGCCATCGAAGGTGAAGATGAGGTCAAAGCTAGCGGTGGTGTTGGGGTTGGAGACGCGCTGCACCTCGTACACGGTGGGCTCGTACTCGGCCACGCCTCCGTCGGCATACCAATCGTGGGTACCATCGGTGGTGCTCGGATCAGAGTTCCACAACTCCACGAAAAAGACGTCTTGACCGGCGAACTCGCTCGACACGGTGATGTCTCGGACGACCTGGCCACTCGCCTTCCGTGGCTCGATGACAAAGGTATTGCTCACGCCACGCACAAACTCCGTGACCTGCCCAACAGTGTTGACGTCTCGAGCGACAAACGACAGCAGCGCGACGTCGCCAACAACGCTTGCGAACGTCACTTTGTATGACGGGCCACTGTACCCACTCAGCGTGTCGTCGTACTCCGACACCCGCACACCGTCGAGACCGGCCACGCTCCGCAGGGCCGCTTGCACCTCGTCACCAGTTGCACCAACACTGAGGTCAATGGTCTCGTTGCCAGAGTCCCCGGCGGCGAGGGCGAACGAACCAGTTCCAGACGTGTAGATCACTTGCTCTTCGAAAATGCTGCCAGCCACGCCGACCGTAAGCGCCGATCCCGACAACGTGGTGTACGCTGCGTTGGCCCCATCACGAGCATAGATCGTCGGCGTCGCAGCAGACAGAGGGCCCTGACCGATGGAGTTGATGGCAATGACTTTGAAGCCATACGTTGTGTCGGCATCCACCGCCACGGAGAGCTTCCTGGACGTTGGGTTGGACGACCCGTCGTAAACCAATGTTGCTTCGGTCCCAGCGACAGCCTCGGTCACCCTGACCCGCGCACTGTTGCCGGTGATGCGGCCGTTCGTCACCTCAAGCAAGGGGAGGTCGCCCGCCTCGCCGGAGAAGGTCACCATCCACTCTCGTTGGCCGTAATCGAGCTCAGTGAGTGACACGTCGACCGTTTCGATAGTTGGCAGCAGCGCCAGAGCAGATGCGACAAAGTCTGCGGATGCCGTCACCGGAATCGCCATCGTCTCGTACCCGCGGTACGAGAGGGTGAAGTCGCCGTCAGGCCGGGATTGACCCTTGACTGCTTCCGTGACAACGACGTTCTCGCCATCGAGATTGGTGTCGTCGACATGCAACAGCGGCACATCGTCATACGACTCAACGATGACCGTGTACCATTGAGATGTGCCCGCGACAGTCGTGTTGACGGTGACGTCGTAGCCGGCTTCGTTGAAGATGTCGACGATGCCCGTGGCGACGTCAGCGAAGTCGGTGCTGTCCGAGCTGTGCTCGCCCACTGTCAAAAACAGGTCGCCAGCCGTGGTGTTGGTAAACACCACCTGCTGGACTTCATTTTGAGGTTCTGAGGCAACCAACGTCACGGCTTGCTCTTCTTGCTGAACAGGCTCCACGCCAAAACCGGCATCGGCCAACACATTGGCGTAGCGGTACACTTTGTATCCGCGAATTGGGCTCACGCACTCGTCGTTGAGGTAGGTGTTCGGGTATTCCCACTCCAAAGACACTTCCGATGACGACAGTGCCGTTACTTCCAGCGGTTCTTGGTTCGTCCCCCACTGTGGAGTGTTGGAGATATCGGTTGACAGCAGCGGGCTGCGCGTGGACGTACCCAGGGCATTGATGGCCTTCACGTAGAATTTGACGGTCTGGAGTGGCGCCAAGTCCGACTCGACGTGCATGAACCTTCCTTCTTGCAGCGTAGTAATCGTGGCTGCCACGTCCTGCACGAAAATGCCACTGGCCTCGACAGCACACTGCAACACGAATGTCCACTGATGGGACCCGTCGGCCGCGGTGCTCGCCACGACGGTGATGTTGCGGCAGTCTGCCAAGTCACCAAGCTCACGAATGGCAGTTTCAAAGCAGGCTTCGTCGCACGTGTCCGCGTCGGCAATGGTGGCCGATGCATCGCCACGCCGGAGATCGAAGGACGCACCAACATCTGCCGTGACTTGTTGGACCACCGGGCTGCCCACACCGTTCTGGTCGGTGGCCACGTCGATGGCGGCCGAGTTGGATGACGTGATGGTGCGCGCGTTGCCCGCGGTCGTGAAGAGCTGGGCAACGTAGACGTTCGCTGACTCTTCAAATACGTGCACGAACGCAATGTCCAAGCTTTCGAGAGCAGCTGCAAGCACGGTCGAGTTCGCAGTCGATGCGTTCACCGACGTGCTCATGGAGGTCGACTGGTTGTACGCGAAAGTCACCATGGCCCCCGTGGACGGGTCCACCGTAAGCCTCAGCGTTTCGAGGTCACCGAAGAACCCTTGGTGAATATTGTTGGAGGAACTGTAATCGTCGACGAACACCTGGTACGTTGTCACGGGCGAACCGCCGTTGTCGAGGGGTGCGGTCCATCCGGCCACCAACTGAGAACCACCGTCCTGGTCACAGCCTGTTTCGGAGTACCGGAATGGCATTGGTGGTGGGTGAGGTGCTGCGGCGCTGCGCACCGTAAACGTGGCCTCCTCGCTGAACGGTCCGTCCCCAACGTCGTTGACGGCGCGGACCGTGAACACATACTGCTTGTTTTGACGAACGAGAGGATAGCTGACGGTCGCACTCAGAACACTCGGCTTGTCGCGACCGTCCCACACAATGCGGGGGTTGCCACCAAACCAGTCGTCCATCCACAGTTCATACCCCGTGATGCTGGCACCACCCGTCACCGTAGGGTGGGTCCAAGCGAGCACAATGGAGCATTCTGGTGCCGAGCCAACCGCGGACGACACCAGCGTGGGCAGGCGCATCTGTCCTGGGATCAGGTTTTGCGGAGCCAGGTACTCCGGACTTGAAACCGTGTACGCGGACCACCCGCAGCAGTCGAACGTGTTGATGTTCTCCATCCCAAACTCAATGAGCTTGACGCAGCTGGGCTTGTCGTCTGGGCACGAGTTGTGCGAGCTGACCCGCACGTAATACTCCTCAACTTCGTCGAGGTCCGAAATTTCGTACGAATACGGCGCGCCAGCCGACAGGTCAGAGACAATGGCGGAACCGTAGTTCGACTCGGCGTCTCCGCCAGTACCGGCGACGACCTCGGTGACCGTGACGTTTCCGTCGAGAGTGGACGTGAATACGGGGACGAATTCGCGCTGATTGCCGACGTTGCACACCGCCGAGGCATTTTCGCCGTTACGGCAAGACGAAAACGTCACGAGCCAGGAGTAGCCATCGTCGTCGATGGTACGTGACACGGAAGCATGGCCAAGGTTTGGCATTTGCTCCAGTTCGTACCTAAGTTCATGTATGTATGTACGCACACACATGCAGCACAGTCAAGCGTCAGTCAACACCGGAACAAACAGCGTGCGGGGACGAGGCGCTCAGCCACAAGCACGCTGAGCCATCATCCACGCCAAAGACCCGCTCGTAAACGCACTTGAGTAGCTCTGCTGATACGTCGTAACGAAGGTCGTTGGTGATGTATGTCTCACCAGTGTCGTCCGTTGTAAACTCCAACTGGAACGACCCGTCGAGGCACGCGGAGCCATCGGTGACATTGACGGACACTGTATCGAGCCCTGTGAGGTCGTCACTGTTGACGATGAGCGACTCGACCGTCCCCGCCTTGCTCGGGAAGCACCCGGGGTTGGACAACAACGTAATGGACCAGTCGAAGCTCATGGCGGACGACACTTGCGTCCGTTCAACTTCCACAGTCCCAACAACTGGCAGCAGCTCGAGCAGTGCTTTCACAGTGGTGTCTTCGGCGTTGAAATCGATGGGATCGGTCTCGTAACCCATCAAAGTCAGCGTGAACGTGCCGCCAACTGCACCGCCGGAGTTGGACGAACCGTCGCAAGGTGACGCGGAGCTGCCACCTGTGCAGACAGTGGCCGAAACACCATCGCCTCGAAGAAGGGTTGGGTCCAAGGTCAGAGCGTCTACGACACCGTCGTAGTCAGAATCATCGAAAGTGACCGACACAGTGGCGCCGAAGTCGTCGTTCTGCAGTTCCACCACGGACGCAGCGGAGCCTAGGAAGGCAGCAATTCCGGTGCCGGCATCTCCGACAGCAATTTCGTCACTCGTTTCACCATACAGTGACACGGTGAAGGAGCCGCTGAGGCCGGCGCTCCCGGCCACCGTTTCTTCGATGTCGACAATCTTGTTTCCACCCAGGTCCGTGACGTCAACCGTCAGGAGCGGAATGTCACCAGAAAAGCCGTCAACGTCAGTCAGCGTCACAGTGGCTTTCGGAAGGGCACTGCCAGCGTACGGGCTGCAAATCGTGGACATGCCGGCCTCAAATGAAACACTGACTGTGTTGACGCCATCCACGTCGAGCAGTGCGGAGCGGACCTCGCTCCGGCTGGCATCGTGATCAATGCAAATCGTACTGAAGCCGTTGAGCGACAGCACGAAGCAGCCACTGTCAGCATCGCACTCAATGGTCTGCTCCTCCACCGCAGGAGTGCCTCCGTACGTACTCTCAATTCGGACGAGCTGCACCTCATCGACGTCCAGCGCACGAGTCGACAGTACCTGCACCGTCGGCTGGTTGGCCTCCACGGCCACCTTGACTTGCTGGACCTCGTCGGCAATCTGAGCGGTGAACCACTCCACACGGAATTCGTCGACTCCGTACGAACCATCCGACACAGGATCATTCCAGCTCACGATCAGCGAGTTGCTTGAGCTCACCTCCAGCGTCACTTCCGTAGGCGCCGTCGGAGCGCTGGAGGCAGGGATGCCGTACGGCGGGGACGAATACTTGGCGTCACCGTAGCCCATGATGTTGGAGGCGGTCACACGCACAAAGTACTGCACGCCAGCTTCCAGCCCGTCGATGACCACCGCTCTGGCGTCGGTGTCCGTGATCACAGTGCTGCCCAGCGCGAGACCGCCGCTGCCCGAGTCAAAAGGCGCAATGACGCCAGCAACTTCCACATTCGTGGACGCGGCCGCAACGGTGCCCGTCAAAGAAGTCGTGTCGGTCTCCAGCAGCGTGTCGACATCCATGCGGCTGAGGAACGTGACATACCAGGTGTACCCGTTGTTGGGGTCCACATCGGAGCGCTCGACATCCACAATGCCGCCAGTCTCCAGGGTCTCCAGTGCTGTTTTGAGCTCAATGGCCGACACGTCGTGCGGCAGGAAGCCGGTCCGCTGCCCGTCGAAGGAGACGGTGAATGATCCACCAAGAGCCTCGGAGGTTCCATCGATAACAGTAGAAATACTGACGTCGCCTGTGACGTCCCGCGCAAGCAGTTCGTTGAGGTCGCCTGCGTTGTCAACGAACTCCAACGAAAACACGTAGTCTCCCCCGTCGACGCTGCAGTTCACGGAAATGGTGCCAACTGCAGCCAGAGCCTCGAGTTCATCAACAATCGTGTCGTCGTCGTCACAGCTCGCAATCGTCATAGAGTTCGTGGAGTAGTTCTGGCCAGCAGCATCCTGAAACTGCAGCGCGAACGTTGCACCAGCCCCGTCGACCACCAGTTCTTGGATTTCCTGGCTCGTGCCTTTTCGGTACTCTGTCACTTCTGCGTCGCCGTCAAGAGTGGACGTGTCCAACACGACTGCATCGACATCACCCGCCAGCTCCAAGAAGGAAATTTGCCACACATACCCCATTTGAAACGACGGGCCACTGCGTAGCACACTAACACTGCCCAGGCCAAGATCGTCTTCAAAGGCGCTCTTCATTTCGGAAGCGGTGGCGAAGGCTGACACGTTGGCAGTGGCGCCGCCGAACTGAAGCCCTAAGAAGCCTGACACGGAGTTGCCGTCCATGGAGGTGTGGTTGGCGCAATTGCCGGCGGTGTCCCCGCTCTCGCAGACGAAAATCGTCGCATTCACGCCCTCGAGTGCTGAGGTGGCCGTCAGTGCTCCAACGTTGCCGGAGTTTTCGTCCCCAGTGAAAGTGATCGTCCACGCGTAGCCGCGGTTGACGTCTGGACCAGAGCGGTAGACGTCCACACTGGTGATGGAGTCCAGAGCAACCAGGGCAGCCGTGACCTCGGACGAAGTCGCATCGTAGTCGAGGTCCGCAGTCGTGAATCCATTGAAGCTGAGAGAAAACGAGCCATCAATTTCACTTCCCTGGGTGGTGGTGCCAAATTCGATCCCGACGCCAGTGGCGACGAGGTTGGACTGCCCCAAACGAAGTTGCGGAATGTTGCCCTTGTTTTCGTCCGACAGGAAGGTCACCGACCACTGGTATGCACCATTGACGCCTTCGTCGACGCTTGCTGGCTCCCGCGACACTTCCACCTCACCAACGTTGAGCATCGCTTCCAGAATCTCCTTCACGGAAGTGCGATCGGTACCGTTGGCTGCTGCGTCGTACGAGATGGGGGCAGACGTCTCCAAGCTCCCACCGTAGTCAGACGTATCGAAGACCACAGTGAAGCTCCCAGAGATCGTCTCAGCGCGGTTGGCACGCGTAGTAATGGTTTGAACCTCGTTGACGTCGCTGGCGATCGTGGCCACGACTTTCTGCTCCAGCGCTTTTTCGTATGACGTCTCAATCTGCTGGATCTCATTCGGACCGACGTACACTGACGTGGTGACGGCTTGCACCTCCCGTGTTCCTGGGTTGGGGTCCCACTCCACCTTGTAAGACGTCACCTCAGATCCACCGTCAAAGTATGACTCATCGTACTCCACCAGCAATGATGTGCTACCGTAAGCCGACACCACGACCGTCGACGGCGGCTCTGGAGCAGTAACGGCGGCATCAACATGTGCGATGACACAAACCAAAGACAACAGCGCGCCCACCGCAGCTTGCTGCCATCCCGCCATGGTGATGACGGGTTGAACCACAACCGAACCGCCTCTGGAACACACGTCGTCCGTATCCCAAGGAACGTTCGGGAAAGAAAGAACGAAACCAGAAAGAAAGCAAGTTAGAGAGAAAGAAAGAAAAGTACAAACGCGCGCGAGAATAGAAGAGCAAATATAACAACAAACGAACTCGCAAAAAGAAAAAAGTAGGTGAACAACACTGCGCCTCCCAACGCAGGCTGAAGACAATTCAATGCGAGACTAGAAGAAAAACAAAGTGGAAAAAGTCGACACACAGGCACGACTCCCGCGAATAAAAAAGCGCGCAAAAAAAGCTGTGACTTGTCCAAGGTAGCATTCGTACAACAGCCGTAGGGAGACACTGGAACAAAAAAGCTGCATCGAGCACCGGTGTATGAATGGCACCGAAGTCGTGCCAAACCGAGAGTGACACTGCGCTCGAGACCTGACCCGGCTAACAAGTTCACGAGACACGCGAACGCCAAAGTACGTACTACAACATAACCTTACTCCAAAACTCGAGTACCTGCACGTGGATGGCACCAGCCAACTCACCAACCATCGAGCAACATACATCAAATGACTTGCACAGGCAGCACTCAAGGCACTCATCTCTACTGGTGGTACTACAACATAACCTTACTCCAAAACTTCAACAACTGTGCACGACATG
>OJIS01000613.1_pt1 | contig 11266 bp, 8 predicted proteins | sample 1595671 | NCBI WGS metagenome assembly OJIS01 (sample SAMN05416814, study PRJEB24817) | seawater metagenome | isolation source: Sea water | place: Canada:Atlantic | collected 2013-07 | reverse complement strand
CGAGATCAGCCTCGGTCTCGTGGGCTCGGAGATGTGTATAAGAGACAGCTCGGGAATGCGGGATCGAATTTGACGAGAAATCTTATGTGAGCGCTGTCCAGTTGATGTATCGCATGGCGGGGCATGGCTGTGTCCCTTACGGGGACCATCGGAGTGAACTTTGGTGGTCCAACACCAACGGACGCAATGCGATGTTGGCCTGCGCGTTTTCTTTACTGGATGAACCCCGGTTTCAGAAAGCCTCGCAGCATTTGGCCTTACTTGTGGCGGATTCTTATTACCAGCCTGAGTTTGGACATACCGGGGGGGGATTCAATGTGCTCTGGCGGGGAATGGCTTCCATTCATGTGCCGGAAGACCGGAAGGATCACTACCATCGTCAAATGAAAGCATTGGCTTGGTATTATGATCTGGCACGTTTGCCGAGTGGAGGGTTTTCGATGCTCTCCACTCCACCCAACAATACCCGCTATTCCGGTGAGGACTGGGGTGTGGCGATCGGTCTCACTTATACAGCTCCTCTTGGTCACCTAAGGATCACCGGTGCTCCCCGTGGTCGGTTTTCAGTCAAAACACCACCCGTCAATTTCTCCTGGGGATCGAACGAGGATTTGAAGTTTCTATCCACCGTTGACCCAAGTGGTTTTGGAGAGGAATCCGATGCTCCGCACGAGGTTTACGATTTACTATTGGGGGAAAGGAAGGGGGAATGCACGGCTGATTTTTGCGGGAAACATTTGCGGCACTTCAGCCCTCTGGTCCGAACCTGGGCTGCCAAGCGACTCAAGGAAATGAATTCCGATGCGGCAGTTGAAATTCTTGTGGAATCGGTGACTCATTCCGATCCAAGGGTGAGACGGGCGGTTTATGATTCCATCTCCGGATACGATAACTGGAGTCGGCCTTTTAAGACAACAATTGAGCAGGAAGTGGTTTCGACGAAGTTTCTGCCAGCTATTCTGAAGACCCTCAATGACCCGGAGGCAGCATGGTGGGAATGGGACGCGGCTCTTTTCGCGATAGGCTGTGCAAGACCGGATGATATTCGCAAGAACCTCCCTTTGATTCTTAAATTCACCAAGCATCAAGAATGGTATCTCCGGGAGGCTGCGTTTTGGGCGATCGTGGGTCTCCGTGATTCCATGCGGGGCGAGGAGTTTGAGTATCTCTCAAATATCTACGAGGCATCTCGACACGTCTTTGAGCGCTCCTCCTATGACGCCGGATTTCGAAGCATCCTCAAAAGTAGCAAGGCTCGAATCAGCGATAAGAGTATCACCGCCGCAGTGAAGTCACTCGCCAAAACGACTCACCATCCGGGTGTGATGGATGGCTACGGCAAGGGTGGAATTCATGAGGCGACTCATCGCGCCATGATGGTGTTGAAGCACTTCAATCCCGATGTCTACAAGCACATGATCGACGATTTCGTGACCTATCTCGATCTCTGGGAGCCCTACTTCCAGCATAGCGTTTGGCTGATCACCGGAAGTAAATGGCAACCGGGAATCCCAGCCGTTCTGGATGGGTTGGATGCAGAGGGGAAACCAATCGTCCTCGCTTTGAAAAGAGTTGAAGCTCGTTTTGATCACTTCGATCTCAAGCGCATCGGGAAAAACGACCAAGTGCTTCGTGATCGAATTCGCAAAACAATCGCAGATTGGGAAAAGAACAACGGTGCCGCAAATTAGGGAAGTTTTTGCCCGTCCCTAAGTAATCGTTCCCTCAGTTTTTCATAGGGGATTTCCTGAACGGAGCAATCGGCATCGATTGCCAGACAAGCCGCAGTTCCCGAGCTTTGTCCGAGGATCATGAAGACCGGTTCCATCCGAATGGAGCCGAAGGCGATGTGCGAAGCTGAGAGAGCCCATGGGACGAGAAGGTTCTCGCATTCCCGGGCCCGCGGAGTGATCGAACGATACGAGATACCGTAAGCCTTGCCCTTGAGATAGGTTTGAATGTCGCCCTCGTTCTTCACCATGCCCTTGTGGACGAATCGTTGCACGTTATGTGAGTCGAGAGTGTAGGCACCCATGCCAACCGGGTCCTCGACTGGAATTGTGAGGCGGCAATGATTCTCGGTCATCACAAAGTCCGATTTCATCCGCCGTGCCTCGCGAACATAGAGATTGTAAGGCCAGTTTTGGTTGTCTTTAAATTCATCCTTGGCAAGACCCCAGACCGAAAGACTTGTTCTGATTCCCTCGGAAACGCGGGGATGATTTTGCAAGGTCCACAAGAGGCCAAGTTGCCAATCGCGATGTTTCGCGGCGATGACTTCACGTTCCTTGTGTCCAAGTGTGGCCCAGTTCCAGTCAGATCCGTAATTTCCGCCAATCCAGTCGCAAGAGATCCCGCTGGCGTTGTTGGCATCGGTCTTACGATTGGGCACCAGAGTGGTTTTAAAAAACCTTCCTTTCTGACCGACCTCGATTGCTCGAAAGAGGATCTCATAGTCGCCCGGATTGTAGTCATTCGGCTTGGTGATTGGGAGTCGGTTGGAGGGGACATCTGTCAGGACCATGCGGTAGCAATAGGCCTGAAAACGATGATCGCCATCGCCGGCCTGTCCCCCCATCCCGGGATTCACGCCGGGGAGAAGTCCGCTCTTGGGATCCCCCTTGATGAGATAGGGATCGATCTTATTGGGGAGCTGATTTCCACCACGAGGTCCTGTGATTCCGTTTCCTTTTTCATTGTAAGTGGCATTCGATTCACGGCCAGTGACGAAGGAAACTCCGGCCATGGCGAGGAGATCGCCTTCGTAAGAAGCATCGATGAACATCTTGCCCTGAACGACCAAGCCACCCTCAAGGAGGAGAGCTGTGATCCGATGACCTTCTTTTCGGGTTCCCGCTTTGAGGTCGATCCGGCCCTGCACGATCGTGATCCCTGCTTCCCGGACCATTTGATCAAAGACCAGTTCGGCGACCTTTGGTTCAAAGGTGGAGGCGAGTTTGGTTTTCGGATTCAGAGCCGGCACACCTTGCCCTTTGTTCGGGAAAGTCTCCTGCGATTCGTGAGTCCAGGCGTCCGGGTTTTGATAGTGTTGGTAGAGACGGTGGTAAAATTCGTGGGCGATCCCACCGAGGATTGAGTCGTTCCCAATATCGCTCCAGCCGAGTCCGCTGCTGGTCATTCCTCCCAAGTGCCCATACTGGGAGATCAGGATGACCTTCTTTCCCATCCTTGCGGCTTGCACTGCGGCAGTCACTCCACCCGGAGCATCGCCATAAACGACAACGTCGGCCGACCGGGTCTCGCCCCTTGCGATATTGATGACGGCAAGAATCAGGAAAACAAAAGTCCGCATTGTGACGAAAGTTGAGGCTAAAGAATGATGTCCTTGATGACGTGGCCGTGGATATCCGTGAGTCTGAAGTCCCGTCCTTGATAGCGGTAGGTCAGCTTGCGATGATCGATGCCTAACAAATGGAGAATGGTGGCATTGAGATCGTGAATATGGACACTTCCCGGAGTCCAGTGATCTTTCGTCGGCTGGGGCATGATTGGAGTGCCGTCGGCTTGGACGATGTTGTAGCCGTAATCGTCGGTGCGCCCGTAGGTGATTCCCGGTTTGATCCCACCGCCGGCCATCCAGGTCGTGAAGCAACGCGGGTGATGATCCCGCCCGTAATTTTGTTCGGTGAGTTTTCCCTGACAGTAGGCGGTACGGCCGAATTCGCCGCCCCAAACGACGAGGGTGTCTTCGAGCATTCCCCGCTCTTTCAAATCAGTGATCAAGGCGGCGCAGGCTTGATCGATGTCTTTGCACTGGGACTCGTGTTCCTTGGGCAGGTTGCCGTGGGCATCCCAGCCTCGATGGAAGATCTGGATATTTCGGACACCACGCTCCGCCAGGCGCCGGGCATTCAGGCAACATGCCGCGAAAGATCCGGCCTGACGGGCCTCTTCTCCGTAGAGGGCAAAGGTCGATTCTTTTTCATTGGATAGGTCCATCAATTCCGGGACCGAGGTCTGCATCCGGTAAGCCATTTCGTGCTGCTTGATGCGTGCCAGAATCTCGGGGTCGCCAAAGCGGTCGTGCTGGGATTCGTTGAGTGCCGCCAAGGCGTCGAGTTGCGCGCGGCGATCAGTCCGGGTCACTCCCTTTGGATTATTGAGATAGAGGACCGGGTCACCCTGGCTGCGCAGAAGGACACCCTGATGTTCTGACGAGAGAAAGCCGGGCCCCCAGAGTCGACTGAACAAGCTCTGCTCACCGTAGTTGGTCTTGGCATGCATGACGACGTATCCGGGGAGGTCTTCGTTCATGCGGCCGAGGCCATAGCTCAGCCAGGATCCGAAGCTGGGACGTCCGGGGATTTGGCTTCCCGTCTGAATGTAAGTCACGGCAGGGTCGTGATTGATGGCCTCGGTAAAGGTGCTGTTGATGACACAGAGCTCTTTGGCCACCTTGGCGGTGTGTGGCAAAAGCTCACTCACCCAAACTCCTTGATCGTTATTCTCCTGTTTGTGGAATTCATACTTCGAGGGACAAAGAGGAAGGTTTTTCTGACGCGAAGTCATCCCGGTGATGCGTTGTCCATCACGGACATGTTCGGGGAGATCCTTGCCAAACATCTCCTTCATCTTAGGCTTGTAGTCCCACATGTCATGCTGACTGGGACCACCGCTCATGAAGAGATAGATGACCCGTTTGGCTTTGGCCTTGTGATGGAGACCATCGGGCGAATCGGGAGTTTGGGCCAGGAGTTCGGATCCCAGAAGCTGTGCCATGGTGGCGGTGCCCAGGCCCATGGCGCTGCGTCCAAAGAGTTGGCGGCGGGTGAGATTGAGTTCGTGGTCGCGGAGAGGATTCATTTGAGTGAAGGGAAGGAAGTTGATCTAGAAGAGGGAAAGAGCGACGTCGCTGGCGAGAACGGTCGTGACGACCTGGGTCCAGGCTGCAAGCTCAATGGGATCCAGTGATTCGTTGAGTGGAGCTTCACCGGTGGATAGAAGAGCCTGAGCTTCGTCGGTGGCATCGGCGTATCGCTTCTTCATGGCGGTGAGGAGTCCAAGACAGGCGGCTTGCTCGCGTTCCAAGGCGGGGCGGCAAGCGAGTAATTTGTAGAGACGATCGAGACGCGCCTTATCATCCCCTTCGATTTGCACAATGCGCTCGGCGAGTTTGCGGCCCATTTCAATTCTCTGGGTCTCATTGAAAAGAGCCAAGGACTGTAGCGCGGTGCTGGTGCGAGAGCGCTTCACACAACTCGACTCGCGGTTTGGAGCATCAAATAAGGTCATCATGGGGTGCGGGCTGGTGCGCTTCCAATAGACGTAGAGACTCCTTCGGTAGAGCTTGGCCCCTTTGTCCTGCACGTAGTTTTTGGTGTTGCTGGCAGGGTGCATCAAGGCCTTCCATAAGCCCACTGGTTGGTAAGGTTTCACTCCTTCGCCACCCATCGTAGGATCAAGAAGTCCACTTGACCAAAGTCCGATATCGCGAATGACCTCGGCATCCAGACGGAATCCAGGGCCACGGGCGAAGAGCCGGTTTTCGGGATCATCAAGCTCAGCGCGTCGGCGGGAACTTTGACGAAAAGTCCGGCTAGTGACCATGAGGCGCATCATGTGTTTGAGGTCCCAATCTTTTTCACGAAGTTCGACTGCCAACCAATCAAGAAGTTCGGGATGGGTGGCTTGCTCGCCTTGCAGGCCGAAGTCCTCGGGAGTACGAACCAAGCCGTAGCCAAAAACGCGCTGCCATACCCTGTTTACGAGAACCCTGGGAACGAGAGGTTGATCATCGGAGGTCAGCCATTGGGCGAGGCCGAGGCGGTTACGGGGAGCATCATCGGGGAAGGGGCTCATGACAGCAGGAACACCGGGAGTCAGCGGGTCTCCGATGGGGCTGTGGTATTCGCCTCGCTGTAGAATTTTGGTGACCCTGGGCTTGGGAAGCTCCTGGGCAATGAGCGTGGTCGTGGTCAGCGATTTTTCCAATTCCGCGATCGCGGTTTTCTTGGCTTCGTTTTCTTTGAGAAGCTTCCATTCATCAGGATTGGCGGGAGCCTTCATCGCGGGACCATGATCGTATTTATTTCCATCCAAGGGACTCTCTGCCGTGCTGTTAAAAAAGGCCAGGAGGCTGTAATAATCCTCGTGAGTGATGGGATCGTATTTATGAGTGTGACAGCGGGCGCAGGTGAACGTCATTCCCAACATCACGGTGCCGAGGGTCTCGGTGCGATCGAAGTTATTCTTGGCCTGGAACTCAGCGGCGATGGCACCTCCTTCGGACGTCGTCGGGTTCATCCTCACAAAGCCCGTTGCAATTTTTTGAGTCACGGTAGGGTTCGGGAGGAGATCTCCTGCGAGTTGCCAGGTGATGAAGTCATCGAGCGGAAGGTTATCGTTGAAAGCCCTGACGACCCAGTCGCGGAAGGGGAAGATGCCCCGGCGGTTATCAAGGTGAAGACCGTGGGTATCGCCATATCGAATGGCATCGAGCCAATAGCGTGCCTGATGTTCGCCATATTGAGGTGAGGTGAGGAGGGCGTCGACGTATCTCTCGTAAGCTCCGTCCGACTTGTCGGCGAGAAACGGGTCGAGTAATTTGGGCTCAGGAGGAAGTCCGGTGAGAACCAGCGCCGCACGACGAGCGAGGGTGGGCCTGTCGGCCTCGGGAGCGAAGGAAAGGTCTGTTTTCTTCTTGGTAAACCCGGTCGCGATATAGGAGTCAATCACGTCAGCCTGAGGCGCTTTCTTCTCCTTCCGCGGAGGAACAAAAGCCCAGTGGGAGGCAAATTGCCCGCCTTGTTTCACCCATCGGGTCAGGATGTCCTTTTCGAGCGGGGTCAGGGGTTTGCCATCTTCTTCGGGCGGCATTGGGTCGTCCTCATCGTGAATGCGGAAAATTAATTCGCTCTCGACGAGATCGTCGGGATCAATTGCTCGTATGCCCTTCCTCTCCTTGGTCGCTGCGGCATAACTATCGAGGCGGAGCTCCTTGGCCTTCTTGGTATCCGGCCCATGGCAGGCGAAACACTTGTTCGAGAGAATAGGGAGAACTTCACGAGCGAAATCGACCTTCTCTTCAGCGAAAAGAGTGGGAATCAAGAAACCAACGGCAAGGGTGGAAGAGCGCAGAATTGAAAATATCATGTGAACAGGACGGGCAGAAGTGATGTCTACTATACGGGGCTTAATACGTCGATTCTTCAAGAGAGCTTTGTGGGTTCCACTTAGGGAGATGACGAGGGCTCGGAGGATGGGGGCTTCTCCGGTCTGTCGGACTCCGGAATGGAAAAGACACGGGCCGCCGGTTTGTCAAAGAGGTAGGAAAAGGCCCACGATAGCAGGACGGCCAGTTTGTTCCGGAAGCCCACCAGGAAGGCGAGATGAATAAACAGCCAGGCGAGCCACGCCGGGAATCCTTTCAGCTTCAGCATCTTGGCTTGGGCAACGGCGGCATTCTTCCCAATGATCGCCATGATTCCCTTGTCTCGATATCGGTAGGCGGGGCGGAGGTCGAGGTAGCGATCGGCATAGCGGGTCGTCTTGAGCCGGAGATCCTCTTTGAGGACCTTGGCGACGTGTTTCCCCATCTGCATCGCAGCCGGAGCAAGCCCGGGGACAACCTGCCCGTCAGGGTCGGTGAGATTCACCAAATCACCGGCAGCAAACACATTGGGATGGCCGGGGACTGACAACGAGGGCTCAACTTTAATCCGTCCACCACGGTCACGTGGACATTCGAGGCATTCGGTAAGCGGCGAAGCAGCCACGCCTGCAGCCCAGATGAGAGTTTCCGCGTGAATTTCCCGGCCATCATTCAGGTGAAGGCAGCCTTTTTTGACATCATCAACTCTGGGTCCGAGAATGACCTCTACCCCGAGGTCGCGGAGACGATCGAGGGTGTATTTGGAGTGGTCTTCTGCGAAGGGTTTCAGAAGTCGGTCGCCAGACTGAATGAGCACAATCCGAAAGTCGCTGACATCAATGCGGCGATAATCAGATTTAAGAGCACGACGCACGAGGTCTGAAAATGCGCCCGCAAGCTCAACTCCAGTGGGCCCACCTCCGACGATCCCGACCGTCATGAGCCGTTTGCGTTCCTCGAGATCGGTCGAGCGTTCGGCCTGCTCCAAGGCATTCAAAACCTGATGGCGAATCCGGCGGGAGTCTTCGAGAGTCTTGAGGCCATAGGTGTGCTTCGCCCACTCATCCTTGCCGAAATAAGAGGTGTGTGCTCCGGTGGCCAGAACGAGGGAGTCATAGGGATACTCGCCATGCTCGGTAATGATGATGTTATCAGCACCTGCGAGCTGGTTCACTTGATCGAGAATCACGGAAACATTGGAAGCATCATCTAAAATGGCCCGAAGGGAGCGTGCGATCTCGACTGCTGAGAGCGAAGCCGTCGCAACTTGGTAGAGGAGAGGTTGGAAAAGGTGGTGGTTCTGCCGATCGATCAAGGTGACCTCAAAGCGGTCATCGTTCGCGAGGGACTGGGCGCAATTCAGGCCGGCAAATCCTCCTCCGATAATGACAACTCGATGCGGGTCCTTCATGTCGGAATCTTAGGGGATTCGGACCATTTCGCCACCGGGAATTTCCCTGTCCGAAGTCTTTCGCTTGCGGGGGTCTGAAACGCCTGCCACTGTGACGTCATGAATTCGATTGCTCACCTGATCCGTTTCTGGATCCTGATGGCCGTGCTTGGCTCATCGGCATCCGGCGCCGACGACCCTCCGATATTTCACCCTCCCAAGGTGAGCATTGGGAAGCAAGAGACCGCGATGCAAGAACCACTCAAGCCCGGGACTCACCTCATGAATGTGGTGGCTCACGGGGAGACTTCGCGTGCTCTCTTCACGATCGCCGATCCCAAGGGGAATCTCAACCCTCCTAGGGATGGTGACATCATTAGACTTCTGAAAGGCTACTCCTAGCAAGTCTTGAGCCAGAAAGAAAAACAGGTGCAGTGGATCATCCGCGAAGCACCCAAGGGTTGGGAGAATCTGGTTCCGGAAGGGATGCCTCGGATTCTTGGTCGATTGTTGGCACAGCGCGGCATTGGCGAAGAGGATGTTGAGAGATTTCTGCGACCACGTCTTGCCGAGTTGACCGACCCGTTTGAGATCCCTGAGATCGATCTTGCCGTTGAACGGGTTTTCAACGCGATCGACAATGACGAACACGTCTGCATTTACGGCGACTACGACGTCGATGGCGTGAGTTCGATTGCCGTGCTCCGTACGACTCTCGAGGCTTATGGTTTAAAGCCCTACTCGTTTATCCCGCGACGAAGTAGTGAGGGATACGGTTTGAGCGGAGGTGGCCTGGAGCGCTGCCTCGTTGAATGTGGTAAACCGGATCTCCTGGTCGCGGTGGATTGCGGCACCGTTTCAAATGAAGCAATTGCCGATCTCAAGATCAAGGGCGTGGACACGGTGGTGGTGGATCACCATGAGATCGGTCCTGATGGACGACCGGACTGCGTGGCCTTGGTGAATCCCAAAGCGTCGCGAGATCCACGCGAGTATCTCTGTGCGGCAGGTGTCGTTTTTAAGCTCGTGCATGCCTTGCTGAAGCAGCGCCCGATTGAAGGATTCGATCTCAAGTCAGTGCTCGACCTGGTCGCGGTTGCAACGATCTCGGATATCGTTCCTCTCATTGCTGAAAATCGGCTTTTGGTCCGCCACGGCTTACGGATATTAGAAAATTCGAGTCGACCCGGATTACGTGCGCTTTTGAAGCTGACCGGGACCGAGGGACGTCTGAGCAGCGCTGATATTGGGTTTCGAATCGGCCCGCGCCTCAATGCCGCAGGTCGCATGGATCGGCCCGAGCAGGCCCTTGCGACACTTATGACCGGCTGCGACATCGAAGCGACAGATCTCGCCGATGAGCTGGAGAATTTCAATAAGAGCCGCCAGCAGTTGGAGCAGGCTATTTTTGCGGAAGCACTTGCGATGCTTAAGGAGAGTGAGAACGACCCGGTTATCGTGGTGGGTTCACGCTCATGGCATGCCGGAGTGGTTGGGATTGTCGCATCGCGATTGATGCGGATGTATCACAAGCCGGTTTTCGTCATTTCGATTGATGAAAATGGAGTGGGCAAGGGAAGCGGGCGGAGCATTACCGGGATCTCGTTAGTCGAGGCGATTGGTGCTTGTCGTGACGATCTCATCTCAGGTGGTGGCCACCACATGGCAGCGGGACTAAGCATCCATGAAGATTCGGTCGACGCCTTCCGGGAGGGGTTTATCAACTTTGTGAAAGAGACTTGCGGACAGAAGGATCTATCAGCCAAGGTGCACGTCGATGCTGAGGTGAATCTGGGCGATTTGTCGCTCGATTTCCTGGCCAGCTACGAACTCCTGCAACCTTTTGGGAGTTGCAATCCCCAGCCGATTTTCATGGCCCGGAATGTTTGGCTCACCGAGCCGCCGCGGCGCTTGAAGAACAACCATCTCCGTTTGTTTTTACGTCAAGGCTATGACGAGCGTGATGCCATCTTCTTCGGAGGTGGAGCGAACGAGTTGCCCGATCCGCCTTGGGACATTACCTTCACCGTGGATCGGAATGTATTCAGGGGCCGGGTGAGTGTTCAAATCAGTCTTCAGAACGTGCGGGCGTCGAGTAGTCAGGATGAAGGCCTTTGATTCATTGGATGGACTCGTTGGGATTCGGGGTCGCGAATTGGAGGCTCTCAAGACGGCCGGAATTGAGACCATTGTCGACCTGCTCGATCGAATTCCCAAGCGCTATGAAGATCGCCGCAGCTTCGATGCCTTTCCGGTTCAGGCGAGTGGCGAGGCCTTTTGTCTAAAAGGTCTCGTAATCGACACCCAGCGGAAGGGTTTCGGAGGGAAAGGATTTTTCGAAGCCGTGGTCGAGGATCATGCAGGAGGAGGATTTTCGCGGATCACCTGCCGCTGGTTCCATATGCCCTTTCTTCAGAAGGTCATCGCGGCCGGGCATGAGGTGGTTCTCTATGGGAAACCCAAGGAAATCGCAGGGCGTCTCGTTATGGATCATCCCGAATTTGAAGTCGTCTCGGAGGAAAGTCGCGGCATCCATCTCGATCGTATTGTCCCGATCTATAAAAATGTCAGTGGCATTCCGCAGCGTAGACTTCGTGAGTTGATTTTTGGAATTCTCGAAACGGTGGAAGGGGATTCGTTGGTGCCCATTCATGATGTCGATCCCACTTATCCCCGGATTGAAGCTTTTCGTGAAGTTCACTTCCCGGGCGAACTCCTGTCTCTTATACACATCTGACGCTGCCGACGATCTACTCTGTGTAGAT
>OJIS01000611.1_pt1 | contig 11294 bp, 10 predicted proteins | sample 1595671 | NCBI WGS metagenome assembly OJIS01 (sample SAMN05416814, study PRJEB24817) | seawater metagenome | isolation source: Sea water | place: Canada:Atlantic | collected 2013-07 | reverse complement strand
CACAGAGTAGATCGTCGGCAGCGTCAGATGTGTATAAGAGACAGCCCTTGCACAGATCGCCGGAGATGCTCCCGCCTTCCTCATGCACTTCTGGAGTCCATGGGTCCAGCCATCCGTCCTGGCCATGCCGGAAATCGCAACCGTCTCCGGCACCTTGATCAAAAATAAAATTCCCGTGGTCTCTTTTCTCCTGAGCGGAACAGCGGAGTCAAAAAAAGATGCCACCGCCTACCTTGCCGGCGAAGGCAGCGCAAACCCAGGCCATTGGTTGGTCGATACCGGAAAATCTTCACTCGCCTCACTTCTCCGGGTCACCTCCTTCCCCACCGTCGTCCTGGTTGATCGCAGCGGGAAAATCCTCTTCAACGGCGACCCTGCTGAGAAGGAACTCTGGGGCGAACTGAACCGTCTCAACCCGAAAATCCACCCTCCTACGATAGACCCCGTACTTCCGAAATCAGACCCTCCGGACCTTCCCGACGCCACCCTCCCTGAATAATCGAAATCATTTTTGATCACAACTCTGTAAGATTTACCTTGAATTGTTGTTAGGTCTTCGGCTTTCTTCTTTCAACCACTCTTTACACACCTAGTGCCACAATACGACGAACCATCCCCACAAGAGCTTCATGCGCTCGCCATCCTCTGGAACGAAGGACCAAGTACGGTCGGATTCGTACATGAAATGATGAACTCCGACGGAGCAGATCGCACTTATACGACCACCCTCGCGGTCATGAGAAACCTCGAAAAAAAGAGCCTCGCCACACGTAACACCGAGGGCCGGGCCCACGTCTACGAAGCAAAGGTGGACCGGGAAATCATTCTTAAGCCCCGCTTGCGGGATCTCGTTCAAAACACTTTCGGAGGAAGCCTTGGACAGGCCATCCTCTCCCTAATCTCCGTTGGCGTCATGACGCCCGAAGAGAAAACCGCGGTAGCCCGCGAAATAAAACAGCACAAAGCCATGGCTGCGAAAAAGAAGACCACAAAAAAGAAGGCCGCTAAAAAGGCCGCAAAAAAAACCGTGAAGCCGGCTGCCAAAAAGGCCGCCAAAAAAGCTGCACGCAAGCCTGCCAAAAAGGCGGCTATCAAGAAAGTCGCCAAAAAAGCGGCTAAAAAAGTAGCAACGAAAAAAGTAGCTAAGAAGGCCGCCAAGAAAAAGGTCGCCAAAAAAGCCGCGAAAAAGAAGGTCGCCAAAAAGGCGACTAAGAAAGTAGCTAAGAAAAAGGTAGCAAAAAAAGCTGCCAAAAAAGCTGCCAAAAAAGTAGCTAAGAAAGCTGCCAAAAAGAAGGTCGCCAAAAAAGCGGCTAAAAAAGTAGCGACGAAAAAAGTAGCCAAGAAAGCCGCCAAGAAAAAGGTCGCCAAGAAGGCTGCGAAAAAGAAAGTCGCCAAAAAAGCGGCTAAGAAGCGCAAGTAAGGAATACGTTCTTTACGGAACAATTTCCAAGGGACACTCCTCACGGAGTGTCCCTTTTCTCTTTTCAGTGAAGCTCATTGAGGTAAACCCTTCCCTCATGACACACACTTTCACTCCCCTTTTCACCCTCCTTGGCTCCCTCGCCATGGCAGCCTCTGCTGCTCTCGGGAAACCCAATGTCATCGTCATCATGGCCGACGACCTGGGCTATGGAGATCTCTCCTGCTATGGTGCCACTACTTTTAAAACTCCCCACATCGATAAGCTCGCGGCAGGCGGCCAGCGCTTTACCAGCGGCTATTGCTCAGCCTCCACCTGCACCCCCACTCGCTACTCTCTCTTAACAGGAACCTATGCCTTCCGTAAAAAAGGCACCGGCATCGCGCCTCCAAATGGACACCTGATCATCGATCAAGACACCTTCACCTTGCCCGACCTCATGAAAAAGGCTGGTTACAAAACTGCCGTCGTCGGCAAGTGGCACCTCGGCCTGGGCGAAAAAGGAAAAGGACCGGACTGGAATGGAGAACTCAAACCCGGCCCGCGCGAAATTGGATTCGACCACCACTTTCTCCTCCCCACTACCAACGACCGGGTCCCCCAGGTCTACGTCACCGAAAGCAAGGTCCTGAACCTCGATCCCAAAGACCCCCTCTGGGTCGGGAGAAAGAAGCCCTCACCAGACCACCCGACCGGCATCACCCATCGGGACAGCTTGAAGATGGATTGGTCCCATGGACATAATGCCACCATCCACAATGGCATCTCGCGCATCGGCTTCTACACCGGAGGTCACAAAGCACGCTTCCGGGATGAAGACCTCGCTGACAAGTGGGTCGAACAGTCCGTCGCCTGGATTGAGCAAAATAAAGATGAGCCATTCTTCCTCTTCTACGCCTCGCATGACCTTCACGTCCCCCGTATCCCACACGAAAGATTCCAGGGAGTCACTCCGCACGGCTTCCGTGCCGACTCCATCGTCCAGCTCGATTGGACCGTCGGAGAGATCATGAAGACTCTCGATCGTCTTAATCTCACCGAGAACACCCTCGTCGTCTTCTGCTCGGACAATGGCCCTGTCATGGACGACGGCTACAAAGATGGCGCACTCGAGAAAGTCGGCACCCACAAAGCCGCCGGTCCCTACAAAGGAGGAAAATACAGCGTCTACGAAGGCGGCACCCGCACTCCCTTCATCACCTATTGGAAGGGAAAAATCCCCGCCGGAACATCCGGAAAAATGGTCTGCACAGTCGATCTCGCCGCGAGTCTCGCCGCCCTCACCGGCACTTCACTCCCCAAGGAAGCCTGTAAAGATAGTATGGACGTCTCCCCCGCCCTCCTCGGAAAGGATGATGCCAAGGGCCGTAGTCATCTCATCCAGCAGGACAACGGCGGACGTGGTAAGTTTGGCTTCCGGAAGGGAAACTGGAAACTCACTCATCATTCCGGCGGACAAGCAAGGAACACCGTCGTCGAAAAAAATCTCACCAACAACAAGGTTCCTACCTTCCAACTCTACGACCTCTCCAAAGATCCCGGAGAAAAGAAAAACGTCATCAAAGCAAATCCGAAAGTTGCCGCGGAACTCCAGACCGAACTGGAGTCCCTTGTGAAAGCCGGGCGCTCCCGGGCGGAATAGCCCGATCAAGCGCAGGCACCACGCACAAGAGTAGAATTGAGCGCTTTCCTTTTTGAGCCTTTGGCGTATTGGATTGAGCGTCGCCTATGAACAAACTGGACGAAATCATCGCCTACAAGAAACAGGAGATTGAGCCTCTCATTCCCCTCACCAAAAAATTACGCGCTTCCGCTCTCATGCGGAATGATTTCGGTGGATTTAGATCGGCCCTCGGACTGGGATCCGATCGACTGGGTGTGATCGCGGAGGTCAAGAAAGCCTCCCCCTCCGCTGGCGTGATTGATCCGAACTTCGACGCAGTCCGCCAGGCCAAACGCTACATCGACGGTGGAGCAACCTGCATGTCCATCCTCACGGACCAAAAGTATTTTCAAGGTCACCTGTCTTACCTCATGGAGATTTCAAAAATCTCCCCCATCCCGCTTCTGCGCAAGGACTTCACCGTCCACGAATGCCAGATTTATGAAGCCAGTGTTTCAGGCGCTGACGCCATCCTCCTCATCGTTGCGGCTCTGGATGACGACCAACTCCGCAAACTCAACGATGCCGCCCGCGATGTGCAGCTCGACGTTCTGGTGGAAGTGCATGATCTCCGCGAGATGGAACGCGCCCTCGACCTTGGAGCCGATCTCATCGGGATTAACAATCGAAACCTGAAGACCTTCACGACCGACCTCGTCGCAACCGAACGCCTCGCCGAAGAAGTGGGTGACGATGTCATTCTGGTCTCCGAATCAGGAATCAAAGACGCCGACGATGCCCTGCGTGCCCTCAATGCCGGCGCCAACGCCATCCTCATCGGCGAAACTCTCATGCGTCACGAGGATCCCACCCGTGCTGTTGAGGAATATCTCGCCCTGCGCACGGTCGATGAGGCCTAGTGCCAGATGAGTAACCCGACGCCATGTAAAAGGAGGCCGACCAGGCCTCCGATCAGCGTGCCGTTCACCCGAATGAACTGAAGATCGGCTCCAACCTGATTCTCAATTCGCTCGATCAACTCGTCAGCCTCCCACCTATCGACCGTCCGGTTGATCAACTTTTCTACATTGGCACCATATTGTCCGAAAAAGTCTGAGGCAAACTCCCCCGCCCGCTTCTCAATTTCATCGAGGCGCTCCTTGTCCTCGCTCAGTCCAATCGCGGCGTTTGAGAGAACTTCACTCCACTTGGTCAGAGATCCGCTTTCGCCAAAGGTCCCGGCACTTTCCAAAATAAGACGAAGGGCCTGGTCTGCGACTTCCTCGACGGTTTCCACCAACTCGGGATCATCAATCACCCGGGACTTGATGATCTCCCATTTCTCGATCTTCCCAGCCTCCAACTCGCCCGCCGTTTCACGCAGGGCATCCTCGATCTTTTCATAAAGAGGGTGATTTTCATCACGACTGGCGGCTTCCATCTCAGCGGTGAATTTCTCAACGGCCTTCCCTGAAACCGCCGAAGCGGCCGCTTTGCTCAGGAAATCCATCACTTTGAGCCTTTTGGGAGTCGTCGACTTGCTGGCCTCGTCCATGACCCACTCACGATTATCAGCCACACTTTTTCCCAAACGCCCGATGATCGGAGCAATCAATCCCCTCCGTCCCGGGCTCTTCAGGAATCCTCTCAAAAGAATCGTAACAAGACGCGCCATCGGCACCGTGCCCACGCCATGCCGGATACCCGAACCGAGCAGGCGGGAAAGAGTGGCCCGACCAGAAGGCCCCAGAAATTTTGGGGCACGCGCAAGGAACCAACGCAGACGATCCTCCACATGACGCGGATCAGAAAGAAGCGTCGCAATTCGCTCCACGGGTCGCCACTCCAGCCAATGCCGATTGACTTCCTTGGGCGTCAGAAAACTCTTCCTCAAAAATGAAGCCACCGCCGCCCCGATACGCTCTTTTTCCCTTCGGACAACCGCGGTGTGGGGAATTGGAAGACCCAGCGGATGGCGGAAGAGCGCCGTCACCGCAAACCAATCCGCCAGCGCTCCCACCATCGCCGCCTCGGAAAACGCCCGCAGCCATGGCCAAAACGCCCCCGAACCCTCCAGAGTGCGAGCCAGGACATACAGGCATGCCATGACCACCAGCAGACCGGTGGCTAAACGCCTCATCTTGAGGAGGGTCGGATTGGGAAGGTCGCTCACGGGGGTAATGTGGACGTTAAGAAATCGTTCGCAAGAGGTCGCTTTCGTGATAAACCATCGCCATGAAATTTTCCGCCCTGATTCTTCTGGCCTCCTGCCCCCTTTTTCTTACGGCACAGTCTGTCAACCAAGCAACGCTGACCTTGGTGGAAGAAGCGGGCTTCAACGAGGTTGAGATTGAGCTCGATATCAGTAATTTTGGTGAATCCGATGACACCTCAAACCTCACCGGAACCCTCGTGGTCGAGGTCAACATTTCCCCCGTCACCGCGACGACCGACCAGCTTACCATTCTTTCGGCTGACGTCAGTGGCAGCGATATTGAACTCGAAGCAGGCAATTTCCTCTCCAGCTACGAGTTCACCGGAACGAATCTTGGATTCACCGCCACCACCATCACTCCTCCGGGAATCGTTGATCCCGCCACGGGAGAGTTCGAGGCTGATCAGCATGAAGTCACCACAACCCGTGGACTTCTCGATGGCGAGGCCGACACCTTGATCACCGAGCCTGTGGAGGTTGAATTTGACTTTAGTGAGGAGCCGTTTTCGGGCCCCGGCGTTGGAACCGGCACAATCACGGTCACCCCCGGGCGCATCGAGGGAAGATTCCACTACTTCGACCTTTCGGTGGAATTGCCCCTCAGCCTTGACCAAACCATCGATGAAGAGGGCCTGCCGGTAACCGCTGACGTGGCCATTGCCGGAACCATCAAAGCGGTTGGGGAAACTTTCCTGGATCTTCCGGATTATGAAACCTGGGCCACCGATCAGGGCCTGCCAATTGATAGCGAAAATGAATCCGACTTTCAGCCTGACACCCCCAACTATCTCCTCTTTGCTCTCGGATTCGATCAAGCCACCGCCCCTCGCGAGATTTTCGAATTCGGCCCGGGGGGAATCACGCTGAAAGTCGGTGGCCCCCTCGGACTGGGAGACGTCGAAATTGAGTGGTCCGATGATCTCGTCAATTGGAACCTTGTCCCTCAGTCATCCATGGCCGCGGGAAGCAGTCAGATCAACTTTGGAGACTCACTTTCGGAGCCCCCAACCGTGAAGATGACGACCGCCAAAAAGTATCTCCGGGTCGTAAGAGCAACCTCCCCTTAAGGAATTCCCCGGGAGCTTGTGCTTGATGACCGAAGGCCTACTCAAGCAGGCTCCGGAAAACCTAGGCGAGCTCATCAAGACAATGAGATTTTTGGAAACGAGCCAGCAAACACACCTCGATCAGGTCGCCAAGAGAAATAGAGCTCCTTGAATTTCTCTAAGCCGAAGCAAGGTCCGCTTCGATCGCCTCGAGGACATCTTCCTCCGGCTTAAAATCAGCCGCGTGATAAGAACTCCGCACCAACGGACCACTCGCAACATGCCGGAAGCCTTTCGAAAGAGCGATCTCCTTCCATTCGTCAAATTTCTCGGGAGTGACGTATTCCACCACTGGCAGGTGCATCGCTGTTGGGCGTAAATACTGGCCAAGCGTCAAAACCGTGACATCGGCAGCGCGAAGATCGTCCATCGCTTGCGCTATTTCTTCATCCTTTTCTCCCAGACCCAGCATGATGCCACTCTTGGTCGCCACCATCCCTCCAGCCATATCCTTGGCCTTCTTCAAGACCGTGAGTGAACGCTCATACTTGGCCCGACTCCGGACCAGCGGAGTGAGTCGCTCTACCGTCTCCAAATTGTGATTAAAAATATGGGGGCGGGCCTTTATCACGAGATCAAGGGCCCAGTCCTTATCGTTAAAGTCCGGCACGAGAACCTCGATAATAATGCCCGGATTAGTCTCGCGCACTGCCTGGATCGTCTTCTGGAAATGCTCGGCACCGCCGTCCTTCAGGTCATCACGTGCCACCGCCGTGATCACCACGTGCTTCAAATTCATGCGCTTGGTCGCTTCGGCCACCCGCTGGGGCTCATCATCCTCCAGAGCATCAGGCTTGGCCGTCTTGACCGCACAGAATCCACACGCCCGGGTGCACTTCTCACCTGCGATCATGAAGGTCGCGGTGCCCTGCCCCCAGCACTCCCAGCGGTTGGGGCACTGCGCTTCTTCACAGACCGTCACCAGGCTCAGATCCTTGATCATGGACTTGGTGTCCCAAAAAACAGGATTATTGGGCAATCTCACTTTGATCCAATCTGGCTTCTTATCCAGATGGAGTGATGCGTCCATCTTCATCCGGGGACCGAAATTTCTGCCACTACCGCAACCGCTCATGTGGGGTAGTTACTCCCTGAAGGGATCAAGCGCAATGCCGGATCTTTGACGAATCGTCGAAGTCTTAAAATTAGCGGTTTTCAGCTTTCTCGGTCGGATCGCGATCCGTCCGGAGGGGGCGCAAAAGGAGTTCAAAAAAACGAGGCTGCGCAGAATTCCAAAGCTATCGCGACACCCCGGTCATTTCCTGCCCCGAATCAGATACTTCAATAAATCCACCAAACCTGAATATCGAAAATTGGGATCGGCGTAGTGGTGTAAAACGTAAAAGGCGAAGTAGTAGAACCTCGCAAAAGACCACCCACAGATGGCCAGGAGAATAATCACCTCCCACTCCGGCACCTTGATAAAGATGAGGGCCCCGCTCAAAACCCCGAGAACAAGGAAGAGAAAACCTTTCAACTTAAGAACTTTGGGGTTGGCTAAATCCATCTCATCTAGGGGACGATCTCCACATAGTCTCCCACTCTCGTCATGGTAAAAAGCTTGCGCGCGGCATGCTCTGGCATCCGGACACAACCGTGGGACGCGGCATAATGCGGGACGGAGCCCACATGAAAACCAAAGTCACCGGCACTCAGTCGCTGGAAATAGGGCATGGAGGATTCGTAAATGGTCGACTCCCATTCGCGGTATTTATTGGTAATGACAAATTTTCCCTGCGGTGTCCGATGTCCCTTTTTCCCGGTCGAGACCTTGGTCTTATAGATTTCTTTGGCGCCCTGATAAACATACGCACGCTGCTCGGAGAGATCGACCTTGATCCAGAGCTCGGTCCGACCGGGCTTACGGCCCAGCAGCACCTGGGTCATCGGGGTGTCCTCCCGCCTCGTCGCGAAGGTCAGCGGCCAAAACCGGGACTCACCCACCATCGTCGATTTCTTGGTACTCGCACCATGTGCGATCAAGGTTTGTGCCACTTTCACGTTCCCGGCATCTGATGCCAGCATGATTGGAGTGATCAACTTGGAATTCTTCAAGGCCCATCGGATCACGCCCTCGGTCTGAATGAGTTCGAGAAATGAATCACTCGGGACCGGGTTGAATGGCTCATTGGAATCCGCTCCGTTCTCGAGAAGAAGTCCCGCCATTGCCGAATCCCCCTGCGCCACCGCGATGTGCAGAAGTTTTTGACCACACGGATCAAGTTGCCCCTGCTCAGCTCCTCCCGCTAAAAGTGCCCGCACAATTTCAACCTCTCCATTCCGAACGGCCAGAGCGACAGGAGAATCAGTTGACTCTCCCCGATCAGGACTTGCCGCCGCCCCCTCTTTTAAGAGAAGCTTCACCCGCTCCAGAGCCATTTCTCCGCCAAGTCCGACTGCCAGATAAAGTTCATCGCGAGGCATCGCTCCGCTGGCAAGAAGAAGACTCGCCATTTCCAGGTGCCCATCTCGCAAGGCGAGAGAAACAGGAGCCATTGACTTTTTCTCATGCCTGGAAAGCCGGTTCACATCCGCACCATTCTTCACCAACGCCTTCAGCATTTCCGTATTCTCCGCCCGGATGGCATGATGAACGGGCCTCCAACGATCAGGACCGACCACATCGAAAGAAGCTCCATGCTTCTTCAGAAGCGGTAAAAGAGAAACCTGGGCTGACTTCACCGCCGCATAGAGAAGCGTCTCCCCATCCAGGTTGACCTCTTCAGGATCCACCCCTTCCTCAAGAAGTCGTGTGAGCATTTCCACCCGGCCCTTTTCCAAAGCAAGATGGCTCAAGGGCTGCAAATGATCGCCGCTCGCACGGGTCTTCTCATCCAGCTTCGCCCCTCTTTCCAATAAGTCGTAAAAGCTGACCCCTTGACCTTTCTCCACGGTGATGCGAAGCAAGCTCTTCCCCTCGGCATCGCGGGTATCATGGTTCGCTCCGGCATCGAGCAAAAGTCGGGCGGCCGCCATCTGATCCAGTCGCAGCGCTTGAGCGACCAAACTCCCTTCAAACCCATGCTTACCGGCTGGCGAGACCTGGGCCTCCAGAAGAGAAACAATCGCATCAAGCTTTCCGTTCTCAACCGCATGGGCCAAAGGAGTCTTACCATTATGATCGACCACGCGCGGATCACTTCCCTTCAAAAGTAGCTCCGGGACGAGAAATGAAGGCCGTCCTCCGGCCGCAATCATCAAAGAAGTCCGACCATTATCATCCCTGGCACCAACCCCGAGATCCAGTGAAACCAAAGCCTCGGCGAGGGGAAGGTCATTCCGCGTCAAGGCATCAATGAGGGACTGATCCTCCAGGGCCACTCCCCGACCCTTGATCAAACGGACCGCAGCATGATCATCCGAACGACATGACACCAAAACAGAGACGGCAAAAATGCCCAGCGCTCCGAGCGCTGGTATTTTAAAAAACCATCTTAACCCTATCACAATCATAAAGAAGCCGTTCCAGCCTCTTTTGATACAGGAAGATCAGATCAGACAAAGCGCCTTTTTTGTAAAAAAAGCGTAAAGTTGGTGACACTTCAGATTGTCATCAAGCACTTCTTCATCGAAGAAGGGAAATGTTAGACTCCACGCTTTAAACCATCGCCGCAAGCCGATGGCAGACCTCCATGACATTTTCACGGGAATTGAAAGCGGAGATTCGGAAGAACCCCTCACCAGCCGCACCGAATCCGGCACCCGGAGTGACCACGACCTGCGCGCCTTCGAGCATCCTGTCAAACATCCCCCAACTGCTGACTCCCTCGGGACAACCCACCCAGACGTAAGGAGCATTTTCTCCACCCCAAACCCGGAGTCCGAGTCCCTCGCATGCTTCGCGAAGAAGTTTGGCGTTGGTCATGTAGTGCGTCACAAGCTCAGCAACTTCCGCTTTTCCAGCTTCGGAATAAATCGCCTCCGCTCCCCGCTGCACCGGGTAGCTCGCTCCGTTGAACTTGGTCGAGTGACGGCGTCCCCAGAGCTGCTTGAGAGGCACTCTTTCGCCCGACCCTGTGCTGCCGGTCACTGATTCAGGGATCACCGTGAAGGCGCAACGCACTCCGGTGAAGCCACCATTCTTGGAGAACGAGCGGAACTCAATGGCGCACTTGTGGGCACCCTCGATTTCATAGATGGAGCGAGGGATCGACGGGTCCTGCACGAACGCCTCGTAAGCGGCATCGTAAAGAATCACCGCATCGTTTTTGAGAGCATAGGCAACCCACGCTTCCAGCTGCTCACGGGTTGCCGTGGTGCCAGTGGGATTGTTGGGATAGCAAAGATAAATGAGGTCCACTTTCTCCTCGGGAATGGCTGGCACGAAACCGTTCTCAGCAGTGCACTTGAGATAAACCAGGCCCTCATATTCACCCGCCTCATTGGCCTCACCGGTGTTGCCAGCCATAACGTTGGTATCAACATAGACGGGATAAACCGGATCGGTCACCGCGATCTTGTTTCCCTGGCCAAAGATATCGAGAATGTTCCCGGAGTCACATTTCGACCCATCGGAGACATAGATATCATCGGCATCGATTCCCAGTCCGTCATAGGCGTTTTTAACAATCGACTCACGGAGAAAAGGATATCCCTGCTCAGGGCCATAGCCACGGAAAGTGCCACGATTCCCCAATTCATCCACCGCCTTCTTCATCGCCTCCCGGGCTGCCACCGGAACAGGCTCGGTCACGTCTCCGATTCCACAGCGGATTAAGCGCTTCGCCTTCTCAGGCTCGGCATCGGTGTAGACGTTTACGCGACGGGCGATTTCGGGAAAAAGATAACCTGCTTTGAGCTTCTGGAAGTTTTCGTTGATGCGAGCCATGATGGGAGGGAAATAAACACCCGCCGCCCGAGCCGCAACCGAAATCACTCATAGCGCAAAACCTTCACCCGGAAATATCGCCCACCGGGAGCCCCCTCAAATTCCCGCCCGCCGAATGGGAA
>OJIS01000609.1_pt1 | contig 11330 bp, 8 predicted proteins | sample 1595671 | NCBI WGS metagenome assembly OJIS01 (sample SAMN05416814, study PRJEB24817) | seawater metagenome | isolation source: Sea water | place: Canada:Atlantic | collected 2013-07 | reverse complement strand
TTTACCATGATCCGTTTCAGGATTCCTTCGGTGTCATTCTACTTGGCGCAATGCGACGAAGAAAATGTATCTTCTTTTAGCTGCCCACTGCCGTTCGAATGCGGTAGAGGTCATCTTGACTTCATGGGATTTTGCCTCACATCACCCGCGCCTGAAAAAGGCGACCTCACCACGGTTAAGCGCGTCCCCGTCATCAAGTCGGTTGAAGCCAAGACCCGCTATCAGGAATTCCCCTGGAAATCCGGAAGGGCTACCTCGGTCCGTCAAGGGAACTGGAAGTTGATGATGAGCGGAGAAAAGACCGAGCTCTTCGATCTCTCGAATGACTTGGATGAAGCCAATAATCTCGCCACAAAAAATCCTGAAGTGGTCGCGGATTCTGTCAAAAAAAGTCAGCGGGATTGGGCGAGCATCCGGGCAGAAAAATGATCGAAAATTTGCTTAACAAGATTTGGTCCCTCTACCAGGGGATTTCTCCCAAGGTTCTGATCAGGCTCCTTGCGGCGCCTTTTCTGCTGAGTATGGTGGATCTTTCAGTCACGCTCTACTTTCAGCCCGAAGCCTATTGGAATGGCGATCGTTCGACGGTGGTCGAGGGGAATCCGATTGCCCGCTTCGCTTTTTCGATTCATCCCCTTCTCATCATTCCGGGATTGGTGGGATGGTATGCCTTGGTGATTCCTTTGATCTTAAAGACTCCGGCTTGGGTTGGATTGCGAATTCACACCTTCCTTGTGGTGGGACACCTCGTTGCGGTCGCAGGGTGGCTGTTTCGCTACGAGGAACACGGTGTGATTTTGGCAGTGCTTGTTTGGGTCATTGCCCTTCCTCTTTCCTGGCTTCTCTTCGCTCCCTTCCGGAAGTGGTGGAACGCGCAGGCAAGTGTTCAGAGCTTGGGCCTGTGATGGGGCGACTACGGTCTCTTGATTTTAAGACGGATCATTGAGCGGGAGGGATCATCGGAAGTTGGGACGTTGCTTCGGAGGATGACCGTTTCAGTGCCATCGAGGTTGTCGATGGGATCCCCAAAGGGGAGATTTGATGAAGTCCAGTTTTCAAGGTCGGATGACACTTCGATTGAGAACGAGGCATCGGTCAGGTCCTGTTTCTGTTGAAATTTGAGCGCAAGGAAGTCCTGGTCATCGACCGTCACAAGTGTGAGTTCGAGGGCGTCGGGATTTGAAATCTGCGGGGGAAGGCCCATGCCATATTCGAGCAGGTTGCTCAGGCAATCATGATCGGGGTCGGCGAGTGGTCCGCTGACGAGAGGATCCGCCAGTTCAGCCGCGGAGAAGTTGGCGATCTGCCACTCTTCAAAATCGCCCCCCTGGACCGCTTCCGGGCGTCCAGGTGTCCCGCCAATTTGGCTGCCCGGTTGCCAGCTCAGAGCATCACTATAGTCGGCGGGGACGCTTGAGTCATTCCGCAGAGTGAGGGTGAAACCGTTGCCATCTGTCTCCGGATACCAGACATCATTGAAGGTGAAATCGGCGATCGGATCTCCGGAAAGGCTGACCAAGCGAACCAATTCTCCGTCGTTGTTGAACTTGTTGGAATAGGTCCCGATCACGGGTAAACCGGCTCCGTAGCGGAGTTCAAAAGCGTTTTGGTTTTCGACCAAGACGGCGTAGGCGCCGGGAGCAAGGACGGTGCCAAGAGGGATTTCAAATTCGATGCCAGCGGTAAAGGCTACTCCACTGAGATCGATGGGTGATGAACTGATGTTCCGAATCTCGACCCATTCGAAATCGTCGTCATTCAAGGTGGGGTCAATCGCCAACTCGGCCGCGGTGGGAGCAGCAGGATGGTAGTTCAATTCACTGATCACGAGGTTTTGCGAATTGGCAGGGACTCCGACGACGAAGAGGCCTTCGTTGAGTCCGCTCCATTCGCCATCGGCGCTGCGCGAGCGTGAGCGGATTTGTGTGGATTCGGTGACGGCGATGGTCGGGGCGTCGCCCGGTGGCACGGTGCCTGTGAGTTCCAGATCGAAGCCCAGATCACTACTCCCGCTCGTCTGCTGGTGGAGGGCAACGGCGATGACATTGGGACCTTCGACGAGGAAGGAAGGATCGATGGAGATTTCGAAGTATTCGTTCTCTCCGTCTCCTGAAGCGCCCTCGCCTCCGGTGAGATCATCGAATCCCAGGACGACGCCCTCAGCGATATTGCTACGAGCGACTTCGATTCCGTTCAGGTAGATGATGACGCCATCATCACGGAGGGTGTTGGCCTGCAGGGAAATGACCGAGGCGGCATGTGTGATTTGGAAAGTCTTACGGAAGTAGTAGGTGCGGTGGCGTCCCGTGTTCGGTCCGCGTTCCAGAGTTGTGGCGATGATTGCGCGGGGATTACCAAGTCCACCAAAGCCAAGGATTCCGCTTCCTTGTGGCCAGGCAAAATCGTCAAAGGCCGGACTTTTCCAATTGGTGTTATTATACGAAGGGCTTCCGACTACGATATCACTCGGACCTTGGTCGGAACCATCATCGAGGTAGGCCCATTCGTTTTCGCGGGCGAAGAAGGTGACCGGAACTTCCCCGATGCTTGGAGGAAGGATAAGGGTATCTGGATTGACGCCTCCTCCAGGAAGGCGGGGATCGCTGCCATCGGTGGTGTAGTAAAAGAGCTCGTCACTCTGGACCGTGATCTCTCCATCGGCTGGAAAGGCCGCTCCACTGCCGGGGGTGAGTTGTGGGACCAGGGGGAATTGGCCATCGATCCATTCGGTGCGGGTGGTGAGCCACTCCTTCATGAAGTCGATCTGCTGCTCCCAGGTCTGGGTGGAGGGGGAGGAGAACCCGGGTCCGTTTTGGGAAAGGGTATTCCACTTGGTGAAATTACGAACAGCCGCTTCGGCGAGTGGGTCGGCCTGGGCATCGAGGCGGGCGAAGAGGTTGCCTTCTTCAAAGGCGCCCCCACGCCGCAGTTCGGACCAGCGGTCGATGACTCCTTGACTGAAATCAGGATCGCGCATCAAGGGGACAAACCAATCCGGCTCGTAAGCGTGGTCGCGTCCACCGCGGTTGTAGCGGTCGAGATATTGCCAGCCCCGGGGGTTTTTATTATCAAAGCAGCACCCGGTTCCCATGATGAGGTTGTGATCCCAGATCGGGCCCTTATTAAGTTTGCCAGCCCGGTCCTTGAACATGTAGTCGCTGCGGACGTAGGCATCCTGGTCGCGCCCGAGCTCGGAGATGATGAAGTGATTCACAAAGGAGTCGACGTTGATGAAGGCGGGGTAACCGGTGAGGGGATCGGGATTCACAATGCCGGAGTTATTGGGACCGGATCCACGGGACCAACCGAGGGTGGCGACGAAGTCATCGAAGTATCCCCCGATGTAGTTTCGCTGCTGGGTTGATGGGGCGTCGGGTTCCAGAATTTCGACCGAGTTCCATCCGGTGGCGCGTGGTCCGTCGTTGGCGATGCCCGGTGGCTCAAAGCGCAAGAGGTATCCTCCGGTCACTTCGGGTTCCGAATTGTCCGAGGGATCGAGTTCGGCGATGTCGATGCGGTTTTTCCCCTGCTTGATCTTTTCGAAGAGGACGTAGACGCCGACGTATTCGTTCGCGGCAAGATCTCCCCCGTTGGTGCTAAGGAACATCTCGAAGTGCTTCGTCCCCGGAGCCTCGTTTCCAAGGGTGCGACCGAGTTCAAACGAGAAGGAATTTCGGACCAGTGATTTGTCGGTCCACGGTCCGTTAAAGACCCAGTCGGATTCGGAGGGTAAGCCAAGAAGGGGGAAGTCGAGGTCGTCGTCATTTTCATCGCGCAGTTCGACACGATATTGCGGCTTGGAGAAACCTGAGGAACTTTGCCCGCGTTTGCGGATGCCCATGCGGAAGCAGGAATTCGGTTCGTTGGCGAGTGAACTGCGACCGGTGACGGGATCGACTTCGAAGACGGAGATCCGGGCAGTTTGTAGGGTTGCTCCGGGGCCGGGAATGCCGCCTGCGCCGAAGTTTTCGACAATCATGATAGGGAGATCGGAAGTGAAATCATTCGGCGAATTAATGCCACCGAGATTCGAGGAAGTGGCGAGCTTCGCGAAGGTTCCTCCTGCAGTGGCGCCGCCGCCATTGGTGTTCGGATCAAAAACGCGCGCCCTTAGATGAGTGGTGTTATTAAGATTCAAAGGTCCGCTATAGAGGGTCGAACCGGAGGTGGGGACGGAACCATTGGTGGTGTAGCGGACCTGTCCTCCGGCGAAGGCGGGAGCGATGGTGACTTGCACTTCCGAGGCGAAGGTGGCGCAAGCGGGCGAGATGATGGGAGCGATGAGAGGGGCGGAAAGCAGGGTGCCGTTTGTGGTTCCCGGGGTGGGTGGATCGAAGTAGCCGCGGTCGCCGCTTGGAGCCTGACCTTCGACACCGTAGCTAAACCCGGCAGCTTGCGCGGGGAATCCCGGTGCGAACTCGCTCGCGACTGTCGAGCCGGACGGTTCGATCAAGGCGAGATACTCACCACTCCCGGACAGTTTAAAATTGGTGTGAAATTGACCTCCGGAAAGGGCCCGGTCCTTGTCGGACGCGAAGACGACGAGGTAACCATTCGCTGGCAGCTGGTGGCTTGGAAAAGTCCACTTGTTCAGATCCGTGGCGTCGTCCGTCAGGTGATAGCCGGTAAGGTCAATGGCGTCAGCGGTCGGGTTATGAATTTCCAGCCAGTCCGGAGTGTCATCGTCCTCATCCTGAAATGAATCATTCCCGACCGTGACGATCTCCGAGATGAAGGGGTGACCTTGCGAATGGCCCGCGAGAGTGAGAGCAAGTATAAAAGCGAGAATGCATAGAGGGGAGAGGAAGATGGCAGGAGATATTCGATGAGTCATGAAAAGGTTTGGTTTGGGTCCAGCTCATCGTGCACCAACTTTCATGTTGGCGCGCAGAGCTTTGAAGAGGGGCGGTCTGGGATCGGTTTGTTTATTGGCGAACCACTCGGACAAAGAGGCCGCCACTTTTACGGGCGAGACCTTCGATATCGAAGGTAAGAGCTGTCGAGTCTCCTTCGTCAGCTTCAACGCCATCATTCGGATCACTCCTTTAATTTTGCAAATCGGAGGAGTAAGTGACAGCAAAAGTTTCACCGGGGTTTTAAGTCGAGGTGACCATTCGATTTGAGCGCTGATCCCGAGGGTGTACGAAGGGATTTTCTGACTGTCCAGCCGTTGTTTTTGAGGAATGAACGATCTTGCGATAGTATCACTTGGTTTCCTGTAAAACCCATTTCTACGAGCTCATCTCTTGGAGATGATTGATAAATCCTGGCCAATTCGGCATTCCGGCCTCCCGCATGCGCAAGAGATCCCCCGCGTTTCTGGTTCTTCCGCACCATCGTAAAGCGTCTGCTACTTACAATCCGCTAGTCTGCGGTCATTTCTGGATCCAATGGGTCACACCCTGGGTCTCAAGGAACTCTGCGGCGCCTTTTCCCTGGAGGATTGCGAGGGTCGAGAGGAGACCTGCTTGCAAACACCGGGGCATGCCCACGCTGACGGATGTCGGAGCCTGACTCACGGGCCAGCCGGTCCGGGGATTGAGAATGTGGGACAGCTTTTTTCCCTGATGCATGATAAAGCGATTGGCATCTCCACTGGTGGCAATTGCTCCTTCTTCCAAGGTGAAGTTCGCGGGGGCATTTTGAATTCCGATGCTCCAATGAGGCCGTGCGCGTGGCTTTTGATTGGCGGCGAGATCGCCTCCAAAATTGACGAGGACCGGGGCCTTTGTCGCTTCGCTACAAAGAGCGAGGGCGCAATCAACGGCGTATTCCTTCCCGAAGCCGCCGAGATCGACCTGCATCCCGGGCGGGACTTGAATGGTTTTGCCATCCCACGAAATTTTTCTCCAATCAACCAAGGGGAGAAGAGCCTTTACGGCGTTACGTGAGGGAACCTTGCCCGTGCCTGAAAAATCCCAGAGTTTGCGGAGGATTCCGGAAGTGATGTCAAAATCGCCCTCGCTCAGCTGGTAGGCCTGATCGGCAAAGTCGAGAAGACGCGCTGTTTCCTCATCAACTTCAACGGCTTGGTTCTGGTGAATCCGGTGGATGAGATTGTCGTCACGATAGCGGCTGTATTTGATCTCGAGGCGCCACGCTTCTTCCGCCGCGATCCTGGAAACCTTGCGGGCTTCCGCTTCGCTGTCGCATTGGACCAGGACTTCGCACGGTCCTGCCATCGCCTGGAATGAGGCCGCGAATTCCGCGGTCTCATTCCGATATTGCAAATTGATGGCGCGCGATTTGTCCAAATTAGAAGTCGATGTTGAAGCGGACCATGAAGGCCGAAACGTCTTCGTTCAATTCCTGATTCCGGAGTTCGCCGAAAGCGCCGTCGCGGTCGCCGAGGTCCTGGAGGTAGTATTCCAGCGAGACGCTCCAGGGAATATTCACATTGTCCCGTCCATACTCGAGACCGAGAGTGTAGGCGGTCATCTCGCCGAGACGATAGTCGGCCGAGGCATGGGAACCGGATCCGGCGGGCGGGACATCTCCTGCCGTGAGGAAGGGCGTGAAGAAGTCGGCGTCACTTTGCTGGTAGATCCGGAAGTGGGGCTGCAAGTACGAGACTTCATTGAGTCGAAATTTGTATCGGAGATCGAAGGTGTGGGAGTTGATTCCCCAGTCATCGACCATGAACCGATAGGAGGCATCAAGGACGTGGCTCTCGAAGAAATCCCTCTTGTATTTGAAGAAGAAACTCTGCTTCAGCCGGGAATCAGGTCGATTTTCAAAAACGACCCGGGAGAGCCCGGTGGCGGGGTCTTGCACCAGGGGACGGCCATCGGGACCCACCACGGAAATGAATTTATACGGGTCGTTGAGGTATCCGTCCGAGGCGCTCGCCGAGTAGTTAAATTGAAAGAGGGAACGGGAGTCAATGACCTGGGTAAAGCCAATGAGGGCGTCGATGATTGTTTTGTCTTCATCGCTTCCGGAGCGTGGCTGAATCCCGTCTTGATTCTGCATGAGGCCGAAGCTGGTTGGCACGCCCCCCTCCGGCTCAATGGAGTCGCTGAAAAAAGTCAGGCCGCCGGAGTAGGTCCGGTTTTTGTCGTTCGTTTGGTAGTTGACGAGAGCATTGGCGGAGAAGGAAGTGTAGTCATATTCTTTCGAAAAATTACCACCGAGAACCGATTGCCAATTACGATCCCACTGGCGGGACCAATTCACTCCAATGGCGTAGCGGGTGTCCAGAAAGCTGTCATCCAGCGGTGTTTCATTGGGCCCGGTGGTGTAGGTATCGTTACCGGACGGCGTGGTGAAGGTTTGGGCCCGGTCGGTCGAGACGGCACCGCTGGCTGATGCTCCGGTGAGTGAGTCAACGGTGAGACGAAAACCGATGATGTCGCCATTCTGAAGGTTGTAAGTTCCATCCACAATGGCTTCGAGAGCAGTGACGCGGTCGGACTCGGCATAGTAAAGGAGAGACCCCTTGAAATCGGTGTTGAGGAGGTCGGAATTTCCCAACTGGGCATCGGCTTCACCGGTGCCAAGAGCCGCCACGGAGGCGCTCGCGAGAGAAGCGATGATTTTTTGATTTTTCATAACCGCTTGGGTTTAGTTGCATCCACAGCCTCCGCCGCCGAAACTCATGCCACCGCTTGAGGCCTCTTTACTGAAGTAGATGTGGTTTTCCAGAGCGTTGGTGAGAGGGGCGGAATTCAGCTGCATATCCGGCCGGGAAAGGATGGAAGTGGATGTCCGGGCATCCGCTCCGAGATGAGAGCAGGCATTCAGGAGGACCCCGCTGGTGAGACTGACGATGACGAGTTTCATTGTTAGCAGATGTTGGACTGCTGAAAATGAGAGAATGATGAGAGAGGCTGTCTTTTCCCTAATCTCATTTATCTCATCGAATTCTCATTATTCACCGGCTAAAAATGAAAATCAGATGAGAGTTCTTGTTGTGGAAGACTATCCGCCTCTACGAAGCAGCATTGTGGAATGCCTCAGCGAGGAGGGATACGTGGTGGATAGTACGGATTCCGGTGACGAGGGGCTTTGGTTTGCGCGGAATCATGAATACGACGTGATTTTGCTCGATATCATGGTGCCGGAGGTGAGTGGGCTGGAGATTCTCGGGCAGCTTCGGCAAAAGGGCGACCCGGTCCCGGTGATCATTATTAGTGCCCGTGATGCGGTGAACCAGCGGGTCGAGGGCCTGGAAGCCGGGGCGGATGACTATCTTGTGAAGCCATTTTCGCTCGATGAGCTGGTTGCCCGGGTCCGGGTTCAGGTGAGACGTCGACACGAAAAGAAGTCGCCCGTCATTCAGATCGGTGACATCTCCATCAATACGGCGACCAAATCAGTGGAGCGGGCGGGGGTTGCAATTGAGCTGACCCGCAAGGAATACCTGCTGTTGGAATGCCTTGCTTACCGAAATGGCGAAGTTCTTTCGCGGGATGACATCGCCAGGCAGGTCTACGAAGACTATGAGGGTGGGACCAGTAATGTCGTCGATGTTTACATTGGCTACCTTCGCAAGAAGCTTAATATCGACGGGTTGCCAAATGTCATTCACACCAAACGCGGGCACGGCTATTTTCTCCACGAGTCATGACGAGACCTTCAATCCGTAATCGTCTCCTCGTCTGGACGACGCTTGTGATCGCTCTGATTATGACGGTGGCGGGTGGCTTGCTTTATCAGTCGGTCAAGAGGTCGCTATACACCCAGCATGATCTGGTGCTTGAGGAAGCAGCCACCGTTGTTCTCATCGACGTCGAGGTGAAGGATGGCAAGGTCTATCACCGGTGGAAGGAGTCGCTGGATTCCAATCCATGGAAACCGGAAGCGAGTTTGATTCAGGTTTGGGATTTGAAGACTGGCGGGTCGGTTCACTCAGCGAGTCTTGGAGATGATGAGCTGGAACGAAAATATGGAACACGGGGAGAGAAGGTCTTTTATGATCTCACTCTTCCGAATGGCAAGCCGGGGCGGGCCGTGGGGATTTTGACCCTTCCGGTGATTGAGAATGAGGAAGGCAATGAGGGGTTTGTTCCAAGTGAGCATCCGCAGGTTTTTGTGTGGGCGGATAGCACCGGGGCTTTATTGGACGTCCTGGCAAAGACCAAGAGGACGTTCTTAATCGGCGGAGTGACGGTTGTGATTCTTCTGTGGGTCGCGATCTGGGCGGTGATTTATCTGTCTGCGCTCGCGGTGCAGTCGTTCAGCGTGGATGTGCGCTCGCGACAGGGAACGGAGATCGGGCAGCCGATCCCGGTGCCTGAGAATCTGCCTTCCGAAGTCGCCGGAATGGCGAACAAGTTTAACGAGCTTCTCATTCGCATCGATCACTTCCGAAGGAAGGATAAAGATTTCTTTCTCAACGTCGCTCATGAGGTCAGGACACCACTTGCGGGCGTCAAGGCCATCATCGAGCTGGCCTTACGAAATCCGAGGGAGGTGGACGATTATCAACGGAGGCTTTCCGAGGCACTGGCAGAGACCGAAAACCTGGGAAGATTGGTGGATCGGCTCATGAAGTTCGGCCACCTTCGTCATGACGGAGAATCGGTGGAGTGTCTTGACCTTGATCTCAATTCCTTTCTTGAGCGGATCGCGAGTGCCTTTCAACGGAGCGCGGGCAAGAGGGGATTGGGCTTTGAATGGGACCTTTGTGCGGAGGCCCACCTCACCACGGATCCGGAGATGCTTGGAATCATTGTGAGTAATTTGGTCGAGAACGCAGTGAACTACGCTGCTCCCAACACACAGATCTCAATCACTTCGCGGAGCGATGGGGCAGAATTTTTCGAGTTCATCATCCGGAACGAACTCTCGGACCCGGAAAAGCTTCCCACGGATCTTTCGGTTTTCTTTGATGCCTTTTACCGATCGGATAAGGCCCGGAGTCGTGCCGGAAACAACATTGGACTTGGCCTCAGTTTTTGTGAGGAAGTTTGTGAAGTTCTCGGAGGGGAGATCTCCGTGACCCGTCCGTCTTCGCACTCCCTATGCTTCAGTGTGAGGATGCCGGTGATCTGTCCTCGGCAATCATAAGCTGCCGAAGTAAATCGATCGATTTTTACGATCCCTCTTTTCGGGAATCCTTCGGTGTCATTCCACCTGGTGCAATGCGAGTTTTCGTTCTTGCCTGTATTTCTGCTCGGTATAGGAGGTTGAATATGAGTTCACTCGATTCGTTTCACCCACTTGTTCTTGGGATCTTCATTGTGGCCGGCTTCTCAATTATCATCGAAATAGGGTATCGTGCCGGTAGGCGCATTGGCGGCGGAGAGGGACTGAGCAAGCACCCGGTCGAGGCCTCGGTGACTACCGCGATCCTGAGTTTGATGGCATTCATGCTGGGATTCTCTTTCGCCGCCGTGGCATCGCGCCATGCCAATCGGCGAAACCTCGTCATGGAGGATTCCAATGCCGCCGGAACCTTGTATCTCCGCGCCGATTTCCTCCCGGAGGAGCATGTCAAACCCACCAAAAATCTTATTCGTGAGTATGTTCAGATACGGGCTGAAGCAGCGAAGACACGGAAGGTCGAAGACATTACTCCCGCCCTTGAGAGATGTTCAGAGATACAGTCCGAGCTGTGGAAGATCGCAGTAAAAGCGAGGAACCAGACGACGAGCACCTCCCTGAACCTGTTTATTGGCTCTCTCAACGAGCTCATCGATACCGACGCCAAGCGACAGAACGTCGCGCTGGTGAATCGCCTTCCTGCGGCCCTTTGGTATACCCTCACATTCCTTGGAACAGTCGCCATTACCATGATTGGACTGAGTTCCGGACTCCACGGCCGACGCAGCCGGGTCGCGACATCTGCCCTCATCGTATCGTTCTCGGTCGTTATCGTGCTCATCATTGATCTCGACCGACCGGTACGTTCGCTCTTTAAGACTGGCGACCACACCGCAGAGCGGACGCTGCGCAGCATGCAGCCGTAGCACACCATCTCGTTCCTGTCAGATCTCCCTTCGTCTGGCTAAAAACTCGTCAAGTCCGACAGGCTCCAAGCAGTCTCTCGTATTCTTTATCCAAACCTCATGATCGCAAAGCTTCTCCTTCCGCTCCCTCTCCTCCTTGTCTCCTGTGCCGGGCCTCCCAACGATAACATGGCCGACACCGACTCCGAGCGGGATGTCATGGCCCGCAAACTCATCACCTTCCAGCAGAGCTTCGATCGCCTCGATGACAATGGTGATGGCTACCTTACCCGGAGCGAAGTCGCCACAGGCATGGCCAACGAAAAATACGAGGGCGTCACCAACGATTCCGTCCCTCTCATCTTCGCCTTCTACGACACCAATAAGGACCTGTCTCTTATACACATCTCCGAGCCCACGAGACCGAGGCTGATCTCG
>OJIS01000608.1_pt1 | contig 11335 bp, 9 predicted proteins | sample 1595671 | NCBI WGS metagenome assembly OJIS01 (sample SAMN05416814, study PRJEB24817) | seawater metagenome | isolation source: Sea water | place: Canada:Atlantic | collected 2013-07 | reverse complement strand
CTCGGTCTCGTGGGCTCGGAGATGTGTATAAGAGACAGGTTCAAAGTCCCCGCGACACGGCGGGCCTTCTGGCTCACAAAGATCGAGGGCAATGCGGCCCGTGACATGCGTGATGCCGATGCCCTCTCTGATCTGGGCTGGCGCGTTCTGAGCGTTTGGGAATGTGCCCTCCGTGGGCGGACCAAGCAGTCGATGGATATGGTGCTTGATCAGTGCGCAGAATTTCTTGTTGGCGATCGCCAACGGGCAGAAATCCGAGGTCTGGAAGATTAGCGCGCTACCGCGCACAGATAGGCTTACCGTCCCCAATCAACACGCTCGGCAGACGGACCCGGCCACAGCTTCGCGGGACGCTTCTCATGCACGCGGTTGAAGGGCAGGCCGCTGGTCGCTTTCGCGAGGTCGAGAGCGTCGGCTTCGGTTTCTGCCAAGGCATAGCCCCAAAGGCTTGGGTGCCACTGACCGACCTTTCAGGCTTCAAGTTTCCAGACACGCATGGAAACAGTCCGGCGCGGAAAAATTGCCGGATTTTTGATGGTTAAGAGCCGCTAGCGCTCCATCGGCGCGTATTCCTTGGCCTTGGCCAGCACGCGGGCCGAGGCGGGCAAATACCATGCGTTCATGCGCTTATCCCAAGCGCGGTTCTCAACAAAACCATTCCAGTCGAATTCATAGACCCGATCCAACGTCCAATCATCATTGAGCTTCACGACCAGGATGAATTCGAAGAGCTGCTTATCGGGTGCATCCGTGTCCGGGTAGACGGTTCCCGTCTTCTTGCCTTTGCAGACGGTCTTGACCGAGTAGCGTTCTCCCTTGCGCGAGATCGCGTCGATATTCGCCGTGCCCGTGGGCGCAGCTAAGAGGTTCGGGCAGCCCGGCGTTACATTGAACAGGTCGATAGCCAACTTTTCACCGACCGCGCCGACCGTCAGGGCGAGCCCGCGCTCGCGCATCTCGACTTCAAGCGCGGCGCGGAGCTGAAGCAACTCATCATCAGGTAGATGCGTCAGGTCATCGATCGACCAAAGCCCAAGCTGCTTTAACTCCTGCGCTGTCCGAGAGTTCTTTGCGTATGACAAGCGGGTTCGTCCTTCTTGCGTCTAAAAGAGGTCGTCTACATCAATATCGGGGTGACCAAAGTCTTCGTCGTCTTCATCCTCGTACATGCTTGAGCGCCGTTCAATCGCCCGCCCGACTTGGTTGAAATGATCTTGATCGACGTCCTCAAACACCAGGGGCACGCGCGCGGGATCGTAAATGGTGACATTCGCAGCGGCCAAGCGCTCGATGATATCGTTATCTAGGTTCAACGCTGCATGGCCAGGCCATTCGCGGGAGGTCCATTCAAGAAAGACGGGCCAAAACCGACCCGAGGCCGTTTCGCCGTCCAGCCGCGCCCTCGCCGTCTCGAAAATCTCGCCCTCAACAAGCCCAAGCGCCACGCAATTCAATAGAGCGACCATCGATAATGCCCCGCAATTCTGAACAACCCGCGCTGCGTCATTCACGCTGATTGGGGCATCGAGCATGTGTAGAGCATAGATGGTCCAGCAGACTTCGCTGTCATTGCCAAGGCGTGCATGCTTGTCGAGGGTCGAATGAAGGATCGGCCTCCATGCCTCAATGTCCAGGTCATTGTTCCGTAGATGGCGCCAGACCAAGATGCGCGCCACATAGTCTACCGTATGTCCAAAATGCACTGCCGCCCGCTTGAGAAAGGGCTCGACATCCGCCCAGTGCGTTAGGCTCAACCCATAAAGGTCAATATTGCGCAGCATGAATTTGAGGATGCCATCATCATGATCGCGAGCAGTCAGAGCGAATGCGCGCTCGAACGCCGAACGCAATCGCTCCCGGCCTTTGCGGCCTTCAGTTTGGATCGCAAACTCGATCTGCTGTGACAGCTCGGACGGCCAGAAGTCCGAGAAGGCGAAGTCTTCGGAATAGATGCGTGTCTTGTTTTCGTTGATGTCGAGTTCAAACTCGCGAATTGCTTCGCGATAGCGCGAGAGCGCGTGTTCTGCATCAGCATGAGTGTTGGCCCCGATCCAAACATCGTCGACGTGACGCAGGGCAACGCAATCGATTCCATCGAGACGGTCTTGAAATGTCCTGTCAATGGCGGTGCCAATAACCTCTGCAAATACACGCGACATATCGGGACCTACAGGAATCCCAACCGTCTGACCGTCCTGTCCGTTTCTTATTATGAAGTCAGCGCGATTGAAAAAGACCGCAGCGGACTGAACACGCCGGTCAGCCTTCGATGCTGCCTTTCCATGAAAGGCCCAAGGAATAGAATGGGTGTAGATTGAATGATAAAACCGTGCGACATCCGTTGCCGCGATGAATCGATAGGCAGATAGCTTGCCCACTTTCTCTTCTTCGAGGCGGACATGTGAGTTAATCACCAGGGCGCGATCGGAGTGTTCGTCTTCATGTGGAACCGAAAAACTGATTGGGTTCCCGTCAAAAGATTCACTGATTTCGGGCCAGCGGCTAGCGACAAATTCAGCCATATCGTGCGCCGTCTCAGGGTGGATAGCTGAGAAGACTCGCCGGGTCAGGCCGCGTTTGGATGCATTGTAATGCGCGGGACGCAGAGGGCGCTCCCGTTGGCTCAGGTAGCCCTGATGTGGATTGTCGATAAAATAGTCAGCGATAGCTGCCGTACCAAAGGACGGAGGCAGGTTCTCGGGGAAATAACCTTTGCGTAAGAGTTCGTCCTTTAGGGGCATGTTGCCTTTTTTTGTCATGGTGCGCAATCTCATGCTATTGTTCGGTGCATCGCACGTCAAAGGCGATCAGTATGTTGCGTCCGTTTTCGGTTGGATAGTGGCGAGCGACGACGAAATCCAGTATCTGAGATGAATCTGTGAACATGCCCAGTGTGCGCACCTAAAGGCGCGTCGAAGGACAGAGCTCAGTTTTGAGCAATGCGTCGGCATTCGCTCGTTAGCCAACCGCATATTTGCTTCGCGAGGTCGGGCATCTTTTCCCGACAGTATCCCCTCACGCCACCTTGCGCTGGACTGCACCGCAGAACGCTTAACCAAAAGACAACTATCTGATTTCACTTGCTTTTTCTAGATTCATGAGATAGATTGAGGTGAGGCCGAAAGGAGGTCTCGATGCCTAGTCTACGTCTTACCCGCCGCGTCATTGATGAACTGCCCCACGTCACGAAAGGCCAAGTCTACTACCGGGATACCACGCTGCCCGGTTTTGGCCTGAGGGTTGGGGCGCGGTCCAAGGTCTATTTTGCAGAAGGGCAAGTACACGGGCGAACGCGTCGCGTGACAATTGGGCGGGCCGATTTGTTTGCACCTGAGGTAGCCCGGAAGCGCGCCCTGGCTCTTCTAGGCGACATGGCGGAAGGCAAGGACCCTAACGAACAGAGGCGCAAGCAACGCACCGACCGTGTGACTCTGAACGCCGCATTCGAGAGGTTCTTCGAGGTCCGCACGACGCTGTCGCCGCACACGGTGAGTAACTACCAACGGACGGCGCGGCTGTACCTCAAATCCTGGAACAAGACGCCTCTCGCGGCGATCACGCGCCCGATGGTTCTTAAGAAGCACCAGCAGCTCGCGGCGGCGCACGGCGAAACCACTGCGAACAATGCGATGCGGCATCTGCGTTCGGTGTATAACTTCATCGCGGCGACCGAAGACGACTTTCCTTCCAACCCTGTACAAATCCTGTCGCAGGCGCGCGCATGGTACCGGGAACGGCGGCGTCAGACCGTGGTCAATGCCATTGACCTGCCCGCTTGGTGGAAAGCTGTTATGGCCGAACCCGAATATTCGCGGGACTTCCTGCTCATGGCGCTGTTCACGGGAATGCGACGGGGCGAGCTCTCGAAGTTGCGCTGGGAGAATGTCGACCTCAACGCACGCACGCTCCATCTGCCGACGACAAAGAACGGCGATCCGCTAAATCTGCCTCTGAGCGAGTTCACCGCTGATCTTCTTGCCGAGCGGGCGAAGAATACTGCTGGGTCCCCTTGGGTGTTCCCCGGCCCCGGCAAGGCGGGTCATCTTGTGGAAACCAAGAAATTCCTGGCGCGGGTCACCGCCGGGTCTGGCGTGGAGTTCACCATGCACGACCTGCGGCGCACGTTCATCACCATAGCCGAAAGCCTGGACGTGCCACATTATGCCCTCAAGCGGCTGCTAAACCATCGCACAAATGGTGACGTGACGGGCGGGTACATCGTGATCAACACCGAACGTCTGCGCGGACCCGTCGAAAAGGTTGCCGCCCGAATTCTGGAGCTTGCAAATGCCTGATTTGAATCCGATGCACGATTTTGAACTTCCGGATGAGGCCCACGACTTTGGGATGGCGTTCGGCGCGTCCCTGCTGGAACAGCTCTTGCTTGCCATTGTTCGTGCGCATCCGAGCGCCGATGGAAAGACAGACGCGCAACGGCTGAATACGGCCATGAAGGCATTGGTGGGTTGTAAGGCTTCCCCGAACCCCATCCCCGGTGACAGAGACGACCGCGCGCTTCTCTTTATGGCCCGTGAGCGGCACTGTGATGAAGCCAACCGTGACCTGTATTACATCACCCGTCAGCTGAAGCCATCCAAGGCGGCTTCGGAACCGCCGAAAGTCCGCTCTGACAAGGCCCTCGCCGAACTTGCGGCGGATCATCACTTCGATTTTCCCAACGAAGAGGCTCGTTACGCGGTGGTGAACCGGCTGCGGGAGAAATTCTCCGGAAGTTACATGCGCAAGCAAGGCAAGGGCGAGGACGTGAATTTTGTTGCCACCTACAAATACCGGGCGGTGGAGCACGACTACATCCAAGAATCTCTGGAAGCCGAAGCTCTCGCGCGTTTGTGCCAGGAACTTCAAGAGTGGGGCGTTCCGACGAAACGGTGACCGCTCCTCATCACGACCGGGTTGCGCAAAACTTGCAGGCTTGTTCGCAACATTAAGCGCTCAGCGCTCGGCAGTGTCCTCCCATCCAAACATTGGAGGACAAAATGACCAAATCCAAATCTAACCTGCTAACCACGAAGGAGCTGTCCGAGGCGACTGGCCTCAGCAAGAGCTACTTCGAGAAGGGCCGCATCTACGGCTACGGCCCAAAATTCATCCGCCTGCAAGCCACCGGCAAGACCGGAAAGATTCTCTACCGCCTTGAAGCGGTCGAGGAATGGCTGGCGGCGCAAGAGCGCGAACCGGAGGTGTGCACCCATGTCCGGTAATCTAACCCCCAATCCCGCGCGCGCTATCGAGTTCCTGCACTGGCTGAACCCTGACGTGCCTATCCACCTCGAGTCCATGGCCAGCCTGGGCAACGCCAAGCCGATCGCAAAGCGTTTCTCCCCGGCGGCCGTCATGGATGCGTCCAAGTTCGTAGAATCCGGCAATGCTGATGACGTTCAGCGCAACATGTACTTCCTGCCGAACGCTGAATTCTTGGAAGGCGAGCGGAAGAAAGCCAACCTGTCCGCTGCGCGCCTGCTGCACGTCGATCTCGATTACAAGGACTATTCGGGCGGTCAGAAGGAGCAGGAGGACCGCGTCATGGCCCTCCTGTGCGACAAGAATGTGCGTCCCAAGGGCGTGCCGGAACCCACAGCGATCTGGTTTACGGGCGGCGGCTGTCAGGCCGTCTGGCGTCTGGATCGCCCGCTCGACGTTGAAACGGCTGAGGGATTGAACAAGGCGCTGCTTGCTGCGCTGCAAGGTGGTCCGGGAACGCACAACGCGGACCGGTTGCTTCGGTTGCCGTGGACCATGAACTGGCTCAACGACAAGAAGCGCGCGGCGGGGCGCGAACCTGCACTCGCGTTCCACTTCGATCCCATGACGTTCAAGCAGGCCCCGCGCACGTACCCTGTCGAGGCCTTCCAGTTGAAGCTCCCCAAGGCGAAGGGTGCGACGGCTGCGCAACAGCCCGGCAATCCTGCGTCACCTGCGCATATCGACCCGTTGCCCCTGCCCGCTGACCTGTCCGAAATCCTGCCGTCCGAACCGGAATGGATGGAGGCCATCGTCACGGGCAACAACCCGCAGGGCAAGGCTTACGCCTCCCGGTCGGAGTTGGTTTTTGCCTGCGTGCTGTGGATGCTGGTGCGTGGCGTGGAGCCGGGGCATGTGATGTCGATCATTTTGTCGGCGGACCTCGGGATCAGCGCCCATGTGCTGGAGAACCCCAACCCGACTGCCTACGCTCGCCGCCAGATCGATCGGGCCTTGTCGGCCGTTGCCATCCGCTCCGGTGGTTGGCCGATCCGGGACAGCGACGGTCGTCCGATCAAGAACGCGGCGAATAACGTGCGCTATGCACTGGCCGTTCTTGGGGTGGATGCCCAGCGCAACACCTTCACCCAGGCCGACGAGTTCCGCGGGTATGGGCTGGACGGACGCGACCTGAACGACATCGCGGAAATTCTGGCCAGCGCTTTCGCGCGGGACCTGGACTTCGGTGCAACCCCCGCAGCCATCAAACGCGAGCTGTTAGCGATTGCGCACGAGCAGCAGTACCACCCGGTGGAAGACTACCTCGACAGTCTCGTGTGGGATGGCAAGCCGCGCATTGACACTTGGTTGGCCGACTACTGCGGCGCCGACGACAGCGAGCTTAACGGCGAGTTCGGCAGCAAGTTGCTGATTGCCGGGGTTCGCCGGATCCGGCATCCGGGGTGCAAGTTCGACACCATGCTGGTTCTGGAAGGTGCGCAAGGGGCGGGCAAATCCCGGCTGGCGCAACGGTTGGCTGTGCGGGATGAGTGGTTCTGTGGCAGCCTTGACCTTAATAGCGACGACAAGACCAAGGCCGAACTGCTCGCGCGGGCATGGGTCGTGGAATGTCAGGAGCTGGACGGCCTGAACAAGTCCACTAGTCAGAAACTCAAGCGGTTCCTTAGTACGCCCATCGACATATACCGGCGGTCGTATGGTCGCGATGCAGATGGATACCGGCGCCATTGCATCATCCTCGGTACCACCAACGAGGGGGCATATCTGCGCGACCTGACGGGCAACCGGCGCATCTGGCCTGTCATGGTAAAGCGTATCGAACTTGCCCGGTTTAGTGCCGATGTTCACCAGCTCTGGGCAGAGGCAGTGGTGCGGGAGGCATCGGGCGAGTCGATTGCGCTGTCGCCGCATCTGTGGGCCTCTGCTGCCGAAGTGCAGGGGCAGCGCATGGTCGAGGATGCGTATGCTGACGTTCTGGAGGACACCTTTGCGGAGCTGACAGGACGGGTGTCCATGGACAGCGTGAAGCTGATGCTCGGCGTCGATACGGCGCGTATGTCGCCCACCGACACGCGCCGGATCAAGGCTGTCATGGCCGGGCTGGGGTGGGATTATGGCACCCATCGCCTGCACGACCTCGGGCTGCGGGACAAAGCCCAGCGCAAGGGGTTCGTGCGTGGCGATGCTGCCGAGCGGAAGGTCGAGTATGTCGCCCGGCGGATCGACGGGGGCATCGTGGTGATCGACCGCCTCGACGGGCAGCATGGTGAGCAACCCCCGTTTTGACCGGCGCGGCGTACCATGTAACGTAACATAAGGCCCAAACTGGCCTGCACTACCCAGTGGGGCACTATGGTGCCCCGCTGCTTATATTTCTGAACCCTTTCGAGCTAAGTTACGGTTACAAGTTACAAATTCTTCAAGGTCATCGGAAAAATGCAGCGGTCAATGACCCCTCTGGGGGCGTCCATGGAGGTCATCCTTGCCGTTGCGCTGGGCAAGGCCGCGGGACTTGCAGCAACGGGCCTGTGCGGCCTCCCCAAGCGCGCCCTGGAGGATGTGTGCCAAGCCCGTGGGTGGCGTCAGTTCACACGCAGGCTCTGGGTCTTCCAGCTTCCCGCGTCAGGGAAATACCATGTCTTGCCACTGCACGTGGCGCGCAGCATCGCACCGAAAAAGTACTGGGCATCAAAGTGGCTGTTCACCTCATACACGCAGTCACCGATATACTTTGTGCTCGGTCTAGCGCGGGAGCACTGCAGATGATGGCGCAGCCAACGCCCGGCCAACGTCAGCTTGGATCATCACGAGGGCTTTGCCTGCCTTGGCGTCGGTGCACTCGCACAATCGGGTAGCTTCCTTTTTCAGCGCTGCGGACCACGGCAACTCACTGGGTCGTAGCGCTCGCGGGTGGGCGTGCTCAACAAGCCCTTAATTATCTCCTCTAAACCCTCTTAACGCTCTTGGTCTTGACGAAGAGGGTTTGAAGGCGCATACTTGCTCAAGAGGTTATGGAGGCGACAATGACGATGCGAACCATTGAAATCGACTTTGAGGTGCACAAGGCAATCGAACTTGAGCGGCGCAGCTTTGATGAAGCGCCCAACACCGCACTGCGTCGGCTGCTCGGAATTGCGCCCGCCAAAGCCAGAGAGAGCAGCAAACCCGAGGTGGCCCCTCCGCCATCGCCTGCTGGTCGTTCATGGGTCGGCAAGGGACATTCGGCCGGTCTAGCGCTTCCGCACGGAACAGAATTGCAGATGGACTACAATGGCCAGCGATTCATGGGGCGCGTGGACAACGGCTCTATAATGTTCGAAGGGCAAAAATTCACGAGCCCGTCGGGTGCGGCGGATGAGCTGTGCCGAACAAGAGCGGGTAACAAAACTAGCCTAAACGGAAAGGAACTGATCAGCGCCCAGCTTCCGGGTGAGACGGATTGGGTGTTGCTAAAGACGCTTCAGCGGCGGATGCAAAAGGAAGCTGCCTGAAGCCATGAATTCAGTCGAGCAAAGAGTCTCTCGCAGGAGCAGCTTCCGTTCGAGGCTGACCTGCACCGCACCTATGTCAGCGGCGCCGAGCGCGGGATACGAAACCTCACGGTCCTTATCGTTGCAAAGCTCACTGGCGCGCTGGGCATCGCGCCATGTAGGTCGTTAAAATTGAACGGTTATTTCGAGAAGACTGGTGCCGCTGAAGGGACTCGAACCCCCGACCCCATCATTACGAATGACGTGCTCTACCAGCTGAGCTACAGCGGCACTCTTCTCTGTCTTGGCCCTACTATGGCCCTACTGGTTCCACAAGCGCCAATCTAACCCACTGGCTTCATTCGCTTTTCCTGGGCGGACCCAATAATTACGAATGACGTGCTCTACCAGCTGAGCTACAGCGGCACGCTTCTCCATCTGCGCGGGCTCTTAGCAAGCCTGCGGGCGCAATGGTAGCCCTAATTTGCCGCTGTCGCGGATGGGCGGTCGTCTTCCTCGGTTTCCGCCTCGGGCTCGGGTGTATCCGCCTCGGGGGCGGCCTCGTCATCTTCTTCTTCAGGGTCGATCACCACGATCTCTGCCTCTTCGGCATCCGCCTGCGGACGCTCCAGCGCGCCGACGATCAGCGGCAGCATCGGGGCCGTGGCGGCCAGCGCGGCGTTGCTTTGCGGGGCCTCGATCCAGGCCAGCGTGTCGAAGCGGTCGCAATGCTCGCAGACCGGGTGCCAATCGGCATGGACATGGCCGCAGGCCTCGCAGGTCCATTGCGGCCCGCGCGAGGCGGTGACGGCCTTGGCCAGCCACGCCCGGACGTGATGATCCTCGGCCCCCTGGCCGCGTTCGATGGCCGCCATGATGGTCAGCGAGCGCGCGGTCGGCGCGGTTTCCGCCAGATCGCCAAGGGCTGCGCGGGCGGCCGCGTAATCCTCGGCGGCGATATGCAGCTCGGCCTTGAGCAGCTTCACCTCAGGGTCGTCGGGATGCTTGGAGAAGAGGACGCGGAAGCGTTTCAGCCGCTCCTCCGGCGACTCGGTCGGCTCGATCTCGGCGAAGGCGGCGGCAAGGTCGGGATGCGGGGCCTTGTCCCAGGCCTTGCGGATGACCTTGGTGGCCACGCGCGGCTTGCCCTCCTCGATCGCCATGCGCGCGGCCATGACGGCGGCGGGCACCAGGTCGGGCGAGAGGCGGTTGGCCTCGGTTGCGTCCTTGCGCGCCTCCTCGATCTGCCCCGCGGCCAGTGCATCGCGGGCATGGGCCAGCGCCAGGACCGCATCGCGGCGCTTGTGCACGTCGCGCGGCAGAGATCCCGATTTCAGCTTGGCCGCCAGCGTGGCGCGGGCGCCGGTCCAGTTCTCGGACCCGGCCTGCAGCTGCAAGAGCGTATCCTGAACCTCGCCATGTTGCGGGCGCAGGACAAAGGCCTTTTCGGCCAGGGCCAAGGCGGTTTCGGTATCGCCCTGCTCCAGCTTCTGGCGCATCAGCCCGCGAATACCGACAAAGCGCGTGGCGTCCCGTTGCACCAGCGCCTTGTAGGTCTCGGTCGCCTTGGCGCGGTCGCCGGCCATTTCGGCGGCTTGGGCCACCAGCAGGTTGGTCAGCTCGGGGCGGTTCAGGTAGCCCTCGGCCCGTTCGGCCTTGCGGATGGCCAGCCGCCCCTCGCCCGAGGCCAGCGCCAGCATCCCGTCGGCGAAAGCCTCGTAACCCTTGCGCTCGGACCGGCGGTCCCAATAGCGCGACAGGGCGGTTTCATCGCCGTTGAGGAAACGGAAGGTCGCCACCAGCAGCCCCGCCACCCGCAGCACGATCCATACCGCCAGCAGCAGAAGAAGTGCTGCGATGGCGGCCGAGAGCGGCGTCAGCGCAAATTCGCGCCCGAACATGGTGACCAGCACCAGTTGGTCGGTCTCCATCAGGAAGCTGACGCCGAAGGTGATTGCCACGACAAGCAGCACGAAGATCAGGATTTTCAGAACGGACCAGAGCATCATCGAACGGCCCCCTTAATTCGACGCATCGAGCGCGGCGGCGAATTCCGCCATCGCGTCGGTTGCGGACAGGCGGGCATTGGCATCCTCGACCCAAGGCGCCATGACCGCCTGCGCGGCGGAGGGCAGGCTGTCCAGTTCCTGCAACGCGGCGCTTATGTCACCGGCCTGCACGTCGGCCTCGGCGCGCGACAGGATCGCGTCCGGGTCATCGCCCTCGCGCGGCTCAAGCGAGCGGCCCCCGACCTGGCTTTGCAGGAAGGCGGTGACGCGGTTCATCGCGCCCTCGCCCGAGGTTTCGCGGATGGCAATGGGCAGCGCCTCGCGGGCCAGCGCCGGGAAGGATGTCTGCAACTCCCGCAAGGTCGGCACGCCGGTCTCGGCGGCGGCGGTCAGCGCTTCGGGCGGCTCCACGCCCGCGCCCTCGGCCACATCGGCCAGCGCCCCGGCAAAGGGTGCGCCGGTGGCGACGGCGATCTGCAACTGGCCGAATGCGGCCTGCGCGGTGGCCCCGCCCACGCGGGCCTCGGCGCGCGCCTCGGCGGCGGCGCGTGGGCTCAGGCGCATCATCGCGCGGTCGAGGCCGTCGTATTTCTTGCGCGGATGCCGCGGCGACAGCCGCAGCCATGACAGCAC
>OJIS01000606.1_pt1 | contig 11343 bp, 9 predicted proteins | sample 1595671 | NCBI WGS metagenome assembly OJIS01 (sample SAMN05416814, study PRJEB24817) | seawater metagenome | isolation source: Sea water | place: Canada:Atlantic | collected 2013-07 | reverse complement strand
ATCTACACAGAGTAGATCGTCGGCAGCGTCAGATGTGTATAAGAGACAGACCTGGTAGAGAGAGCTTTTATCCGGATCCCCGGGAATGAGGGAGGTGTCGGTCTCGCCGCCTTCGATTGCTGAACCGATGGTGCGAAGGTCGAGGCCGCCTTTTTGCTTCACGCCGCCATGGCACTTGGTGCAGTTATCGATGATGACGGGGTGGACTTGAGCTGCCAACGAAGAGATCAACCCGAGGCACAAGGCTAGAGTTGGGATGAAGGGAAATGTCAGGTATCGAAAGTTCACTGGCTGTTCAGATTACGATACGAAATCGGGAAAGCTTACTGAAGCTGAAACTTGAGGTGGGGAATCCTGCTGTATTAGTCAGGTGCTGGCGCTGTTTCGATGGATCGGAGGGCTTGTCGTTGGCGGAATCCAGTGAGATTGGTGAGGCAATATTCGTGGGCGGCTTCGGGATCTTTTTTTTGCCAGGCCTTGAGAAGGGCAGGTCTGAGTTGGTCTTGGATGCGGGAGTTTTGCTGTGAGGTGAGCCAGGTGGCGGCGGCTTCCGGCTCTAGGGTGGCCCACGAGGTGAGAGCGGCGGAGCTCATGTGCTTACCGGGATGACCTGGGATGGCGAGAGCGTAGGTGAGAGCTTCCTCTGGTTTTGATTTGCCCCATTCGGCCCCGATCTGTTGGAGGGCGTGGATGAGGGCAATTCGGTTTGTGAGCTGGCGAACATCGTCGGCGATTTTCCGCGGGTTCTCAGTGGCCAATTGGGTGATTTGCTGTGAATTGGGAGATATGTCTATTTGTTGGGCCTCGCGCATAAGGCGAAGCCCGGTTTTGTAGTCGAGATCAGCGATGTCGCAATACATGTCGGTGAAGCCCCACCATTTTCTATCTTCAAGAGGGAGTTCGTCGATCGCTTGAACGAGGCCGGCGAAATCCTGCGCCAGCCAATTTTCCATGAAGAAGTAATTGAGTGTTTCGGAAGGAAAGGAATCGTTGTGGCGATTTTCGAGGAGGGTTTGGAGACCGTGATGAGGATCGAGATTGAACCAGTGGAGTGCGATGATTTTGAGAATGGGTTCGTCGTGGACGAAGTGTCTGGCAAGACCCGGGAGGGTGTCGAGGGTGCTGCGTTCTATGATGGCAATGAGGCGCAGGAGCCTGTCGGGGCCTGATTGGTTGTCGATTGAGGTGAGCCTTTGGCGGAGCTCGGTGGTGGTGGGATCTTGGCTGCTCCGGCTTTGAGAGTGCTGAGCGGCGGGTGTGGAGGATTTGCTCGCAGTTGGTGGCGTGTGGATGTGGCTGATGGTGAAGCCGGTTGCGAGGAGGAGAATTGCAATCAGGATCAGACTAAGGTGATGGGAGGTGATCTTCATTGCGCGAAAGGGTCTGAGGATTGTTTCTCTTGTTCTTCGATTTGGCGGGTGAGGTTCTGTTTGTGTTGGTCAGAGAGGGGGAGTTCTGCGAGCCATTCTTGCGCAAGAGCTGGTTCGTGTTGAGCGAGGGGGAGGATGATTTGGTCAGCGGTGGTTTGAAAGTAGGGCCACGAAGGGTCGAATTCCTGCAGTTGGGAGTAGGCTGTTTCTGGGTCGAACCTGGCGAGGCCACTGAGATATCCGGCAGCGGCGCTGTCGAAATTTTCCTGTCCTTGGAGTGAGTTGAGAGCCCGGTTGGCATCGTCGGGGTAACTTTGAGCCCATTCTTGAAAGTTGGACCGGATGGCGGCTTGTTGGACTTCGGGGTCAGGGAGGGTTGCGATCCATTGGGATGCTTCGGCGGGATTGTGCCGGGTCATGATGGTGGCGATTCGGCCCGCCAATCGAGGTTGGGCTTGTGCGGAGAGATGTGGAAGTTGATCTTCCCAAAAGGTCAGGTTTTCGAAATTGGTGAGGTCGAGAGCGGGGGAGGTGGCGATTTTTTCGAGGACAATCAAGGGTGCGTTGGCAAGGGTTGACTGGAAAGCCCCTTGCTGGATCACGCCGGTGTTAGAAATGAGGAAGTCTGCCAAATTTGAGGAGAGTTGTTGATAGGATGGACTGGCTTTGAGTTCTGCGAGGAGCTGAAATGCTTGTTGGGGATTGTCGATCATCGCGAAGTCGAGAAGATCGTTTCTGAGGACGTTGACTCCCGGAGATGAGTCCTGTGCGGTGAGCCAGTTCCATGTTTCGAAGAGGATCTCAGGTTGATCAAAGACTGGGAAAGTTGACTCGGAGGTTGTGAAGTGATCGAGAGCTTGCTGGTTCTTGAGCTCGTCGAGGAAGGATGTTCCATGTTGTTGGATCCTGGAAAATAGCTGCTGTTTGAGCTCATCATTGGCACTCTGTCCGAAGATAAAGTCATTTGTGTTTTCAGGGAGATCGGGGGGAGGATTTTGACCAGCCCAAGCGAGAGCTTCGGCGAAGTTTTGTTGAGAGAGTTCCGTCAGGATGTCCGCTTCCTGATGCCAGGAAAGGGTGGGTTTTAGTTCGCTGAGTTCACGGAAGACAGAGGCCGGGTCATTTTTTGCGAGGCCGCTGAGGTAGGCGCTGGTGAGATTGGCCGATTGATCGTCGGGACTGAGTTGTGAGATCCAAGCGCGCGCTTTGGAGGAATCGGTTTCGGCCAAGTAGCGAGTGATGGCGTAAAGTGCAAAATGACGACGGAAGGGGGACAGGTGGAGGTCAATCGCGCTGGTTGTGGCTGTGAAATCGCGGCGGGCTGCTTCGGTAATCGCCGCATCAAGCCGTTCATTTCCGAACCCTGAGTTGTTGAAGTAAGTGGCGCTGGTGGGAAGTAGGTTGATGGCCCGGGTCAGCTGAACGGGATCGCCTTTGCTCAGAAATTCGATGACATTTCGGGAGCAGCCTCGAGACCACAGGTTTTGCTGTTCCACTGCAGTGAGAGCCGAGGGGGCATCGTGGTGGAGCCATTCGGAGATGACTCGATGTTGGTAGTATTCTGTTTGTTTAGAGAAGAGCTCACTTTCGGTGAAGTAAGCGAGGGCGGCATCGGGGTCGGCTTTGGCCCAGTTGGCGATGGCGAGATGGATGAAGGCTTCGCGTTGGAGGGGATCCTCGATGGTGGTGATTTCTTGGAAGAGGGCTGGGAAGCCAGCGGGACCGTCGGCGAGGTGGCGCGCTTTGAGGGCATTCCATTGGGCGACGAGCGGGGTTGTTGACGAGGTGGTGCGGCTTTTGCGGGAGGATGGGGTAGGTGCGAGGCCGGAAGGGTGGAGGTTTTTGGCGGGGGAAGTTGATTTGAGTGTTTGGTGAAGGAGATAGCCGCCGGGGAGGCAGAGGCTCAAGGTGATAACGGTTGCGGCGAGGGAAAGTTTTGAGGTGGTCACGGCGGTGAGGGTGGCGGTCTGTGGGGTGGCTGAGACGGCGGTAGCGGCGATCACGGAAGGAGGCATGAGCGCTCCGATGGTGCCTGCGACGGCGGTGGTGAAGAGAACGCCGGGCCCGGTGGCGCGGAGGACGGGGTCGAGGAGGCGAGTGACGCGGCGGCGGAGGAGAGCGCGGCCTTCAGCAAGGCGCTTTTTGACGATGTCGGGGGTGAGACTGAGAGTGTCGGAGACGTTGCGGACGGATTGGTCGTCGCGGTAGAAGAGGATGAGCGGGAGGCGTAGTTTTTCGGGAAGACCTTCTAGGGCGCTCATGACGATTTGGGCCTCTTCTTTTTCTGCGACGAGTTCGTCGGGGCGGGGGATTTCCGAGGCTCCCGGGAATGTTTCGAGAGGGGGATGGACGCGCTTTTTTCTGAGGGTCATCAGGGCGGCATTTCTTGCGATTTGGGCAAGCCAAGGGCGAAGTTTTTCGCTATCCTGAATATCGGAGATTTTCTTCCAGGCGGTGACGAAAGTCTCTTGGGCGGCGTCTTCGCTGGCTTGAAAATCCTTGAGAATGGACAAGGTGATTCCGGTGACCATCCCTTGATACCGTGCGACAAGGTCGACGAAGGCCGCCTTATCTCCTGCTTGAGCGGCGGAGACGAGATTGGTATCGAGCTGGTTCTTCATTGAGAGTTTCTATCCTAAGAGATGCCCGAAGTGGAATAGTGGTGCGAGATTTTTTGAAGTGTTTGCGCTTGGGCCCTAAAAAAGCCCGCCTGGTCAGTGACCGGGCGGGCTTTGGGAAAGTTGAGATGAAGATTACTTCTTCCAGTCGTTGATGCGGTCTTCGTGGGCTTTGAAGAGTTCGGTGGTATCTCCGTGGATGACGATCTCCTTGATGAGGTCGCCGCCTTTGATGGCGTTGATGACGTCCTGTCCTTCGGTGGTTTCACCGAAGACGGTGTGTTTGCCGTCGAGGTGCGGGGTGGGACAGTGGGTGATGAAAAATTGCGATCCGTTGGTATTGGGGCCGGCATTGGCCATCGAGAGCATGCCGGGTTTGTCGTGGCGGCGGTGTGCTTTACACTCGCACTCGAATTTGTAGCCGGGGCCCCCGGTACCGGATCCTTGAGGGCAGCCGCCTTGGATCATGAAGTTTGGAATGACGCGGTGAAACTTCAGCCCGTTATAGAACCCGCTGGAAGCGAGATGGAGGAAAGAGCAAACGGTGACGGGTGCGTCATCGGGGAATAGGGTGAGGTTGATGTCGCCCTTGCTGGTCTGCATTGTGATTTTAATGTCGTCCATGAGGGCGACACGCTAGCGCAGATCCGTAAGGAGAAAAGCCCTTATCGGCAGCCGTCGAGGAGTTGGTCCACGAAGAGGGTGATGTTTCGCATCGCGTCGGTGTAATCGGAATCGTCCAGGAACATGAGGGTGTCCCGGGCTTCCTCGACAATTTGTGCGGCGGTGTCGATGGCGTCGGCCATGGAGCCCTCGTATTCGGCGATGCCGACGAGGACGGTCAGGTCGAGGGGCTGTTGCTCGATGATTCGCTTGGAAAGCTGCTCCTTCTGCCTGGGATTTGCCCTTTCGAGAAGGTTGAGGATGGGGAGGGTGAGCTTGCCCTTTTCAAGGTCGGTTCCAAGGGTTTTCCCGATCTGATCTTCAGAACCGATGAGGTCGACGACGTCATCGTAGATTTGGTAAGCCGTGCCGAGCTTCATGCCGTAGTCGAACATGGCGTCGCTAACAGTCTTGGTAGATCCTGAAATCATGGCGGCGAGCTGGCAGGCGGCGGCGAAAAGAGCGCCGGTCTTCATCTCGATCATCTTGAAGTAGTCCTTCTTGGTAAGATTGAGATCAAAGCGCCGCTGGGTTTGGAGAATTTCGCCCTGGCAGACCTCTCGTGAGGCCAAGCTGATGGCACGGCTGATCTCAATATTGTCAAAGTCGGTCGAAAGTTTCAACGCGTGGGAAAAGAGGGCATCTCCGAGGAGAACCGCCATGCCATTTCCCCATTTGGCATTTGCGGTGGGGACCTTCCGGCGGGATGAGGCACCATCAATGATGTCATCATGTACCAAGGTGGCCATGTGAATCAGCTCAAGAATGACGCCAAGATTGATGTGTTCCCCGGTGACTCCACCGGTCGCACCTCCGGTAAGGGCGCAGAGGGCAGGGCGGATTCGTTTGCCGGAAGTCTCACAGATATACTCCATGTAGGGCTCGACTCCCGGATCAAAATTCCGGACTTGCTCGCTGATTTGCTTTTCGACCTTCTCGATGTGAGGGCGGATGAAATCGAAAGGAAAGAGCTCCGGATTGACGGTTTCGCGATTTGTTGTCATCGGCACATCCGAACTTTCACTAAATCCTGAAAATTGCAACTTTAATGAATGAAAAACCTGTGGATGACAGGATCTTGTTCAATGAAACAAATCCAGATGCTTGGATGGGGGCGCGAGGGGCGTGAAAGACAATATTGTGATCAAAATTAAACAAGAGGTGGAAAATGCGCCGATTTTTATAATTAACTGGGATGTGTTCATCGCCTATACCAAGTTTCGACTATGAAAATAAAAACAATTCTACTTCCCGTGATCGCGGGAGGTTCGCTGATCCTGCCGTCGTGGGGTGATCCTGCCGCCCAGCTCATCCAATCTGACGTGAAAGAAGCTCCTGCGGATGCCGGAGCGGTGGTGGTGCCTGCCGGGCTCGCCAAAAAGCTGGGCTTTGCCGCTCACGTCCCCAAGTCAACCGAGGGATATGTCTCCATCATGGGGGGCTATGACATGTATCAGCGCCTCCTTAAGACCGAGCTTGGTAAGGTGATGGTCGAAATGATGGCTGGTCAGGGTGCCGACCTTGAGGAAATGGAGGAACAAGAGGAAATGGTCATGCTCAAGGCCGTCGTGGGCGAGGAGATCTTCGCCGCCTTCGGTGATTCTTCCGGGAAACAGGCCGTCCATCTCCAGACCATCAATAACTCCTCTTCGTTCCACCAGATGAAGATGCTCGTAAAAATGGCGGAAATGGCCATGGGTGAGGACGCTGATCCTTCCCAAATGCAGGGTCTGGCCATGGGGATGTTTGGTTCCATTCTCGGAGACCCGGAGGCCGGGCTTGCTGTTTTTGAAAAGGCTGAAATGCCTCCGGTGACGGTTGGCTTCAAAGTCAGCGACGAGGACATGCGGGAACAAATTTCTGAGACCATGATCGGCGGAGTTCTTTCGCTCTTCGATCTGGATGAGGATGCTCCTTTCGATGAAATCGAGATGGAAAGAGACGGCGTCGCATTCAGCGGTATGACCATCGTGGGCAAAAAGCTGGCAGCTTTGGCCGATGAGGACACCCGTCAGGAAATGACCGAGACCTTTGGCACCCGTGCCAATGTGGACCGGTTGATGACAGCGCTGGAGAAGAAGAATTTCAACATCGCGATCGGTGTGAAGGACGAGTATATCATGGTGTATCTCGGTGGATCACTTGACGGACTGAAGATCCCGACCAAGCCCGAGGATTCCCTCTTGGCGAACAAGGGCATGGATTTCCTCAAGAATTACGGAGACAAGGATGTTCGCATCCTCCTCTTTGGTGAAGACGAAGCCCTCAACACCATGGCGGGTTCGAATGAAGTTTTGGGTTCGATGGCAAAAGGACTGAAAGCCGGTCTTTCTGAGGCCGAGGTCTTTGGTGACACCCGCGATATTCAGGCCCTTTTGGGGCACGTTGCCAGAGTCGAGGGCAAGATCTTCGACATGTTTGAATATGGCCGCACCGGTTTGGTTGGATTTATTGAAGAAGGTTTCAAGCTTGAGAGCCACGCTCTTGGAAACCTCCCAACACTCGATACCGAGACCGCGCACACCTTTGCAGGACTTGGTGACATGGAGGATGTCGTTTTCTTCAGTAATAGCCGCTCGAATCCTGAGTTCACCTCAAAGATGCACGACATGATGGATTCCCTTGGCGAGGCTGCCTACCTGATGGCCTCCCGGGTTTCCGAAATGGACATTGATGACGGCGACTTCCGCGACTTCCGTGAAGGATTCAAGATGTTTGATGAGATGGGAGCTGCAGATCTCAAAGGAATCTGGGGTGCTCTAAGTACTGACTGGGCTGAAGGAACGGGCAACGAAGGCGCAATTATCATCGATACCAAGGGCACAATGCCCAAGGTTCCCGAAGTTCCCGGAGTCCTCATTGAGAAGGGCCTGATTCCCCGGATCGCCTACGTCACCCCGATGACCGACCGCGCCAAGATGACAAGTGCCTGGACGACGATCGAGAAATCGATCGTCAAGATCCTGAAGACCGTGAAGGAGATGGATGGACCGGAAATCCCGATGCAGGAAATCGACGATAACACCAAGGATGGCGTGACTTACTACAGCACCGCGATCCAGTTCTCGACGAAAGATGCGCGTCCGGTGGTTGGCATGACCGATCAGCATTTCTACTTCTCGACCTCGCAGAAATTCATCGCTGAGCTGAATGCCAAGGTCGGAGCCGGTGACGTTCCCGTTCGGAAGGGAAGCTATACCCGGATTAACTTTGCTGCCGCCCGCGGACTCGCTGAGTATTGGGTTAACTTGTTGAAGGAGAATGCTGATGAGGTTTTCACGAATGAATATCAGCTTGACGACTTCAACGAGAATCTTCCTCTGGTGAAGAAGTTCTTGAAGGGATTTGAGCAACTCGAGGAGATGACCGCGCATACCCGCATGGTGGGAGACGAGGCTCGCTCTTCGGTTCACTTCAAGATGAAGTAAGCTTACTTTCGTCGCTTTTCTTAAGCCCTGCCGGAGTCTCCGGCGGGGCTTTTTTTTCGAAACACCTCGATTGGGACTATGAAATCTCCTCGCCAGCACGTTCTACCTCCATTAGCCTAGACCAACACCATGAGCGATATCTACGTAACAGAGACTGACAGCGCCCAGCTGGCAGCCAATTCCCAGGCAGTCCGGATGACTGTCGAGCGCCAGCGCCGCCGTGAGACACTCCAATCCGCAGTGACTGCTCTTCTTGGTTTTGGAGTGGTGGTCGCTATCCTTGCTTTAATCGCGCTCATCCCCTTGAACAAGGAGATCCCGCAGATCGTCACTTATCAGGCGGCTACTCCCGAGGAAGAACCTCCGATCAAGATGAAGGAGCTGACCAACAATGCCCAGCCGAAGCCTCCGGGTGCCAGTTCCTCGATGGCGAAGGTGATTGCCGCGCAATCGAAATCCCCGGTTGCGGTCCCGATCCCTGTGACGGCCAACCCTGACAGTATGTTTGGCATGGAAGAGGACTTTGGGCCTGGTTTCGGCACTGGTGAAGGTGATGGCGACGGTGGTGGTGGTGCAACCTTCTTCGGAAGTCGCCGGGCCGGACGGAATGTCGTCTTTATCGTGGATTTCTCCGGCTCCATGGAGTCGGATGCCGAAGGTGGCGGTGGCACCCGAATCCAGGCTCTCAAAAAGGAGTTGGTCCGCTCGATCAATTCCCTCTCTTCGAAGATGAATGTCTCCGTGATTTTCTTTTCCACCACGGGGTGGACGATCGATACCGAAGGTCCTGACCATTATCAGAAGGGCTTCCGGGGGAACGGCAAGGTTCCCGACGTCAATTGGTATCCCGCCAACGATCGGCTCAAAGCCGTGGTTGTTGATGCCATTCAAAAGATGCCTGCGAAGGGTGGCACCAACTGGTATCCGCCCCTGAAGATGGCTTTCTCAATGACCCCGCGTCCAAATATCGTCTACTTGCTCTCGGATGGTGAACCCACGGATTCCGACTATGTTTTGGAGAAGATGGACGAGTTGAATCCCGATGGCGTTCCTATCGACACCATTGCCTTTGAACTTCCCGGAACTCCGGCCGGCCAGCTCATGATCATCGCGGAGGAGACGGGCGGGAAGTTCTCCATGATCTACAAAGGCAAGCGTCTTGTCGGCAGCAGTGCCGAGGATATGACGGGCTCTGAACACGACTGATGAAGGTCGTCATCTTCGATATCGATGGCACTCTGACCCGGACGAATGGCGTCGATTCCGAGTGTTTCATTCGGACGGTCCGCGAGGTTCTGGGCGTGGTGGATTTTGAGACCGATTGGTCCAAGTACCAGTTTGTCACTGACAGTGGAGTGGCTCAGGAAATTTCACAGCGCTACTGCGACCGTCCCATGAGTGGGAGCCTGACGAAGGCTTTTCACGAACATCTCGTCACCTGTCTGCGCGAGCAGCCGGCATCGTCTTTTCTTGAGGTTCCCGGTGCCGTGGAATTTGTGAAGTTGTTGGTGGATTCTCCGGACTATGCCGTGGCCTTCGCGACGGGCGCGCATGAGGCCTCCGCCCGACATAAGCTGACGACGGCGGGCTTTGAAATTGCAGATCTCCCGCTTGCGAGTTCCTCCGATGCCGTGGTTCGCGAGCATATCATGCTTCATGCCCTTGATCGAGCGGCCCAAAAATACCAAGCCCGTTTTGCCGAGGTGACCTACTTCGGTGATGCCTCCTGGGATGTCGATGCGACCACGAATCTAGGGTGGCGCCTGATTGGGATTGGGCCAGGGATTGAGACCGAGATCGTCTTTGCCGATTACATGGATCCCGAGGCGATTCTCGCTTGTCTCTAACCGTACCTCGTAGGAGGCTTTTTAGGATTCTTCCGAATACTTATGAATAAAGCCTCTTCTCGTTTCGTTTCAGTTTTCGTGCGTGTTTCAGCTTCCCTTATGACGACAGGTTCAGTGTTGCTTTTGGCAAGCTGTTCCAATTCGAGGACGGTTGGAGCCGAGTGGGAGCTCCCGGCTGGTCGAAGCGTGAGTAGGACGGTCACGGGCAGTGATGTTATGATCGCAGGGGGAAGTGAACTTGAAGTGGCTTACAGCGATCGGAATCGCTATTTTGTGGCAGCCGGAGGAGCTTTGATTGGCTTTGAAAAAGGAGTGAGGAAGACCAAGATTTATGCCGAGAAAGGCGCGATGATCCCTGATGCCCGACGCTTGCAGGGATTCACGGTCGTGACCGTCAAGGATGCGGCGAAAGCCTACCGTGATCGTTACATAGAACTTCCACCTGCTGACATGAGACCGCCGGGATCCGGAAATCAAACCACCGTAGTGCCTGTCGTGGGCGTCGGGGTGGGCGCGGGATTCTGGGGCGGTGGCTGGGGAGGCCGGGGGTATCACCATTCCCATGGATCATCCCGCCCGGCATCGGTCAGAGCATCCTCCTATCAGAAAAAAAATTAACCCCACTGAAAAACAGACCATGAAAACCAAACTCATTACAGCCCTCGGATTCCTGGGCCTCGCATCCGTGTCACACGCTCAATTCGCTGGAATCAACGGCGGAGTTTTGCTTGGCGGCGGTTATTTGGAAGATCCAGGTGAAGGATATGGCTTCCTCCAATTGCGGGGGACGTTCTACGAGGATGATGCCATTGCCCATACCGTGTTTTTTGAATTCCTGGGGCACTCTGATGATGCCGTTCTGGAGTTTCCCTTCCCTGGGCCCGGAGGGGGAAGCTACTTCGAAAATGGCGATATCACCTTTGCCAACTTCACCCTGAACTACGAACTCGAAGCCAAACTTGGTCTCGGGTTTTCACTCTATGCCGGAGGGGGGATCGGAGTCGAATATGTGAGTCTTGATGACCGCTTTGATTTTTCGATCGATTCGGACAGCAACTTTCTCGCACAGACCTTTGCCGGAGTCCGTTTTGGCAAAGGTATTATAGGTCAACTGGGTGTTCGCTACCTCTGGCGGGAAGACTTTGCACTCCTAGGAGATCAGTTTGTGACCGAGGATAGTCTTGGCTACGAACTCTCGGTCGGATTCAGTTTCTAAGCCGGAAATTTTCAAACAAAAAAAGGCCGTGCGGGATCATTCCGGCACGGCTTTTTGGTGGGGGTGAAAAATCGGGGGCAATTATCCGCGGAAGAGCTGCACGGTCACCTTTTCCTCGACCGGGGTTTCAAGCGTTTCTGCGAGGCCTTCCAGATCTGTCTCTTATACACATCTGACGCTGCCGACGATCTACTCTGTGTA
>OJIS01000605.1_pt1 | contig 11361 bp, 8 predicted proteins | sample 1595671 | NCBI WGS metagenome assembly OJIS01 (sample SAMN05416814, study PRJEB24817) | seawater metagenome | isolation source: Sea water | place: Canada:Atlantic | collected 2013-07 | reverse complement strand
TCGTGGGCTCGGAGATGTGTATAAGAGACAGGAAGGGGGTGAGGGGGGATTCCTTGCGGACGTCTTCTTGATTTTCCTTCCAATAAGCCACGGTACCCTCGGTTCCATCGGGAATGTGCATCCAAAGTCGGGCGCTTTGCGCTTCGACATGCCCGACGAGCGGGCCTGCGGTGTTCCCGGGCACGGCGAGAGCACTCGAAAGGGAAATGGCGGCGAACGCCAGGGCAATGAGACGGGGTGATTTGATGGTGAGAAGACGGATCATGAGTTCCATAATACGAGAGGACCTCGGGTGATCATGCGACGAACTGGGGAAGACGAGAGGAACGCCGAATGTGTGACATCCGAATGTGCTTGAAGAATCTCTGCAACGATTAAAGGACGACTACTCGCAGGCCCGAAAATCGGGCCTGTTCGAAGGGCTGGAACCCACCATCAGCCCGCGTCTGGAGCTCTTCAGTCACGCCGACCTCGCTCGGGAGTTGGGAATGAAAGAGGGCTCGGTCAAGCTTGCGGTCCATCGCTTCCGGCAACGGCATCGCGAGTGTCTGTTCTCGGCCCTCCGCGACACCTTGGGAGAAGATCAGGAACCGGAGGAGGAACTGCGCTACCTCCCCTCTCTTCTCATCTGGATAGCTTGATCAGTCCCCGACCCGAGCACTGTGGATCAAGGGAATCGTCACCTCTTCAAACTCCTTCATCGACCAGTCGATACCCAGCGCCTGAAACTCCTGGCGCGCAGCCATAAAATTCCAAATAAAGAGTCTCCCTTTCTTGCCTCCGGTGGCAATCATGATACCATCACGACTGATTGCAAGAGGCCACTGCTGGTCGAAATTTGGCTTGGTAAGAACCTGGAGAGGATCCTTTCTAGGATCGATCACCTGAAGCTTATTATGATCGTAGGAGATGGCCAAAGCGGTTTTCCGCGAGCTAAAGACAATCCTCGCCGGCTTGTCGTCCATGTCGCTATCAATCCTCATCCCCATGTTCTCACTCCAGTTGTCCAAGGGATCCCAAAAGCGATAGAGCTTTGAATCACCGGTTGCAAAAAGAAGGCGTTCCTTCTTCCCGCCCTCCGATTTCTCCTCATTCAAATTGGGTGAAAACGCGACGGTGGCAACTCCGGGAATGTCGAGAGTCTTGATAAATTCACCTCCCGGAAAGCTCCAGATTTGAACCTCCCCCTTATTCTGGCTAACAGTAGCCAACCAACGACCTTTCCAGTCGATCGCGAGATTTTTGACAACAGTCCCATTCTCAAGCTTAAGCTCTACGAGCTTCTCTGATTCGGTATCGATCAGAGACACCCCTGATTGGGTGGCAACAGCCAACTGTTTACCATCAGGCGATATCGCAAGTTGGCGACACCCTTCGATCTTCCCTAGTTGTAAGGAAGGACCAAATTTCATGACAACCTTCTTTTCCTCATCGAATCCGAGGGTCGACGTGCGGCGAAATACCCCCTCCTCCCCAGCGATATATAAGTATGAAGAGGAAAATGCCAGTCCCGCTGGATTGGTGACATCATGAAAACGGATGAGCTCCTTGCCATCGCGATTCCACAGAGCCACTCCATCGCTTCCGGCCGTCGCAAGCGTCATACTGTAGTATTCCCCCTTTGATCCATGGACGTCCCAAGCCGAGGCCACGATTTCTCCGCCAGGATGTCCAGTCGCACGATGACAGACTTTGGAGTCACTGAAAATATTCAACGAAAAATACTTCCCTTTCCGAACAACGGGGCCCAATTGAAGTCCATCAGGGGAAAAGGAAAGATCTCCAACTCGAGCCTCGGCTGATGACAATTTGGATCCATGATGTCTATCCCACAGTCGGATATCCCAATTATCGCTGACAGTCGCAATCAGCCGACTGTCATCACTCCAGGTGATTTGCTGAATGGCAGTGGAGTGGCCTTCGGTTTGAAGGAGGGACTTACCTCGTTCTGGCTCGATGATCGACACCCCCCCGGATTTCTCTCCTATGACGAGGAATTTCCCCAAAGGATCCCAAGACAAACATACCGGAGAAAGTTCTGGCCGTTTATAAAGGGTATCTTTCGAAGCTTCATCTATAATGAGCAATCCCTGCGATTCCAATCCTACGGCCAACTGCTTTCCATCAGGTCGCACACTCAATGCGGTGGGCCTACCTCCCAAATCCGAGACTGAATCGGTTACCTCCCCTGTCCAATTAACATAGTCCAGTGAACCATCTGTCCGCCCGATCGCAAGTCCCTTCTCTTTAGGCAAGAAGTCGTAAGCGTGATTGCTGATAGGGAGGGGCTTCACGACAATCGTTCTCTCCGTCCAGTCATACACCATAAGCTGCGGTTCCGCGTCATCTTCCTTCGAGGAAGCCACGACCAAATAACGGTTCCCTTCTCCGCCAAATCCCAACTGGCAGTTTTTTAACGGGAATTTAGTGCGGAATTTGTCCAATAATTTGTTCTCCGGATGGCTTCTGATTTCGATGAGTTCATCGTTCACCGCGATCGCCGTAATCTTATGGCCCGGACCAAACACAATGGGAGCCAAGGAGTTTTTCATCTCAATACCGAATTCACTGAAGTCCATGTCGAATCTTGCGAGAAGTGCTAACAATTCATTGCGCACATCATCTGCGACCTCAATTGCTCCGGCCTCACGAATCCCCTCAAGAGCACCCTTCAACCACCCCAATTGGCCCGCATTTCGATCGGCAGTCACCTTTGAAATAAGAAGTTGACGTCTCGACTTCCGTTCATCTATGCCGGCCAGTCGCCCAACTTCAGCTATTTCCTCCTGAATCCGGATCGTCTCCATATTGGCATTGTTAATGGAGATCGCTCCGGCAAGCAGGGCGAGCAAGATCAGACTAACAGCCACCACCGGCCCCCGATTCCGGCGGACGAATTTCCCCACCCGATAACGCCTGCTGGGTGGACTGGCAGTCACCGGCTTCCCATCCAAAAATCGACGAATATCCAGGGCGAAGCCATTGGCGGTCTCGTATCTTCGTCGTCGGTCCTTTTCCAGCGCCTTCATGATGATCCAGTCGAGATCGCCGTGGACCAGGCGCCTGAGGCGGCTTGGTTCCGATTGCCGGTGCTTGGCAAGATCGGTGCGTTCTCCATCCTCCATCTTGCTGATGCGTGTCGATGGTTTGAGAGGTTCGTCTTCGGCGATGATGCGCCTAATTTCTTCATAACCGGTCTTGAATAGTTGCGCCGAATCAAAGGGCGTCTTGCCGGTGAGTAGTTCGTAGAGAAGAACCCCGAGAGCGTAGATGTCGCTGCGGGTATCGATGTCATGCCCATTAAGGGAGGCTTGCTCCGGGCTCATGTAGGCCGGAGTGCCGATGAAGTGCCCGTGTTGGGTGAAAATCGTCTTTTCGGTGAGTTCCAGTTGCGTGGCTTTGGCGATGCCGAAGTCGATCACCTTCGGCATGGGCCGGTCTTCCAGCATCGTGACGAGCACATTGCCAGGTTTGAGATCACGGTGGATGATCCCCTTTTGGTGGGCATGTTGAACGGCTTTACAGACCTGCATGAAGAGATCGAGGCGGTCCTTGGTGTTCAATTTGTGCTCATCGCAAAACTCCGTGATCGGCACTCCGCGGACCAACTCCATCACGAAATAGGGACGACCGCTTTCTGTGGCACCGGCATCGAAGACTTTCGCGATGTTGGGATGATCCATCATGGCAAGGGCCTGCCGCTCGGCTTCGAAGCGTGCCACCACCTGTCGGGTATCCATTCCGAGTTTGATGACCTTAAGGGCGACCCGGCGCTTCACCGGTTCGGTCTGTTGGGACAAATAGACGACACCACCACCACCTTCGCCGATCTTCTTGAGCAGCTTGTAGCGCCCGATCATGTCGCCGGGCTCCTCGTTGAAAGCACCGTCGGTGGCGAAGGTGTCGGGCTCGGGGATCTCGGTCCGGAGCTCATGACCCATCTCAGAGACGACATGCTCGAGGCGATCCCGACCTGGCTTGAGGAAGTCCATTCCTTCTGTGTTTTCGACAGCCAGAAGTTCATACACACGCTGATACAGAGCGTCGTCCTCCCCGCAAGCCTTTCGCAACCAACTTGACCTCTCATCCGGGTCGTCGAATTCCATTGCAGAGAAGAAGAGGTCCTGCTCGCTCCGGCCTTGCAGCCCGGTTTCGTTTTTTTGATCGGGATCAGGCATCGTAACCGGGAAGATTGATGGGATTGGCGGAACAAGAGTGCATTTCTAAATGTCAGTGGGTCTGATGGAGTAATGCGTCGTTCTAAAAAAAAGAGGGTCATAAATATCAAAAAACTCAAGACTCTTCGCCAATCCACCAAGCAAGAATGCTCATCCGGAGCCCCGGCGTGCACAAGGCGATAAGCCGGCACATGAGTGGCTCCGAAGAGCGGGGCAATCCCTCCTTCCCCTGGAACAACGACGATTACCATCCTGACTTTTTTGGATCCCAAAAGAAGCTCCCGGCCGATTTTTAAAGATTCATGATCCAAATCGATCCGGTTTGGCGCATTCTTAAATGAAGGCTCTATGAAAACTTTGTAACCTCTTTTTATGAAACCCGAGATAGCTGATGACGACCATTGTCAAACCACCGGTATCCGCCCCCTGTCCCTTCAATCCAGCGCAACACCTGAAACGATGACTGTTCCAAAAAGGCTCGAACCGATACCGCCCCCCACTCTGGCAATAGAGCCCCCCAACCCAGAACCACAGGGCCCGTTGGCCCGATATGCCGGGGAGGAAATTAAACATCTGCTCCGTGGGTTTTCTGATGCGACCACGGCGGGGGCGCTCGGGCTCCGGGAAGGATCGCAAATTGCCGATTTTGAGGCCTGTCTCTATGGAATTCTTTTCTTCTTCCGCCCGGCGGGCTCGGAAAGACAGGATGAGCTTCCATCCGGTCAGACCCGCCTGCGCGAGGATCTTGGCCTCGACTCCTTGGCGATGATGGAAGCGATGTTCAAGATTGAAGAACTGTTCGACATCAGCATCGACAATGCGGAGTTGGTCGAAACCAAAACCATCGCCGATGCGAGGTGCCTGCTGGAGGAAAAACTGCGACTCCGAAACTCCGCCTAATCGAATGAATCGCGTCGTCATCACAGGGATTGGGTTCGCATCCAGCATCGGCACCGGCCGCACGGAGGTCTTGAAGAGCTTGCGTGATCTGCGTCATGGCCTTGTGCGTCGGAGGATCGCCGAACAGGACGCGGGGCCGGAACTTGTCGTCGGTGCGGTGGACGGGTTCGATGTGACAAGTTGTGAATACGGCGACTGGACTTTTCCGGGTCAGGAAGGTTTCGATTCCTCGTTCTTACGGGCACTTCCGCCTCATGGACCGTATGCGTTGGTGGCACTGGAAGAGGCATTACAGCAATCCTCCCTTGATCGCAGTGCCTTGGGCGATGGCCGGACCGGGCTCTTCTGCGCATCCCCCGGGTCACCGAGGATGATTCGATATCGCCTGAATCGTCTGGCTGCCTCGGGGTGGAAGCGCGCCGACCCCATGTCGGTGGTGAGTTCGATACCTGCAACGCTAAATATCAATTTTACGGCGCACTATGGCATCACCGGCGCGAATTGCGGATTCGTATCGGCCTGTTCGTCGTCCAGCCATGCCATCGGATACGCGTTTGATGAAATTGCGCTCGGTCGGCAGGACCGGATGCTGGTAGTTTCGGCAGAGGATGGCGATGCTGAGAGCCTCTTGCCTTTCACAGGCTTGAGAGCGCTCTCGACGAACCGGGATCCTGACACGGCGAGTCGACCATTTGATTGCAAGCGTGACGGCTTCGTCGGCACGGGCGGCGGGGTGGCTTTGATCCTCGAATCTGCTTCCTCGGCGAGAGACCGCGGAGTCAATCCCCTCGCTGAAATGCGGGCATGGGGACAGGCTTCGGACGGTTTTAATATAGCGGCCCCACATCCGGAGGGAAAGGGCCTCCAGACGGCGATGGAGAACTGCCTTCGGGCTGCCGAATTGGATGCCCGGTCGGTGGATTGGATCAATGCTCATGCGACTTCCACTCCGGCCGGGGATCGGGCCGAAGCGATCGCGCTGAAGGCCCTGGGATACGCGAAGCTCGATACGGCGACTCTGGTATCCAGCACGAAAGGACTGACCGGACACGGCCTCTCGCATGCGGGTGCTCTCGAAGCCGCACTCTGTGTCCTTTGTCTCGATGCCGGAATCGTCCCTGGAAATGCGGCCCTCGTGGAGCCCGATCCGGTCTGCGAAGGCCTTCTTCTCCCGACCCAAACCGAGATCCGTGATCTCGACCTAGTCATCAACAACAGCAGCGGTTTCGGCGGCTCGAATGTTTGCCACCTCTTCTCCAAACCCAAATAACCAACATCATACCCAAATTATACTTATGCGTGACATTATCGTTTCCAACATGTTTGCCATCGGCTGGATCGGCATGCTCCTCGGCGTAGTCTCAGGAGCCATCATCGGCTTATTCTTCCATCGGGAAGACTGGATGGGGGGATACAGCAGTTTCCGGCGCCGCCTGACACGACTGGGGCATATCTCCTTCTTCGGCCTCGGATTCATGAATTTTTTCTTTGCCATCAGTCACCACATCGCAGGCATCGCTCCAGCCCAGGCTTACGCCGCTGCGGTATCGTTCACGATCGGAGCGGCCACCATGCCAATTTTCTGTTTTCTCTGCGCGTGGCGGAAACCGTTCCGCCACGGTTTCTTCATCCCCGTTCTGGGCGTAGGGGTGGGCATCGTTCTGACACTCGTCGGATGGCCGTGGTAAAGACCCTAACCAAACTCCCAAAATTATGAAACTTGGTCTCATCGCGATGAGCGGCGTGCGTTGCTACAACAAAGAGTTGATGGAGTTCGGACTCACGCTCCCGGGATTCGTCGAACGGAGCAAGGTGATTGCTTCCCTGCCGAGTCTCGGCCTGCTGACGCTCGCCGGGATGACGCCGGATGATATCGAGGTAAGTTACATTGAGGTTCCCGATCCCGATTCGTTGGGCGAGGACCTGCCAGGAGAGTTCGATGTCGTGGCCATCTCCAGCTTCTCGTCCATGATCAAGGATGCCTATGCGATCGCGGATCGCTATCGCAAGGCTGGAACCGTGGTGATCCTCGGAGGTCTCCACGTCACCCTGATGCCTGACGAGGCCGCCACCCATGCGGACGTGATCCTCATCGGAGAAGCCGAGCCAATCTGGAAGGAGCTCATCAACGACGTCCGGCTCGGAAGAGCCAAGCCTCGCTACGATGCACGAGGAACCACCTTCAATTTCGCCGAGTCGCCGATGCCTCGCTTCGATCTACTGGACATCTCAAACTACAATCGGCTTACCATCCAGACACAGCGGGGATGTCCCTATAGCTGCGAATTCTGCGCGGCCTCGATTCGCTTGAATCCCAAGTTCCGCACCAAACCAATTGATCGAATCCTCGCGGAACTTCAGGCGATTAAGGAGATCTGGCCCCAGCCCTTCATTGAGTTCGCGGATGATAATACCTTTGCCGACAAGCGCCACGGACTGGCACTCGCCGAAGCCATGGAAGGCCAGGGAGTGCGGTGGTTCACTGAAACCGATATCTCGGTGGCGGATGATCCGAAACTACTCAAGGCCCTGGCCCGCAGCGGGTGCGCCCAGATTCTCGTCGGTTTGGAGAGTCCTCAAGTCAATGCGCTCGCCGGTGTCGAGCAGAAGGGCAACTGGAAGCAACGCCAGGTCAATCGCTATAAGGATGCCATTGCCCGGATTCAGGACGCCGGCGTCACCGTGAACGGTTGCTTTGTGCTGGGTCTCGATGACAGCGATGCGAGTTCCTTCGATGCGGTGTATGATTTCGTCGAGGAAACCGGACTCTATGAAGTTCAGGTGACTTTGATGACGGCATTTCCCGGGACTCCCCTCTACCAACGCCTGCTCAAAGAAGGACGGATTCTCCAGGACGGAGCCTGGGAGCTTTGCACGCTCTTTGATGTCAATTTTCAACCGAAGAACATGAGCGTCAAGGAGCTGGAGACCGGCTTCCGTGAACTGATCGGCCGTGTTTACGACGACGAGTTCGTTGCCAAGCGGCGACGACGTTTTCTCAAGCGACATACTGAGTTGCGACAGGACGAGGCAATTCGGGAACGTGAAGCTTGAGGGTGCCATGGACGCAGGCCGCACCACGCAACCAGTCAAGGGATTCATTCCCGCAGTGATTCGTTGCCGGCTGCTGGTCCTTGCGCTGTGGCTTATCGCGATTGTCGCTTCGGGTGTCGTCTACCTGACTCACTTTCGTATCGATAACTCGGTGGCGATTTGGTTTCTCGATGACGACCCCGAGCTCGCCGATTACCGTCTTCACAATGCGGCATTTGGAGAGCACGAGTGGACCTACATCTGGCTGCGAGGTGATCCGGTATTCACCTCCGCGTTCCTGCGAGATCTGCAGGTTCTGGCCGATCGCATCGAATCGATCGACGGGGTCACCCAGGTGGTGTCACTGGCCGAAGTGGCCGGGCTGGGATCGAAGTCCGGGGAGAACGGTGATCTCCTGGATGAAGACGAGTTGATTGAGCTTCGGGAAAGGATCCGGGGAAGTCCTTTGCTCGAAGGCCGGCTGGTGCCGAAGGCGAACGACCGGTTTACCATCCTCGCCTTTCAAAATGCCAACCGCATCCATGCCACCGAGCCCTACCGCATCGAGCTGATCGATCAGGTTCGGGCCGCGATCGAGGCCAATCCCTCCATTCTGGATTCGGGAATCGTGGGGACCACTGTGGTCAATGCGGAACTCAATCGTGCCGCGAAGCGGGACATGCTGGTCTACTCCTCCTTGATCGCGGTCTTCGTCTTAATCGGGGGCGGGATCGCACTTGGCAGCGGGAAGGATCTGATCGTGCTGGTTGCTGTTGTCATCGGCACGGTGCTTCCCGTTCTGGGAACCATCGGCATGCTTCAGATACCGTTCAACTTGATTACCGTGATGCTACCCACCTTGTTGGTCACGGTGAGTGTCTCCTACTTGATTCACTTCATCACCGACTTCCATGCCTGTCGACGTGCTCAGGTGGCCCAAGGTGGCCCGGTCGATTCGACTTCGGCAATCTCGACTACGTTCTCGAACCTGTGGCGGCCCGGCTTCTGGACGTCGCTCACGACCGCGACGGGCTTCGCCTCGTTAACGGTGAGTCCCGTGGCACCGATTCAACAGTTCGGCCTTTTTGCGGCCATAGGGATTGGCATTGCCTGGTTGGCAACCATCACCCTCGCGCCGGCGCTGTTGAGCCTTCTGCGGCACTCTGGAAGCCGGGCACACCGGCGAGACACAGCGACCGGCGGGGAGACCCGCCCTTTGCGTTGGCTGGAAAAGCCCCGCTCGTTTCTTGCCGTGTGCCTGGGGACCGCGATGCTGTTCGGAGCCTTTGGAGTGGTGTGGCTGGAGGCTGACACCAACTACGTGAAATTTTTCCGGCCTGGCAGCGAAGTGCGCAGTGATTACGCACAGCTGGAGCAGCTCGGAATGCCCGCTTCCTACCTGACACTTACGCTGAACCTGCCCAAGGACACCGGTGTTTCAAACTACGACAGACACCGTACCATGCGGCGTTTCGAGCAGTCGCTTCTGGCGCTGCCTTCCGTGTTGGATGTTGACAGTCTCGATCACCGGGTGGCAGAGCTTTCCTCGGGATTTGAAGGTGAGGCCGAAATCGGTTCCATACGATTGATGCTGGAAAGGGCCGGGGCCGGGGAACTCGAAATGGCGGCTGATTTCCTCTCTGAAGACAAAAAACTCCTTCGCCTTCGGGTCATGATCAATGCCATGAGCACCCGCGACATCGGTGAATTCCGAACTGCTTTGAGCGGGTTGAGCGCCGACCTTCCGGACGATTGGGATCTCACCCTCACGGGAACCAATGTCCTCTGGTCCAATATGGACGCTCATGTGGTGCGCACCCAGCTGTTGTCGATCGGCATTACTGCTGCCGTGCTTCTGACCCTGCTGCCTCTGGTGTTTCGTTCCTTTCTTCTCGGGATCCTTGGCTTCGCGGTGAGCTTTCTACCGGTCCTCTGTACTCTGGGCGTCATGGGGTGGCTGGGGTTACCGGTGAACATCGCGACCTGCATCCTCGGGGGAGTCGTAATGGGGGTGGCGGTCGACGACACCATCTACTACCTCTCGCGTTTCCGTGAGGGCCTACATCAGGGGCTTTCGGCTGATGCCGCGGCGCGGGGAGCAACTGCGACGACGGGACGGGCGATGATCAAGACCTCCTTCATCCTGACCGGCGGCTTCCTGATGATGGCCGTTTCTGATTTTATGCCCAGCGTCTACTTCGGCGTCTTTTTCTCCTTCAGCATTCTGGCCGCCTTGCTTGCGGATCTGATTGTCCTCCCGGTACTTCTTCGATTGATGGCTCCAAGGCACGGAAAGTGAAAGGATGCCGATAGGCTTGAACCGCTATCTGAAGGTAACCTTATGGACATCCGAACAACACCATGGGATCAAAGCATAATGGTCAACGAAGCGTTCCAACCAGGTATCAACTACCGGATTGAGAGGTCATGCGATTCCGCCAACCGGGAGATCGTCGAGGAATTCCAAGGGCATGGCCACGATGCTGAGACTCAGTGCGAAAAAATAAGCAAGGCGTTTAAAAAGCCCCTATTTTTCTTCGACTTCGCGGCCGTGGAGAGGTTGAACGTGGCGAGCGTTGTTCCCCTCGAGCTCTCCGAGGCGCTTGAGCTGGGCGGCGGATGCTTCGCGAATCGTCTTGTGGATTACCCAGGTCACGCTCTCCGTATAGGGGGGCGTGGTCAAGGATCCTTGGTAAGTATAGTAATCCAGCTCTGGAACACGGTAATCCATAAGGTCGATCTTCGTCCTGAGGACCACCTCGCCGTCGGGCTTTTCGGGGACGTCGTTTAGGAAGGTCGCCAGCAGAGGATTCTCTTCTCCTTCGCGGAAGAGTATGGACCAAACGAGATAGACCTGATCGTCGCCCCTGAGCGTGTTCACCATGTGCATTTCGAGGGGGTAGGTGATTCCGTCGATCAAGTGCTCGGACGGCGTATGGAAGTGAAATTGGCGGAACTCATAGACCTTGCCGTCGAAGGTCACGGTGCTGCCCTTTTCCCACTGCACCTCGACGGTATGGGCCTTATGGATGACCCTCTCGGAGGACGGCATGTAGTCCATGCTGATCTCGTGAGTCCCATCGTTGGCGGCCTTGGACGAGATGTTGATTGGCGACTGGCAAAGCCCGACCCCGTTGAGTTCGGGAAAGAGGTAGAGGTCCTTGGTCGACTCATGGGAGGCATCCCCGTTGTCCTTGGGCTCTGTCTCTTATACACATCTGACGCTGCCGACGATCTACTCTGTGTAGAT
>OJIS01000604.1_pt1 | contig 11363 bp, 3 predicted proteins | sample 1595671 | NCBI WGS metagenome assembly OJIS01 (sample SAMN05416814, study PRJEB24817) | seawater metagenome | isolation source: Sea water | place: Canada:Atlantic | collected 2013-07 | reverse complement strand
ACGAGATCAGCCTCGGTCTCGTGGGCTCGGAGATGTGTATAAGAGACAGGGTCGCAGTTGGACCGGAAAAGCCCTCCTTGATCTCGCCCCTCTCAATTTGAAACCGATGGACGTCGTCGCGATCCACGCCGAAGTCGAAGACACCAATACTCTCGACGGACCCGGCCTGGGCCGCTCCGAAATCATCTACCTCGAGATCCCTTTCCCCGAAGATGAGGGAAAAGACGATGATGGAGGCGGCGGTGGCGGTGGTGATGTTGAAACCATCAACCCAATGGAACTGCAGAAGGAGATCATCCGGGCCACTTTTGCCTCCGACGGGACGATGAATAAAAAGGAGCGCAAAGCCCTGATTTTTGATCAACAACAAAACGCCAAATTCACCGGTATGATGGCGGAGGCAACCGCAAGGGACGGCCTAATTGAACTCAGCGACGCCCTCAAGCTGGCACAGAAAAGAATGTTGCTCGCAGCAGTCCGACTCAGTAATCCCACCAATCCACCTCTCGCCGCTCTTCCAGACGAAGAAGCAGCCATGGGACATCTCATTGATGCCGCCAAACTCATTCCCGAAGGAACCCCGCCCACGGAGGGCGAACCTGCAAGCGGCATGACCTTCGAACTGGGAAATAAAAAGAAATCATCACCTCCTGAGAAAAAGGAAGATGAAAGTGAGTCCAGTGAGACCAACCAGGAAGCTCTCGATAAATTGGCCGAGCAAATCCGCGAACAAATCGAAAAGCAGGAAGCCCTCAACAAAGAAAAAATAAGCTCTGAATCAAAAGAAAGTGAATCACAATCTGAGTCCGAGTCCGAATCGCAATCCCAGTCAGACTCCCAATCTCAATCAGATTCGGCCTCCGGGTCGCTTTCCGAGTCCCGCACTCAATCACAGCAAGAGCGTGCGGAACGGCAGAAGGAGCTGGCCAAGGAAGCTGCCGAGTCAGCGGCTCAAGCCGGCAATATGCAAGGAGCCGCCGTGAGTCAGGAAGACGTCGAAGCCGCATCCGAAGAACTCGCCCGCGCCGCCGAACTTCAGGAACAAGCGGCTGATCAAATCGAAGCCGGAGATTCCACCAAAGGAGATGAACTTGGCGAGGAAAGCGCCGCCGCTTTGAAGGAGGCCCTTCGTCAACTCAAGGCCGCCACCGACCGCAAGGACAATGGTGGCGACGGACTCACCGCAGGATACCAAAAACTCATCAGCGATTACCTTCGCTCAATTTCCTACGAGTAGCACATGGAGTGGAACTTTTTTAACGTCTGGACCTGGATTGCGATCGCCGTCCTGATCGCCTTCGCCGTCCTCACCTGGACCACCCTCAAAATGACGGGCGGACCTTCACGGGGACGTCGCGTTGCGTGGTTGGTCTTGCGCGGACTCATTCTCGGCGCTCTGCTCATTATCCTGCTCAATCCCCACCGGGTCGAACGTTCCGAATTCCGCGAGCCACTTGATGTCGCCATTTTGGTCGATGACTCGACCAGCATGACCCTCCGGGACAACCCGGACGAACCCACCCGCTTCGAAAAACTGAAAGCAAGACTCCCTGAAATTCAAAAACTGGTTGGCAAGGATGCCCGCTTGAGATGGTATCGTTTCGCCGACGAAACCAGTGCCATCGAAGGGCCGGATCAACTGAGCGCCAACGGCACTGAATCAAACATCGGCAAGGCCCTCAAAACTGTCCTCGGCGACGAACAAACCCGCCAACTCGGAGCAGTCGTCCTCATCAGTGACGGACAAACCAGAGACGCGGATGCAGCACGGAGTTCAGCCAAACTCTTCGAGCAGGCCAAGATCCCACTCTTCACCCATCTCATCGGAACGAGCGACGAAAGCCCCGACCTTAGACTGATCCAACTCACCGCCAATCAGGAATCAACCTTTAGTCCCCGCGTTGAGATCCAAGGCCTTCTCAACGCCCCCGGTTTTCGCGATCAGATCTTCGATCTCAAGGTCACCTGCCGCGATCAGGTCGTCTACCAATCACAGGAAACCATCGTCAACGAGAAGCAGCCCTTCAAGCTTGTCTTCAAAACTCCCTTCACCGGCTTCCAACGCTATCACGTCGAGTTTTCACCCCTTCCCGGCGAGCGCCGAAGCGATAACAACTCCGGTAGTGTGGGCGCGGAAATCCGCGATCAAAAGATCCGCGTTCTCAACATGGAAGGAACGCCCCGGGAAGGCCACTATCTCGAAAACGCATTGGAAGTTGATCCCGACATCGAGGTCACCAGCCTCTTCTTTCCCCAGTCCTCGAGCATCGAATCCTCGAAGCAGATCCCCTTCACCGTCGATGTCAACGGACGCAAAATCTATAACGTCGCCCACCCCACCAAAGGTTACCCGAGAAGCCTGGAGGAGATGCTGAACTACGACGTCATCATCAACAGTGACATCTACAAGGATGCCTTCACCCCGGAACAACTCGACGACACGGTCTCCTTGGTCGAGGAACATGGGGGCGGCTTCGTCATGGTCGGCGGCTTTACCGCTTTCGGGAGCGGGCACTATGATGAGACCGTCATCGATAAACTCATGCCGGTTGATGTCTACGATAACGAGGGCATCAAGCACGGCAGCTTCCAGTTGGACATTCCCGACGACGTCCTCGGTCATCCCATCATGGCGATCGGTGTCGATCGGAATGACACCGCCCAAATTTGGCGGGAAAAGTTTCCCGGATTCGCAGGACTCAATACCGTTAATCGAGTCAAGCCAGGCGCCACCGCTCTCGCCCTCAATCCAAATCTTAAAAACAGCTACGGCCCGCTCATCGTCTTCGCAGTCCAACAAATCGGCAGGGGCCGCACCATGGCTTTCACCTCCGACACCACCTCAAGCTGGGGCTCAAGATTCCAAAGCAGCTTCGGAACTCCCGAAGATCGCAACCTCTACTACCGCCGATTCTGGACCCAAACCGTGCGCTGGCTCGCGGCCGACCGCATCCGTCGCAAGAGTGGTGAATTACGAATCGAACTTGATCAGAATACCGCCATTCCCGGCGAAACAGTCAATGTCTCCATTCCTTATCCGGAATCAAATCCCGAGGCCGCCATCACCCTCGGGATGGGACTCCCGGACACCGAGCCAGAGCCCGTGGAACTCACCCGCAACGAAGTGACCCGCTCCTGGAAAGCCCGCCTTAAAATGCCCTCAGAAGGCGAGTGGATCCTCACCGCCCGCATGCCTCAGAAAGAGCTCGATCCCCTCTTCACCCGCGCCCTTATTAATGTCATCCCCGATCAACGGGAACTCGATTCCACCTCGGCCAACCAAAAACTCATGAGCCAACTCGCTGCAATCGGCGGCGCCCAGGCCCTTTCAAACAATCCCGCCGCTTGGGATATTCAAGTCGACAGCCGGGGTAGCCGCATCATCGAATTTGGAAACCACGCCCTCTGGGACCGTTGGTGGGTCATTGGCCTCCTTCTTGTTCTCCTCACTCTCGAGTGGGGCCTGCGACGCCGCTGGATCGGCGGCGCCGCTTAAAGCGCATCCCTCCACACCATGAAATTCCCGACCACTCTGATCCCCACTGCCGGACTTCTTCTTCCACCCACCCTCTCCATGAAATCTCTTCTGAAAACCATCGCCCTCTTGAGCGCCTTCGCCAACCCACTCACTGCAGACCACACTTCATCCATTGCTTGGTTTGAATCAGCGATGAAAGGCGGAAAAAAGGTTGGAGAGGACATCATCGTCCCTCTTGCCGACCTCGAAAAAACAAAGAACTCAGTCTTTGATTCCTACAAGAAAGCGGCCGTGAACCAAGATTTGGGAAAGCAGTTTCCAGCACCCAACATCTGGGGCCCTCCCTCCGAAAACAATCGCGAACTCAAGTCCTCCCGTTTCCATATCGCAGAGGGACTCGATATGCCTTACCTCGCCGTGCAAAGAGGAAAAAGACCCACCAACGGTTGGCCTCTCACCATCGCGATGCATGGAGGCGGTGGCACCGGAGACAAGCTCGCCAATCCCCACGCCTGGCCCGTCAACAGCCGCGAATGGAAGGCCCAAATCAATCTTGCGATCAAGTATTATCCCACCGACATGATCTACTTCGTCCCCCGCATGGTGGATGACAACCAGGGACGTTGGTGGAAGGAATTCAACCACACTGCCTTCACTGCCATGATTCGACACGCCATCCTTTTCTGGGATGTCGATCCCAACCGCATCTACATGCTTGGGATATCCGAGGGTGGCTATGGAACTGAAACCCTCGCCTGCCGATATCCCGATCGCTTGGCCGCAGCCAATGGCATGGCCTGCGGATCCGGAACATCAATCCATGTCGAGAATCTCCGTAATCTTCCCTTCCGAACTGATGTCGGAGAAAAGGACACCATGTTCAAGCGGCAGCCCAATGCCGTCGCCAAGCACAAGCTTCTCGAGGAGCTTCGTAAGGCAGACCCCAAAGGATATGAAAATCACCTCGAAGTCTATGAGGGCAGGGGCCACGGAATCGACTATCGACCCGGGCCAAAATGGATGGTTCAAAAGACGCGCACCCCCCATCCCGACCGGGTGACCTACACTCTCTTCGAACACGACAAGGTGAAGAATAAAGGAGCATACTGGATCGAAGCCCTCAACGACCTCAACAAAAAAGTCATCAAACTCGATGCCCGGATTGATTCGAAAAGAAACATCATCAGCATCGATGCCAGAGCCACCATCAAGGATGAAGCAGTCCAAGCCGCTGACTGGCAACAGCCTCTCACTGACCCCGGTGAAACAAAGGCTGCCTCTGGACTAAAACTCCGTCTCTGGCTTCACGACAAACTCCTGGATCTCGACAAACCGATCAAGATCCGCATCAACGGCAAGACCGTGAAGACGGACAAGGTTACCCCTTCGCTTGGCACCATGCAGGAAAGTCTTATGCAATTCGGCGACCCCGAATTCATCTATCCCGCTCAACTCGAGGTAGTCGTCCCATAGGACTCCGGTATCCGATCACTTGGGATCACGATCCTTGGGATTTGGGAAATCGCCCCCCTTCAATTCACCATTTTTCACCCCCGCCGGGCGGATCTGCTTACAGGAAGCTTGTCTTCAAGTTTTGAAGCCTTGTGTTTTTGAAGCTCACCTCCTAGCCACTTGAGTAATTGCTCTCTTTCACCGTTCTCAGGCTGGCTCTTTTTCTTGGGAGGCATCTCGCCTTCGTAAAAAAGGAATAGGAGAGCCTCCCGCGAGACGTCAATGCATAAGCTGGTCTTGTTGTTCTATTTATCTTGAGAAGAAGGAATAAATATCGGCCTTTAGGGGATTCGGCGGAAGCGATAGAAACGGCGATTTTCACCAACCGAATGAGTGAAGGTCAGGGTGCTTCCTTCAGCCAAAAGCGCATCACCGAGAGGCTCCCAAGTGACGAGGTCGGCACTGATTTCTCCCAGATAAAGAAAGCCAGGCTCGGTCAAAACGGTGAAAGTCAAAAGGTCTCCCTCAATCGTAAAAGTGGCCTCCGGATTAATGGCAGCAGAACCATTGGTGGCACCCGGACTTGGAGAAGCCAACGCGTAAACCTCCGCGCCAATGCGGCCCATCGTTTTGTCCGGTGACTGGCGTCCGAAATCGACACGGTCGATGAGGGTCCCGTCAGGGGCAGAAAGAAGGAGACTCTCGCCCTCCGCACTCAGCTTGAAGGGCACGTGCAAATCAGGGCGGACCAAGGGATCGTTTTGAGCCGGTTCACCATCCGCCCATACCATCAAATATCCACCTGCCGGCACTTCGAAACCCGCTGGTATTTGAAACTTGAAGGGATCTTCCGGGTCATCGGAGAGAAACCAGCCGGTCAGGTCACCCGTCGGCAAGCCTGGGTGATAGAGCTCAATCCAGTCATCAAAGCGACCATCCGCCGGGTCGGCGACAGTGCTCTGATTTAAGGCCATCCATTCGTTGATCATCAGGCCGGGCCAACTGCCGCCCCCCGTATAAGTGACGGTGAGGACTTCACTATCGATTTCATTCCCATCGGATCCGAGAGCGCGGATCAGGAGAACATTTTCTCCGGGCTGCAGCGCGAACCGGGCATTCCAATTACCCACCGTGGTCCACTCCGGATCGAGCGGAATTCCATTCACTTCAATCGTGGCCGCTGACACCGGAGCCGAACCCGAGAGAGTCACAACTTGTTCCGCTGTCGAACTCCCGTCGACCGGAGAAGCCAGCGAGAAGGTCTCGTTCACTCCATTGAGCTGAGGCCGGATGAAGGTCGAGCGTTGGTCGATAAACTGCGGAATGGAGCGACCGGCGCCGCTTGGAGCAAAAGGAGAAGTGAAATTCAGACCCGCATCTGCGTAAGCGACCCGCTTGGCTTCCAGAATTGGCGAAACCGCAGCTCCTGAAAAGAAGGTCCCCAGAGACTCTTCCATCGCGCGCCAATAGTGTCGAATAAATGCAGGAGTTTCATACATGCGCTTGAGGTTTGTATCGACACTGGGCGGAAAAAGAGCCTGCGTCGGCGGGTCCCGTGAATCCACTCCCAGACCGATATCAAAATCCCAGGTAAACTGAACCCACTTCCCGCCGGCAGGCTTATAGAGATAGGTATTTTTCCAATTGGTATTTCCAAAAGAATCCCAAAACGAAGCGAGATCAATCAAAGCAAAAGTCCGCATCCAGTTCTCCATATCGATCACCCCGGTCAGAGCCTCCTCATAGTCGGGACCGGTATCATCAGCCCGCTCCATCAGCTCAATGATGCTCGTCTCATCGAGCCTCGTGCGACTTCCCCGCGCGCGCTTCCCGGTCGTCCATCGATAACGCGCTGGCCGGATCACGCCATCCGCTTCAAAAACATCAATGACGTTCCGCACAAAAGGTCGAACCCGTGTCCCGGAGTTCGTCGTTTCGTTGTCATTGCTGGTCTTAAAAAGCTCCCCCTCGTCACCCGGGAAGTGGGAATTTGCCAACACACCATCCGGCTGCTCCGCATCATGATAAATGGCCCGGCCTCCGCGGCGGATCCCGTTCATGTAAAGGTAGACATCCCGACGATGCAGCGTGGGCAGCTTTAACTGATCGGCAAACCAGTGCATCAACTGCTCCCGCTGGTTGGTGGCATCACGCACCGGGTGATCAAGCGTCAGCTTATCGACACCCAGGAATTCATCGCCAGCCGGAAGGGTCACATCATAGGAAACCGTGCCCGTTGTTGGAAAACTGTTGGAGTCTTTATTCCCACCATAATACGCTCCTGCTCCGTAAATCGCTCGAGCTCCGTTGTAGACGAAAGTGATGGGAAAAGAGTCATTACTGCGAAACGTCTGACCATCCCACTCGGCAAGCGACGCCTCCGTGATCCACATCCGATAACTCGCAAAAGGAGGTTGATCATCGGGATCACCCACTCTGATTAGTCCCTCTCCTTCGGGAGGGAAGGTGGCAATCTCCAATTCCTGATCCTGCGCGAGCACATTAAAAGACACGAGATCCCCGGTATCCTGCCCGGGAATTTCGGCTGAAAAAACCCCGTCATTGGCCGTCAAGTCCGCTCCAATTCCCTCATCATTCATGACGACACCAGTCGTCGTGCCGGAAGGATCAAGACGGTATTGCAAAGCCACCACCTGCAAGCCATCGGGATCCGAGACATGCGCATAAACCGAGATCTTATCACCAGCATTCGGTAGCAAAGGACGATGACTCACTTCCGTGATTTTCGGCCCAATGTTCACGACGGCCCTGCTATTGGCCGCTCCCGGAGTACCCAAATTATCAGGGACATCAAGGCGCGCCGTCGCCTCCAGCCAGTTTCCCTTGAAGCGCATGATAAACTCCGGATGACCGGCCAACCAGCGGACCTTCGCCCGCAAAGTGGCGCGGGAGCCTGACGCAAGAGTCGTTGTCAGCGAGGCACGGGCACGGTTCGGGCCGGGATCTCCACGCCGGGTCGAAATCAATCTCAATGAATTGGACCCCGCAAAGCCCTCGTCCGTCTCCAGCTCGGAACGACGTTGATTCCCTTGAAAAAACCAACCCGAAGTCCCGCTCTCAAAATCTCCGTTTGAGAGAACATTCGAACCGCCATCAGGCACAACCTCGACCTGATCCACAAGAGCTTCCCCGGGTCCGAGGAGAAACATCTGCAGCTGATTCGCCGGAGCAGAAGAATTGCCATGAGCCAGAGTCCCCGTGAATTCAACCGTCGTCCACCCGGACTTGGCCGACTCATCGCTATCAGCCCAATTCGCGCCATCAGATGATTCCCCGCCCGGATCGCGACGTTCCAGACTCGCTCCCCGTCCATCGGCAAACTGATGCCAGCGGTCGGAGTCCCGGTAAGTGAGTTCATCTTCCACCAAAAGCAGCCCATCTTCCAAACGCGAAAGAATCACCCGCTCACCCCCATCAGAAAGACTCCCGGCATAGTCTCCCAAAACAAGCCCGGGATTCAGTCCGGGATGATTCGCGAGTGTCTTCGCACGATCCTTGGCGATCACCAGAAACCCACCCGCGTTGATCTGTGTTCCTTCCGGAAAAACAAACTGAATGCCATCCGTAAAAGCCCAGCCCCCAAGGTCGCGTGATTCAAGGCCATCATTGTAGATCTCAATCCATTCGTCTTCATCCTCACGCGACAGCGGGTGAAACATCAGCTCGTTGATGACAACTGTCGGCTGTCCTGTCGGACGCAATGGAGCATCGCTACGCATCCGGACAAATGGCACATCGGTGGCCGCAGGTGGAACCACCACCGCATCCAGAACGCGGGACCCGTCGGCGCTCGTCAGATAGACCGCATCACCATCTGCCCCGAGGGCAAACCCCAAGGTGGATTCGTTAAATCGCAAGGTCCCGCCAGCTGGAATCGATGTTCCATTCGGAATGACAAAAAGGGCCGGCGTATCCCGGGCATCGCTCAGAAAACAAGCGGAAAGATCCACCGCAAAAGGTGCCGCGTTCCCTAGCTCGAGATAGTCCTCCAAAGGAAGATCCGAGTTGCTCAAAACAGAGGAGACAAAGATATGATCCTGATCACCCGAGGGCACCGGATCGGCCGCGCCCGGGGAACCTCCGCGATCATGGCTCGCCTCCCACGTGCGCTCATCATCTTCTCCATAAGATGCCCTTGCCAAAATCAGCGATGGTCCCGCTCCATCGGCCGCCAGGGGCCACGGATCACGATCATTGTAATTCACTTCCTGCACGATGGCATCCGATGGCTTCCGCAAGCGAATACGACCTCCGTTATTCGGCAAATTATCAACCCAGGGACCGGCCACTCCGGTCACCCCATATTCGGATTCGACATCGCCGGGAACACGTGCCACCACCAAATAACCGAGCCCCGGCACCGAAGTTCCATCGGGAAAGAGAAAGGAAATATCACCGCTCAAGCGCCATCCCGAAATATTCTCCGGCCACGGCTGTGAATTATAAAGCTCGATGAATTCCAGCTCACGTCCGTCGGTCCTCTGCGCCGGGTGATAGTGAATCTCCGACAAGGTAATCCCGGTGCGGCGCGATGTCGGGCCTGCAGGTTCGTAGGTCAATTCCTCGCGCGTCGGGAACCCGGAAATATCGACCGTGATCTCAGCAGGGACCGATTCCACAAAACCATTGGCGTTACTCACGCGGACCGTGTAATCGCCATTCTGATTCCATTCGGCGGAATTAAGAGTCAGGTTCTGCTCGGTGGCATTTGCGATGGGCGATCCATCAAGAAACCACTGAAACGAAAAAGGCTCCGCTCCACCAACCTCAACCTCAATGACGATCTCTTCACCCCCATCCCACACTGCCTGGGGAGGCGAGGTCACCATTGGCGGCTGATCTGGATTCACCGCGCTGGCGGAAAGCTTGAAACCATTCATGGCCGACTGTGAAAGTCCTCCGGTATTGGTCACCTGAAAGGTTCCCGTTGCCGTTGTTTCGATTTCAAAAATCATTGCAAAGGATTGGTTGTCGACCAGCTGATCCTGAAAATTGACCGAAGCTGACGCCGGGCTGCCGGACCCACCGGTCACCGTCCACACTTTATCGGAGCCATCACTTGCCCCTGGATCCCACGCAAACAAGGTGAATTCGTAAACCTGATTGGGATTCAAACCGCTAAAATTGAGCGTGAGAGCACCAGTGGGCGTGAACGCGATCAGGAGATCTTCATAAAGCCCCTGATAGCTATACCCCGGAGGATTTCCATCGACACTGCCTCGATTCGTCGGGACCCCAAGTCCCGAACTTGCCGCCACCTGGACTGTCGTTGTCCCCGATGTGAGGACTGGATCAGTGGTGAAATTTGCCGTCGATGTTTCACCCGACAATACCGATGGCCACAAATCGAACCCGGCCTGGTCATCCTGGTTGAATTCAATGGCGAGAATCTCGCTCTGGGCGTTTGAAAATAGGCTCGAGCAAGCCCAGAGCAGGATGAAAAAGAGCAATCTTGGAATCATTGGTTTTGAAGTAGTATCATCCTCGTAGATGTGACGACGCCTCCCTCCATAACAGAGAGAGGCGTCTAGGCCAAACGGCTTCTCTGGAAGAGAAGCCGAGTAAGAAAATGGATTGGGCAAGGTTTTCACCCAACAGAATCGAAGCCCATTGGGAACAGACATTTTCACATCGCCCTGGACCAATGAAAGTCTCGTCCATTCTTAGCACAATAATAGATCTTCCGGGACGAACAACCTACCCTAATGTGAGCAGGATAGAAAAGGAGACCCCGGCATTCTGGTTGTAATGAAACCCTTGATAACAACGTCAGAGGTGACCCTCCTGAGATCGGGAGCGCAAAGTCAATCGTGGCACCCGCCACCAATGGCGTCACATAATTGATCACTGTATAGACGGAGAGCTCCGCAATCGCCCATGCATAAGTGCCCCGAAACCCGCGCATCAACTCCCACAGCAAAAGCAGCGGAGATGATTTCGGTAAGAGTGTGACCGGCCGGAAGCCATGCTCGTAGGGCGTGCGAGTAGTCCAAGCTGGCATGAGAATTCAGGGAAATCCACACTCAGCGATTTCGCCAAAATGATCCCCCCGAAAATCCGCTGCCAAAAAAGATCTTGGCAATGCGGTCCGGAAATCTACGTTCTCGATCAATGAGAAACGTGCAAAAATCACCCGATTCCGGCAAAATACCGCATAGCTCAGGGACTTTTCCTTCCGAATCCCCCACCACCAACCCGTCAAACCACCGACTCCGTCTATCTTCCCCCCGCAACCTTTCTCCCCCCTCAGGTTCGACCCGACGGTGGCTTCAGAGCCCTGCCGCTAAAAGCAAATTCATGGCAACGACCGCCCAGGTGCTGGCCTGCCTTGGAGTTGGCATCGCGCTTGGCACAGGCTGCACGCCTGTCTCTTATACACATCTCCGAGCCCACGAGACCGAGGCTGATCTCG
>OJIS01000602.1_pt1 | contig 11380 bp, 5 predicted proteins | sample 1595671 | NCBI WGS metagenome assembly OJIS01 (sample SAMN05416814, study PRJEB24817) | seawater metagenome | isolation source: Sea water | place: Canada:Atlantic | collected 2013-07 | reverse complement strand
TCTACACAGAGTAGATCGTCGGCAGCGTCAGATGTGTATAAGAGACAGGAATTATCCCGGAGCCAACTTGCAGGAGACATGAAATTTGGGTGATCCCATCGGATGTGATGAGAACGCCCGGGAGAACCACCTGACTGGCTGAGGCCATCATGGAGGTGAGTTGAAGGCTGGCGATGGTGTGAGGTTCTTCCCCAATCATGAGGGTCTGTCCTTCGCTAACGAGGATGGAGGGGGGGCGTCCGGATTGAACCGAGATCAAGCCCGGATTCCCGGCGATGTTTCCAACACACAGAAGATCACTCTTCCGCAGGGTCGGCCGGATTGGCTCGACGGGAAATGAGAAGAGTTGGTCCTGAACGAGATCTCCTTCGCGGAGTAAGATGACACTCTCTCCGAGTGTGTCCGTGCTGGCGATGACCTCATCGTTTGTGGCGAGAGTGGATCCTCCTCCAAGCCGGGCCGTGAAGTAGAGAGTTTCCTCATGGATGGCGAAGGGCTGAAAAAATTCCTCAAAGACGGAATCAAGAGGAAGGCCCGGGGAAGTGATACCAGTGGCGACTCTGGAGGTGAGTGCCTCCGGGGTCCCGGTCAGGATGTGGGTGGAGACCGGAGAGGAAGGAATTTGGAGTCGGGCGATGATGGCCACTTCGGTGGTGTCCGAGCAGTAGATCGGATTTTCAGGGAGGCTGATCACTGTCGTGAGTGAATCTTCACCGAGAGGATCTCCTTCGACAAGCAGAGGGCTGAGGACGCCGTTTTGGGAGATGGCGATGACGTTCTTTTGATTGCCACCGGCTGAGTCTTCGATGCGGGCAGAGAAAAGAAAAGAGTCTTGAGTGTCGGTGACAAAGGGAAAGCTCTGATCTGCGGAGAAGCGAAAACCGGCCTCGAGTTCTTCCGCGGGTCCGGTGGCAAGCGCGACCAATTTCGGGTAGCGTGAGTGTCCGGCCAGGAGGACGCCAAGCTCCTGATCTGCCGATTGAACTTGGGTTCCCAGGATGATTTTTTCGTCTTCGAAAATGGTGTGGCTGGAAGTCCCGGTGAGCAGGTATTGGAGAGATTCATCGTCGCCCGGTATCTGTATTCCGGACATCGCGGTCTCTTGACCATTGGTGTGGATCGCAAGTGTGGGACCACCTGAAGTCCCGACAACACTCATGTGTTGGAGATTTCCTTGTGCCGATAAAAGGGGGGGCAGGAGGGTCTGATGGCTTTGAGTCTGGGTTCGTGAGGCCCATGAGGTTCCCCGGATCATGAGTTCCCGAAAATTGGGTTGCGACCATGTCCGCGCGTCGTGTCCATTGGCGTGATAGAAGACCCGCCCGGTTCCTTCGTGCCGGACCCAGGTGTAGGGTTCATCCCAGTTGCCGTCGTCCCGATAACCAAGAAGGATGATGTCGCTATTTAACGTTTGATGCAGGTAGGGCTCATCAGCACTCGTGTAGGGTGAGAGATCTTCCAGGATGGGATGATCCGGTGCGAAGAGATAGGTCTCGCCATCCGGGAAGGGAAAGTCCGGATGACTTGCGAGATTTTCAGGGTAGCTCCCGGCTGATTGGATGAGAGGTGAGGTGAATGTCGAGATGGCATGGTGCCCGCGGAAGGATCCTCCCAAAAGCCGGCTGAGGGTAGGATTGCCCCGGGCGACATAGGCGATCACGTGCATCCCGACCATGCCCCCGCCATTGCCAACATAGCTTTCGATGTCATTGCTTTGAGTCGTCGTAAAAGTGCCGTGATTCCCAAAAAAGAAGACCCCGTCGAATTGATTAAACCTCTCAAGGTTGAGATCATTGGGATTGATCGAAGTGGTGAATTGAATACCACGTTCTCCGAAATCCCGCCGCACCGAAGCCATAAAGGATGACGGCCGGTGGTGGCTGTTATTCTGTCTGGAGTAATAGAGAAACCGATCAGTGGTCGGTGCAGAGTCTCCGCTTTTAAGCAGGATCTTGACGTTTGGTTCAGCCTGCCCTTCCGCAGATAGGGAGACGGCAAGAATCGATAAGAGAATTTTTTTGTTCCGGGGATTCTGCATGGTTGGGGAAGGAGTAGAGGTTGGCGGTGATCCTGGGATCGGACGGTATGATTATCAAATCGCTGTAAGAGTCAAAGGAATCACATTCAGAGTCTGGGTGGATGGACCGGGGTTGTGGGGATCTTACCGCTGGCTTTGTCATGAAGACGAGTGCGGAGTGACTTCATCAATTTTTGAGTTTCTTGATCAGAGTTGATCGCGAGGTTGTGGAACTCGTTCGGATCACTGGCGTGGTCGTAGAGTTCGATGCCCTCGCGGCCTTCGGCCCATTCGGTGTAGCGCCACCGATGAGTGCGAATGCTGCATCCCATCGTCATTTTCTTGAGACGTTGGTCGGCAGGTCGCAGGACCTGGGTGATGGCTTCGCCCTTCCATTCGGCGAGGGGATTCTTCAGCAGGGGGGCGAGATTGCGGCCTGCGAGTTTCTGTGACTCCGGGGCGGGGAGCTTGGCGATGGCCAGTAAGGTGGGATAGATGTCGATGAATTCGACAATGCGGGTGCAGGTAGTTCCGTTTCCTTTGGCGCGGGGGTCGTAAATAATCAGAGGAGCACGTGCGCCTTCTTCGAAAAGAGTTCGTTTCTGCCAGATTCCCTGATGCTCCCCAAGGTGGTAGCCGTGGTCGCTCCAGAAGACCACGACGGTATTCCGGGCGAGGTTAAGATCATCGAGCGCCTGCATCATGCGGCCGACCTGGGCATCGACAAATGAGACACAGGCGTAGTAGGCGCGGAGGGCACGCAGGCAGGTGAGCTGATCCAGGCTGTAGTGGGGGACGGGGTTGTTATGAGCGAAGGCGGCGGTGGGAATGTCCGCCCGGTCATCTGCCGGTGCAAAGGGAAGGCGCATGTCCTTGAGAGGGTAGAGATCGAAGTATTTCTTCGGGGCCACAAAAGGGGTGTGGGGACGAAAAAATCCTGCGGCAATGAAGAACGGTTCATCCTGATGTTGCTTCATGAGCTTGATCGCTTCTGTGGTAATCATACCATCGGTTTGCTCTTCATCAGTGCCCTCAGCGGCAAGCCAACTGAGAGCCCCGGAGATTTTACGATGGGGTTCGGCATTGAAAACGAGGGCTTCATCGGTCTTGTCGCGCCCTTTCGGATTGATGGTTTTTTGCCACGAGGGAGCGTCATCAAATCCGTTGGTCCCGATGCTTGCAGGAACATTGTAGTGATAAATTTTACCGACCCGTGAGGTGGCGTATCCATGGTTGAGGAAGTGTTGGGAAAGGGTTGTGACGTGAGGGATTTCGTCGCGAAAGTGCCGGTCCAGATCGTAGACCTTGATCTGATCCGGTCTGAGTCCGGTCATCAGGGAGGCCCGGCTGGGGTTGCAGAGTGGGATCTGGTTGTAGGCGCGATCGAAGCGGATTCCCTTCGCGGCGAGTTGATCGATATTTGGAGTCCTGGCGATGAGGTCACCGTAACATCCCAGTGAGGTGGCGAGATCATCGACCGCGATGAAAAGGATGTTTGGAGCCTTGGCCCTGGAGGGCCCGAATGATGAGAGGGCGAAGATGAGGAGGAAAAAAATGCGGGTCATGGCTTCGGTCACGGTGTCATGATGGCGGAGAGCCGGAAGAAAATTCTTTGACCAGGTAGGAGCGGGTCGGGAGCGCGGATGGTGACGAGAGAGATGCCATTCGCCTGCGGAATTCTGGAAAGGGTGATGGCGTCGGATTCCCAGTTGATGAGGTCGTCGCTGATCTCGGCGACGAGGGAAACATCGGCCAGCGAGGTCCGGACCCGGTAGGTGAAGGTTTGGAACTGATCGCCACCTTCGCCTACCGTTGAGCTGGTCCAAAGGGGGCCGCGATTGAGGTCTGATCCCTGTGAGTAAAGGATGAGATTGGGCTCCGTTTCGCCGGGGGCGATGTCAGCAGGACGGGTTCCGGGTTTGGTGGAGATCCCATAGGTTTTTTCGGCCCATTCGGTGAATGAGACTTCATCCTGCTGGCCCGGACTGCCATGGATGAGGTTGGAGAAACGCCAGCTGCCAGGCAGCCCGAGCGCGGCCGGAGGTGTGTCTGCTTGCAATAAAACAAGGCTCGGGCCGTCGCCATCCGGCTTGGTGGGCCAGGGCACCTTGTCGTTGTAGGAGAATGAAAAAATGAGGTCTCCCCCGGGATTGAGCAGCGAAAGAGTTTCGCCACCATTGGAGAGATTCGAGCCACGTTCGAATTCACCAAGAATGAGATCATTGAGCTCGCTACCGTATCTTGCGATGAAGGCGGTTCGGTTACTGACGATAAGAGCGCGGCTTCCTGGGCCGATGCTGCTGCCTTGTGGAAAGGTAAAGGTGAGTCCTCGATCAAAGGTACAGTCGCTGAGATCAACATCGATTGTCGAGGTGTTGAAGAGTTCGAGAAATTCATAGTCATCTTTGTTCGTCGAAACGGCGAGTTCTTCCGGCGATGTGGCATCGGCAGGATGGTAGTGGATTTCAGAAACGAGGAGGTTTTCCGAAGAGGCGGGGTTGGCGATGGAGTAGTAAGTCTCGCTGAGTGCAGACCATTGATCTGTGTCGCTAAGGACCCGGGACCTGATGAGAGTGCTTCGGTTGATGGGCAGCGTCCCAACGTAAGGCAGAGCAGAGGCGGATACGGAAGCGCGGGTGGCGGTGCTGGAGCTTAAGGATGCTTCGATTAGGAAGTCGCTGCTGCGGGTGGAGCGATTTTGTCCGTGGATCGCAAGGACATTTCTTCCGACCTGGAGTTGCACGATTTGGGCTGAGAGATCGAAGGGTTCGAAGCGAACGGCATCAAGATCGGAATTTGCAGCAGAAGCAGTCGCATTCCATGTGGCCTCTCCCATATTTGCCCAGGCGACGAGGGCGCCATTCAGGTAAGCGCCGAAGCCATCGTCAAAGCGCATCCGGAGCTGGAGGGCGCTGATACTCTCAAGCGCGGCCTGATCGGGGATGGTGAATTCGTAGCGAAGATAGACGGTCGCATTGGTATTCCACATGTCATCAAGCGGAGTGGAGATGAAGGGGGTGTAGCCTTCCCCGCTTCCTCGTTCAAAGCCGACCCCGTTTGTGCCGCTGATCCAGTCGTCGATGTTGGAAGGGTCGCTAACTCCCCGCCAGGAAAAGCCAATCCGGCTATCAATCACCGCGTTTGGAATCATCGCCCGGACGGGAGAATCTTCACCGACCAGGATGAGCTGGGAGGTCTTGCCGGGAATGCGTGGATCACTTCCGTCGGTGGTGTAGTAGATCGTCCCTTCTTCGGTGTCACTGGTCAACCTGACGTCGACCGGAGTGGTTGAAACGGTCTGGAAAGGAGTGGCAAGCGGGGCGTTAACCCCGGGATAGAGATCAACGTTTCGAAATTGATCCAGGACGACCCGGCTGCGGTTTGGGATGAACTGATTGCGAACCCACGCGACTGCCGGGATCCATTCCTGATTTCGGGTAAAGGGGAAGGAACGGTCACGCTCCAGCCAGGCCTGAACACCCCAGCGGGCGGATTCGGCTACCACCGGGGATCGCACTGTCTCCGCGTAGCGATCCCAGACCCTGGTCAAAGGCCCGGTGGTAAAAGTGCCGCCGAAGAAGAAGTGCTTTTGAAGCCGATCGGCGAAGAACAGTTGGAATTCGGGATAGCGCCTGAGGGCATCATAAATGAACCCGGGTGATTGGTTGCTATTGATACGGGAAAAGTCATTTTCGAAAGTTTGCGTTCCAGCAAACGGGATGCCCATCGACATCTCGGCGTCCCAGCTATAAAAATAGAATTTTGAAGTTCCGTTGCGACTCTTGCGGGCGACATACCAGTTTTTGTCATCCAGAAAGGTGGAGACCTCCTCACCATCGAGATAAAAGGGTGAGAGCCAGTCCTCATCGCTGGCCCATATCCGCTGGATCATGGCATCAGTGAAGTTTTCAAGATCGAGGTATTCTTGAATGGCCTTGTATTGGTCCGAGGAAGCGATGCCATTGCGAGCCAGGGCGATCAGCGCTTCCCAGGCCAGATCGTCTCCGGCTTCAACTTCTTGTCCATGTTTGACGACATCCCAGTCGTCGGGATCGCCGCCATGATGGTCGGCGTTGTAGTGCTCATGGGGAAATTCCTGCAGTTCATAGAGTCCCCAGTAATCACCGTTTAGGAAGACATTGACATGGCGGCCATGCGGGGAGGTCTGCCCCATATCGCGCTGGAGTTGATGGAGAAACTGATTGCGAATGAAGGTGGCTTCATCCCACCGGCTGTCGAAGGTCCACGCATCGTGGCCTCCGCCGCGAAGCAGGATGGTTTTAAAAGATCTTACCCGTGAGTTGGGAAAGAGATCATGCTCGAGTCGTGAATTTCCGTAATCGTCGCGGAAGTAAATTCGGAGTGGTTTCTTGGGGTGCTCCCGCGAATTGCCACCATGGATGCGCATGCCGGCCGGTTGGTGGACAGAGTCACCGGGGTTTGAGGGGTCGAAGTATTCAAAGTGAATCTCGCGCTCGCTGCTCCGGCCTTTGAGGTTGGGGTTTTCGTAAATGCCGCTTGGCCCCAGGACGGTGTCTTCCTCAAAGGAAAGGGAGACCACGGGAAGTGCCTTGAGGGCGTTCTCGATCTCATCGCGGTAGGTGAATGAATCTGTGATCGCTGGATTCATCTCGCTTTGATTGATGATGTCTCCGGTGAAGAGATAGCTTTGGGCATCCACGTTGGTTGGAACGAAGCCTTCCTTGAAAGCGATGGCACGGACGACGGTGCTCGATGTCACAAGGAACGATCCGGTGTAGAGGATGCCCCTGGTTGGAGACGGTACTGATCCATCGAAGGTGTAGCGGATGGAGGCCCCGGGCGTGGCGGACGTGATCTCAGCGATAAAGAAGCCATCGTAGAACCCACGCTTCTTTGAGAAGGCGGTGTCGGCGACAAATCCAACGAGCGGGTTGGTATTGGTCGCCCCCGGTGTCGCCGGGTTAAAGTAGCCAATTTGGTCGCCCCCTTTGGTGCCATAGGAGACATCCCGCTGCTGCCTGGGGTAGTCGAGATAGCCCGAGATGATCGCGCCGGCAGGATCGCTCAAGATGAGGGATCCGGAGGAAGCGGAGAGGACAAAGTTGGTGTGGAGTCTTGTTCCGGTTGTCCGGTCTTTGCCCGAGGCGAAGATGACAAGGCGGGCATTGGGAGGGAGGCTGGTCCCGGCGGGAATGGTCCACTTTTGGGGGAAGTCGGGATCATCGCTCAGAGCAAGTCCCGAGAGGTCGAGCGGAGTGAGATCGGGATTGTGAATTTCAATCCAATCACTCGAGTCGCCGTCTTCGTCGTTTAATGAATCACGATTGCTGGCAAGGAACTCCGAAAGGATCGGGGCGGAATTGGCATCCTGAAGTATACCGGCACTCATCAGCAGCAACAATCGGATTGTGGCTTGAAGGGCTTTCGATGGCAGCTGGTGCATTACTTTTAGGATGGGCCTATCTCAGAAAAGGACAATCAATGAGTTTCGTTCTTTTTGAATCCGGACAGGCTGTCAGGTTCAGAGCAATTGAATTGAAAGGGTAAATTCGTGAGTCAAACTGAGCCAAACCCAAAACGAGTCTATCTCTCCTGCGTGACAAAGGAGCTCCGAACGCTACGGGGGAAGATTGAGGAAATATTCAGCACCATGGGTGGTGATGTCGAAACGAGCGATATTTGGGGATTGGATGAAGAGGAGATAGAATCGGAGATTCGAGCTAAGATTGAGAGCTGTGGGATTTTTGTTCAGTTGCTTGGGAGCAGTTATGGTCCGGTCCTTCCGGATGAACCCGGGGACTTGTCTTATTTACAGTACGAACACTCTTGCGCGGAATTGGCTGGAAAGCAAATCCACCTGATCCTGGTGGGGCCGGATTGTGACCGGGACCAGGCTGCTGAGGTCATCGACTGCCCTCTCGAAAATTGCGGTCAACCAGAGGCCAATCGCCTGCTCGCGAACCGTCGTGCCCTACAGGAAGGCTACCTGAGGGAGCTCGCAGCGAGCGGGTATGAACTTCTCTACGCAGAGAATGATGACGAGGCCCGGGATGCTGTCTTTCAAATCTGGAGCCGCCCGGACGAAATGCGTAAAAAGTATCTTGTGCGAAAAGCCGGGCAGAAGAAGCGCAAAAGGAATCATGTCATCATTGCGGTGGCACTTGGCGTGGTGGCTATCGGCGCGGTTTGGCTTGCTTCGTTCATCTCTCCGAAGCCTAACCCGAAACCGAAGGAGACCGTCTCTCATCTGAATCCTGTCAATCCAGCCACTCTTGCGAGAGTTCAAAATGTCTTGGTCGGACGCGCCATCAATGGCTTTAAAGATTCAGTGGGAAAGGGATCCTTCATCTTCGATAGGATCACTGACAAAGAGAAATTTGAGCTGGCGATCTATCGAGATCGTTATGAGTCCATCCAGCAATTCACGGAAGAGCTGACGAAAAAATCTGTTAATGGGACGCTCTCGGAAGACACGAAGAAAATCCTGATCCTCATGCAGGACGATTCATACGAGGCGGCACCTGCTGAATTGTTTTCAACAAGAAAAGAAAACCTCCTTGCGGAAATCAGGACCGAAGTTGAAAGCGGGAATGAAGGGCTGAGAGAGAGTGCGGCCAGGAGTTTTCTTCTCGATATGATTTCTCTTGCCGGGTCCGAGGGCGACCTTACCGAGGCCCGTCACTTGGCTGAATTGGCTTTGAAAGCTGATCCACAGTGGCGTGCGGCACGTTTGTCGCAAGGGCGCATCACCCTCTCCCGGGTTCGCAATCTTGGCCCGGGAATCAATAGACAGATGAAATTGGCTTTGCTGAAAACATCGGCTGAGATCGCCTCAAAACTCGTCGAGTCCCGGTCTCGCGATCCGGAGGCTCTGAAATTTCAAATCCAAGTGGGATTGGATCTGGTGCAGGTGAGCTCGGGATCGAAAGGGAAAGGGCAACCCAAAGAAAAATGGTTTGAGGATTTCAAAAATCTATCTGATCAATGCTTGAACTATCAGAACGAATTTCCAAATGATCCTGATGGGGGATTGTTGATGGTGAAGTACTTATATTGGACGGCCTTGGAGTGGATCGGTGGGGGTTCGGAGCTTGTTTTAAGAATGAATCGGGATCGTCACTTCCGGGCCATCGAAGAATTGGAAAGTCTCAAGGGCGACCTTAAAAATAAGCGGAAATATCTCCGTATGGAAATGGAGCTTTTCCGTTCTCTGAGTCAACTGCCCCTGAGAATTTCAAGACGGGCGCCACAATTGATTGAAGAGAATTTTGAATATCTGAAGAGAGCGGTGAAAGCGTCGAGTGGCTGGGACACGCATGATCCTTCGGATTTTGAGTCAATCTGGTCTTTGGTCTCCAATCAGATTTCCTTGGGAGACGCGTTGATGGTCCCGGGTGATTTTTCTAATTCCTTCGAGGCTGAAAAATCCTATCGGGCTGCACTCCATGCCGCACGGATCTATCGTGAGCAAAGCCCCGATGACTTGGTTGCCTTGAACCTCTATTGCCGGGCTGCGATCAAGCTGGGTGGATGCTTGCAAAAATTGGGATCCTCGGGTGAATCCGGGCCGGCTTTTGAATATCTTGAGGAGGCATTTCAGCGTTCCAGCGCTTCTTACAAGGATGAGCCTCGCAATGGTTTCGCCATCCTCGGCTATCTTGCTTCTCTCCAAGCCAAGGCGGATTATCTGCGCTCCTCCTCTGAATTAGTGGCCAAAGGTGAGGCTCAAAAGCTCGCCGGAACCGCCTTTCAAATCGCACTGGATTACTACCGTGAGCACCCCGGCGACATCTTGACTGAGCTCCATGTTCGGCGAGCCCTCTTAAGGCTTCAGCAAGTCCATCCACTCGTGAAGGACAGCGCGTTGGAAAGTGAAGCCGAGGATCAGCTGATGGAAACCCTCGAAGGTCTCATGGCTGATGGTCGTACCGTCAGCAGACCAATGGCCGAGCTTTACGAGGAGTTGAGACTGAAGAAAAAATAGAGAAAGGATGCTGAAAAAATTCATGGAGTTCTTTGTATTCAAACCCGCTCTCTTCGCAGGAGCTCAGACTCCGCCGAGATTCCAGCTCCGGTGTGAATGACGATGGAGGCTTTTATGATTTTTGTGAGGGTCTCAGAAGTACTGGGAAGAGGCGTGCCAATCCGTGGGAGAGGACAATTGCAAGAAATGTCAAATTTCTCAGGATAAGGAGGGGTGACCATCGTGGCCGGATACGATGGGGAGTATGACGCAGAAGGTTTCCTGCCAGGGAAGTGAGGCGAGCTTTTCTGACGGGCCATTCATGGAGGTTCTGAATCCAGTCATGGGGGACACACGATTTGCCGCCGAGTGCTCCGCATAGGGCTCCTGCAATGGCCGCAGTGGTGTCGGTGTCGCCACCGGCTGCGATGAGTTCTTTGATGGTGCCTTCAAATCCCCAGCGGTTTCGAACTCCCGCCAAAATGACCGCGGGCACGGTCTCGTAAACGTAGCCTGAGATTCCTTTGTGGGGAGACGCTCCGAGGCTTTCGAGAAGCTCTGGCAGACCCGTTTGTGCCTCAATCGATGACTCGATCAGTTTAATGATTTCCTGCCACTCTGAGTCGTCTGAAACGGCTCGTGCGATTTCAAGGACATGTCGTGCTGAAGGGGGCGCGTCGGCTTGCAGCAAGAGGTGGCATAGCTCGGTGATTGCGAGCGATGCAATTGCAGCCTTGGGATCGGAGTGAGTGATGCGACATTGCGCGATGGTAAAGAGTTTGCGCTTTTCGGCATCGTCCGGGAAGAAGGCGGCGATGGGAGCAGTCCGCATCGCCGCGCCATTGCCGGCGGACCAGACTCCCGACTTGGCAGGTGGGACGCCAAGCCAGAGTTTGATGATGGCGCGGGCCGTTGCGAGGCCGGTGGCTGCAGGCATGCCAAGAATCCACCAGCGGAGTTCCCAGGCAAAGGATCGCGTAAACTTTTGGAGATTACCTTTTGCGTGAAGAAGGGACTGCGCGAGCATGATCGTTTGCTCGGTGTCATCGCTCCACATGCCCTTTCCAAAGATGAAGCGGTGTTTGAGATCGCGAGCCCAACCCAGCTTTCGGATTTTTTCCGGGGTCATGCCCTCGGTTGGAAGGCCGATTGCATCGGCTACCGCAGTCCCGATGAGGAGGCCTTCGATTTTTTGTTGGAGGGAGATTTTCATGGGGTGGTTTCAAAGACAGGCCTACGGGTGAGTGGCATGGAGAGCGAAGCGTTTGGATTGTGCCTTTGGGGACTCAGGACGACTCCGCGCATTGCTCTGGGCTACATTAGATCGTCCCGGTGGGGCTTTGAACTTGGTTCTGGTGCTCAGACTATAGCTGTCTCTTATACACATCTCCGAGCCCACGAGACCGAGGCTGATCTCG
>OJIS01000600.1_pt1 | contig 11398 bp, 18 predicted proteins | sample 1595671 | NCBI WGS metagenome assembly OJIS01 (sample SAMN05416814, study PRJEB24817) | seawater metagenome | isolation source: Sea water | place: Canada:Atlantic | collected 2013-07 | reverse complement strand
ACGATACGATACGATACGATACGATACGATACGATACGATACGATACGATACGATGCGATGCGATACGATACGATATGATACGAGACGAGACGAGACGAGACGAGACGAGACGAGACGAGACGAGGCGATACGATACGATACGAGACGAGACGATACGATACAATACGATACGAGATGAGACGAGACGAAACGCGGCGCGACGTACACTGCGTATAGGAACATCAGGGCAGTCTTGCCGGTACGCGGTGGGATCAACAACACCGAGGACTGGTGCGCTTGCAACAACGGCAGCGCCTTGGCTTGTCCAGGCGTCGCTTCAACAGTCTCGGCACGACCGGCAGCCTTCGTCAACGCGACGAGGACGTCGTTGGGGCTGGCATGAGCCATGATCGCCATGTCATCAGCGTTACGCTCGACGTGCACCGGTGGCGGCATAGAGCCAACGCCGACAGCCGCCTGGAAAAGCAGAGACTTCAGCATTGCCTCGTGCACAGTGTCCGCGCCTGCAACCACCAACGCGCGCACAGCCAGGGTACATCAGGCATGGGCAACGCAACGGCAACGTGAGCGTCGCAGTCGAGAGCCTTGGCATTATCGTGACAATACCGGTAGTGCGTTGCAGCATGCATACCTGCGACCCTGCGTTGGTATCGAGCAGGGACTTCACTCGAAAACCGCGCAGCATTGTAACGTGCGGCAGCCATGGCGGCAGTGTGGCCGGCTGACCGCGCAAACGCTTGTTGCAGGGCGCTGTTGTTGCCCTCGGCACAGTGACGCAGCTGCTGCAGCAGTTGTTGGAGTTCCCGCGGTGCGGTTGGTTGCTGTGCTGTCCAGCAGATATGCGCCAGCAAAGATGATGTGAGGTGTCGAAGGAAATTCGAGCCTACCTTGTGAGCCTTGCCCCTACAAGTAACATGACGTTGGTTGGTGCAATACAACCGCATAGCGGATTTCATTGAGACGAAACAACGCGACGACGGCCGCGACACCATACCAACCGCGTCAACATCACCATCACCATGACTAACGGCACCGCAGACACCATGAAACAACACCAACATAACGACGAAGATGATCGGGACAACGGCGGTACCACGTAAACAACGCCAGCACTCCCACCATCATCCACCACCATCACCACCGCAATCGCAGTGCAACAGCAGCAGCAACAACAACTTAATGAAAGCAACACCAACCACGTTGCCTCCCCGTGATGCCCACAATCACACGCGCTTGTTGCTTACAAACTTACACGGGGAGCTGCGGCAGTGCCTCGTGGACAGCGGTGTTGATTGCAGGCACCGTGTCGAACAAACTGGCGGTGTCGCCGGCGTAGACGGCAAACAGCCGCGCACGCAACTCGCGTTGCACCCGATCCAGTTGTTTACCTCGGCGGTGATGCACGTAGTGGATCAACACCGAGTGCTGCAGCAGCACGAGAGCCATTAGGTCCGTTGCTGCACTCGGGATGAGCCCGTAACGCCACTCGCCTGTGCTAGTCGACTCGTTCTTGTCAGTCTTGACCCACCTGTCACCAAGACCCGAACATACGCACGACACGTAGTGCGTCACGCGTGCAACCGCGGGCATGCATCAGCAGTTATTGGTGGTGCAACCAGAGCAGAACGGAATCACGTACACCAAAAACATGCCGCGTTGCGTAATATAGCACAGGTTGCGGTCGGCCCCGAACGACTTGATGCGGCACACTTCAGCGTGTCTCCAGTATTTCCTGCATTTACAGCAGCAACAGCCCAGTGGTCAATTGACGTTTTTTTCCGCCGCAGCACGACCACGCCGCGCAGCGTTGGGGCCAACACGCAACCTCAAATCAGCAATATCATCATATTTTAGTATGCCGTGTCACGCGTCCCCACACCGCACACGCAGCTGTGAAATACCTCAGTATCGCATGTCAAAGGCCGAGCTGCATGAAACCGACTTACCCAGTGCACATTGCAATGATGATGAGCACGTGTCGCATCATGCTCTTGTGTGCTGCACGAAATGCACTCGCTTTGAACGGCAACTGCGCGTTGTCTGCGCTGATGTCCTTCGTGCACATGATGATCTGCCGACACAACGCGTCCTTTGCGTCAGCCCAGTCGACGTCGCTTCGATCGGAACCGACAAACAGCACGTGTACGTCGGCACCCTCGGTGATGACGATCGAGCCGTTACCGGCGAACGACGCTCGCACGGTCGCCAAGATAGCCGCGTCGTGGTCCGTGGTGGCGGGGTGCAGCTTGGACGTGCCGAATGCTGCTCGCAGAGCGTCTGCCAGCGCCGCGATATGGAAGACCAGTAAATGGCCCAGGTCTTCGGCGGTGAACGGACCCGCGCCACGCCATTGCAGTTCGCACGGATTGTTTTCAGCTGAAGCAACAGCCAGGGACAACAAACATATTGCACGGCAATGCTGGTCAGACGTTGGCGATATGGATATGCACATGCACGCGGACGTTGTGACACCCGGACGCACCGTCCCAGCGAGTAACCACGAAATCCCGTGTCGTTTCATCCGTCCGTTGCGAGTAAGCGCTGAGTTGGCTGAATGTTGCTGCCATTGTTGCAACCGTCTGTGACTGGGCGAGCTCACCGTTCAACCATGGATAGAGCCGCAGAGCGGGCAGGCTGATGCCTACGAAGGCCAGGCGGAAGTAGAAGCACCGGCGCTGCATCTGGCAGTAGGTTCAACAACACAATACGACGCAAAGAACGCGCCTCGTCAAAGCCATATGTGCGTGGATGCAGACCGTACAGTACCACACATTCGACGTACACTGAGGACGTGGCGTACTAAGGCCTTCATGGAGCCGACATTGGCGAACTCTCCACTCCGAGTAGTCGCACCTCCGGTCCGAAGCCGACCTTGCAGGTAGGCTGTCAGTGCGATCGGCGTGGCATACGACCGCCGGGTCACGCCTTTGGATGTGCGTATGTCCATCTCGAACAGGTAACTGCCGCGCAAACCATGCGTGTTGTTGCGTAAGAAACGATCGACGGCATTGCGGCACTGTTTTAGGCATACTATTACGCACTGTTGCAACCACTTGTTGTAGTGCCCCTGCATGGCCGGAGACGTAGTGTCTTCGCTGTCTGGCGCGAGCAGGGGCACCAACGTAAGATCCGATGGATTGAGTTGGCTAAAGAACCAAGAGACACGAAACACAGCATTCTGCAGCCGCATTTGGGCCTGCACAAAACCACAGCGAATTGTCCGGTACAATGGCATTATTAACATGTAAAACGGCATGTACATACAGACATGAGTGCCACGTTACTACGGTGCTTCAGGTGTAATGTACCACCGCGCATGCATACACATACGCGCACAAATAAATAGAACACGAATAACACGTACACACGCGCGTGCGTAATCACAACAGTGCACGCGTCGTCACGTACGTAAGTGCATACACGCATATACCGATCGCACCAACACTGACGCACCGGCTCGTACGTCATCTCGCGCATGTTGACGCTGAATGGATCCAATGGCGTCCCGCCACGCCTGCACCGTACACGCCCACAGGTGAACGTTAAATCCCAATACAAGAGCAAGCGAATATAAATTCTTGTTTCACTTACGCTTTCAAAACTATTGCTAGCGGCACCCTGGCCTGCGCACTATTCGTCGCGGCTATCCAACCATCTGCGAGGGCCCGCAGGCGTTGGGCCACTGCCAGTTGGCGAGCTTCCGGAAGTGAGGGCGCACCTGCGTCACCCTTCGGCTCAACTGGTGTTCGAGCCTTCAGCTGCAGTGTCACCGCTCTGCGAGCCGTCATGCCTTCTGTGAGCATGCCGATTGTCAGGTACACAGTTGGTGCGGCTGCCGTCTCGGCGACGCCGTACGCGTCGCGCAGTGACATCACGCCGCCGTTGTGGCGAGGTGGGAAGTCCAATGGTTGCTGGCCGTCGTCCATCAACGCGCAATGTTCGGACACCTCGTATCCGAGGTCGTCGTCGTCTGCACGCTCGATGACGTCCCGTGTGCCTTCAGTTGCCGCGACGACTGCATGTAATTACACCACATAATTGTTGTTGCACGTCAACTTTGAAGCTGTCAACGGCAGCAACAACATCGCCACCAACACGACGATCACCACCGCCAACAACTGCTGAATTAATCAAGTAATCGCATCACTCTCGTGCCAGTCTAGTATTCAACTACCAGCTCAGAAAGAATCCGTCAGACACACAATCATCTTCACAATACCCGATCGATGGCATCAGTCAATCATGCCAACGTCCGTCTATGAATCAACCGGTCCGCCAAACACAGCAAGAACTCACTTGAACGGTTGCGCATTGCACGTGGAGTGCCACCACCGCGAGCGCTTCTGTCACGGAACCTGAGATGAGCAACACGCAGACAAGTAAGTGGTAGCCGCTGGTCACCATCGGCTCCACCGCCCAACCATAGCGTACGTACGTGGGCAATGGCTTGTGAACACTCGCAACGGCGGACTGTTGCACCATGAGTTTGTTCATGAGAGCAACGGCAACTTCAATTTTGGCGCCAAGGGAGCGTGGCAGTGCCCTCCCCGGGCGCGTCCGGCGATGCTCAACTGACGAGCGGTTAAAACGGTTGACGTTATTCAGCCAAGCTCGAACAGACCTCACGAGTCGTAGTTGGTGGTCGTTGCAGCGCCTGGAGCGCGAACATTGTCGGCATGCTACGACAACAGGCACGGCCGGCAGGTGCTTGCCGAGTTGGTTTGCAGCCGGCAACGGGATGTCTGCCGAGTAGTCGTCGTCGGCGGCGGCACCGGTGGCCGTTGCTGTCGCATTCATGGCGGGTGTCACCTGTGCGCTGGCTTGTCCGGTAGCGCTCGCAGCGGGAGGTGCAGCCAGTACCGGGTCAGCTGCGACAGACAACGCAACAGTTCCCCTACTAACAGGTGTGGCGCGGGTGGAGAGCGTCGCACTCGATTGCAACCCCACTTCACCATGGCCTGGCGACCTCTTCGTAGGCGTGTGCTGCATCGCGGCGCTGTGGTGCAACTGCTGCAGCGCACGCCGCGCCCGCACCAGCAAGAGCTATTGCCGAGTTGTGACGCGCTATTAGAGCGCACAGACAAACCTGCAGTTAGTGATTAAACAAACCAGTCACTTTGGTGTGTCAGTTCTTGCTGACGCCATCGTCGATGGCGCCTAGCACAATCATCGATCGCCGATTTTCAAAATGTGACAGGCGTGGCAAACGCGACGGCGTGCACGCTCAACCATATCACCAGCACAAAAAAACACACACAGCCACAACTGCAGCCCGCGCTAACGACAATGGATGGTCGTGCAAGCATAAAAAGCTGTTTATTTTGTTCGTGTTGGCACCACAATCATCGATCGCCAACAATGCACAAACGCCGATTTTCAAAACATGACGGGCGTGGCAGGCGTCCAACCATCACACCAGCACAAAAAAAACACACAGCCACAACTGCAGCCCGCTCTAACGACAATGGATGGTCGTGCAAGCACCAAAAGCCGTTTTTTTTTTTTTCGTGTTGGCGCCCAGCACAATCATCGACGTCGAGCAAGGCAAGATGCGTGTTTTTAAAAACACGCGACAGGCGAGCAACTAAACTCCCACAACAAGCTGCACCACAACACATACCCAACGCAGGAATGCAGTCGAGACTATTCAAAAACGACTGTTTCAAAAACAAACAAACAGCGTACGCACCTTGACCACCGGCCGCCGCACACCCACCACCAAGCAAGCCAATCGACGAACGGCACAATGCAGCACAGGACCCGGCCGCTGCTGCACGCAAACACCGACACACTGTTTTTGCGCGAGAATACGCAACGTCAAACTTTTTTTTCGTGTATCGTAAGGTATTGTTGGTGTCTAAGCTGTCTTTCTGTGCGTTTGGTTTTTGACGGCTGCGTTCTTCGCTCCGAAACTTACGTGGTGGACTATATTGGACTGCATTGATGTTACTGCGACGCAATATTTCACCCCACACCGTCGGCCGGTGACTCCGACACAACCAAGCAGCCTTACACGTACGCTGTGCGAATACCCGCGTTCATTTGTTTTCTTGGTATGAAACACGGCTGATACGGCTATTCGTTGGTACGTCAGCACACGTACGTGCGTCAGCAACGTGTTGCACGACCACGACGACGTCGCAAAACCCAACGGCCAGCCAGTACCATGGCAGTGCAAGACGGCACACACAACGTGCACGTACATGCATGCATGCATTCAGCGCACACTGCTCAATACCGGTACGTACACGTGTACTCTTAGGCGGCGGTACCATGGCACGATAAACTTGCAAGAAAAGAACAATTTTTTTGCTCACCAAATCCAACGGACCACCTGATGTCACCTACAAGCTCAGTCAGGATCGCCATCAACGCGCGTCGTGAACTAATTCAACGTTATTGTACCATGTCAACGCCAACGGGCACTTACCGGCTTATTACATTAGTACGTACCGGTACATGACATGCTGAAACGTTGCAACCTCGCCAACGCCAGTGCCTGCAAAATCCGTCGCAAAAAACACCGATTACTGAAAATCATGCACACGTCATTCTTGATGCGGTACGTGCTGATTATACACGTATTGCAGTCATCCAATGGACTTATGAACACGCGACTCACAGCAGAGATCACCACCACCACGAACAAAAAGGTCAACACGAGCAATAACAACGCAATGGAAGCGAGGGGTAGACACAACAAAACACCATATGGCCGCATTGTGCACAAAAGATATCTAGCCTACAGATATCGTTTTTTTGCTTTTTTTTGTGTACAGATATAAAACCGGTAAAAATAGAGCAATGAGGTATGAACGGACACCAAAAAAACACAACCGCTCAAAAATGGACAGATATCTCTATTTATATGCGCTAACAACAGAGAGCTTAGGGAACACGTATAGGCAGTGCCCTCCCCGGGCGCGTCCGGCGATGCTCAACTGACGAGCGGTTAAAACGGTTGACGTTATTCAGCCAAGCTCGAACAGACCTCACGAGTCGTAGTTGGTGGTCGTTGCAGCGCCTGGAGCGCGAACATTGTCGGCATGCTACGACAACAGGCACGGCCGGCAGGTGCTTGCCGAGTTGGTTTGCAGCCGGCAACGGGATGTCTGCCGAGTAGTCGTCGTCGGCGGCGGCACCGGTGGCCGTTGCTGTCGCATTCATGGCGGGTGTCACCTGTGCGCTGGCTTGTCCGGTAGCGCTCGCAGCGGGAGGTGCAGCCAGTACCGGGTCAGCTGCGACAGACAACGCAACAGTTCCCCTACTAACAGGTGTGGCGCGGGTGGAGAGCGTCGCACTCGATTGCAACCCCACTTCACCATGGCCTGGCGACCTCTTCGTAGGCGTGTGCTGCATCGCGGCGCTGTGGTGCAACTGCTGCAGCGCACGCCGCGCCCGCACCAGCAAGAGCTATTGCCGAGTTGTGACGCGCTATTAGAGCGCACAGACAAACCTGCAGTTAGTGATTAAACAAACCAGTCACTTTGGTGTGTCAGTTCTTGCTGACGCCATCGTCGATGGCGCCTAGCACAATCATCGATCGCCGATTTTCAAAATGTGACAGGCGTGGCAAACGCGACGGCGTGCACGCTCAACCATATCACCAGCACAAAAAAACACACACAGCCACAACTGCAGCCCGCGCTAACGACAATGGATGGTCGTGCAAGCATAAAAAGCTGTTTATTTTGTTCGTGTTGGCACCACAATCATCGATCGCCAACAATGCACAAACGCCGATTTTCAAAACATGACGGGCGTGGCAGGCGTCCAACCATCACACCAGCACAAAAAAAACACACAGCCACAACTGCAGCCCGCTCTAACGACAATGGATGGTCGTGCAAGCACCAAAAGCCGTTTTTTTTTTTTTCGTGTTGGCGCCCAGCACAATCATCGACGTCGAGCAAGGCAAGATGCGTGTTTTTAAAAACACGCGACAGGCGAGCAACTAAACTCCCACAACAAGCTGCACCACAACACATACCCAACGCAGGAATGCAGTCGAGACTATTCAAAAACGACTGTTGGGTCGCGTTCACTTAGTATGGACCCCGATCAGTAGTATAACGACATATCAACAACCTCTCTGAACACCGGCTCTAGTTGATAGCCCATATAAAAATTTTCAGGTAATAGCCTATACGTCAATTCACAAATCATGGAACCTAACTATGACCGAATGCACGACATTGTCCAAAAGTCCGTCAATCGAACGGGCTCGATAGGCATTTCATTTTTTTTTTGTCAAAATACGTAAATGTGGACATCGATTTAGTTAGGTTCCAACATTTGTCGGTCTCTGCCCTTTGAGCTCATATAAATATATTGATAGGGGGTATTAACGGCGACCACCCACGATGGCCATACCTGCCCGTACCTTGGTGTACTCGAGTACTAAGCTTAGTTGTACCGGTACATAATAGTAGTAGCGTGTTCCTACCGGTACACGTGTAGTACCGGTACACGTGTACGTACACATACATACATACATACATACATGTCATGTATAGGTATGTATGTAATGTATGTATGTATGTATGTATGTATGTATACGTACGTACTAGTACTCTGGTACGTCGTACCATGGTACGACGTACGTGTGAACGCGTGTGAACATACCACCATGATAATAAGCTAATTGGAGGATACCGGTAGCACTGGCATGCCGATGACCTGCATGCTTCCCAGTTCCATGCATGCATGCATGCATGCAGGCATGCAGGTGTGTGGAGTGTGGAGTGTTGGTGGTGGTTTGTTGGCTTGGTGGCTGGTGGCATGGGCTTATCTTGCTTGCTTGCATGATTGGCAGTCGCACATACCACGCACTTCACCGCACACCTGCATGATGCACCTATGCATATATATATTATATATTATATAAGCTGCGTGCGTGATACAACATGCATGCATGATGTGCATGCAACGAAGCACATGCACGTGAAGGAAGGACGTACGCGTGTACCTTCGATCGTGCACTGCGATCGTGCAGTCGTCAGTGCTCGAGTACCATGCATGTGTGCTCACGAGTGTGTGATAGAGTGCGTGTCCATACGCGTTGTCAAGTGTGTGCAGATGTGTCGGCAACACATTTATACACGATGTATGATGTGTGGGTCGATGCCACGGACACGTGGCCACCACGGAACCCTCGCTGTCGCAAGAGAACACTGCGAACGAGTGGCAAACGAACAACGTGAGTCGACGAACGCGTGTGAGTGGCTGAAACCACAACTTTGTTAGTCTTCTCATTTAATCTACGCTGCGGGTTTTGCTGTCATCTATGGGCAAGCATTGTTTTGTTGCTGGTGTACCGTCAGGCAGTGTGCACTACGCGCACGTCTGCATTGGCAGGTTTGCATAGCTGTCGCTGTATCAATCATCATGCCATCTCCCTGCCCGGTGTGCAATAAAATGTATGGAAGACTTCGAAAGCACTTGCGTGGCGCTGGGGACCAACCCCACTGTGAATGGCGCCGTATCAAAGATGCGGAAAGACGGCAGCGTGCCTGTCGTGCTCGTGGACCCAGCGTTGTTCGCCGATCGCTGGTGGTCGATCGCCAGAAACGAAAATCAGCTACACGGGAACTGGCTGCTCCGACTTCGTTGGCGGCACCAAGTTCGGCAGCAAGCAAAAAGAAGTCTAAACCTCTCGTAGCAGCGCAATTGCAGACTACTGGTGACAGCAACACTCACAACGATGCACCACAGGCATCGGTTGTTGGTGGCAGCAGTGACACCGCACGTTGTGCACAACTGGCTGCCGCTCCCAGCGCGAAAATTGCGTTGGCGGCAGCAAGGTCGGCAGCAAGAAAAAAGAAGTCTAAACCTCTCATCATAGCAGCACAATTGCAGACTACTGGTGACGGCAACGCTCACACCGATGCAGCACACGCATCATCAGTTGTTGGCAGCAGTGGCACCGCACGTTGTGCACCGAGTGATGTTGTTGACATCGACGACATCGACGGCAGCGATGATGACGACAATGTACGCGGCACCGGCAATCAGACACCACCCTCTGTCCCCTCAGTTGTTGGTGGCGGGGTTGTTGCTGGTGGAGGCTCGCACACTGAGGAGCCGGACGTGCTTGTCGTGGATGGTGTCCGCAACGTCAGCTCATTGGAAGCGTTTCATGTACAATTACAACCTAAAAAAGCCGCAGCAACCAAGCAGGGGACGCTAAGTTTTGCGCCGCCGCCAGCAGTAGCACCGCCGCCAGCAGCAGCACCGGCAAGACAAGACGGTTGGACTGTTGGCCAGTACCCGAGTCGACACCCTTGCTTCGTATCGCCAGACGGGCGCCGCTTTCGGGACGAAGTCAGCGCCATGGAGCATGGCCTGCGCAAGCACACTCCATTCGACGGACGATTCCCGGGAACTGCTGACGCCGCGGCTAAAGCTAGTGCGGCTCGACTTCGTGTGGCTCCAGCTCCAGCCAAGCCGCTCCGCGAAGACGTGCATAACATTAGACGGACGCGGCATGCCGGGCGCGTTCGCGAGGCAAACGCCCGGCGGCAGGACTTGCTGCGTCGTCCAGCTGATGCCTCTCGTGTGGCCGTTGGAGTTCGTGATCTCGTTAGTCATGTGTGGGAGTCCGCCAACAACAACTTGAGCAATGTCGAGGGCCTCATGGATGGTTTGAACAACGACCCTGATTTGCGGGAAGCAACACATGGTGGTGCTGGTCACGCGCGTGCAGTTGCAGACCCAATCTTGCGCGCCATATGTGCCGGTGTGCAACAACTGGAGCGCAGCAAACTCAACGATCATTTCAAACGGAGCCTCGCAATGATGATCATGCACCAAGGCGCACCCGGCGGCATGAAGCTACGTCACCTTGCCAGGGAAACTGGCATTGCTCGCCGCACGTTGGCGCGGCAACTCCCGAGCATCAACGAATTGGGCGAAATGGCGAAAGTGCTGCCGCCGGTCGACCGGGCACCTCGCAGTGACAAGCTCAATTCGGAGATCGTGCAACTGGTGATGGTACGTACACACTAAATAATATGCGGAAACGTGTGGTGATTGTTGGACACACTCACTCATGTCATCGTGTATGTTCGGTATGCCGTGTAAATGCACTACCACGGTAGGACTGGTTGCACGAGAACGAGCAGTCAAAGGTCGATAACTTGCACAAAATCGGTGTGTGGGTACGCACGCCTTCCGGACGACTGGAACTTCATCCCCGTCGCGAGCTTGACGGCCAAGGGACGAAGAAGCAAATGATGGCACGGCTGGTGAAAACTGAGCTGTGGCAAAAACTGCTTGCTCTCCAACAAAAGATCAACGCAACCCTCCGACAAGCCAACCCGAACCGACGAGACCGAGACCTCTCCCGCAGCTGTCTCTTATACACATCTGACGCTGCCGACGATCTACTCTGTGTAG
>OJIS01000599.1_pt1 | contig 11405 bp, 12 predicted proteins | sample 1595671 | NCBI WGS metagenome assembly OJIS01 (sample SAMN05416814, study PRJEB24817) | seawater metagenome | isolation source: Sea water | place: Canada:Atlantic | collected 2013-07 | reverse complement strand
TCTACACAGAGTAGATCGTCGGCAGCGTCAGATGTGTATAAGAGACAGCATCTGAACCGTCATATCGGCACCACCAGCGCGATCACGCCCACGACAAAGATATTGGCCAGCGCCAGCGAGATCCCCAGCTTCCAGCTCAGCGCCAGATAGCGCGCCTCGCGGATGCGCGGCATGCAGCGCCCGACGCTCAGCATGGCCGCCGCCACGGCCAGGATCTTGATCGCGCTCCAGGCCCAGGGCGGCAGCCACGGGCCCAGCCAGCCGCCCAGGTAGAAGGTCACGGTCGCCCCGGCCAGCGCCAGGATGATGACCATCCGCGCCAGCCGCAGCACAGCCAGCCGCACGCCGGTATACTCGGCCTCGACCCCGCCGGCCAATTCGCCGGTCGCATCGGGCAGGTCCAGCGGCGGCAACCACGCGAGCCCCATCGCCGCCACGACGAAGAGGATGAACCCCATCGGCTGGTAAAGCACGTTCCAGAGCTGCGCCTGCGAGGCGACGATCTCAACCGTCGAGAGCGATTCCGCGCGCATGGCGACGGCGGTGATCGGCATCACGATCAGCATCGCATAGGCGATGAACTGGCCCAGGAACCGCCAGCCCGCGATCATCGCGTAGGCCCCGTTCGGACCCCAGCCCGCCATGATCAGCGCCACCAGCACATAGGCCAGCGCGGCGTTCAGGAACAGCGCCCCGGTGGCCAGGTCGGTGATGATAAGCCCCGGCGCCAGCGGGATCACCGCCACAGCCATCAGCCCCGCCACCAATAGCAGCACCGGCCCAAGCTCAAAGAACAACCGGTCAGATTTGCGCGCCAGCAGCGATTCCCGCCCCAGAAGCGCCAGGGCGGCCCAGGCCGGACCGGTCAGGCTCAGGTGCCCACGCACGGCCCATCGTTCGATGACGGCCAGCGCGTAGGCCCCTGCGGCGAGCGACAGGAGAACGACAAGAATGCTCATCCGCGCACCTCCCAGGGCGACAGGTCGAGCGAGGCGACAGCGGCCAAGGCATCGCCGAGTTCCCGCTGCGCCGTCACCCTTTCGACAAGGGCGATGTTCACGTCTGTCGGCGTGTCGAGCCCGGCCTCGACCACCTTGCCATCGGTCAGCTTCACGCGCAGCCGCGCCGCGCCGCGCGGTGTTTCGATGGTTGCCGCGCCCTCGCCCGACACCGTTTCCACATCCGGCAGCTGCGGCACGGAAATCCTCCCTGCGGCGGCAATCAGGTCGAGGCTCTGGGCGATCTCGTCGCAGCGCAGGCGCAGCCGGGCCAGGGCATCGCCGCCGTCGCGGACGCGCATTTCGAACCCGAGGGCCTTCAGCGTCGGGTCTTCGGTGCGGGCATCCGACCCGCCACCCCGCGCCCGGTCCACGGGGCCGCTGGCCGGGGCGTCCTTGCCGATGCGCGCGATGCGTCTCAGCCGCATCCGCATCAGCGGTGCCGCCTGCACCCGGCGGATCAGCGCCCTGACCGTCCCGGCCTGCGCGGCGATCCCGTCAATGTCAGCGTCCCGCACCGCCAGTTGCAACGCACCGGCCCGCGCGGCAAGCCAGAGAAACCCCGACTGAAGGACGAACTCGGCCAGCCAGCCCAGATGGCTGGCGATCCGCTCGCGTTCCACGGCGGCGGCGCGGCCACGGCGCGCGTCATGGCCGGGGTCGGCGCGGGCGGCCTCCTCTATTGCCGCGCAGGCCAGCGTGCGATAGGCCACCGGGCCGAGCGGCATCATCGCGGCCAGACGCTCTACGAAATCGCCTGCCGTCATCTGCGGGCCATCCACCAGTTCCGCCCTGCCCACCAGACTCCTGGCCTCGCTGCCCGCCACGGTATCACCGTCCAGCGTCAGGGTCAGGCGCAGCCCTGCGGGCAAACCGGGAAAGAACGGCCCGAACGGCACCTCGATCCAGTCCATCTGCAACCCATCGCTGCTGCGCGGCTGGCCTTCCGTCAGTTCGACCATCGACATGAAATGCGGCTCGATCCCGTCGATAGCGGTCTTGGAGTGGCCGCCATGTCCGACATGCCCATCGTGGCCATCGTGGCCGGAATGGTCCTGCTGTTTGCCATGTCCGCCGTGATCGCCATGTCCATGCGCACCGTGCGCTCCGTGCGCTTCGCTGCCATGCCCGTGACCATGACCGCCATGTCCATGCCCATGACCGTGGCTTGCCACTTCATCCGCCTTCACCAGGAACATGCCGCATTTTGGGCACTTGCCCGGTGCATCGCTGATCACCTCGGGGGGCATCGGACAAGTGTATGCCCCCGCCCCGCCCGCCTTGTCGTCGTGACCGGCATGATCGCCATGCGGGGAGGGCGCGTGGCCTGCGTGCCCATGTGCATGCTCGTCCCCATGCGCTTCGCCCTCCTCCGCCTTCAGCAGAAACATGCCGCATTTGAGGCACTTGCCCGGTGCGTCGCTGATCACCTCGGGGTGCATCGGACAAGTGTATGCCCCCGCCCCGCCCGCGTCCTCGGCTTGGCCCGCATGCGCGTGTTCGGCGGGGCTTGGCCTGTCCTCCTGGGGCATGTCGTGGCCACCGTGCCCACCATGTCCATCGGACGCCGTTTCGCGCGGCACCAGCGTCATGCCGCATTTGGGGCAGTCTCCGGGGGCGTCGCGGATGATTTCGGGGTGCATCGGGCAGGTGTATTCCACACGCACCTCAAGAGCGGGGGCGGTAAACTCCCCGCTGTCCGTCCGAAACGCGCCCGCGGCGATCACGCGGCGCAGATCGGCCAGCCCGGATCGCAGCCCGGCCTGGGTCAGCGGGGCCGACACATCCGCATCGGGCAACGGGGCGATGTCGCCCGCGCCCAGTGCCAGGATCGCGCGCGGGCGCGGCATCTGCGCGTAGGTAACGGCGGCGGCATCGCGCAGACCGGCAGGCAGGGGGCCGGTGACGATCAGCAGGTTGGCATGGCGCGGGGTGCCGACAAGCCGCAGATGCGACCCGGCCAGATCGAGCCCCATCGCCCGCGCAACTGACGCGCCGGGCAGCACGAAGGCCGACAGATCGCGCGCCATGGCCGCCGCGACCGCCCGCCTGATCCCGGACATCGCGCCCTCTCGCGCCCCGGCCAAGGTCATTGCCGCCTCAACGCGCCCTGGCTCCAGCCATAGAGCAGGCCCAGGAACAGGATCGCCAGGAATACCCCCATGTCGAGCAGGGCGATCAGCCCTTCCTCGCGGTAGACCACAGCCCAGGGATACATGAACGCCATCTCCATATCGAAGGCCAGGAACAGCAGCGCATAACCGGCATAGCGCGCATGATAGCGCACCCAGACCGGATCGCGCGACAGGGTGCCGGCGGTGGCGGGCACGTCCTTGCCGGGTTCCGCGCGCGCGCGCCCGATGGCCCGCGCCAGCCCGTAAAGGCTGAGCACGAGACCGAACACACCGACGCTCAGCCCGAAAAGGATCGCGTATTGGGAAAGCTCGCTCATCCTTGGCACCTCCTATGGGGCTGTCGAATCCCAATCAGGTTAGGGGTTTGATCTCCGCGGCACAATCACGCCAGCGCCCGGGCTGCCGTCATGCAAGGACGCGGCGCGGCGCGGATCATTACAGATCTCCGAGACATCGGGTTACGGGACGTGAAGGGCAGAGGTCGCCATCCGGTTCCGTCAGATTGCGCTTGCGGCGGCGGGCGCGGATGACGGGGCCAGGCGGGTCCATGCCTCGTATTGCGACAGGAACACCTGGCCGTTCAGGGCGGTAAGGAAATCGCTGCGGTGCAGCCGGTCCATCACCGGGCCCTTGACCTCGGAGAGATGCAGGCCGACGCCCATGTCGCGCAGCCGCAGGTTGATCGCCTCGAGGCTTTCCAGCGCGGAATAATCGACCTCGTTCACCGCCGAGAACATCAAGATCACGTTGCGGATGTCGCAGCCCTCGGTCACGCGTTTCTGGATCAGGTCTTCGAGAAAACGGGCATTGGCGAAATAGAGGCTTTCATCGACGCGCAGGCTCACCAGGGTCGGGTCGGTCTCGACCGAATGGCGATGGATATTGCGGAAGTGCTCGGTGCCCGGAACGCGGCCCAGTTCGGCGACATGGGGCCGCGAGGTCCGGTAGAGATGCAGCAGCACCGAAAGCGCAACCCCCGCGGCCACGCCGATCTCGACACCGAGGCCGAGGGTCAGCACAATCGTCACCGCGACGGCGGCGAAATCGGCGCGGGCATAGCCCCAGGTCTTCTTGAGGATCGAGAGGTCCACGAGGCTGAGAACCGCCACGATGATGGTCGCCGCGAGGGTGGCCTTGGGCAGGTAATGGACCAGCGGTGTCAGCGCCACGGCCGCAATCGCCAGCCCGAGCGCGGTGAAGATCCCGGCGGCGGGCGTCTCGGCCCCGGCGTCGAAATTCACCACCGACCGCGAGAAGCCGCCGGTGACCGGAAAGCCGCCGGTGAAGCCCGCACCCAGATTGGCCGCGCCCAACCCGATCAGTTCCTGGTCCGGGTCGATGCGCTGACGCTTCTTGGCCGCCAGGGTCTGCGCCACCGAAACGCTTTCGACAAAGCCGATGACCGAGATCAGGATCGCGGGCAGCACGAGGGCGCGCAGCAGGTCGGGGGACAGCCCCGGCAGGGTCAGGGGCGGCAGGCCCTGCGGCACCGTGCCGACAATGGCGACGCCGCGCTGGTCGAGACCCAGACCCCAGACCGCGAGCGTCGTCGCCACCACAGCCGCGACCGGCCCGGCCTTGGTCAGGATATCCGCAAGGGGGGCGGGCGCGCCCATTGCCCGCAGCAGGGGCTTGAGATGCGCCCGCGCCCAGAAGAGGAACCCGGTGGCGGCAAGACCGAGCGCTACGGTGATCCAGTTGATCCGGTCCAGATGCGCGCCAAGCGAAAGCACGAGCTCGGGGAGGGTGTGGCCCTCGGCCGGGATGCCGAGGATATGCTTGAGCTGGCTCGCCGCGATCAAGATGCCCGACGCGGTGATGAAGCCCGCGATCACCGGATGGCTGAGGAAATTCGCCAGGAACCCGAGGCGCAGAACCCCCATCAGCAGGAGGAACCCGCCCGACAGCACCGCCAGCGTCAGGGCCGCCACGGCATAGCCCGCGGTGCCCTGATCCGCGACCTGCCCGACCGCCGAAGCGGTCAGGAGCGAGACCACCGCCACCGGCCCGACGGCCAGGGCCCGGCTGGTGCCGAAGATCGCGTAGAGCACGATGGGGGCGATGGAGGCGTAGATGCCGGCCTCGGGCGGCAATCCCGCGAGCAAGGCATAGGCGAGCGATTGCGGGATCAGCATGATCGTGACGACGAGCGCCGCGATCATGTCATTCGAGAACGCCGTGCGGTCATAGGCGGACGCCCAGTCGAGCAGGGGAACATGGCGGCGCAGGCTGCGGATCATTCAGGCGGCCCCGTGCAGGGTCCAGAGGCTCGAGGATCGCGCGCCCGACCGGCAATAGGCCAGCACCGGCGAGGGCAGCGCGCGCAGGGCCTCGGCGAAGGCGGTAACGTCGTCCGCGCCGATCTTGCCGGGGGCGACGGGGACAAAGCGGGTGGCGATCCCGGCCTTGCGCGCCGCGGCCTCGATCGCCGCGTAGGGCGGCTGGCCGGGAGCTTCGTCATCGGGGCGGTTGCAGATGATCGCACGGTAGCCCGCCGCGGCGATCGCCGCGACATCCTCGGGCATGATCTGCCCGGCCACCGCGATCTCGGGTGTCAGTCGTTTCAGGTCCATCTTGTCTCGTTCCGGATTGGGGAAGGCGCGGGCGCGGGCTGTCACAGCGCGTTCACCGGCACCTTCAGCATCGGATTTCCGTCCCTGTCGGTTGGAACCTCGCCCGCGCGCATGTTCACCTGCAACGACGGGATGATCAGCCGGGGCATGGCAAGCTGCGCATCGCGCTCGGTCCGGAACTTGACGAAGTCCGCCTTCGTCTTGCCCGCGCCGACATGGATGTTATGGGCCTTTTCCTCGCCCACCGTGGTCTCCCACGCGATGTCGCGCCCGTTCGGCCCGTAATCGTGGCACATGAACAGCCGCATCTCGTCGGGCAGCGCCAGCACCTTCTGGATCGAATCGTAGAGCGTGCCCGCATCGCCACCGGGAAAATCCGCCCGCGCCGAGCCGCCATCGGGCATGAACAGCGTGTCGCCCACGAAAGCCGCATCGCCCATCACATGCACCATGCAGGCGGGCGTGTGGCCGGGCGTGTACAGGGCAAAGGCCGGCATGTTGCCGATCTGGTAGGTGTCGCCATCCTCGAACAGGGCGTCGAACTGGCTGCCGTCGCGCTGGAACTCGGTGCCTTCGTTGAAGATCTTGCCGAAGGTGTCCTGGACCACCATGATCTTGGCGCCGATGCCGATCTTGCCGCCCAGTTTGCCCTGAATATACGGTGCCGCCGACAAGTGATCCGCGTGGACATGGGTTTCGATGATCCACTCCAGCTTGAGGCCCTGGGCCTCGATCTGGCGGATCAGCTCGTCCGCGTGGTCATAGGTGATCCGGCCCGCAGCATAGTCTATGTCCATGACGCTGTCGACGATCGCACAGGCGCTGGAGGTGGGATCCTTCACGATATAGCTGATCGTGTTGGTGGCCTCGTCGAAGAAGGCCTGAACCTGGGGTTTGATGTCCATCCGGACGGGGTAACCTGTCATGATGTCACTCCTTTGGGTTTGGTCACGTGGCCTGCTGCGCGCGGCGCGCGGCGGCGGATTGGATCGCCCGTGCAAGGACGATTCCGGCGATGAGGGCGGCGGTGAAGGCGAAGACCTCCCACCGTCCGGTGCCGAGCGCGGGAAGCGCCCCGCCGGGACAGAACCCCACGATGCCCCATCCGACGCCGAAGAGGATCGAGCCGCCGATCAGCGGCGCGTCGATCCGGGCCACGCCCGGCAGCGAGAAGTCGCGCTCGAAGATCGGGGCCGCGCGTCCGAAGACCAGCTTGTAGCCGACGAAGGTCGTCACCAGCGCGCCGCCCATCACCAGGATCAGGGACGGATCCCATGTTCCGGCGACGTCGAAGAAATTCAGCACCTTGGCAGGGTTGGCCATGCCCGAGATCAAGATTCCGACCCCGAAGATCAGGCCGATGAGATAGGTTGCGATCAGCTTCATGGCTTACCCCCCGATCACGTGGCGGATGACGTAGACGGTGGCGAAGCTGGCGGCCATGAAGGTCAGCGTCGCCACGATGGAGCGCGGGCTGAGCCGCGCCATGCCGCAGACGCCATGACCCGAGGCGCAGCCCGACCCGAACCTGACGCCGACTCCGACGATGAGACCGCCGATGACAAGTGCTGCGGTCGAGATCGGGACCTCGATGGCGGGCATCTCGCCCGAGACCAGCCAGACCAGGGCGGGCCCGGTGACCATTCCGGCCAGAAGCGCCGCGCGCCAGGCAAAGTCGCGGGACGTCGCGGGCTGGATCAGGCCGACCAGGATGCCGGTGGCCCCCATCACACGTCCAAGCGTCAGCATCAGCAGGGTCGAGGCGACACCGATCAGGATGCCGCCCGACAACGAGGCCAGCGGTGTGAACGCGGTCTCGATCATTGGTTCAGCCCGCAGGTCCGGAGACCGAAGACACGGTAGAGCGGACAATGGCCCGCGAAAGCCGTGACAGCCATGATCACGGCCACGATCACGGCGAGCCAGCCCATCAGGCCACCGCCCGGAACACCGAGGCCGAACACCAGAACCAGCAAAAGCGTTGCGACCGCAAGGCGCGCGCTGCGGTCGGTCCTTCCCATATTCCTTGTCATGTCGTCTCCTCCTTCGGGAATCGTTTTCAAAGGTCTAGCAGACCGGCCCGGAAGAGTTTGGTGACTTGGTCACAGACCCTGAAATCGCGGGTTTCAGTCTTGCGCGCCAGAGGTCTTCACAAGACGGTCCAGCCCGTCCCGGTCGGTCAGGCGCACCTCGCCGCGGGCCTGTTCGATCCAGCCCCGGCGGTGAAACTCGGCCAGGGTGCGCGACACCACTTCGCGCGCGGTGCCAAGCTCGGTTCCCAGCATGGCATGGGTGGCGTGGACGATGCCGTCCGCATCGGCAAGCTCCAGCAGCCGCGCGGCCAGGCGCACATCCATGCGCTGGAATACGATATCGTCGATCAGGGTGAACAGGTCGGTGATGCGCCGCGAATAGGCGGTGAAGACGAAGGTGCGGAAGACGGGCGATCTCGCGACCAGGTCGTCGAAGACCCGGCGCGGGATCGCAACGGCGGTGACATCGGTCTCGGCGGTGCCCTCGGCCGAGTAATCCTCGAAAGCCAGCATGCAGGCCGTGGTCAGCACGCAGCTGTCACCGGCATGGACCCGGTAGAGGAACACGTCGCGCCCGGTCTCGGATTTCTGCTGCACCCGCACCGTCCCCTCCAGCAGCAGCCACAGGTTGTCCGCCGTCTGCCCCGGCGAGAATATCACCGTGCCCGAGGGAACCGAGACGATCTCGCTGCCGACCTCGAGCTCGGCGCGCAGATCGTCCGGCAGCCCCCCGAGCCCCTTGAAATTGTCGATCCAGTTGGCGGTCTTCTGTTCCTTGGTCCCCATGCGATCGTCTCTCTTGGCGATACGGCCCGTCAGGCCGTCAGGATACTCCCTCCAGATAGGGGCCGCGGGCGCCAGTTTGAAACGTTTTTTCCGGTCGGTTCGTCGCAGGCCGGCTTTATGCCGGCTGGCGGATGCCGCCCAACTCCGAACCGGCGGGCAACCTGCCGAGAGGTCACACCCCGAGCCCATGTCGCCTGCCGCGACCGCCGTGCCCTCGTTCAGCGCGGTCATGGCAGGCGCCTTGCGCGTGTCGCCGCGCTATCGGACATCGCCGCCGCCTGTCGTGCGGCGCGATCCGATCAGCGCCTCGACGGTATAGACAAGGATGGCCATTCCGACGGCCCCCAGGGCGGCAATGCCGAGCAGCAGCATCACATCCACCGGGCCGCCGATGTCGGACAGGCGCGAGCGGGTCATCGCCATCACGAACCAGACGGCCAGCACCGCCCCCAAAGGCATCGACAGTTGCGCCAGCAGGAACTTCCGCCAGCTTACCGCCCGGTCCCGCACCAGGACGTAGATGTAGCCAAGCGTGATCAGCGCCACCGCCGCCACCATCAGCCAGAACAGGCTGCGCCCGAAGATCTCCTCGAAGACCGCGATCATGGTTTCATGGGTCAGCTCTTGCATGTCGTCTTCCTCCTCCTCAGGCCCGGCCGCGCAGCATGGCGTCATAGGTGGGTTTCAGCGCGACCTCCTTCATCAGCCAGCTGATCCAAAGCTCCTCCAGCGGCGCGATGATTCCGGGGAAGGACGGGACCAGGTTGTTGCGGTAGTCGAACTCGATCAGCATCGCGCGACCGATCCGGGTGATCATCGGGCACGAGGTGTAGCCATTATAGGTGGCGGTGCCCTCGCGGCCCTCGATGGCGGCGACCAGGTGATCCTCGACCACCGGCACCTGCCACTTGACCGATGCGGCGGTCTTGCCCTTGGGCACGCCCGCGACATCGCCCAGGGCGAAGATCTCGGGGTGGCGCAGGTGGCGCAGCGTCTGCATGTCCACCTCGACCCATCCCTGATCGGTCCAGCGGTCTGCCCAGGCCAGCCCCGATTGCACCACGAAATCCGGCGCGCGCTGCGGCGGGATGACGTGGATATAATCATAATCGACCTCTTCGGTGCCGCCATCGACGGCGAATGTCGCGCGCCTGGCGCCCGCGTCGATCGCGGTCAGGGTCCGGTTCATCATCCTCTCGACGCCGCGATCCTCGAACAGCATCCGCACCTTCTCGGCCACGATGGGCACCCCGAAAAGCGCGGATTGCGGTGCGGCATAGATCATGTTCATGCGGCCCGCGTTGCCCGCCCGCCGACCGATATCGTCGATCAGAAAGGTGTGTTTCAGCGGTGCGCCCGCGCATTTCATCTCGGTCGCGGGGCGGGTGAAGAGGCCGGTGCCGCCCTCCTCCACGAAGCGGCTGGCCGCGGCCCAGGTGCGCGCGGCGTGTTCCGGTCCGGCATAGAGCGCGCCAATCCCGTTCTCGCCCACCATGTCGAGGTTGAAGCCCTCGATGGCGTCGTGATCCAGCACCAGGCCGGGGGCCACGACAAGCCAGTCATAATCTAGCCTCTGCCCGCTTTCGGTCGAGACCGTCCTGGCCTCGGCATCGACGGCGGCCACCCGTTCGGGCAGCCAGGTAACGCCCTCGGGCAGCCACCCGGCGGTGTCCGAGATCACGTAACCCGCCGGTTTCAGCCCTGCCGCCACAAGCGTGAGGCCGGGCTGGTAGAGGTGATCGTGGCGCGGGTCGATCAGCGTGATCTCGGCCCCGTCCAGCCGCCGCACCAGCCGGTTGGCCAGCGCCGTGCCCGCCGCCCCTGCCCCGATGATGACGATCCGGGCCGAGGTCTCGACCGGTGCGACCTGCGCGTCGCCCGGGCCGGGCGCCAGCGCTGCCGCCGCCCCACCGGCCATCGCGATGTTGAGGAATTTTCTGCGGTTCATCTCAACCTCCTCTGCTGACTTGCGCAAGTATCGCCCGAGGAGGCGCGCGCCGTCGGTGACAAGGTCACACATCCTTGCCGAAAGGGGCGGGACCGGGCCGGACGCAGACGGTGAACCGCCCTGCCCGTCTCAGGCAAAGCGCGCCCGTGTTCGGTTGGCGAAGGCCACCAGCGACAGCATCACCGGCACCTCGACCAGCACGCCCACCACCGTGGCCAGCGCCGCACCCGAGTTGAGGCCGAAAAGGCTGATTGCCACGGCGACCGCAAGCTCGAAGAAATTCGACGTGCCGATCAGGGCGCAAGGGGCCGCGATCCGGTGCGGCACGCGCAGCGCGAAGGCCGCCGCATAGGCCAGCGCGAAAATGCCGTAGGACTGGATCAAGATCGGCACCGCGATCAGCGCGATCACCTGCGGGCGGTCCAGGATCACCTGCCCCTGTAGCCCGAAAAGGATCACCACCGTCGCGATCAGGCCGACCATGGACCAGGGCTTGATGCGGTCGCGGAACGCCTCGATCCGGGCGGCGTGACCCAGGCGACGGCGGGTCAGCAGCCCCGCCGCCAGCGGCAGCGCGATGAAGAGGATGACGGAAAGGACCAGCGTTCCCCATGGCACCACGATGTCGGTGACCCCGAGCAGGAAGGCCACGATCGGCGCGAAGGCGAAGACCATGACCACATCGTTCACCGAGACCTGCACCAGCGTGTAGCCCTCGTCGCCGCGCGTCAGTTGCGACCAGACGAAGACCATCGCGGTGCAGGGCGCGGCCCCCAGAAGGATCAGACCCGCGATATATTGCTGCGCATCGGCGGGCGCGATCAGGTCGGCGAAGACCACCTCGAAGAAAAGCACGCCCAAGGCCGCCATGGTGAAGGGCTTGATCCTGTCTCTTATACACATCTCCGAGCCCACGAGACCGAGGCTGATCT
>OJIS01000597.1_pt1 | contig 11416 bp, 5 predicted proteins | sample 1595671 | NCBI WGS metagenome assembly OJIS01 (sample SAMN05416814, study PRJEB24817) | seawater metagenome | isolation source: Sea water | place: Canada:Atlantic | collected 2013-07 | reverse complement strand
CAGCCTCGGTCTCGTGGGCTCGGAGATGTGTATAAGAGACAGGTGTGTGGGTGCGCGTTTGCGTGTGTTGTTGTTGATGGGTGGGTGGGATGAATCAACGATGTGAGCGAGCGAGTGTCCTATTCAAACAGCAGCCAATAGACTTTGACACAAAACAGTTGCGACGAACACGTCACCACAACGTCGCATCGCGAACTTCTTGCCGCAGACCGCAAAGACTGGCCGCGCGTGCGTGTGCTTGCGTGTGAGTGAGGACAAAGGTGAGGAAAGCGACGACAGGCCCCAGCATTGCACCGAAACACATTACATGCCTCTCCATTCCAGCAAATACGGTGTTGCGTTGCTCCACTGGGAAGCCTACAAATTAAGTTGCGTGGTTGGTGTGCGTGTGCACGAGTACGTGTTGTCAATCCGCTGCCGAGTCGATCGACCGTCTGTGCTTCGCACGACGGGAATTCTAATCTCACTTCTGCACGCCGACTTTGGCATCAGCCCAGGGATCCTGATTGCCCCCCCAAGAAAGAAAAATAATAAATGAGCCCCCTACCTGCCCTGCCTTCCACCTGTCATGTCAACCAAACAGTCAACCTACCTCAGTTGCCAACTTGGACGATTCGCTCCATAGTCCCTGCTCCACCTGAAGCTTGGACGCCGTGAACAGCAACGTAGCCACCAACCTTCTCAGGCTGGTGGTTGTTGTCGATGACGGTGGGGCTGTTGCTGCCGCAGATGCTGCTGACGCCGTCAGCAACTGCTCGTGGAGGGCCTTGGCCAGCTCGATGGATGTGGCCACTCTCCGACGTGCCCCGACGCTGTCTCCACCGAGGTACGTCGTGATGGCCTCCGTGGCGGCCGCCGCAATTCGCACCCACCGTGGCAACGACGACGCCGCCGAGTTGACGATGACGCGGGTCTCAACATCATCACCGTCAGCGCTGGATTTCTCCTCGACCGCCGCCGCCGCTGCCTCCGCCGCCTCCGTCGCAGCTTCTTGGTCGTCTCGGGCTTTCAAGCGTTGCAGTATCGCGTGCGCCGCAACGTGGTCGGTCTGCTTCAACGTTGAAATTGCGCGGCGAACATGGCAGTAGTAGTCGCGGTCACCGAACGACAACTCAGGAGCGGTAGTGGCCCTGGTGGTTGACTTGGACTCAGATGCCAAACCGTCGTCAGTGCACGCAATGAACTCCACTGCCACGGTGGAAGACGACGACGCGTTGAAGAAGTGTTCCACTGCAAACAGCAAACTGCACATTTCCTCAGGTTCCCCCATGCACGCTGTCGTCACGCGGCGAACATCCGGCGCCAGCTGTTGCAGCTCTTCCATCGTGTCCGGTTCAAGGAAGAAAGGTGACGAAGAGGGGATGGATGACGACGATGGCGGGTGACATGTTGCATCGACTGTCGCAACATTCGATGGCGGTGATTGAAGATCAACAGCGTCGTCGTCGTCATTCGATTCGTAGTCGGTGCATCCGTCACACGTGTCTTTATCTGCGGCAGCGCGGCCCAGCAACAGCAACAGCAACAGCAACAGCAACGATAGCCGTTGCACAAGTGGCGATAACGCCATTGCGTCAGCGCGTGCGAACACGCACCGTCGCAACTCACAAGCCACGAAACACAAAAAGCAAAGGGCAACCAACGTAGGCAGCGCAACTGCACCGCCGTCGCCGCAAAAAAACACACACACAAAAAAGATCGCAAGATGACGGCATGTTCATGCCTGGCCCTCTGACCTCCCGAGAAGGAAGATGGAGAGGTGCAAAACAAAGTGCGTTCGGTCAAGGGTGGCAGCGTGGCAGCGTACTCAAGCTAGTGCCGGGGTGGGTGTTTCGTGCGCCGCGCGTGGCACGATGCTGAGGCCATCGCGCAACGCGCAGGTGATCATGTGCCGCAGCAACCTAATTCGATACCGTTCGTTTGATGTGCCTCTTGGCCAAGCAATCGTCGTCGTTGTGGGAAGAGAAGTAAGTGACAAATCGACACACACACGCACAGTCGCGTCGTCGTCGCCGTCGCGTCGCGTCGCGTCGCGTCGCGTGCGTGATTCGAATCAAAGACGGAAGTTTTGACTTGACTCTTTGTGGGACGAATGCATGTCGCATTGTACTTCGAGCTGAAATACATTTCATAACAGTGGTAGGAACTTGGTACTATAAAACTAGGTCCTGGTTCTAGTGCCCTTATTAACAAATTATCGCTTTGTAGACAATTGGCAACGTTGAAACGGCTTCGCAACGTGTGTATGAAAGTAACAACGGCAACGAAAGCGTAGTATTTTGAGGGAACAAATACACGTCTAGCAAATACGTAGTGTAAAAACGGCAACGACACTAGCCGACAATTTGGGCAAATTTGCCTGGTAATAGCGAAAGTTAATAACCACACCGCGGCTATTGCACAAACGATACGTACATAAAGTAGGTATTAGACAATGAATAACAACGGCAACAATTGAAAAATGCATGCAAGACTTACTTTTGCAATCCGTTGTTGTTGTTTGGGAAAGACAGAGCGCGCAACACACACACACACACACACACTGTGCACATGATGAATCAATGCGTCGGTTGCATTCATTGCTGGTGGAGATTGACCAGTACATACATATTGTAGTGAACGCGCTGTCGAGCGGGGTCGATCGAGCTTGGTGCGACGGATGTTCTGTAGTGAGATTGTTTGATCGCCATCGTTGTGTGTGTTCGTTGCACTCGCTTCGGCGATCGATGATTCGTCCGTCGTTGGGTCGATGGTACCGGTAGTGTTTTTGTTGGTGTTGTTGTTGAGTGTTTCCTGCCTTTTCCTTTTTTCGTGCGTGGTGGTGGTGGTGGTGGTGGTGGTGCAATTCTTAACGAGGCGAGGCGAAGCGACTCCTCGTTTGACCATATTGACGCTAGAGTATGCGAGTACTCGTACTCTAGCAGTGTGTTTATTTCTTTTGTGCTGTGATAAACGCTCGTGTTGTTCCAGCTTGTTGTGTTTTGTCTCATCGCCGTTTCTTTGTTTTTTTTCCGCACGTTGGTCGTTGTATTTATTTGTTCTTTCCAATCTGACTCTGGGTTGTTTGTGTTGGTGCACGGCACGGTGCAGCCAGGGCCGCTAGTGCCCTGGCAACCAACAACAACGACACTCACACCCTGCGGCGAACAACTTTGGTATGTCTATGACACGAATGTAAACCCAGCCAACGTGTGCTGACTCGCACGCGCTCCACTATGACCGTCGGCGCAATCTTCGTCGCGGTGGTGGTTGCCGCATGTCTACTCCTGCATTGTTGTGTTGTGGCGTCGATTGGCGTCGTGGTGCAATACGATGATGGCTCCGCGCAGACAATCGGCGTTGGTGGTGCTAACGTGACCGTGACGTGGGAGCGACAAAATGATGGGAGCTTCGTCGATCGAATCGCGGTGTTGGACAAGTACGCACCTTGCGAGCTGCTCTCGGAGACGACGTTCGCAGTACAGCACGCAACTGGTTCACACGCACTACAGCTTCCGGTCGGCAACGCCTCGCTGCCAGCAAGCTATAGCATCCACGTGTTCAAAAACTCAACCAATGTGACATTGACGTCGCCCTGCGCGTGGACAGATTTGGCAGGGCAAGCCAGAGGCAGCGTCGATGTCACCGCGATGACACACAGCGCGTTCGCCTTCTCCGGCGTGGAGAACGGTGCGCTGACGTGGGCTGCACCCGTGGTTGGCGAGGTGATCTGCAACGGCAGCAGTCACGTTCCGGTGGCAGCACGCGGCTTTGCCATCGAGATGTGGGTGCGATGTGCGGGTGACTGCGTTGGTCAAGTCCTGCTGGACTCTTCGCCAGCCTGTGCCCGCTGGAGGGTGCGCATAGTGGCTGAGCAGCAGCTTGCTTATGGTCCCACCGACACACCGGAGCTTGATAGCTTTGTCGACCCGTTCTTCAGCCGCAACGCGCACTCGTACGTGTGTGCGTGTGTGTGTGTATGTGTGAGTTAGTGAGTGTGTATGTGTGCGTGCGTGTCGAGTTTCGTTTGTTTTCGGCGATGGCAGGTGTGTGATTCTTGGTTGCGGGTTGGTGTCCAAGACGTTGCGTCTCTTCGGCCCACCTTTGACACTTTCCTGTGCATTGCGGTTCGTACGGTGCGGCTCTGACGCACAGATTCCTGCCCGATCGCTCCACGGCGGTGCAGCTGGAAGTTGACACGAACAGCGATGCCGGGGTGTACGTCATTTCGGTGCCCACCGTCATCGCCGACCGAGCATGGCACCACGTGGCCGTCACGCGCGACGCCGATGGCGGTACCCGCCTCATCGTGGACGGTGTGTCCTCTCACACGAATACCGCGGACACCGGGCTCACCTGGACCACTGGGATGGAGGACGACTTGACCTCATCGGCCGGCGCACAGATCGCCATCGGGGGTCCGCTCTTGGTCCCACACGACGCGTTTCCATCTTCGTCTCCGTCGCCGTCGCCGGAATTTTCGGAGGCCGAGTTGTTCACCGGCTTTATCGCCGAGGTGAGGGCGTGGAACGGATCCGTGGCGACGGCAGCGCTGGTGAACGTGCTCAGCGCGCGTGCGCGGTTTGAAGCCGCAGAGACCATCGTGCGCAGTGCCGGTGCGACGGCTGCCGTGCCGTTTGGGGGCATCGCCGAATCGGCCAGTGGCGTGCCGCTCGGCCTGCTGGGCTCGTGGCCGCTGACCGCTGCCACCGGGCTGGCTGATGTCAGTGGGTCGGTGGTGGGACAGCCGCTGCTGCAGAACACCACCACCATCCCTAATACCGCAGCATCCGGTCGCTTTCTGCCAACGGCGATCGGCTCGCTAGCCGAGGATCAAGACCACATGGACCCCACCGCCCTCCGCGTCACGTGCAACACGCGCGCTGACGAGGTGTCGTTCTTGAAGGACAATCGCACCAGCACGGCGACGTACCTGGTGCAATGCCCCAAGGAGCTTTGCAACGACACCGTGGACGACGCCACTGTGACACTTGCGCTGACCAACGGGGGGAGCAGGCTGCCCACTGGCGTCCCTATCTGCTACGGTGCCCGGCAGCGCAACCTAGTTTCGGAGTCCAACCAAGCGAACGACTTCACCATCTTGCAGCTGGAATACGGTGTGGCCACGGTGAACTTCACGGGCGTCAACGAGACGCAGGAGTACGTGCGCATGTCCGTGCCCATCCTTGTGCGCGGGCGCTCCGTGCGACTGGTGGAGGCGGACCAGGCGATCAGCTCGGTCGAGATCTCGGTGAGCCTGGGGCACCAGCCACTGTGCGAAGGGCTGCTCAACGTGGACAACGGCATCTGCTACAACTTCACCGGCACCATGATGAAGTGGACGGATGCGTGGGACCACTGCGCCGCGTGGGGCGGTACCCCAGCCATCGCGCGGTCCGCGGCCGATTTCCTGTTCATGCGGCGGCAGTTCTCCGTGTACAACCTATCCAACCTCGCCTGGCTCGGCGGCGTCAGCCTCGACCCGGACGCCGAGCTGCTGGTGGCCAGCATTGACTCCGGCAGCTACATCCAGAACCCCGACTCACCCGCCACCGACGAGGTGAACCCGTACGAGTACGCCATCCTGTCCGACTGGCGCGAGTCCGTGCTCGCGGAGACGGAGCTCAGCGTGATTTGCGAGAAGATCGAGAGCTACTACATCACGCTCTACTCGCCGCTCGGCGGGCCCGGGTTCACCATGCCGCAGTTCGTGGAGATCACGTCCGTGTTCTGGGACCTGTGGTACCCCGTCACTGTGTACATGGAGCAGGACTCCATCTACCAGGGGCCTCGCAGCTTCTCCGTGCTCATGGAGCTGACGTGCTCCAACTGCAACGACCGCATCCTCAGCCCGGTATCCATCACGTTCGCCATCGACGGCGAGGACGAGGAGATCTTCGTGGACGTGGTAGGCGGCTCGCTGGAGCAGCACCTGCTTCCCGAGACCGCGGACCAGGTCCCCCTGTGGGTGAGCCTGCCCAGCAACTTCCGCATCGAATGCCCCACCGGCTACTACTCGCTTATCACGGGCAGCTGCTACTCGCTCATGTACGCCACCACCTGGGCCGCCGCCACGACCACCTGCGCGGACGACTTCGACCCAGACCTGTCCGACCTCACCCCGAAATTGGCACTGGTCGACGTGGCTAACGAGGAGCAGGACTTGAAGCTGATCGCGGCAGTGCTCGGAGGCACGCTGCTCTACGCCTTCCTGCAGAACACCATTGTGGCCGCCGTCGACCCGGCCACCGTCGCCACCGGCCTGGATGGCGTCAACGCGTGGAAGACCTACTTCAACAACGACATCTACAAGCCGGTGTCTGGCGGCCACCCGTTCATCTGCGAGCGACGCGGGCAGCTCGCCATCGACATCGTGGACGGGTGGGACGGCGCCATCGCACCCCAGATGCTGCCGGACCCGGCGCGGATCACGTTCACCACGTCGGACTGGCACCTCAACCAGACCACCCACACGGTGGCGGTCGAAGACGTCGTCCAGGAGCCGTACCTGCAAATCACGACGTACGAGATCACTGTGGACGCCGATTCCAAGGTGGACCACGTGTGGCACAACCAGTTCGCCAACGAGGACATGAAAATCCTCGACAACGACGTGGCCGACGCCGTCATGACACCGATCGTGTGGGCCGTCACGGCCGACGGAAACTCGTCGTTCGGCGTGAAGCTCGTCACGGAGCCAACGCACCCCGTCACTGTCCACGTCGGCCTGCGTGACCCCGCGGCCGTTGCCGGGGACACCTACGAGCCGTTCGTGCTTCACCCTACCGCGCTTGTGTTTACGGCGTCCAACTGGATGCTGGAGCAAACGGTGACACTCACAGCTGGCGTACGCACGGACTACACCAACCGCACGTACTTGGGCGAGGTGGACGATGCCACCGGGCGCAACAACTCCATCTTCCCTGACCGGTTTACCATTCAGGACCCGTGGCCCGACATCACTACTGTCATCCAGTACACGTTCAGCAGCGAGGACCAGTTCTACAACAGCACACGGCTGGTGCTGCTGCGGGACGAGTGGAGCGCCGACGGCTACGGCAACATGTTCCTGCCGCGGTGGCAGGCGCAGAAGGGCTGCGCTATTGGCAGCCTTGGCGTGTGCAACACGGAAGCGCCGCCACTGCCCGTGGACCCGTACGACGCGGCGACGTTCAGCCGTGCCATGTGGTTCTACGGAACGTTTGCAGGCGTTGACCCCACCCCGGACGCGCTGGAGGGCATCTACGCGTCGCCACTGGAGACCCCGCTGGCCATCGCGGCACCGGCGTACGACCACGAGATGGTCACAATCGAGGTCGCCGCGGCCAGCGGCGGCGTGATTGCGCTGGCCATCGAGTGGGGCCTGCCGCCGGACGTGACCGATCCCAACTGCTCCAGCGTGTTCCCAAAGGTGGCGCACCCGTGCAGCGCCACAGACTGCACCACCTCTACCTTAGGCAACGGCCGCTGCAACCCGAACAACAACGTGTGCGGGTGCGACTGGGACGCCGGGGACTGCTGCGGGGACGGCGGCCAGGCGAACCAGTACACCCTGTGCGTCACCAATGCCGACGGCACGTGCTGCAAGGACCCGGACGAACCGGCGCGAGGCGAGGTGGTGGTGGAGTACCTGATTCGCGGGCGCGACATGGAATGGAGTGCGAAGGACTCCAAGTTCTTGGACACGTGGCGAACGCTGGACTCCATCGTGGTCGACCTGAACACCACTGCGGCGGACCTCAAAACGGACGGCATTGGACCCACGAAGTTGGTGCTAGACGTGCCGGCCTTCTACCAGCTCCCCTGCACACCGAGCACCGGGTGCTTTGGCGAGCTGGGCTGCGACAACAGCTGCCCTGCCGCGCAGGTGACGACGTTCCGTGTCCGCCAGGGAGTGAGTCACGACACCCGCATCGGCTGGGCCGTGTGGGACTTTCGGTTCGAGGCGTCTCGCGACACGCACTTGACGGTCGTCGAGAACCAACTCGTCGTCACGGAGTACAACCTGACGCAGGACCAGTGCACGATCTGGCGGTGCTCGCCAGACGACGGCGTTGCCGAGTGTCCCATGGCGCCCGGCATGAACCTGTCCCGTCTGGAGCCGGCTGGATGCGGCTGGAAGGAAGTCGAAGTGGTTGACGCCGAGCGGACGTATGACCGCCCTGAGCGCTGCAACGAGGACTCGTTCTACTGCGAGTTCATGACTTTTGTCAGCGAGGACGGCACCCACGACGCGCACTTCGACGTGGGGCTGCACGCGCTGCCGCCGACGTCACCAGTGACGCTGCACTTGTGGGCCGACCCGGAGGCGCACCGTCGAGAGCTCAACGACCTGCGGCAAATCGCCGTGTCGCCGACCCAGATCGTGTTCGACGACACCAACTACACGCAGACGGTGCGCGTCAACATCACCGCTCTCGACGACGAGTGGTTCGAAGACCTACACTGGGCCAACATCCACATCAACGTCACGGCGGCACAGGAGAGCTTCCGGCGCCTGGAGCACTGGCTGTGGGTGGCGGTCGTGGACGACGAGCGGCCCGAAATCATCATCGAGCCCACGTCGGCCCTGGTTTACGAGACCGATGGTGGGCTGTACAACCAGCCGGTGATCGACCTGGACTTCGAGGATGGCACCGCAGTGTACTACGCGTACTTGCTGTCGCGGCCGCGGCGCCAGTACGTGGATGTCTACGTTCATATCAACAACACCCAAGTAACGACCAACGTGTCCGTCGTTCGCTTTACCCAGGACAACTGGGACGTTCCGCAGGGTATTCTGGTGACCGCCATCAACGACTGGGTGGACGAAAGCCACGCGTTTTTCGAGGGTCGCCGCTTCTTCAACATCACCCACACCTCCGACTCGGACGACGAGTTCTACAACAACTTGCGCGTATCCTCTGTGGAGGTCACCGTCGTCGACGACGACAACGCCGAGCTGCTCGTGTCGCGGCAGGTGCTGGCGTTCGAGTACAGCAGCCAGGACGACTCGTACAGCGTCGGCCTACAGAGCGAGCCCGCGTTCACCGTGCACTTCAACCTGACGACCCCCAAGTGGGCCGACTTTGAGATCGTGCCGTCGGTGTTCTCCATCGAGCCGGAGGACTGGCGGGTCCCCGTTGTGGTCAACACCTCCGGCGCCGGCACGGACTGGACCGTGGGAGGCTTGATTTCGTTCCTCACCGGCACGCAGAACGACGGCTCGCCCCTGGCGGAGCCGGAGGGCTCACGGGCGTTCAACCTGGTGCACAACCTCACGTCGCGCGACCCCAACTATCACTGGGTCTCCAACATCGAGAACGAGTTCAACTACACGCAGCCGGCCAATGAGCGTATCGGTGTGATCGAACCCCTGCCACCGCTGCTCGAGGAGGGCTACCAAATGAACCGCTATTCCATCGCGCTGCAGTTCCCGCCCGTTGCCAACGTGACCGTCACGTGCTCCGCGCCCGCCGCCCAGGCCGAGCTGTCGCACTGGTGGTGCACGAACTGCGACAACATCTCGCTCGTGCAGTGGCAGAGCGTGCGTGGCGCCAGTATCGACCTGCTATTCGACGTTGACAACTGGAACGTGGAGAAGGTGGTCTGGGTGGAGGCACTGGACGACAACGTGCTGGAGTACAACCACACAATCACCATCAACCACACGGCGCAGTCCATTGACGCGATCTACGACTCGGACCTGGCCCCACTGCCGTGCGTGTTCAGCATCTGCGGTGAGTACGATTGGTCGTCGGCCCTGTTCTGGGAGACGCGCCAGGGCACTGCGGGCTTCGACTTGGCGTTCAGGCTGCGCATCGACGACATCACCTTCAACGTAATCGATCGTGCCGCCGCCATTCTGACGTTCGAGGAAGTGCCGCCGATGCTGCTGGCGGACACGGCCGGCGACGACGACGGTGACGGGACCAACGACGACGTGAACCGCTTCGACCGCGTTTCGTACGCCCCTCTGGAGGAGGACAGCCACCTGGTGGTGGCGGAAGGGGCGCGTGCGGTGTCGTACAACATTCACCTGACGCAGCCGCCTAAAGTCCGGTCCGACGAAGAGAGTGTCGTCGAACTGCGCATGTCGGCGTCAGACTGCGACGGACGGCTGCTTTTCAACATCACGAGTCCCGAGTACAACCAAACGTGGGCCACTGACGTGTATGAGGAAAAGACGTTCAGCCTCTTCTTCACTCGGGATACGTACAGCATCCCACACAACGTCACGGTGACGCTGCTGCAGGACTTGCAGCACCACGCCACGCAGACGTGCACGCTGGTCACGATCTCGGCGGCGCAAGACCAGCTCTTCTCGACGGACCGGTCGGACCACCAGTACCGGTGGCAGGATCCACGTGGCATCATTTGGTTCGCGCCGCAGATCTCGCGCTTTGCTTTCAACGGCGACCTTAGCGTCACAATGCTGGACGACGACCCCAGTTGGATGGACCAGGGCTTCTACCGCCAGCTCGGCATCGCCCTAAGCATGATCACGGCCGGCGTGCTCGTCATCCTGGTGCTGGCCGACTTAGCCGAGTCGCCGACAGGCAACCTGCTGTCGGTAGCGTTGGTGCTGCAGCAGCTCGTTCTCACGGGCGACCTCGTGCGCGACATGACGGACGTGTACGTGTCGTTCAGCGACACGTTCTCCTGGGCGCTGATCCGCCGATCGACGGCGTTGGAGGACCTGGACGACTTCACGACTTGGCTCACGCTGTTCCTGGACGAGGGAACGGTACTCAGTATCGGTCCGTTCTTCCTGGAGACGTGGCTCGGGTGCGGCGCCCTGCTGGCGGTCGCCTTCGTCGTCCGCGGCACGTGCTGGTTCCTCGTGACGTTTTACCGATTCGCCCGGTTTTCCCGGCCGACGACGCACCAGCGGGAGGCGCACGCGAAATCGGAAGCCCGCAAGAAGCAGGCGCGTTTCAAGCGCGAGAAGGCGGCCGCCATGCGGCGCATCGCCCGCCAAATGAAGAAGAAGGAGGAGATCGAGCAGAAGAAGCAGGATGCGGAGGCCCGCGCGGCACTGGTGCTGGAAGAGGACGCCAAACGCAAACAGCTCAACAACAACGGTGGTAAGAAAAGCCGCATCGTTCCGGTGGGCCTGTTGGACGACATCCCAGACGCCAGCGACAGCGACGACGACGGCAGCGGTGGTGGTGGTGGCGGCGGCGGCGGCGGTGGCGCTACGACCAACAAACCGAGGGATGGAAGGTCGAAAAGGGCGGTCCGCCCAAGCGCACTCGGACTGACCACCGCCCAGCTGCAGGCTCGCAAGGCAATTCGCGACCGGCTTCTGCAGGAGCAGCTGCAGCCGGCGGGGTCCTTTGGGCTGGCACCGCGCGGCTCGCACGTGTTTAGCACTGGTAACGGATCCGCTGACTACCTGGGTTTCATTCTGTCTCTTATACACATCTGACGCTGCCGACGATCTACTCTGTGTAGA
>OJIS01000592.1_pt1 | contig 11462 bp, 12 predicted proteins | sample 1595671 | NCBI WGS metagenome assembly OJIS01 (sample SAMN05416814, study PRJEB24817) | seawater metagenome | isolation source: Sea water | place: Canada:Atlantic | collected 2013-07 | reverse complement strand
ATCTACACAGAGTAGATCGTCGGCAGCGTCAGATGTGTATAAGAGACAGGATACAATCCGTGACGGTGAAAGGTCAGAATGATTGCTTGCCGTCGTCTCTGAGGATTATCGGTCAAAGCGCTTTGTGCCGAAAGACGGCTTTCTTCGGTCATGCCGAAGAACCCAAATTCTGATCCGGTCGTCCTTTACGTCGTAGAGAAAATGAAATGGGAAGCGATGAAGGTTACATCGCCTCAGGCCGCTGGCATCGAAATGGAAGAAATGAGGTTCCTGGACAGCCTTGCGAATCCCGGCCATGAATTCCTCATAGAAATCTTCTCCCAAGGTCTTGGAGATCGTGAAATATTCTTGAAGGACTGTGTTTAGGTCCGACTGAACTCTTCTGTGGAACTTAGCTTCCACTGCGTTTGATCCCACTCACGAATTCGTCGAATGTGATGAGGGTGCTGGGATCTTCTTCCGCCTCGCGCACTCTTTCAGCCACTTCCTCGTCACTCACCCAGTGATGAGGGCTTTCGAGCCCGTGAAGAAGTCGAGAGGCAATCGATGCCCTTTGTTCTTCAGGAAGTTTCGATGCTTCCCTGACGATTTCATCAACTTTCATGCGGTAAGAATAGCTCCTTCGCTGGGTCTTCGCGAGGCGATTCTTGGAGATTTGGAGAGCTGGTTTAAGGGGGGCTGATTGAGGGGCGTTACGAGGTGAGCTTTCGGAGGGCTTGGGTGAGGGCGTCTTCGCCGCCGACGTTTCCGGGGAAGACGACGTAGGCGAGACCGGGGTGAAGGGTTTCATTGCCGATGGTCCAGACGGGGACTCCGGGCAGGATCTGGCCGAGGACCATGGCCTGTTTGACTCCGAGGCCTTTGGTGGCGATGTCGGAGGAGGTGATGCCGCCTTTGGCAATGAAGAAGGAGGGGCGGGTGGTGATCCCCTTGACGATGTCGACGAGGGTTTGGGAAACGCGCCTGGAGATGGCGAGATTTTCTTCACCGTCGATGCGTTTGCGGGAGGTGAAGAGGACAACGGTTTTGCCGGAGGTGAGAGCTTCTTGAATGCTTGCGATCGCGTTCCCGAGGTTGAAGGTGGAGTTGAGCATATCGGGAACACTGAGTTTGATGGCGACGAGATCAGGTGCGTTTTTGAGGAGGTGATTGAGTTGGTCGGTGGTCCCGGGGACGTGGGAGCCGACGATGATGAGGCCGCCGTTGGGGTTGGGCTCGAGGTCCTGAAGTTGCCAGGGATCGAGGGGAGGGCGAGAGACGATGCCGGCGAGGGATTGCACAAAGGAAGCGGCGGAGCGGATGATGAAACGGCGATCGCTCTTGAGGAGGGCGAGGGAGAGAACGTTGAGATCTGTGAGGGAGGCGGCGTTGACGATGCAGGTCGAGGCGGCTGGGAGTTGCTCAAGTTTTTTGGTGATGTCGCCGGAGCGGAGGTCAGCGAGCGAGAGCGATTGCACGTCGACTGTCGCACCTGATTTTTCGGTGAGGTAATCGGGAAGGTATGAGTGGGAGAAGGGGAAGGTATTGTCTTGGGCGAAGGAGGTGAGGTGGGCCGGGGTGGCGGTTTCATCCTCGATGACGTAGTGGGTGTCATTGACGGTGAGGCGGCCGCCGGCTTCGAAGAAGGGGATGAAAAGGGTGGGGGCTTCCGGAATGCCGAGTGCCTGGCGGAGGGTATCGGTCTCGAGCGGGAAGTGGCCGCGGAGAGTGGAATCGGAGCGGGAGATGACGATGATATCGTCTTGGAATTCTTTGAGAATTTCGCCGAGGTTTTGGTGGAGGGTGGTCGTTTCTTCCGGAGTGAGGGCCCGGGAGTTGGTGAGGAGGAAGAGGACGGGCGGGGCTTCGTCGATGGCGTCCTTGATGAGGTCCGGGTTGAGATCGGTGAGGACGGGGACGTCGAAGACGGTTTGGGTGCCGGTGGGGTCGTCATCAAGGACGACGATGGTTTTTTTGGATTCGATAAGGAGGTTGTGGATCTCGGGAACGAGGTCCTTGGTGAATTCGGCCGGGAGGTTTGAAAGGAGTTCGTTTTTGGTCATGGCAAGAGAGATTTGGTGGAAGCCTGGGCTCGGCAGGAGCAGCTGTCGCCACGATGGAGTTTCAGGGGCATGGCTCCGAAGAGGACGGGGTTGGGGTTTTGGCAGGCGTCGAAGGCGTCTTCCGGGAGGACGGCGATGTGGTGGCTTTTCATGGGCTCTTGCGACGTGTGTTGGAAGCGATCATTGTCGGTCGTGTTTAAAAAGCTAGATCACATTGCGATATTGGTGCGGGACACGGGGTAAGCGATGAAGGGGCTCATGGATTTCGGATGGGAGGCCAAGGCGGGTGAGCCGTATCCGGCGCCGGAAGGTTGGCCGGCGGTTTTTCTGGATCCGAAACTCACGAGAGTGGGTGCTTTGGGAAATGACCCCGGGGAAGTGATTTTCCGGGTGAATTCAAAATGTTTGCAACTTTGCGGAAATCAATGGGTTGGATCACTCGCCAACTCGTAAGAAACACATGAAAAATTCAACATTGATTCCACTCTTTTCGGTCACTGCAGCTGCCGCATTTGGCCTTGGGTGGACCATTCGCCCTGATTCCGTGAAGGAAGAGGACCCTGGTCTTTCGGCGCGTGGTGAGAGCTCTCGGACGAGCCGTTCAACCGGCTCGGGAAGATCTGGGCGGGCGAATTCCAGCGCAATCGGTCCGGAGGGTGAGTTTTTAGCGAGGTATCTCGTCGATGGCAAGATCGCTGCCGTCGATATGAAGGCCGCAATTGAGGAGATCTCGAACACGAATGATCCTCTTTTAAAGCAGAAGATGTTTTCTTTGCTGCTTGAAAATTTAACTGCTGACAACGCGAAAGATGCCTTTTTGGCTCTTCAGGAAAATCGTGGAGGAGGTCGATTCGGACGGGGGAATGATGATCAGCTGAGACTTCTTGCGAATGCCTGGGGGCGAATTGATGGACCGGGAGCGATTGCCTCTCTCAAGGAAATGGCCGCAGAGCGCGGTGAAGAGGGAAATGATCGTGGCCGGGGCCGCGGAGGTCGTGGGCCGGATGAGATGTCCAGCGTGCTTGCTGGCTGGGCGACGGTGGATGGTGCCGCTGCTTCCGCGTATGTCAGCGGTATCGAAGATGAGCGTGAACAGCGCGGTGCTGCCTACGGCGTTTTGCAGGGGATGTTGGTGAACGGGGTTGAAGAGGCGATGGGCTTTGTCCGGTCGCTCCCGGCAACGGAAGACGGAGATCGCAGCAAGGGCATGTATATGGCGATGGTGACCGGTGAGATGCTGGAACAGGGTCTGGATCAGGCAAAAGGCTGGGTTGATACCGTCAAGGATCCCGACTTGCGCACCGGTGTTCTTGCGAGGGTCACGATGGAGATCATGCAAGATGACCGAGAGGGTGCGGCGGAGTGGATCGCCAAGTATGGTGATGAGGATGCCGCTGCTCCGGCGGTGAACCGGCTCGCTGATTCCTGGTCACGTGAGGACCCGAAGGCGGTGATGGATTGGGCCGAGAATCTTTCCGGAAAGTCAAAGAGCGAAGCCTATCAGGAGGCCATGGAGTCATGGGCGGTTAAGGATTCGGCTGCAGCGGGAGAGTATTTGAAGGGAATGCAAGAGTCACCGGAGCGTGACGCTGCCGTGGAGGGCTATGCCACTCGCGTGTCGAGGGAGAATCCCGTGACCGCGATGGAGTGGGCTGAGACGATTACCGATCAGGGGAGCCGTCAGGAAACGATGGTGGAAGTTGCGCGCGACTGGATGCGCAATGATAAGGCGGCAGCCGAGCAGTGGGTTCAAGCCAGTGGTCTTCCTGCCGAGGCTGTCGAGTCGATCAACGAGCCTCGCCGTGACTTTGATTGGAGAGGTCGGGGACGATAGAGAGTTCATTCTGCATTTCGCAGAGTCTAGTTGCAACAGGAGATCGATTCACAACCGAGGCAACAGATTGCCTCTCCGCCAAAATCACAGCAGATCAAGTGATCACAACATCTGCTGCATGGATTATCTTTTTCGCCTTCAATTTTCTTTTTGGAAGGCGGCTTTTGTCCCCCCAACTGTGCCAGAGCGGTCGCAGGAATGAAATCCTTGTGACGTCCCAAGGTGCTCGAGAACACTTCTCGAATTGGGTTTTGAAATGTTCCGGGGACAGACTGCACCTCTGAGAGCTGTGCAAAAGATTGCCCGACGTGATGCCGGAACTCTTCGGGATCACCTTTTACGAGGGGATTGAAGCGTCCTCTTTGTTCATCCTCCTCGCGGTCATCCCAGGCATCCCGCCAATAGATGAGTCGGCCAAGACTCTGCCCAATTGATCTGAGTTTCCCCTGCTTTTCAGGGGCTCCCGCGAGGCGGGCGGCTTCGCTAAAGATGGTGCCGTATGCTCCGGCGGTGGGAGAGGCTGCCGTGAGGAGGTCCGGAGAGCGGGACTCGATGGCTGATTGCTCCTCCATCATAGCAACCACCTCGGCGGTGGGGAATGCCACGGAATTCAAAAAAGAGATGGCCCGGTCGGTGAGTGGATTGATGGTCCGTCCGAGAATGCGAGCAGCAGTTCTGCGGAGGCCGGTTTCATCGGCGCGATCGTCATCGAGTTTGGCCGCGAGCCCACAAACGGTGACCGCCGCGGCATAGCGGGAGTGCAGGCCGTCGCTAAAGAGAGGGCGGGGGACAGAGATGGGATTACAGCAGGTGCGTGAGACAGATTCCGGTGGAGTCGGGCTCAAGGATGCCGTGAAGAGGGAGAGAAAAGTAGAATCTCGATTCACAAGGAGGCGGGCGGCAGGCGAGTAGTCGTCGCGAAGTGCGCCGGAGAGGCCGCAGAAGAAGCCGCGATAGGTGGAGTGGCTCTCATCTGAGGCGCAGGTGCCGCAGGGGCTACCAAGGAAACCGAACATGGGCAGGAGTTTGAGCAACTCTCTCCAAAGGCCAAGTGGTATTTTGACTTCCGTGTTGGCGGGATACCGGGTGACGAAGGAGCGGGAGTCTTAAAGTTCCATCCGTCTGCCGGTATCGAGGCTTTGGCGGCCGGCTTCGAGGATGGCGGTGGTGTTGCGGGTGGTCTCGATGGTGGCAAGATTCTCCCGCTTGCCGAGGATGAAGTCGGCGATGCTCTGGTAGCCGTAGGAGGATTGGCCGGCGAAGCGGCCGTGGGCATCGGGCGGGTAGCGGAAGAAGAGGGGGTTGGGGGATTGATAACCGTCGGAGTCGGAGGCGAAGTCATAGCCGCGGTGGGCTTGATCGACGCGGATTTCGCCCTTGTGATGGAGGGCAAAGAAGCGCTGTTGGGAGTGGACCTCGGCGGCCGCGGCGATCCAGGCGGAGGTGTAAATTGCCGTGGCTCTGGTGCCGGAATTGTTGAGCCAATCGACCATCAAGGTGATGGAATCCTCGGTGGGAAGTCCGAGGTTTTCGGCGACTCCGGTGGAGGCTGAGGCGATGACGGAGACCGGGCGGGCCAGGTCTTCAAGGGTCCAGCAATGGAAGTCGATATGATGGGCGTTCAGGTAGTAGGAAATGTCAGATGATTTCCCGGCCCAGGCACGGAAGGAGGCGAGCTGCGACTTGGGCTGGGACATGTAGCTGGAAAAGTACGAGGAATCTCCGAGGTTTCGGAGTTTTCCGCGGGCGTCCGAGTAGATGGGATCCCAACGTTTGTGGACCTCCATGGCGATGGTGACTTTGTTCCTACGAGAGATTTCGATCAATGAATCATGTTCTTTGGTCGTCTTGACAATGGGCTTGGCGACGAGGACGTGGAGACCGGCTTGCGCTGCGGCGCAGGCCATTTCGTAGTGGAGGTCGTCGGGCGTGAAGATGAGGACGGCGTCGCCGGGAGTGAGGGTTTGCATGGCAGCGCGCCAAGCTTCGGGGTCTTTTTGGTCATCGGCGGGGAAGCTTTGGAACGAGGAGTCGAGTCCGTAGCGTTTTGTGATGAGCTGGTCGAAGTGGTTGCGGACGAGGGAAAACTTGGTGCCGTTGGAGCCAGCGAGGATGATCTCCGAGACAAGGCCGCGCTCGCGAAGATCAAAGAGAGTGAGGGCGACGATACCGGCTCCTTTGTCGGAAGTGGATTTGGAGCCATGTACGAGACCCGTGACATATTCTCCGGTGCCGATGACGAGGACTTTGGGGGCGGGCATGGTGGTTTACTTGATCACTTTGATCTGGGATTTTCTGGTCACGATGATGGAAAGGCGGCTCCCAAAATTGTCTTTTTTGGGACGTCCTCTCACTTCAATTTCCTTGTCTTCAAGAGATTTGAGATAGGATTCGGAGAGTGAGGCGTCGGCTTTCTTGATCTCGATGGCGGCGGCGAACTCAGGGCCAGATTTTTTAAATTGGAGGTAAAATGTATTGCCTTTACGCGATTTGGTCAGCTCGGTGACGACGCCGCGGACGGGGATAATTTGACCATCCTTGAGCAAGGTTTCGCGGATCTGTTTCTCATCGTGAATGGTGTAGAATTCCTGAAGGAGGTAAGTGATCTCAATATCATCGGGGTTGACGATGCGGAGAAGGGAAGGCGATGAGAGAAATCCCCATAGAGTCACTTCGTTTCGCAAGGCGGTTTGGGCGAGAGTGCCGGAGGCCGGAGGGAAGGCCACCTTGATGGATGAGTTCGCGACAAGGAGGTGGCCGTCTTCATCAAGATCGGAAAGCGTGGTGTGGAAGGTGATCCATTCGCCGACCTTGCCATCAAGAGAGTAAGGGCTGGTGGGGTCGACCAACATATAGGCATCACGATTTCCAGGCCGGGGAGGAGGGGGGATCGCCGGGGGAGGTTTTGGAGATGCAATCGGAGGCGTAAGAGTGGCTGCGATCGTGGCTGATTTTACAAGGTCTGGTTCATCTGACGCAACGATCATTTCGGCAGGTTGCTTGGCGACGCTGGTGGGCTGCCTATTGATGAATTTCCATGAAAAGAAGCCGATCGCAGCGACAAGTGTCCCCAGAACGAGAAGGATTTTGAGAGGGAATGCTGATGCCGTTGAGGAGGCGAGTTGTGGGGTTGGTGCGGCGGGCCCGGGGGGATTCTCTCCGGTCGCAAGTGGGGTTGAGATGTGCTCGGTTTGTCGTTTTAGATAAACGAGGAGCGCGTTGAATTTTTGATAAGGGTCGGCTTCGGCGGCGGGATGAACTCCTCTGGCGAAGGCCTCGAACCAAGTGTGGTAGTCGATGGAGAAGGTGTCGATGGTATGCTCACCATGACCGCACGTGACCACCGAGGAGGGGTTGAAGGAGACGGTGCCCGCGAGTGGTCCGAGGGCGGCAATGAGAGCTTCGCCGTGGATCTTGATTCGGTTGAATTCCTCTGCTGTCAGGTCAGAGTCGCGAAGACGGTCGGGAATGAGGATTCCGTCCCACCAACGAGCGACGATCCAGGGATATCCATCGACCGGGTCCAAGCCGCCATCAAGGACCGGTCGCAGGCAGCTGTGACTGAGTGCTTGAAGTTGGGCGAGGGCATTTGGAAAAACCTCGCCCTGGAGTCTGTCGAGAACCTTGGGTTCATACTTGAGCCGGATCAGAGCGAGTGGGATCTGATCGCGTGTTAGGACGCGGTAGACGACAAGGTCCGCGGTTTGGTGAACCAGGTCCTCGATGTAATAGTCGGTCTGCATTGACGGCGGGCGGACAGGCTGACTGACTCTCGTGGGGAAGCCAACCGGAAATGTGGAGAAGCTTCATTCATTTTCTTTATCTCTTTCTTTGATGCAAGGTCTTACGAGTGAGGGGGTTTGTGTTCTGGGTCGGTGCGAGCCCCGCTTGTTGGGTTCCGGGCTCGAGTTCCTTCAGGCAGTAAGTGGAAGGGAGATTTTCATTGCCGGGACTCCCCGGAGAGTCGGTTATTTTTGAGGCAGGTCGAATGACCCAGGCCGCTGCCAATCCCAGCGCGAGGCAGACCAACCAGACCCCATCGGGCCAGACTGAAAAGAGCGCCATCCCTAAGGCAGGACCAAGCATGGTGGCAGAGTTCCAGGCAATGCCGAGCACTCCCATAAAGCGCCCTCTCATATCCTCCGGTGCCAATCCGGCGATGTAGCTGTGGGCGATGGGGAGCGAGATCATCTCACCAATCGTGATCACAACCATGGCCACAATTAGGATGGTGAGACTTGCTCCGAAGAGATTGATCCCCATGCCAACTCCGACCAATGCGTAACCGATACTCATCACCCGGATCGGGAGGTGCTTGCGCGTCCATGAAGTGAGCGGGAGCTCGAGCAGAACAACCATGAGGCCATTGAGAGCCATCAGTCCACCAAAGACCGACTCGTTAAAGCCTCCTGTTTTTGTAATCTGTAAACCCCAGGTGCTACTCAACTGCCAGAAGACGACCGCGATTAAAAACGACGCCGCAATGGCTCTCAAATAGGCAGGATTCGCGCGCATTTCCCGAATGGCGGGAGCCCAACTGGCATTGATCTTGGCGATCCTTTTCACCTCGGGAACACCAAAGAGAATGACGATCCCAAGAACACTGGTGGTGAGAGCGTCGACGACGAAAAGTAGGAAGAAGGAGTGCTCTGCCATCAGTCCCGCCACTGCCATACCAATTGCGAATCCGAGATTTACCGCGAGACGTTGGCAGCCGAAGGCACGCACACGAAGGTGCTCGGGAACGAGGTCGGCAAGGAGGGCGCTTGCTGCTGGGAAATACATAGCGCTGAACATGCCCACTGCACTGGAGGCGATGACAATGCTCCATGGATTGATGGCCTGGGAAAGAAGCATCATGCAAACCGCTCCCCCCGTGCACGAGACGATGATGGTTGGCTTGCGCCCCCAGCGATCAGCGCAATATCCACCCAGAAGTCCTGCGATCAGTCCACCGGCGCCATAGGCTCCGAGTGCGATTGCCGTCACCCACGATGCGTAACCTTCGCGCTGCAGGTAGAGCGCGAGGAAGGGCATCACGAAGTGGCCGAAGCGATTGATCAGGGTGCCGCAAAAGAGAACCCAGTAGGGTCCTGGCAGGTTTTTCAAGTCGCTCCAAAGGGCGGTGTTTGTTGCTTGGGTTTTCATCTCGGTTCCAAAGAAAAACCCCGCTCACTCGAAGGTGGGCGGGGTTGGTTTTCTGAAAAAAGTCTCGTTATTGAGTCAGTGTATTATTCTAAAAATCATTCCCGCCCGGGTTGCGATAAAGTCGAGTCATCCAGGTCCAGGCAGAGAGGCCATGATGAGAGACCACGCAGCCGCCCACGAATTTCTCCGAGGAAAAATTCGGGTGGCAAGAAATGACTGGCTGGAAGTTCATCGGCGGGGCGAAGTTGGTAGCAGGGTTTCTGTTAGGGTCCATGCCAAACTGCGAAAACTTCATTTTACAGGCTTCTTTCGTTTGCCCTTCTTCTTCGCCTTGAAGTGATCCGGTGCAGTGAAGTGCGGGCTGGGTCCGTGTTCGCGGAGGAGGATCCTGGTGAGCTTTTTGGCAATCTCCGGGTGTTGATCGGCGATGTTATTTTTCTCCGACGGATCCTTTGAGAGATCGTAGATTTCGACCGGATCTTGCAGCCCGCGCCGGTAGCCTTTCCAGTTCTCGACTCGCACCGATTGTTGGAAAGGTCCCTCGTAGATCTCGAAGTAAATGAACTCATGTTTGGTCTCCTGCGGTTTACCAAGGAGAGTGGGGAGGATGGAGATGCCATCGGTTGCGATCGGAACTTTTGCGCCGGAAAGTTCGGCGGCGGTGGCCATGAGATCGACATGAGTGGTGAGGAGATTACTTCGGGTGGCTGCTTTGATCTTACCGGGCCAGTGAGCGATGAAAGGTGCACGCGTTCCACCCTCGTAGAGTGAGCGCTTCACGCCGCGGAGGATGCCATTGCTCTTGAGGGTTTTCGCAAAAGAAGCGTTGGCACCATTGTCGGAGGTGTAAATGAGGAGGGTGTTTTCAGCGATCCCGAGTTCCTTGAGTTTCGAGGCGATGCGGCCAACGCCTTGATCAAGAAGGCTGACCATGCCGGCGTAGTTTTTATCTTTTTGGCTCCAGGGCTTGTCTTGGTAGAGCAGGTAATTTGGGTCATCGTGGGGGATGACATAGTCGCCATGCGGTGGCGTCCAGGCGGCGTAGCAAAAGAAGGGCTCGTCCTTGTGATCCTCGATGAATTTGAGTGTTTCCTTCTCGATGAGGTAGTGGGTGTAGCTTTCCTTCTTTCCGTCGGTGTTGCCGGGCAATTCTTCCCGCTTGCTGTTTCGAACGAGGTATTCCGGATAGTAATCATGAGCGTGGACTTGGTCGTAGTAGCCATACCAAAGGTCAAAGCCGAGATCTTCAGGCACGCCGCTTGTGCCGGGATTTCCGAGTCCCCATTTTCCAAATCCTCCGGTGGCATAGCCGGCCTTTTTGAGCATGGAAGCGACGGTGGCGGTTTTTGCGGGAAGCGGGATGATGCCATTGCGTGAGCGATTGGCGCGGCGGTGGCAATGACCGGGATGCAGGCCGGTCATCACGACACAGCGGGTCGGCCCGCAGACTGCCGACCCCGAATAAGCGCGGTCAAATTGCATCCCTTCTTTTGCCAGGCGGTCCATGACCGGGGTCTGAATGAATGTGCCCCCGTAGGGTGAAAAGTCGCCTGTTCCGGCATCATCGACCATCACGAAGATGATGTTGGGTTTACGGGCCGAGGCCACGAGGGTAAGCAAAAAGAAACAGGCGAGCTTGAGCATAAGAAGGCCTTTTATGGAGTGAAGAAGGTGATGACAAGCATCCCCTTTTATCCCTGCCAGGCATCGGAGACAAGAATACTGGCCAGCTGGTCGGCAGGCTTGGAGAGTTTGGCTCCTTTCTTTTTGAGGAGAAAAATCTTCCTCGTGGGAACTGGCTTCTTAAAGGAGCGGATGATGATCTTGTCCGGCAGGCTGTTGCGGACAGCGAGCTTCGGAATCACGGCCATGCCGAGATTTGCGGCGACCATGGCGAGCGCGGTTTCGAGCTGGTCACATTGGAGGCCTTCCTTGGATTGCTGGAGCTGGCACGCTTTCAGCGTTTGGTCGCGCAGACAGTGTCCGTCTGAGAGATGAATGAGTTCCTCGGTCGTGAGTTCGCTGGGTTTGGGATCCCGGTCGCGGTGGGCCCATTGATGCCGGACGGGCAGGGCGAGGAGGAGAGGTTCTTCAAACAGGAGACGGCTTTGGAGTCCGTAACGTCGCAAGTCGTCCTTGGTGACATCGCTGAGAATCGCAAACTCGATCTCGCCATCGGCGATGCGGCGAATGAGGTCGGGAGTGCGGTTTTCCCCGACCTCGATCTCGATCCCAGGATACCTCGAGCGAAATTCCCCGAGAAGCAGCGGGAGGAGATAAGGGGCAAGAGTGGGAATCATGCCAAAGGCGACCTTGCCTGAACGAAGCTCGCTGCGCTCCTCAAATTGCTCCCGGAGAAGCGCTTCTTCAGCAAACAGGCGCTCGGAATGATGCAGGAGCTGTCTCTTATACACATCTCCGAGCCCACGAGACCGAGG
>OJIS01000586.1_pt1 | contig 11534 bp, 15 predicted proteins | sample 1595671 | NCBI WGS metagenome assembly OJIS01 (sample SAMN05416814, study PRJEB24817) | seawater metagenome | isolation source: Sea water | place: Canada:Atlantic | collected 2013-07 | reverse complement strand
CGAGATCAGCCTCGGTCTCGTGGGCTCGGAGATGTGTATAAGAGACAGATCTGTGGCTCGCCACGGGCATCAAACATGGCGCCGATTTCGTCGAGTGAAAACCCCGCTGCCCGGCCCAGCGCAATCAACGCCAGTTGATCCAGCACCACAGGCGCAAACAAGCGTTTTATCCCCCGCCGGCCCGTGGACATGATCAATCCCTTCTCTTCGTAATAGCGCAGGGTCGATGCAGGCAATCCAGCACGCTGCGCTACTTCTGAAATATCCAGCACGGCCTTGACCTCAAGTTGACTTGAAGTAGTACGTTACCACTACACCCTCAACGAGGCACCTGAAATGGCCACTGCCACCACCTGTTTTCTCACTGTCCTGATCACCGGGATCACCGCCACCCTGGTCATGGATGGCTGGAGCGTACTACGTCAACGGGCCTTCGCCATTGCCGCCCCCAACTACGGGCTGGTCGGGCGATGGATACTGCATATGCGCCACGGCCAATTCCGGCACAACCCGATCACTCAATCCCCACCGGTAGCAGGAGAAACCGTCAGCGGATGGTTGGCGCACTACCTGATCGGCATTGTCTTTGCGAGCCTGCTACTGGCCACGGGAGGGCAGGCGTGGATCGACCACCCTACTGCCGGGCTACCTATCCTGATCGGCCTGGTTACCGTGGCGGCCCCTTTCCTGCTCATGCAGCCGGGCATGGGGGCAGGCATCGCCGCCTCGCGCACCCCGGCACCGAACAAGGCCCGGCTGCAAAGCCTGCTCAACCATGGCGTGTTCGGCGTGGGCCTGTATATCGGCGGCTGGGCCAGCCACTTCATCCTGTACTAGGGAGCCCTGACAGGAAGAAAGCAAAAACGCGCGGGAAAATGCGATAATGGCCACCGAGACAGACAGCAACGACCACGCCCCACCAACGGTGATACGCCATGACCACACTACTGCTGAATTTGCGCCAGGTACCGGACGACGAGGCCGAGGAAGTGCGCACTTTGTTGAATGAGCAGCAGATCCCGTTCTACGAAACGACACCGAGCTTGTGGGGTATTTCTTCCGGGGGCATCTGGCTCACCAACCCGACAGACCGTGAGCGCGCCAAGGCGCTAATGGAAGACTATCAGCAGCAACGCACCCGGCGGGAAAGGGAACGCTTCGAGGAAGCCCAGCGGGATGGCACCGCACCAACGCTGGGTGGCCGCTTGCGCGATCAGCCCGGCCGCGCGCTGGGTGTGCTGATCGCCGTCACGGTATTGATACTGGTGACACTGGTGCCCTTTTTGACGCTGGGGGAATACTGACGCTGGTAAATGGCCCCAACGACTGCCTGCTGACTCAGGCGGAAAAGTAATCCTGCATCCAGGTAAATAACGTCTCCGCACTCACCTCGGCCAGACCCATGCGCTGAAAATCCTCGCCGGCGTCCTCATCAATAGTGCCAAACTGATAAAGAAGCACACCGGGCTGCTCATCATGCAGTATCAGAACAATGCGTCCCCGTGTCTGCAGGCAATCAATGGTCATGGCATCGGCAGGAATACCCACATCACGCATGCCACGGCGCACACCCACCACTGGATTAATATGCTCGTAGGTCTGCTGGATGCGCGTATGCGCTTCCGTGATCATATCGGACAAGGCTTCAAGGGCGGCTTCTGACATCAATCTCTCCTGGCACGTGAGCGGCACAGGGTAGCAAATTGCGTAAAGCGACAACCACCGATAACCACACTGCCCCGTCAAAACGCGATTACAGTAAAAGGTCCCCCTCAATGGGAACAAACCGGCTCGCCGCACGGGCCAATGAATCCGCGGTCAGTGGCGCGACGCCATAGACGTCGACATGCTTGCCCTTGTCCACTCGCAACTTATCCACCAGAAGATCGAAATCACCGTCTCCGGAGACCAGCACCACGCTGTCCACCTCCGCAGCATATTCCAGCGCATCAATTGCGATTCCCACATCCCAGTCCCCTTTGGCGGAGCCATCAGAGCGTTGTATAAACGGTTTCAGTTTTACCTCAAAACCGATAGCGCGAAGAATGTTCTGGAACTCACGCTGTTTTTTATCACCCCGATCGATGGCATACGCGATGGCTTTTACCACCTGCCCCTCTGCTGTCACTGTCGACCAGAACTGGTTGTAATCGAATCGGCGGTTAAAGGCCTGCCGTGTCGTGTAGTACACATTCTGCACATCCACGAGGATCAACACTGTTTTCATCGGGCTCCCGGTTTCACTCAATCGCTTATTATTAATGTGTACAGACTGGATAAAAAACCCCTCAACCCTCAATCAGCCAGGCTGTCATTTTTTCTGCCAGTGCATCCAGTATGCCTTCCGGCTCCATGGCTGGCGGGGCCACCAGCACCAGATGCATCAGCGTGCCGGCAACGGAAGTGGTCATCAGGTACAAGGTATGCGGCTGGGCGCTCAAGGCGTATTGCTCCCGCGTATAATCCAGCCCTGCCATCAAGACCTGCTGTAATTCGATTTCCAACTGCCGGGTGGCCGGCAACTGGTGCAGGTAAGGCACCTGGAAAACCAACACCCGCAATAACTCTCGATGCTTGCGCATTAGCCTGTAAATCGCGCCCAGAAAATATCGCATGGCGCTGTTTAAGTCATTGCGGCTGTCTGTCAGGGCCAACCGACCTTCCAGCATCGCCCTGACCTCTGCCACCATGTCCTGCACCAACCTCGCTACAATGGCATCCTTGCCGGGAAAGTATTCATACACCGACCCGATGCTGACCCCCGCCACTTCCGCAATGGCATTGGTGCTCAAGCCAGCGTATCCCCGGCGCTCCAAAATCCGAGCACATGCCTGCACCATCGCCTGTACCGAGGCTTTCGAGCGGGCCTGCCCGGGCTCTTTTTTGACAGCAAAATCAGAGACTTTCCAGCGAATCTGCCCCATACAACCTAACACCTCGCCAACGGATAAACCCGAGTATTTCCGAGTATATGCTCAGGTTACACTGGATGCATTAGCCCCCGAGATCAATCAAGCCGAGAGCCCACCATGTCCAATGCCGTGAAATTCAGAACCCCCAAAGTCCTGCCTTACGTAAACCGGTTACGGGATCACTGGGCCTGGCATCTCAAGCGTGCCGTTGCGCCCAGCAGAGCATTGCAGCAACGGGTCAACGGCAAGGTTATTCTGCTCACCGGTGCTAGCTCCGGCATCGGCGCCCTGGTGGCAGACAAGCTGGCTGACGCCGGCGCCACTGTGCTGCTGGTGGCACGCAATCAGGAGAAGCTGGAGGCGATCGCCCACGCCATTCACCAACGCGGCGGCCAGGCGTTCGTGTACCCCGGCGACCTGTCCAATCTGGAAGAGTGCGACCGCCTCTGCGAACAAGCTCTGCAGGACCATGGCCGGGTGGATGTTCTGATCAACAACGCCGGGCGCTCCATTCGCCGCTCCATAAAATTCACCGTGGGGCGCTTCCACGATTACGAACGGACCATGCAGCTCAACTATCTGGCCTCCATCCGGCTGGCCATGAATCTGTTACCCGGCATGGAAGCCCGTAACGAAGGACACATCATCAATGTTTCCACCGTGGGCGTGCAGGCCAACCCGGCACGATTTTCCGCCTACCTGGCCTCCAAGTGGGCGCTGGAAGGCTGGACCTGGGTGGCAGCCAATGAATACGCCCACACCAAGGTGCGCTTTTCCTCACTGAATTATCCGCTGGTGCGCACCCCCATGATTGCACCGACCAAAATCTACAAATACATGCCGGTCATGTCGCCGGAAACCGCCGTAAACTGGATGCTCGACATGATCATCACCCAGGACAAACGCAAGCTGGGCGTGTTCGGCAAGGGTGCACTGGCCATGTACTACCTGCTGCCAAAAACATCGGAATCCATCGTCAATCTCAGCTACCAGAGCCTCTATGAAGAGCCGCCCGCCAATTACGTTTCCAGCAAAGTGCGGGCAGGGACTGTGGCCAATACCGGCACCGCCGACAGCACAAAAAAACGCCGCGCATAAGCGCGGCGTTTTTCTGCCCCCAGCAGACACGTCACCGAGACGAGCAGCCATTCTCCGCTGCTAACCCTCCTGCAAACGCTCCAGTAATTCCTCAATGTCGGCTTTGAGTTCTTTATCTTCAATCTTGTTGGCGCTGATCTTGGCATCCGCCAGGCTCTGAATTGCCGCATCGGTTTTACCCAACTCGACTTGCAACGTCGCCATGGAAAACGCGATTGATGAAAGATAGTCCTTCGCGTTCATATCACGGGCTTTGCCCAGCGCCTTTTCGTACAGGCTCAACGCCACGTCCAGCTCTTCAGTGAAGTCGGCCAGGGTTTCCCATTGCTCAGGATGATCTTTATCGGTTTTTTCGTTGTCGACACACATCGCCTGTAGCTGGGCATACAACGACTCAAAATTGTCTTTATGCCCTTTTCTGTCAGCCTCCATCAGCTGCTCAGCCAGACCGTAAACCGCCTTGTGCATCTTGGTATTAATCATTATGACTCCACCGCCATCAACAAATCCCGTTCAGGTGGCTCAACCTACCTGTCCGTGGCTGACAAAAACAGTACTTACTGCCACAAAAAACCAGTGCTAACCTGCCAAGGAGCCTCTGAAAACGCCTTGCGTGTTCATCGAGGCCAGAATCTTTACGCCCGTGACAAACCGGTAAAGCCGGTGCTGTCGTCGTTCCGCACCGCGAAAATAAACAATAAAAGGGAAGCTATCGTGGAAAACGAATTCGATTATCTCATTATCGGCGGCGGCTCCGCAGGGTGCGCCCTGGCCGGGCGGCTGAGTGAAGACCCGGACACCCGTGTCTGCTTGCTGGAAGCCGGCGGCCAGGGGGACGGCTTGCTGGTCAATGTCCCCTCCGGCGCCGTGGCCATGCTCTCCAAGCCCATCAATAACTGGGTCATGGAGACCGTCCCCCAGAAAGGGCTCAACGGTCGGCAGGGCTTTCAACCCCGGGGGAAATGCCTGGGCGGTTCGTCAGCCATCAATGCCATGGTCTATATCCGCGGCCACCGCGAGGACTACGACCACTGGGCCGCACAGGGCAATGACGGCTGGTCCTATCAGGATGTGCTCCCCTACTTCCGGCTCAGTGAGCACAATGAACGCATCGACAACGAGTACCACGGCACCGATGGGCCGCTCTGGGTAAGCGACAGCCGCACCGGCAACCCTTTCCAGGACTACTTTCTGGATGCCGCCAGAGAGTGCGACATTCCCATTACCGATGACTTCAACGGCGCCGAGCAGGAAGGCGCAGGGGTCTATCAGGTCACCCAGAAAGACGGCGAGCGCTGGAGCAGTGCCCGGGCCTACCTGTTCCCTCATCTGGATCGCAGCAATCTGACCGTGGAAACCCTGGCCCAGGTGCAGCGCATTGTATTCGAGGGCAAACGCGCCGTCGGTGTGGAATTCAAGCAGGGCAAACAGCTGCGCACCCTCCGCGCTCGCAAGGAAGTGCTGCTTTGCGCCGGCGCCTTCCAGTCCCCTCAACTGCTGATGCTATCCGGGGTGGGTGATTCCGGCGAACTCAAACAACATGGCATCCCCCTGGTGCACCACCTGCCCGGTGTCGGCAAGAATCTGCAGGATCACCCGGACTTCATTTTCGGTTACACCACCGACAGCACTGCTACCTTTGGCCTCTCACCGGGTGGCATGTGGCGAGCCCTGATGGCCATGCGCACCTACCGCAAGGAACGGCGCGGACTGTGGACGTCCAACTTTGCGGAAGCCGGCGCCTTCCTGAAAACACAACCGACGCTCTCCGCGCCGGATCTGCAGCTGCACATGGTTACTGCCCTGGTGGACGATCACGGTCGCAAGAAACATTACACCCAGGGCTACTCCTGCCATGTCTGCCTGTTACGCCCCCGCAGCCGCGGCAGCGTGCAACTGGCCAGCGCCAATCCGGACGACCTGCCGCTGATCGACCCGGCCTTCCTGGACGACCCACAAGACATGGAAGACATGGTCGCCGGCTACAAGATTACCCGGAACATCATGGAAGCCCCGTCACTCAAGCGCTGGATGAAAAAGGATATGTTCACCGAAAACGTGAACAGCGATGAAGAAATCCGCGAGGTCATCCGCCAACGCACCGACACCGTTTACCACCCGGTGGGTTCCTGCAAGATGGGCACCGATGACACTGCCGTGGTTGATCCACAACTGCGCGTTCACGGTATCGAAGGGTTGCGCGTCATCGACGCCTCCATCATGCCGACACTGATTGGCGGCAACACCAATGCACCGGTCATGATGATTGCGGAGAAAGCGGTGGATATGATTCGCGGGCGATCGCGGATGAGCTGACAACAAGCATACGGGGGGGGCATTCCCCCCGAAACCGTTCCGTTAAAAAGGCTTGCTCCGCTAAGGCTGGCGGGGGTCAATCAGAATCTTGGCATGCTGCTCCGGATTGCCCAATGCGGTGAACGCCTCATCCACCCCGGCCAGCCCGACTGTGCCGGTGATAAGCGGACCCACATTAACCTTGCCTTCGGCGATCATGTGCAAAGCATCGCGAAATTCGATGGGCATGTAACCCAGCACGAAACGCAGATCAATTTCCTTGTTAATGGCATTCACCGGCACAAAGTTGTCGGTCTTCATGCACACCCCCACCACCACCACACAGGAACGCAGCGGCGCCTCGGCGATGATGCTGTTAATAACACCCGGCACGCCCACACATTCAAAAATCACCGGGCGTTTGGGCTCGGTGACCCCGGCCACTTCCGCCGCCCGCCACAGTGGCTCCCAGGGGAACGGCGTCATGCGCAACATGCCCATGCCGTCCAGTGCCATATCAAACAATTGCGGCGCATTGACCACAAAGCCCCGCTTGGCCAGGCCCTCATAGGGGCTACCCTGGGACGGATCTACCACCACATGAGCACCCATGGCCTGGGCCAGTTTGCGCCGCGTTGGGGAATAATCGCTGGCCACAATATGCCGCACACCCTTGGCTTTCAGCATGGCAATCACACCCAGCCCAATGGGGCCGCAGCCAATCACAATCGCCGTATCCCGGCGACTGATCCCGGAGCGATTCACCGCATGCAGAGACACCGCCATGGGTTCAGTCAGGGCAGCGTGGTCATCAGAAATACCGTTGGTAACAGGAAAAGCCAGCGATTCCTCCACCAGCACACGTTCGGCATAGGCGCCGGGCGCCTGAGTGGACAAACCTGTCAGGTGTGCCACCCCGCTATTACGACGCATGGGCATGGCCACAACACGTTTTCCTGGCTTCCAGCGACGGTGCGTTTTTGCACCGTAGTCTGCAATCTCCCCCACAAACTCATGCCCCAGCACCACATGTTCATGGCTACGCATGATATGAGGATAACCAACACGCTCGGTGGCTTCCGCCAGCTCATCCGCATGATGCCGGGCATGCAGGTCCGATCCGCAAATACCGCAACGCAGCACGTTAAGCAGAATCTGGCCCTTACCAGGTTCCGGATCCGCCACGTCCTGAACCTCAAATTCACCGTGATGGCAAACAACCGCTTTCATCGCATCTCCCCGGGTATGGGTTATTTATCGGCTGCCACATAGTGCCGTGCCATGACTAGAGAGCAACAGGTCGATCAGAGCCAATTTCATACTCACCTATTTTGTTCAGGCGTGAGCGTGATGGCGGGGAGCTGAGGAAAATTTCCCTGCCACTCCCCCCTCACAATCTTCACCCCTTCTTGCCCGTCTACCCGCATACTGAATCCATGAACGGACAGATAGACACCTCACCCATCAGGCTGATTGTCGGCGCCAGCGCCGGTATCGGTCTGGCAATGACTCGCCACTGGTTAACCGGCGACACCGGATCAAGCGGGTATGTTGTCGCTGTTTCCCGGCACGCCACAGGCTCACCAGAATTGATCGCCCTGCAGCAGCAGGGGCTCCCTTTAGTTTGCCTCGACGTGGATATTACTCACCCCAGCCAGCTGGAGGATTTAGCCGGACAACTTAAGGCGCGAGAACTATCACCGCAGGTGGTAGTGAATTGTGCGGGCCTGCTCCATCAGCAACCTGACGAATTACTGCCGGAAAAGAAGCTCGAAGAAGTAAACCTGGAATCACTGCAGAACGTTTTTACCTTGAATGCCTTTGCCCCCATCCTTCTGGCAAAAGCCCTGCTCCCGGTCATGCCGAAAAACCAACATACGGTTTTTGCCAGTCTTTCCGCACGAGTGGGAAGCGTTTCAGATAATCATTTGGGAGGTTGGTACAGCTATCGCGCCAGCAAGGCGGCACAGAACCAGTTAATGCGCACCCTCGCCATTGAGACCCGCCGACGGCGACCACAACTGTGCGTGCTTTCCTTACACCCTGGCACCACAGATACCGCATTATCGAAACCATTCCAGCGGAATGTACCGGCGGACAAGCTGTTCTCAGCAGAATACGCTGCCGAAAAACTGGCCTGGATTATCGACAATGCTACCCAGGAGGATCACGGCCGTTTTATTGCCTGGGACGGGCAAGATATTCCCTGGTAAGCCCCACAGTGTACTCTTTCGCCATCGCGTCATAACTCTCCGCCGAGTTCACCACCCATGACCAACAGGAAGAAGAACCTAGGTCGTCGACAAGCTTTCCAATAACTCATCAGTCGCAACAGAAAATAACGGCTGGCAAGACCACAAAGTGAACGCTATTGCCAACGGCCACCCTGCTGGCCTCACCAGTGCCGCCGCAGGGCGTCAGACGCCGAATACAAGCTCAGTCCTGTCACCGCCACCAGAATCAGACCCATCCCCAGAACCTGGCTGGCGACCAGCGCCTCCTGCAGAACCACCACCCCGAACAAGGATGCGGTTACCGGCTCCACCATGGCCACAATGGAGGCCACCGCCGGCGCGGTGTAATTCAGGCCAATAACATAAAGCACAAACGACAGCCCCGCGCCCAGCACCCCCAGGCAGGCAAACAGGGGCCACTCTGCCGAGCGCGCCGCCGCCATCACCTCACCGGTTTGTGCAGGCCACACCAGCACCACCACCAGCACGCTGAACGCAATGGAGAGAATCGCCTGGGGGCTGCCATGGGGCGCCGCATACTTGAAACCGAAAATAAAAACCGCGTAACACAAACCCGACAGCAAACCGGCTACCACCCCCAACACGGTGACACCCGCGTCATCCACATTATGGATCCGCGTTAGCAGAACAATGCCCAGCATGACCACCATAATGGCGGCCCACTTTACCGTAGACGGACGCTCCAGCCGGAGCGCAAAGGAGAGCAGATAGACAAAGACCGGCGCGCTGTACATCAGTGTTGCCGCCACGGCCACGCCACCGTGGGAAATGCTCAAAAAATAGAACGCAAAATTCCCGGCCACCCCCAAGCCAGCCACCACCGACCAGCCCCATAACCGGCGATCACCAAGGCCATGATTCAGCGGCCGACAGCACAGCCAGGCCAACACGAACAGCAATCCGATGGCACCACGATAAAACGCCACCAGAAACACACCCCATCCCTCCTCCATCAGCATGCTGCCAATGCCGCCAGAGAGCCCCCAACAAAGTGCCGCCAGAATCACCAGGATTGTAGAGATGCGCGTCATCGGTCCTCCTGCTTCTGGCACCTGGTTTGTGCCAGAGAGCAACACAGCGAGCCGAGCAAGCCCGCCGCCCCACTCCATCGCAGAAAAGCGCGTCATGCAACCCAGGAGCCGATGATGGAATGGAGAACCTGGAGACTATTGAGGTCAGAGGGCAATAGGAAAGGAGCGTAGCAGAGGGTCCTGATCAACAGGCTAGTGACCGTTTTCTGATGCAGTGGTAATACGGATTTTCATAAAGAGACACTTGAGTGACACGTAAGAAAAATTCCAATTCATGCGTGCCCTTAATTCTTCTTTGTCATCCCACATAACGCCGAGCACAGTGGCGTCCGGCGGCCATCGTCCGCGAACTGCTGCGACTTGTTAAATGGCCCTAGGCACACGGTCCGCTTGAGCCACTGTTTGATTGAGTTGCCGGAGTTTGTTTAGAGAGACTTGAAACTGGCCATTACTCGGTAGCCGTTTACCTTTGAATTGCTCCCAAACAAGGGCTCCAGGCCCGTTATAGATCTCCTCGAATGTACCGTTACGCAGGATCTTGATGATGATCGTATGCTGCGGCTGACTCCGAAACGCAACAGAGTTGGATTGCGTAGCCTTGATCTCAACTTCTAAGCCGGTTTCGGTGACAGCGTCATATCCTTTGTTCGACGCTGTCTTCAATTCCAAATTGTATGCGTCGGCCACGAGGCATTCACCCAAACTGCCAACCATATGACCGTCCGGAGTAAAGTGCCTCCCCGGGAACATGTTTTCCAACTCATTGACCGTTGCATAGAGCTGCTTAACCAAGGCCCGAAATTTATCGTGATCGATCATAGACATTTAACGCCCGGCGCAGCAGTGGAATTGGAGCGACGGAGGAGCGGAAATTTGGTCTGCCTGCCGCCGCTTGTTATGCATTACCACAATACCTTCCTAGTATTGCCGAGGGGAAGCAACACATCCTTAATCTCTGAAAATGACATAGATTCTCTTTGGGCATTATTCATCAAGATAACGGACCCACCCTCCAAGTCTTCATGAGAGACAAGAAAAGCTTTGAACAACCACCTGTATCGAATTTCTGAAAAGGGGATATTTATTGCAGATATCTCCTTACCCTTCTCGAAGACCTTAAGTTCATTTGGAGTTATTTCATATGAACAGGTAAAGGATCGCCCATGAGAAAGACACATCCACGCACCTCCCCATAACAGCGGAATAATAAACAAAGAAATAGCGGGCAAGACGGCCATATTCACAAGAGAATCCTTTGATTCCCAATTTACCAATATCAAGTAGTCAATAAAGATAAACAGCCCTGAAAGAAGTATCAGAACTGGCGCCCCAAGGTAGCGAAGTACATAACCCATAAAACCATGACTATATTCGATGTTTCTCATTTCTTCTCTGCATAACAGCGTATTCAATTGCAGATGCTATATATCACTTTGCAATATATCCCCAATCCGACTTTTCCCTGAAGCCACCCTAAATAACAAGGCAATCAGTATTTTAGCTACAAAGCAGCAACCACTCTCAACAGACGTTTCTTGCACTTGCGTTTTGAACGGGAATTTTTACTCGGACTTTTCTTGTATCCGCTTTTCTGAAAACCCACCTTATCTCAGCCACTTACAAATTTATGTAAGCCATATCCTACAAATTCAACGTGCGCGCGGGTGAAAACGGGATGTTATCCCCGGCCCGCAAGGCCGGGGATAACGGCTTATCGCTGCAACTCCTCCACCTTCCCCCTCGAAAACACCCCATAAAGACTTGGCAACACTAACAACGTCAACGCCGTGGCCGACACCAGCCCACCCACAATCACTACCGCCAGTGGCCGCTGCACTTCACTCCCCACACCAGTCGCCAGCAACATGGGAATTAACCCCAACATGGAGGTGAGCGCTGTCATCAGTACCGGGCCTGTCTCTTATACACATCTCCGAGCCCAC
>OJIS01000584.1_pt1 | contig 11549 bp, 8 predicted proteins | sample 1595671 | NCBI WGS metagenome assembly OJIS01 (sample SAMN05416814, study PRJEB24817) | seawater metagenome | isolation source: Sea water | place: Canada:Atlantic | collected 2013-07 | reverse complement strand
TTGCAAGGAACCCTCGGTTCCATAAGCCCCCCAGCTCAACAATGCGAAACTTGGGCTAAGCTCACCATCCGGTCGTCTCACCCGGGGTTCTTTGCACACCCCCCAAAATGCACATCTTGAGTGTGAAAATCTGACTGAACCAGCGTTCATGCCTCAAGTTACGACAGCGACAACTTTTAAAATTTCTCTATTTGGAGATCTTCCGAAGCTCCTGAGCAACGGTTAGATAATAGTTTCGCCCAGTAGCGGTAATCAGCTTCCCGGCGAGGGCTTCGAGAGCTTCGGCCTTTAGGGTGCGTATTTCCTGGTCACCCGGTTTTAAGGCGAGGAGCTGATCGCACAGCTCGGCGCACCACTGTGCATCGTCCTCTTTCAACGCTCTGGCAGCGGCAGCTCGAAGAGCAGGTTCTCCTCCCGCCAGCTTCACCATTCGCTTTGCCTCCTCTGCCGGTGGAAGTGAGAATAGATGGGTTGGGTTTCCATCAAACCAGCCCAGGTAACCGGTGAAGATCGCACGGACTCCCCATTCGATGTTGCCATAGTATTCGCGTAGATAGTCCAGATCCCTCAATCGTTCGGGCAACTCGACGTATTCGACCAACTCATCCGGCGTCATGCCTTTGTTGATTCCTTCAATGGTCTTGTCGAAAACGTGCTTAATCGCGTCCCGGTAGTTGTTCAGAACTTCAGTCGTTCGTCTTTCACCGACGATTGGTTGGGTGTGGCCGGGAACTGCATGGGCGGGCTTCTCATTTATCATAGCTTCAAGGCTGCCTATCCACTCCTTGACGTCTCGGTAACCGGTTCCGCGAATGGCGTAGAGGTTTGGCCAGGACTGGTAGAAATTGTCCCCGGTGAAAACGACTCGCTCCCTGGGAAACCAGACGTAGAGCTGATCGGCGCTCTCGCCAGGTGCCGCGACCAATTCGATATCGAGTCCGGCCACGGAGATCTTCTTGCGCCCGTCCCGGAAGGTGTCCGTTGGACGTGGCGGTCTCCCTATGAATATATTTTGATCTTGTGGCGGATTGACTGCGGGAGCGATCCCATTGTTAATCCGCTTGTCTGGCGGAAGGAGAAATCCGCCCTGCCGTGCTCCACGAAGGCCATTGATCTGGACACCTCCAGCCACAAACATGGCTCCTTCCGGGTTGAAGGGAGTCCGGGCATAGATGGCTGGTTGAGCTTTCGCATCTTCCACAAGAGCCGAAGCACCGCCGGTGTGGTCGCCGTGCCCGTGGGTCAGAATGATGGCCTTAACGGGCAGGTCAGTGACCTTGCGGAACTCCTTGAGAACAGCCTTCGCGTGATCGGGAAACGTTCCGGTATCGACGATGACCACCCCGTCTGTCCCGACGATCATCGAGATGTTTGCCGGACTGTAGCCTGATGCAACGTAGACCGAGGGCGACACTTTGGTGACAAGCGGTTTCAAGTGCTCCGACCTCTTCTTCAAGAGTTTGGTTGCCTGCGAGTCCTCCGCGTAAGTCAAAGGAGCGAGGCATGCCCATGCTAGTGCAAGTGCCTGCATTGTTTGTCGTGTTGCTTTCATGTTAATGTTGGTGGTTTTCGTTGGATCAGGAGTTTTCCTGATCCGCTTTTGCGTGTGGAGTCCGTAGGACGCTCTCCTCTTTCGGCCCTCGGGGGGCATCGTCGTTTGCTCGTCAGTGCTACGGAACGGCGGAATTCAGCATGGAAGGTGCGGCCTATTTTAGCCCAGGGCAAGAACCGTGCGTTCAGCGCTTACGTTGTTCTACCACTTCGCCCAGAATTTTCCCGGCGGTACAGGAGGGTTGTTTTGTTCCCAGCCAAGCCGCGAGAGTGGGGGCGACATCGACGGTGTGGATTTGTCGGAAAACTTCCCGAGGTTTGATCCCCGCCCCGGCGAAAATCACGGGGACGTGGGTGTCATAGCGCCATGGTGATCCGTGGGTGCATGCGACCATGGTTCCTTCAAGATCGCTTGTGAGACTGTGTGGCTGGAAGACGACATAGACATCTCCGGAGCGGCGGGCGTTGTGGTTCTTCGCGATCGATCTGGTCAGATCCGTATCCGGCAACTCTCCTTGAGTCAGAGCGCTGCTGGCTGCGGCCATCGCAATTGCGGGAAATTTTTGAAGCTCAGCCGCGACCGCAGCTTGCACTTCTGCGAGGTCGAGTTCCCGGGCCTCGATCGCTTCATGATTGAGATAGATGTAGGGATGAAAGTAGGTTTGGATCAATTCCTCTGCGATCCCAAAGCGCTTCTTAAGGGCCGTCATCCCTGGTCCCTTGTCCCAAGTCTTGGGGGCGACATTTTTAGCCTCGATCCCGAACTGGTTGAGGTAGCCCGGCACCTCTGCGGCGCCGTGATCCGCAGAGAACACGATCAAGGTCCGATCGAGGCCGACTTTTTCATCCACGTGCTTAAGGAGGGCCGCCAGCGTGCGATCAAGGTGGAGCAGATTGTCCTCGCTCTCGAGACTGGAGGGGCCGAAGAAGTGCCCGATGTAGTCGGTGGAGGAGAAGCTCACACTGAGATAGTCGGTGACTTCGTCCTGCCCAATTTTTTCGTGGTCGATGAGGGATTTGGCGAAGTCCAGTGTCAGTTCGTCTCCCGCCGGGCTGAGAGTCAAGAGGGTGGTGAAAATGCTGCTTTCTTCCTTCCCAAAAGGGTGTGGGAAAGTGCGCCCGTAACCGGGCAGAGCGATCTCCCATTCCTGATCGTCTTCCGCACCGTGGAGGTAGCTTTCTTGATCCTGCAGCAATTCCCAACTCGTGCCGGCATACCGCTTGATTGCGCGTTTCGCATTCCATGCGAAGACCCAGGGAGGATTGGCGTCGTAATAGAAGTGACTGGTGACAAACTCGCCAGCTTGTTTGGAAAACCAGAAGGCTTTGCCCGCGTGACCCGCCATGGTGATCGCGCCACGATCTTTGACCGAGACTCCGAAGATCTTCGCTTTGCCAGCGGTGTGCAGGGCCAGTTCATCACTGAAGGTGGAGGCGAGGATGTTGGCGGGAGATCGACCGGATACTTTCGCCACCTTCTGGGTGGGATCGAGTTCGGTTTTTTTGTCAACGTCGGTACCTTCACCGAGGAGAGGGTAACGCTCATCTTCGAGATTGTAGACGAGGCGGTTCAAGCCGTAGTCGAACCAGACGTTTCCGACCATGCCGTGTGCGGAGGGGTGGGCCCCGGTCGCAAGGGTGGCATGCCCCACGATGGTTTCGGTATTGGCGTGGGCATGTTGGGCATCGGCAAAGACGACCCCCTGCTCGTAAAGGTAGCGGAAGCCACCGTCGCCCATGCGATCGAGAAGGCGCCCCGGCATGTCGCTGCGAAGCTGATCAACGGTGATTTGAAGAACCAGTTTTGGGGCGGTGCTCTTTGCCGTGACGGTGACGGGGGTGAGGGAAGAGAGGACGAGGAGCGCGATTGCTCGAGGTTTGCGAAGGAAGGACAGTCTGTTCATGGAGATTTCAGAACGATGAATGAGGGGGTAATTGAGTCAATTTCAAAAAGATGTGGAAGGGGGCATTGTCGACACTGGGAGGAATCGCCTTGGGAGCTCAAAGAAACCTGGAAGAGTTCTTCCGTAATTCGTTGGGTGACGACGGGTTGCTCCCTGGATCTCGGGTAATCCTTTCTCGGCGCGCGCCTTGATCCCAGCAAAGTTGGCTTCGATCATGCCGATCATCTGACGGTTCAAATGTGATAAGGCCGTCATGGAACTATCGTCCTTCAAAAGATTCTCGATAGCGTGATGGTGCCTGACCTGTCCAGCGACGGAAGGCAATCGAGAACGGAGCGGCTTCCGAATAGCCGAGGTGTCGCGCGATCTCTATGTCGACTGACGAAGAAGCGATGCGGCCGTCTCAAAGCAAATGTGATTGATCAAATCGAACAAGGTCAGAGAGCGACCCAGGCAGGCTCCAAACATGCCCAACTCTCTTGCCGAGGTCAGACGGCCCACTTGCACACTTCCTACTCGACGGATGCTGGCATGACCGGCACCCGGATCGGGCCGGAGGAAGCGCTCCGTTTCGCACGGGGAGAAGAGATCAAGTCAAGCCATGGCATGCCGGTAAAGCTGATCCGTCCTCTCGACTTTCTTGTCATTGCGGATCACGCTGAAAACCTCGGACTCGCTCCATTAATCGATGAATCAAATGCGGATTTTTTGAAGACCGAGTTCGGCAAGAAAGTCCATGATCTGTTGAAAGCGGGGAAAGGATTTGATGCCTATGATGCTTGGATCGCACCCATGATAAAAGGGGGGATCCGCTCAAGGATGACAAGATGATTCGGACGGCCTGGCAACGGATCACGGCCCTTGATGAGAAGTACAATGAACCCCGTAAGACGAACGATGACCACGGCTCTGCCGCTCTTGGCTTGCGGACTTTTTCCTTCTTCAGCATCCGCCCAGGATGTGGAGCGCAATCTCGCTCAGGAGCTGACCAATCCGATCGCATCCCTCTACACCCTGCCGATCCAGTTGGGCTTCGATCAGGATCTTGGGGTGGATGGAGATGGCTCCCTAACGCAGCTCAACCTGCAACCTCTGATCCCGTTCACCTTGAACGAGGATTGGAATCTGATCTCGCGCACCATCATCCCGTTCATTGAGCAGGAGGACGTGGCTTGGCAGGGGCAGGACCAGTCCGGTTTGGGCGATATCCTGCAAAGCTTCTTCTTTTCCCCGAGTGCGGTTCCTGAAAACGGTTGAATCTGGGGTGTGGGTCCCGCGTTCAGCATTCCCACGGCATCTGAAGATGCCTTCGGGATTGACCGCTGGGCGCTCGGGCCGACCGCCGTCGCCCTGAAAACGAAGGGACCGTGGACCGTGGGGATCCTCGCCAACCAACTTTGGTCGCTGGGAGATGGCAGTGACATCTACAACGCGTCCTATGTCGAACCATGGGCCTCCTACGTGCTGCCCACCGACACCACCGTCTCGCTCAGCATCGAGTCCGTTTACGACTGGAATAGCGATGAACTGGCGCTCCCGCTTAACTTGATCGTGGATCAACTGATCATGATTGGTGATCAACCCGTCTCGATCGGGGCAAACGCCCACTACTGGCTGGACTCACCCGAGGGTGGTGCCGAAGGTTGGGGGTTCCGCCTGCAGGCGACCTTCATTTGGGAAAAGTAAATCGAACTCAGCAATAAAGCTGGCTGAATGTTGGGCCCTTGATCTTCCGGTTGCAATAGGATGGGGAAACTGATCTCATTATTGGGATCGTGTCGGAATTCCTATGAAGACTATCTGGAAGGGCATGTCTCGAACGATATTCCCATCAGCTAAGCCACAGTTCTGATTCGGGCGTAAACCCTCTTCACTTTCCTTGTCATTTTCCCCGTCGGTGGGTAGATTCATCGCGATGAAAACCCTGATTTGTGGCTTTGGACTCTGCAGTGTTTTCGCGGCTGGAGCGGGGGAGATTGAAGGGGCCGGGGACACCCCGAAACCTATGGCGGGGAGTGGCTCCAAGTTTCGCGATCCGGTAGACGGCTTTTTTGATCTCAGCCATTTTTTGAACGAACCCATGGGATTTGTTCCCCTGATCATGCCGATCACCGAGCCTGCGGTTGGGAGCGGCGCGGCCTTGATTCCAGTCTTTATCGATAAACCCGATGGTCCCGGACGGCCTGACATTACGGGTCTCGGCATAATGAAAACTTCCAATGGTTCCAAAGGAGCCTTTGGAATGTTTTCCAGATACTATCTGGATCAGCATCTCCATCTGGTGGGTGGTTATGCCGACATGAGTGTCAATCTTGACTTCAATGGTCTGGGATCGATCTCCCCGCCGGGTGGATCAACGATCCAGTATAATCTGGATATACGGGGGGGACTTCTGGGCGGGGACTGGAAGTTAGGTGACTCAAATTGGCGAGTAGGGCTCCGCTATGCCTATGCTGATATCGATCTTAGTTTTGATCGGACCTCTACCGCCAATCAAGGGCAACTTTTGGGGGGACTGAGTTCCAACTATGTCGCGAGTAGTCTCATGCCCTCGCTGATTTACGACTCGCGGGACAATGTCTTTACTCCGACCAAAGGGCTGGTTTCGGACTTGAGCCTCTCTGCCAATCTTGAGTCCCTGGGCGGGAGCTCGGACTTTCAAGTGCTCACCTGGTCGACCCTGTGGTTTCGTCCACTGATCGAGGACACCCTCTTTCTGGGGGTCAAGGGGCAGCTTGAGCAAAGCTTTGGAGATGTCCCCTTTTATCTCGAACCCTCTCTCAAACTTCGGGGCGCGCCGGTGGGCCGCTTCCAGGGTGAGGGGGTCGCTTCTGTTGAGGCCGAGCTCCGTTGGCAATTTCATCCCCGTTGGAGCGTGTTGGGATTCGCAGGCGCGGGCGGGACTTGGTCCGACCGACTTCTAGCAGACGACACGGCTTCGACCGCAACAGGAGGGGTGGGCTTCCGCTACTTGATCGCCCGGGAACACGGACTCCATATGGGAGTCGATCTCGCCTATGGTGAGGAAGGGTCTGCGGTTTACGTGCAGTTTGGCGGAGCGTGGGCGCGCTTCTAAAGCGTCGCTTCAAGGCCCGCCCGGACACCGCGCCATTGGGAACCCGGTCAAAGGTTTTTTGAACCGGCCACCTTCAAGGAAAAATCCAGAGGGAAAACTGACAACCAAGAACAGCCCCACTCCTCTGACCTCTTCTTAGGATGTCTGATTTCATAACGGGAATACAAAGTGCTTCAAAGTGACGAAATGAGAGACCGTCTTTTTCCAGCTACCTCCAGCCACCCCCGAGGGCCTGGATGAGTTGCACCGTCGCTTGGTGGCGGGCTTCTTCGGTTTGCGAAAGGGCACGTTGCTCCTGGAGTTCCTCACGCTGGGCGTCGATCACTTCAAAGAAACTCACCAAGCCTGCTTCGTAGCGGAGTCCAACGAGACGTGACGCCTCCTTGGCCGCGAGGGCGGACTTTCGTTGGGCGGCGAGAGCCCGGTCCAGGTTGATGATCCCGGAGAGGGCGTTTTCGACATCCCGGAAGGCGTTGAGGATTGCCTGGCGGTGGTTCTCAAGTGCTTCGTGGTAAGCCGCAACGGCCTGCTCCTTTTCGAGTTTCTTCCGTCCAAATGTTGTGATGGGGAAAACGACCGCCGGACTGATGTTCCATAGCTGGCTATTGCGCTGAAAGAGATCGGAGGTAGAGAGCGCGGCATAACCACCGGCTGCGCTCAGACTCACCCGCGGGTAATAGTTGGCGATGTTGATCCCGATCTGTTCGGCGGAAGCGGCGAGCCGTCGCTCGGTGGCCGCGACATCGGGACGACGGCGGAGAAGATCGGCGGGGACTCCGGATGGGACGATGGGAGTGCGGGGAGGCTTGGCTTTGGCGAGTTGATAGGTGGACGGATTCTTCCCCACGAGGACAGCAATGGCATTTTCAAGCTCGGTGCGGCGCTGGGTGAGACGATGAAGCTCGGCCCGGGCGGTCTCGGTCTGGCTGCGGGCGCGGGAGGAATCGATGGCCGTGGTATCGCCGGCCCGGACGCGGGCCTGGACGAGTTTTTCATTCTTTTCGCGAAGCGCAATGGTGTCACTGAGGAGCTGAATCTCATCATCGAGATGACGAAGAGCGAGGTAGTCACGCGCGACCTCCGCTTTTGTAGAAAGGAGAGCGGTGATGTAGTCGGCAGCGACAGCTTGGGTGAGAGCCTCTTGTTGGGTCACACCACGGCGAACGCGACCCCAGAAATCAATCTCGTAGTTGAGGTTGAGAACCGAGCGAAAACGAGAGTAGGGATCGGGTGGAATGGCAAAGATATCACGAGTGGAATCCAGCTGCCGGGTGGCCAGAGCCGCGCCCGTAATGGAAGGAAGTTTATCACTCTTGCGAAGATCAAGAATGGCATGCGATTGCTCGATCCGGGCCGCAAGCGCAAGGATCTCGGGGCTGTTCTTCTCAACATCATCGAGTAGCAAGTCCAGCGTGCGATCGGAGAAAGACGCCCACCAGCGGCCGGTAGGCGGCGGCGAGGTCAGACCGACGGCCTTATAAGTGGCAGGAGTTGGGAACTGAGGTTTCTTGTAGTCGGGACCAACAGAACAACTGGCGAGAGCAAGGAAGAGGAGGAGGAAGGGTTTCATTTTACAGAGCTAGATATGAGTCTGAGCAGTTTGATGAGAGGCTTAGCTTCCGGGATCGGGCTGAAGTTCGAACTCCGCAGTCTTGGGCTTGCTGAGGGAGAAAACCATGCTGAGAACGGTGGGAACGAGGAACATGGTGAAGATGGTTGAGACGACGAGACCTCCAACAACGACCGCGCCAAGGCCGCGGTAAAGTTCGCTCCCGGATCCCGGAAGAAGGACGAGGGGAAGCATTCCTCCCACCGAGGTGAGTGTGGACATGAGGATGGGGCGAACTCGCGAGGAGACGGATTCGCGGATGGCCTCGTTGGGATCGCGGGAGGGATCTTCCTTCATGAAGTTGATGGTCTGATGGACAATGAGGATGGCATTATTGACCACAACCCCGGCAAGGATGACAAAGCCGAGAATGGTAAGGACATCCATGTTCTGCACCGGCATGTAGTCATCAATGAGGCTCCACTTGTGGACCAGGAACAGCCCCAAAAGTCCGCCCACGGTGGCGAGGGGAACGGAAAGAATGATGACAAGCGGATAGGACCAGCTTTGGAAAAGGACAACCATGAGAAGGTAGACCACGAAGAGTGCCAGGAAGAGCGAGCTCGTGAACATTCCACCAAAGGTGCCATCGCCAAGAAGGGCTTCCTTGATCTCGCCAAGGGCATCGGAGGAGCCCGCGATCTCGACCTGGACTCCCGGGGCAACGGCACTGGCAGCTTGTTGGGCTTTGATGATTTCGTCGACTTTTTCGATGGCCTGCTCGAGTGCCATCCCCTCGGGCGGGGTGACCTCGATGGTGACGGCGCGAAGACGATCAACGTGGCGGATCTGCTCCGGACCGAGGACTTTCTTCAGAGTGGCAATTGAACTAAGGTCAACGATATCACCGTTCGGTGTCGCGACCGGGGTGGTCAACAAGGACTCAAAGGGAAGATTCTCGAGAGCACTGGCGGTGATGATCTTCATGTCCTTAAGCTCGCCGTTTTTCTCGTAGTCCCGGAAGAGGAGAATCCCTTCACCAGCGGCCTGCACGGCGAGTCCGAGGTCGGTGCGGGTCATCCCAAGTTCGCGAAGGCGCGCGTCATTTGGAACAATGCGAAGCTCTTCCAGAGGTTGTGAAAAATTAGGGGGAGACGATGTCACTTTCCCCGGTCCGAACTCGTTCATGAACCCCATGAAGAGGCCGGAGGCGGAACTGGAAACGGCTTCGAGATCAGACCCCTTCACATCGATTTTAATCGCAGATCCCGTGGTGCCTGCGACCCGGAAAAGTGGCATTTGGAAGGCAATCGCAAAGGTATCGGGAGCGGAGGCACCCGCGGTGGCAGCATTCAAGAGCGGGACGGCATCTTTAATTCGCTTCTTATCCTTGGAAATCGCGATCTGAAACATCCGCCCTTCGAAGGAGACGAGGAAGTAGTGCTCGAGAGGTGGAGGCATAACCTCACCGGGTTGCCCAAAACCCCGGGGAACGGGCTTCCTCTCGTCATGATCCGCATCCCTCTCTCGACCTCTCAGGACCTTTTCGACCTGGAACTTATCCTCGGTCGCTTCCCAGGCAGGAGCAACAATGGCCTCCAATCTCTCTCCGGTGTCAGAAAGGGCATCAAGATTGTACGAAGGCGCCGGGAACATGAGCCCGAAGACCAGATTACGATTTCCCCGGGGCAGGTAATCGAGAGGAGGAAGGAGAATCTTCACCCCGAAGACCGTGACGAGAAGGAAGATCAAAACGACCGTGATCCGGCGGAGGTTACTCTTGATGAGCCAGCCGACGGAATTCCCGACAAGGCCGGGGAGGTTGATAAAGAGCCAAGCCAGCGGGCGGAAAGGAGTGCCGATAATGCGGAAAAATTTGCCCCCAAAGAGGTGGTCGAAAGCACTTTCTCCCTTTTCCTTGGGCGGTCTCAAAAAGCGAGCAGCGGCAGCGGGAATGAGGGTGAGCGAGACGATCATCGAGAGGCCGACCGAGACCATAATGGCGAGCGCGATGTCGCGGAAGAGTTGGCCGGCCGTTTCCTGAATCAGCAGGATGGGAGCAAAAACGATCAGGGTGGTCAGGGTAGAAGCGACCACTGCTCCGGCCACTTCCTTGGCGCCATCGAACGCGGCTTCGGCGGGCTTTTTTCCAAACTCGAGATGGCGGAAGATGTTCTCGATAACGACGATGGCATTATCGACAACCATGCCGACGGCAAAGGCGAGTCCGGCGAGTGAGATGATATTGATGGAGCGACCCATTGCTACCAGGACGACAAACGACGCAATGACGGAAACGGGGATGGCAAGAGCGATGATGCCAACGGTGCGTAGCGAACGAAGGAAGAAGAGAAGAGTCAAGGTGGCGAGAATGCCGCCCACCATGATGTTACTGCGAACGAGGACAATGGCGTCTTCAACGTAAGTGGTGGAGTCGTAGGTTTGTACCAATTCAAGAGTGCCATTCATGCCAAGATCCCGGGCTTCAACCGCGAGAAGACCGGTGGGTGAATTGAGGTCACGAACTTCCAGGCGAAGTGCTTCCATCGTTTCAAGGAGGTTGGCACCACGTTCGAGCTGGAAGTTGAAGAACGGCATTTGAATGCCCCGCGCCCGAACCCATGAAGTGGGCTCTTTGAAGGCCGATTTGACGGTGGCTATGTCGCCGAGATAAATGATTCCGGTCTCGTCGCGGCGGATGATCATTTCGGCAATATCCTCCGGTGTCTTGAAACGACCAGTGGCGCGAATGCGGATGTCGCGTTTGCCATCGGCGAGCTTACCGCCCGAAAAGTTGGCATTGGCCGCATTGATGGACTGACGCAGGGAGGCGTAGGTGATGCCGCGCTGAGCCATGGCAGCGGGGTCGACGATGATGTGAAGTTCGGATTGGATCGAACCCCGAACTCCGACTTGCGAGATGCCATCGATACGCTCGAAGCGCGGACGGATACGCCGATCCATGAGGTCATTGAGAGTCTCGGCCGGGAAGTCGGGATCACTGGACGCCAAACCGATCCAGGCAATGTAGTCGACCGATTCAATATCGACGGGCTCGACCCGTGGCTGGAGAACGCCATCAGGATAGCCGGGGACTTCGTCGAGTTTTTGAAGAACGTCGGAGGTGGCTCCCTCAATGTCGGTCCCGGTCTCAAATTCGAGGCGGACGGACCCCTGTCCGTTGGCGGACGTGGAGGTGAGGGAAACCAATCCGGTGACTTCTCCGAGGACCTTTTCCTGCTCTTCAATGACGTCGGATTCGATCTCATCGGCCGAGGCGGATTCCCAATTGGTGACGACTGAAACCACGACCGAGGAGACCTCGGGAGTCATCCGAACGGGCACCACGGTGACGGCGAGAATCCCGGCAAAGACCGCAAGCAAGGTGCCGACGGCAACCGTGATGGGTTGCGAAATCGCGGTCGCAATGATGCCACGTTTGGGCGCGGCCCGGGAGGATGATTTGTCT
>OJIS01000580.1_pt1 | contig 11584 bp, 7 predicted proteins | sample 1595671 | NCBI WGS metagenome assembly OJIS01 (sample SAMN05416814, study PRJEB24817) | seawater metagenome | isolation source: Sea water | place: Canada:Atlantic | collected 2013-07 | reverse complement strand
ATCTACACAGAGTAGATCGTCGGCAGCGTCAGATGTGTATAAGAGACAGAGACAAGGACAACGGACAATGACAAAACGGCGCTGGATGGAAAAGGTTCTGCAAGAGAGCAAGAAGGACCAGATCGAAATGCCCTGGGCCCGCGCCAAGCGCAATCGCGCCCGTCAGGCGGCAAAGGCCAAGCGGTTCGGGTAAGCCGACGGCAGACCCAAAAAACAAGGCGGCCCAAACGGCCGCCTTTTTTCATGTCGGATGCCCGGGTGTCCCCGAAATGTCGGCAGATTCCGGCTTTCAGATCACTTTTTCTCGGCCACTTCGTTCTCACGACCGGCGCGGCGTTCGGCCTGACGCTCGGCGCGGCGTTCGGCCTGACGCTCGGCACGGCGTTCGGCCCGGCGCTGTTCACGGCGCGCTTCAACGATCTTTTCCCTGCTGTCTTTCGAATCGCTCATCGTAACACTCCCTTTCGAGGTTGGTTTGGAATCGTCCGGAATGCCCCCCATGGACAGTATCCGCTTTTCTCTCTCTTCAAAGAACTTCTCGCGCTCGGCCCCGGCCTTGCGGGTCGCTGCCGCAATGGAGGAGACATCGCGGGTCTGCCCGGCAGGGGCGCTCAGATGGAACCATTCATCGACGTCGGTGGTGAAATCGGTCTTGCGGAAATAGAGAGATGCCAGGCCAGGGTCGCCCTCGACATTCAGCATCCTGGCACCATGCTTTCCGCCCATGATGCACGCCGTCGGTCCTTGATGTTCAATCTCCATCGTCGGACCGCAGACCAGCAGGCACTCGAACTCCGGCACGGACCGGAGCGCCGTTTCGGATGGGGACGAGACATAGTGGAACTCTTTCCCCAATTCGCGGAGCCGTTTCGGAATATAGGCCACGCTGGAGGCCGCGCCGGCGATACAGAAACTGTCAAAGCTTTCCAGGACACGGTCCAGCGGCTTCTGTTCGATATAGTGCGAACAGAAATGCGGCAGGTCGTTGAGTTTCAGGGTTTCCGCGCTCTTGGACTCGACCGGCACGATATCAAAGCGGTCATCGCGGATTATCGCGGCCAGGTGAGACACGAGCTTCTCTCCGTCCAGCGGGCGCAGGCCGGGACCGCCGGACAGGGATTGAATTTCCTGGATCTCCCAATCGCCGGTGAATTCGCGCAGGCTTTCGACCGTCGCCAAACGAACAATCGGAACGCCGAGGTATTTCGAGAGGGTCTTGATCGTCGTATCCCGATCCGCCAGGTCAATGAGCGACCCAGGCACGGCCGTGATCGGCAGCTGGTCATGGCCCCGCGTATAGGATTGCCACCGGAAGGAGAGAAGATCGGCCTCCGGCGAGCGTTCCATCCGATGGGACAGGACCGGATAGACCTGTGTCAGCGAGAAATGCAACTCGGCTGCATCATCGACCAGGATAAGGCTAGCCGACCGCAACAGGTTGATCTGTCGCAACGCCGACGAATACGGCGTCTGATCCTCAAGCCGCGGCAGAAAGTAATCGAAGAACACAACCTCCGAGAGCAATACGGGCGTCGGAGGCAGGCACACATGTTCAAACTCGACCCTGATACCGAGATCTTCTGCCAGGCCGTCCATATCCGCCTCGGTCAGCCGCTTGAAGACGCGGCGGTCCGCAATCGAGACGATCCGGATGACCTTTTCCGACGATGCCTCCTGAGGCTCCGCCGAGCGCGCGGCATCGACATAGGCATCCAGTGTCAGATCGGGATCGTAAGCGATCCCGGCGTCACCGATGATGATCCGCAGCACCGTTGCCGAGAGGCTGTCCAGCGTCTCGCGGATTGGCTTGTCAAAAGGCAGATGCTTGAATTCGCGGATGATCTCTGAGGCGACATCGACGGCCAGGGACCGGGTCTTGGCCGCCTCGACGGCTTTCCAATGGGCAAGGGAAATCGGACGGTTCATCTTCCCCGACGAGGTCTTGGTCAGGAATCTGGGGGGAACGAACTGCACTTCCAAGTGGTCGAGCCCGCTTTCATCCAGGATCTTTCCGGCCACGGCCCCGTGATCGTCGCGCGTGATGAAATCCTTCGCCTCGATCAGGACGATGGCCTTCGACGTTGCCAGCCGGTCGTCGAAGTCCTCGACTGTCGCCACGCGTCCGCGCGCCTCGGGAACCACCTGGTTCACGATCCCGTCGATGGTGGACAGCATGAACTTCTTGCCCGCCTGGACAAGGATGTCACGCTTGCGACCGGTGACATGAAGCTCACCGTCGATCACCTCGCCCATGTCACCGGTTGGGTAGTAACCGTCCTCGTCGGTAATGCTGTCCTGCGACAGGTAGGACGTGATTGACGACCGGCTGCGGACCCAGATCTCGCCATCCACGATCTTGATATCGACATTCGGGATCGGGGGGCCGCAAGACACCACCGCGACATCGTCGATCATGGCGGTCTTGATGCCGGTCGATTGTGAAATGGCGAAGATGTTTTCGGCCATCGCATAGCAGGCAGAGAACCTGTCTTCATCCTGCCCGATATGCGCCATGAACTTGCGCGCCGTTCTCTCGAAAACCGGTTCGGAACAGGAAATCCAGTACCGCATCGAGTTCATCTTCGCGGGCGCGAAATTGCACATGACCTCGAACCCGAAATTCGGCATGTAGCAGATCGTTCCTTTATATTTCTCGATCATCGAGAAGAGGATCGACTTGTCCTGCACCCAGACCTCGGGGTCGGTCATGACAACCGGCACGCCCAGAAAGAGGGGGACCACGAAACAGGCGACATAGCCCATGTCGTGATACAGGGGCAGCCATGAGACGATGACATCATCGCCCGCCAGCTGCAGTGTTTCGTTGTAATCCTCGGCATGGAACCGAAGTGCCTGGCTGGTGAACTCCACCGCCTTCCGAAAGCCCGTCGTCCCCGAGGACAGCTGAATGATCGAGAAGTCATCCAGGACGAACGACGTCTGTGGCAGCGGATCGGGGAGGGCCGAATTCAACAGCAGCGCGTCATGATGTTCGGACAGGCGCGCCGTTGTCGGCGCATCGGCGATTATCAACTCCAACTCGGCCCGACCGATTGTATCGTTGACGGAGTTTTCCCAGTAGGACTTGGCCTGCTTGCCGGTGGGATACTGCATGATCAAGGGGCGCGCGCCGGCCAGCAGGGCGCCGAACCACCACAAGACCAGGTCCGGCCCGGTCCGAAAACACAGGCCGACATTCTGCCCTTGCCCTATGCGCGCTTTCACGACTTCCGCGCAGGCAAGTATCTGTCCGGCCGAGCGCGAAAGCTCCAGCACGGTTTCCTCCCGGTCGGACCCGACGAATGTGAGGGGCGGAAGGTCGTGAGATGAGATACCGGTGTCGGAAGATTGCATATCTGCGGTGAAGTCAGTCTGTGTATCTGGGTTGTGCAATGTGAAGGAACTCTCAGGCCGGGATTATGCGTGGGCTTGCAAGTAAGCGATCGTTACGAAATCGAGGCTCCCCTCGGGTGACGGGTCCATCGGCAGTTAGCAAGGACCACATTGCGTCACAATGGGGGAGATACGCAAGCCATCGCGCCTGACGGGGGCGATCGCCGGGGGGCGGGCCAAATGGGGCGAGCGTGCCACATCCCTCTGGCTCGGCGAACCCTGATCAAAGCGTCACCGGCTGTTCGAGCGCGTCGATAAGCGGGGCCAGTTCCTCCTCATACCGTTTCCACGCCGCGACCGAGGCGCGGTAGATCGGCTGACGCACCTGCGAAAAGCTAAGCGTGGCGACATCGCGGCGGGCATTCTGCGGCGCAAGGCAGGCGTCCTGCCAGTCCAGCCCGGCGGCGGCGACCAGTGCGCGGATATGCGGTTCGGGCTCGGCGGTCAGGGCTTCGTAATCCACCACATGCACCCGGTCGGGCATCTCGGCCTGCCAGAATTCGACGAAGGCATCATGCTGGCGGATGAAGCGCCCGATATCGGCCAGGTCGGTCGAATAGAGGTGGCTGCCCGGCGGGAACATGTTGCGGTAGATCGACAGGCCCACATCACGGGGGTCGCGTTTCAGGATCAGGAAGCGCGCATTGGGCAGGGCCTGCGCGATCAGGCCGATCCGGGCATAGGTCGAGATCGCCTTGTCGGTGAAGATACCGTCTGTGCCGACGCGGCGGCGGGCGGCCAGAAGGTAGCGTTGCGCGCCGGGGATCATCAGGTCGGGCAGGCGGTCGGGCGCGGTGTTGGCGGCCTCGATGAAGGGGGCCAGCGCGCGCGCGAGATAGGGCAACTCGCCCCCCGCCGTCACCCGGTCATGCGCCGACAGGATGGTTTCCACCAGCGTGGTGCCGGAGCGCGCCATGCCGGTTACGAAGATCGGGGCATCTTTCGGGGCGTCCGTCGCGGGTGTCCGACCCTTGAGCCCGCGATAAGCGTCGAGGATCGCCTGCACATGCGTGCGCTCATTCTCGAAGCGGTAGGGAAACTCCTGCTTCATCAGCCGGTTGGCGCGATGCAGATGGGGGAAGACGTCGCTGTAATGCCCCAGATCCTCCTGCGCCTTGGCCATCGCGAAGGCCAGGGTGCGGCGCGAGGCGATGGGCAGGGCGGCGTCGCCCATCCGCGCCTCGAGGATCGGCAGGATCGGGTCGCCCTCGGCCAGTTTGGCGCCGCCGACATAGGAGCGGATCGCCTCGGCCCCGTCGGGCGAGATTTCCGCCGCGCGCAGCAGCATCGCCTGCCCCTCCTCCAGTGCGCCGGTGGTTTGCAGAAGCTGGCCACGCAGGGTCAGGGCCGGAACGCTGTCGGGGGATTTTTCCAGAACCTCGCCGGTGATCTTCAGTGCGGGGCCGGTATCACCCTCGTTCAGCATGGCATTGGCCAGCTGCAACAGGTTGGTGCGCGTGGCCCCCGAGGCGATGGCCTTGCGGGCCACCTTCAGGGCGTCTTGCGGGCGGCGCAGGGCCACCAGCGCCTGCGCATGTTCGCCCGCCAGGCGCGGATCGCGCGGCGCGGCTTTCACGGCACGCGCCAGCACCTCATCGGCCTCGGCGTCGCGGCAGGTCTCGTGCATCAGATGCGCCCAGGGGACAGAGACATCCGCGCCGAGCCCACGCGCCTTCGCCAACGCCGCCTCGCTGCGCGAAAGCTGGCCCAGTTTCAACAGCACCTCACCGAGCAGGACATGCGCCATCGGGCTGGTGGGATCGCGCTCCGCTGCCTTTTCCAACGCCGGCAGGGCGAAGCTCCACTTCTTCTGCGCGGCGCGGGCGGCGCCCAGGGCCAGGGCGGGATGGGCGGCATCGGGGTAGCGGCGCACGAGGTCGAGCGCATCGGCCTCGGCCCCCGACGCCTGCGAGGGCCCGCGCGCGATGCGGGCGATGAGCGCGCTGATATCGGGCTCGCCCGACAGCGGTACACCGGCGCGGGCGGCCTCTGCATGCAGCTTCTTCAGCTTGCCGCCCGTGAGGATCCCGGCCAGGGCCGCCCAGATCGCGGGCTCCTTCGGGCGCAGCTTCAGCGCCTTGCGCAACGCGGTTTCGGCCTTGGCCATGTCGCCCTGCGCGGCGTGGATGCGACCGATCTGGAATTGTGCCTCGGCCAGGTCGGGGAGCACGGCCAGAACCTGCCGGAACTGCGCCAGCGCCGCGTCGAACTGCCCCGCCTTCTGCGCCGCCAACCCCTGTTGAAAGGCCGCCTTCAGCCGGGCGGGATCATTGGGCAGCATCGCGCCTAGCCCTCCTTCGCCAGCCGGTCTTCCAGCACGTCGAAGGGCACGCCGGGATCGTCCTTGGCGGGCCGGATGACCAGCGAAGTGCGCACCGAGGCGACATTCGCCGCCGCTGTCAGGTGCTCGGTCAGGAAGCTCTGGAAGCTGGAGAGGTCGGGGGCGACGCATTTCAGGATGAAGTCGATCTCGCCGTTCAGCATGTGACATTCGCGCACCAGGGGCCAGGCGCGGCAGAGATTCTCGAAGGCCACCAGATCGGCCTCGGCCTGGCTGTGCAGCCCGACCATGGCGAAGACCTGCACCTCGAACCCCAACAGGCGCGGGTCGACATCGGCGTGATAGCCGCGGATATAGCCCTGCTCCTCCAGCGTGCGGACCCGGCGCAGGCAGGGCGGCGCGGAGATGCCGACGCGGCTGGCAAGCTCCACGTTGGTCATGCGGCCATCGCCCTGCAACTGGGCCAGGATCATGCGGTCGGTCTGGTCGAGCTTGGTCCCGGGCATCGTCGGCGGCCCTCCTTCACTAGGGGTTCATTAATTTTCCTGCCGCGCGCCACGCGCTACGCGCAAGAATATTTCGCACTTGCGCAACATATGAAATGGAACGGGGCAGATTGCAAGCCTCGCAATGGCCCCCCTTTCCTTGCCCCTCTCACATCTCTATATCGCCGGGACGTAGCAAATTTCCATTCTGCCGAGGTCTGCCCGACATGTCCGACACCCGCCACACCCGCGTTCTGATCATCGGCTCCGGCCCCGCGGGCTACACCGCCGCCGTCTATGCCAGCCGCGCGATGCTGGAGCCCGTGCTGGTGCAGGGGATCGAGCCGGGTGGCCAGTTGACCACCACCACAGAGGTCGAGAACTGGCCCGGCGACACCGAGGTGCAGGGCCCCGACCTGATGGTGCGGATGGAGGCCCATGCCAAGGCGATGGGCTGCGAGATCATCGGCGATATCATCACCTCGCTGGATGTGGCGGGCCGCCCCTTCACGGCGAAGGGCGACAGCGGCACGACCTATACCGCCGACGCGGTCATCCTGGCCACCGGCGCGCGGGCCAAGTGGCTTGGGCTGCCGTCCGAAGAGGCGTTCAAAGGCTTCGGCGTCTCGGCCTGCGCCACCTGCGACGGGTTCTTCTATCGTGGCCAGGAGATCGTCGTGATCGGCGGCGGCAACACGGCGGTGGAAGAGGCGCTGTTCCTGACCAATTTCGCCTCGAAGGTGACGCTGGTGCATCGCCGCGATGAGTTGCGCGCCGAGAAGATCCTGCAAAACCGGCTGTTCAAACACTCCAAGATCGAGACGCTCTGGCATCACGTGCTGGAGGAGGTCGTCGGCAGCGACAACCCCAAGGGCGTCGAGGGCGTGCGGGTGAAACATGTCGAGACCGGCGAGATCACCGAGATCCCCTGCAAGGGCGTCTTCATTGCCATCGGCCACGCGCCTGCCAATGAATTGGTGAAGGACACGCTGGAAATGCACAATGGCGGCTATGTGAAGGTGGAAGCCGGCTCCACCCGCACCTCGGTCCCCGGTGTCTTCGCCGCGGGCGACCTGACCGATCACATCTACCGCCAGGCCGTGACCAGCGCCGGGATGGGCTGTATGGCGGCGCTGGATGCCGAGAAATTCCTGGCCGAGCAGGAGGATGAACTGGTGACCGAGGCCGGGGCCTATGCCGCGCCGCTGGATGACCCGACCGAAGCGCCGAGCGAAACGGCGGAGTAAACCGCTTCAGCCAACCAGGTATTACCCCCCGCGCAGGTCCGGCCCGCGCGGGGGTTTCCTGTTGCGTCGACGACACGCCGCGCGGAAACCCGGAAAATCTGAAATTTCCCCTTTTCTGCACCTGCATCCTGTGACATGTGTTCACCCGTGAACACACTTGGCCGAGACGCCCGATGACGACCGAAACCGCCCCTGCCCTGCCGGAAGACGATCAGCTCTTCCTGCTCCTGCGCCAGCTTGATGCCGCGCCGGACGCGTCGCAACGCGCGACGGCGCAGGCGCTTGGCGTCTCGCTCGGGCGGCTCAATGCGCAGTTGCGCGCGGTCACGGCGGCGGGGCTGGTGCGCATCGGCGACCGGCCCGGCCCCGACAAGCGCCAGCGCTACGCCTACGCCCTGACCCCGCGCGGGGCGGCCGTGAAATCCCGCCTCACCGATCAATTCCTGGCCCGAAAACGCGCCGAATATCACGCCCTGCACGCCGAACTGACCGGCGTTGCCAGCGGACCCAATTCCCTTCCGAAAAGGACCACGACCATGCAGACCCAACACGCCCCCATCCCGGAGCTCTATGTCTCCTACGACTCGGCCCAGAAGCTGAAACTGGAGGCCGGTGACCTGACCTCCTGGGATCTGACGCCGCGCCAGACCTGCGATATCGAGCTGTTGATGAATGGCGGCTTCAACCCGCTCAAGGGGTTCATGACCGAGGAAGATTACAACGGCGTCGTGGAAAACATGCGCATGGCCGATGGGTCGCTCTGGCCGATGCCGATCACGCTGGACGTGTCCGAGGAGTTCGCCAAAAGGGTCGAGCCCGGCCAGGACATCGCGCTGCGCGACCAGGAAGGCGTGATCCTGGCGATCCTGTCGATTTCGGACAAATGGGTGCCGAACAAGGCGCGCGAGGCCGAGATGGTGTTCGGGGCAGACGACATCGCGCATCCTTCCGTCAACTACCTGCACAACGTGGCTGGTCCGGTCTATCTGGGCGGCGCCATCACCGGCATCACGCCCCCCACGCATTACGATTTCCGCGCCCGCCGCGACACGCCGAACGAGCTGCGCGCCTATTTCCGCAAGCTCGGCTGGCGCAAGATCGTCGCCTTCCAGACCCGCAATCCCCTGCACCGCGCGCATCAGGAACTGACCTTCCGCGCCGCCAAGGAGGCGCAGGCCAACCTGCTGATCCACCCCGTTGTCGGCATGACCAAGCCGGGCGACGTCGATCACTTCACCCGCGTGCGCTGCTACGAGGCGGTGCTGGACAAATACCCGGCGGCGACCACGACGATGAGCCTGCTGAACCTTGCCATGCGCATGGCCGGCCCGCGTGAGGCGGTGTGGCACGCGCTGATCCGCAAGAACCACGGCTGCACCCATTTCATCGTCGGGCGCGACCATGCCGGCCCCGGCAAGAACAGCCAGGGCGTCGATTTCTATGGTCCTTACGACGCGCAGGACCTGGTGCGCGAGCATGAGGCCGAGATCGGCATCGAGATGGTCGATTTCAAACACATGGTCTATGTCCAGGAACGCGCCCAGTATGAGCCCGCCGACGAGATCGAGGAAGGCGTCACCGTCCTTAATATCTCGGGCACCGAACTGCGCCGCCGCCTGGCCGAGGGGCTGGAAATCCCCGACTGGTTCTCGTTCCCCGAAGTGGTCAAGGAGCTGCGCCGCACCCGTCCGCCGCGGTCCAACCAGGGCTTTACCGTGTTCTTCACCGGCCTCTCCGGGTCCGGCAAGTCGACCATCGCCAACGCGATGATGGTCAAGCTGATGGAACAGGGCGGGCGCCCCGTGACGCTGCTGGACGGCGACGTCGTGCGCAAGCATCTGTCGAGTGAGCTTGGCTTCTCGAAGGAGCACCGCGACATCAACATCCGCCGCATCGGTTATGTCGCCTCCGAGATCACCAAGAATGGCGGCATTGCGATTTGCGCACCGATTGCGCCCTATACCGCAACCCGGCGCGCCGTGCGCGAGATGATCGAGGAATTTGGCGCCTTCATCGAAGTGCATGTCGCGACCGCCCTGGAGGAATGCGAACGCCGCGACCGCAAGGGCCTCTACAAGCTGGCGCGCGAGGGCAAGATCAAGGAATTCACCGGCATCTCGGACCCCTATGAGGAGCCGACCAATGCCGAACTGGTGGTCGATACCGAAGGCACCGACGTGGATTACTGCGCGCAACAGGTGCTGCTGAAGCTCGAATCGATGGGACTGATCACCGCCTGATCCGGGCGTGATACGCGAATGAACTGGCCGGGCGCGCGACACCCTCGCGTCCGGCCGATGCGTTTTTGTGGTGCAGAATTGCATCGCCTTGGCGGCGCGGGGGGGCGTCGGCGGGCGGGCAAGCGATTGACTGCCCCTGATTGACGCTGCGTAAGCATGAGCTTCGCCGCAAAGGAAAATATCCCGCCCCACACGTCATGCGATAGCCGGGATTTGGACTTCGCGTCACGCGTGTAGGGGCAAACAACCGATTGCCGCGCGTCCGGGTTCCGAATCATGCCGTCTTGAAAACCGCGCGGATCGGGAGAACGCTGATCCCCGGGACAGACATCCAAGGGACAAAAGCCATGAAACGGATCCTCAGAACAGCCGCGGGCCTGATCATTTCCGCGACACTTGCAATGGGCGCGGCCGCGCAGAGCCTGCCCTTCAGCTTCGGGGGGCCGAGCAGCCTGGCGCGGGGGCCTGACCGGGTCACGCTTGGCTTCGGGATCCCGTTCCCCGATGACAGCCGCACCGTGCAAAGCTTCGGCAACCCCGAGGATATCATCATTGGCAACGGCCTGGGGCTGCTTCTGGCGCTGACCTGGCTCAGCACCGGGGGGGGCACCTCCTCGGCCTATTCCTCGGCCCCGGTCCTGACCTATTCCTTCGGGGTCGAGCATGAGAATAACAGCGTCGAGGCGTTCCGGCAGGCCAGCGGCGCGGTCTTCCCAACGGACGGGTCCTCGACCTTTACCGGCGTCTTCGTGGGCTTCGGCTTCGAGACCCCGATCGGCGGCGGCTATTCCAGCAGTTCCATCGCGGTGCCCACCTTCGGCGCGGCGTTGAATTTGGGCTATGGATGGGCCGATGTGGACGGGTTCGGCGGCGGTTTCCAGGCCGATGGCAGCGGGATCTATGGTCGGGCCGATGCCTATATGGCGATCCCGCTGGCAGGCGGCATGATGCTGAGCCCCGGCATTTCCTATCGCCTGTTCGATTACGGCGAGATCGAGGATGACGGGTTCCAGGCCTTCCTGCGGCTGACCATCCCGCTGTGATCACGCGCCCCTGCTGCGCGCCCGCATATCCGTGGGCGTGCAATCGTAGCGGCGGCGGAAGGCGCGGTTGAAATACGAGATGTCGTTGAAGCCCGCGGCGTAGGCCAGTTGGCTGACCGGGACGCCCGCGCGGCGCGAGTCGGTCAGGTCGGCGCGCACCGAGGCCAGCCGCGCCGCCATCACAAGACCCGACAGGCTGGCCCCGCGCGCGGCCAGCAACTTGCGGATATGCCCCGGTGAAAGCCCAAGCGCGCGCGAGACCTGCGCCATCCCGAAGCCCGGATCGCGGTGGCCGCGCGCGATGCTCGCGTCGATCGCGGCCAGATGCGCCGTGCGTGCCCCGCCCTCCTGCGCCAGCACCCAGGCATCGCGATTGGCCCCGATGGCCATGGCGGCAAGGTCCAGCAGGTGATCGCGCGCCAGCCGCCCGAGCGCCGGGTCGGCCCGGCCCGGTGCCTCGAACAGCAGCCGCGCATAGCCCACCAGCAGTTGCAGCGCCCCGCTGCCCCCCGGCAGCACGGTCATCCGCAACCGGTCCGCATCCGCGAGCTTCGCGCCAAGGACCGCCTGTGGCAGGCTCAGCGTCAGGAAATGACCGGCCTCGGACCAGGTGCAGCCGGGATCGTCCGACCGCCGCACCAGCGCATCGCCGGGGCCAAGCGTCGCCTCCTGCCCCGCCTGGTCGACCTGCAACCGCCCGGTCAGCGGCACCAGCATCAAGATGTCATCGTTGCAATCGGCGATCATCCGGCGCGAGCGTTCACAACGCACCGCCGACATGGTGCCGAGCCCTGCCGAGGCCGTGTCCAGCAACTGGAAACTCGCGTCATAGCGCAGCGGATCGTCCTGCAGCTGTCTCTTATACACATCTCCGAGCCCACGAGACCGAGGCTGA
>OJIS01000576.1_pt1 | contig 11607 bp, 12 predicted proteins | sample 1595671 | NCBI WGS metagenome assembly OJIS01 (sample SAMN05416814, study PRJEB24817) | seawater metagenome | isolation source: Sea water | place: Canada:Atlantic | collected 2013-07 | reverse complement strand
CACAGAGTAGATCGTCGGCAGCGTCAGATGTGTATAAGAGACAGCTGTAATCTCAAGGATTTTCAAACGCCAACCCCGATTTGGGGGCCGCGACTCTAGGAATAAAAAGCGATCTGGCAAGGCGTTTCTGAAATATTTCCTCAAAAAAAGTAAATCCCACCCCAATCCGAGTCCTCGACTCCCCACCGTTGGGTCGTTTCCCCGATATTCCATTGCCCGGCATGGCGAGATAATTTAGTTAACTATTCCGAAGAAACGCTCAATTTTAGCTGAATTTGTGAGCCTCAGCGTGCTATTTTCCAAGTGATTTCGGAACCACGCTCAGAAATCAGAGATCAGAAGCTAGCGAACCTTCTCGAAGGTTTAAAAAGAGGTCTTTGTCTTTGTTCATTCTTAGTTCCTTCACATAGAGCGACCGGCTACGACCCAACCTCCGGCCTCGATTATTCACGGGACCTACTCCAACAAGAACAATCCCGGCCAAGAGAAACGCCCGACTGGGTTCAACCAGCCGGGCGGCATAAGATTCTGTATTTAAAGTCGGGATCGGGCCTACTCTGCTCCGGGTTCTCCTTCAGTGGGCTCGTCTGTTTCGAGGCCGTAAATCTCTTCAATTTTATCGGTGATCTCGGCCATTTCTTTATTCGCCATGACTTTTCCCATTTCAGCGCCGATTGCCTCGGCATCAGGATTTTCCGTCATTATCTTCATCAGCTTGCCCATGAGTTCTTCTCCCTTCGCGTCTTGGTCATCTTTGAGTTTTTGAACGGCCGCTTTTTCCTCATCGGAAGGAGGTGCCAGTGCCTCAGCTTCTTTTACCAACTCTTTCAGAGACTCTTTGTGCGTTTCGAAGGCGATGACGAAGGCTTGAGCGGACTTCACATCACTGATTGAGGACATTCCCGTCATCATCTCAGCCATGACAGTCTCGATTTCCTGACCAATCTGGGTGTGATCTTTTTTGACCGTTTCGCCGGCTGGATCATCTTTGGATTCTCCCTCAACTTTCTTCTCTTCTCCACACGAGAGGAATGAGAAGGGAAGCGCGAGAACGGCAGTCAATCGGAGGGTTTTCTTTAATTTCATAGGGAGTTAATTTGAATTACTAATCACGACCATTAAAGAATCCAGCGCAAGATGCCATGATAAAAAGGATGGCATTTTACCATGCCCATTCGAAAACCGGATCAAACTCGATGAGTTTCAAAGCGAATCACTCAAAACAAAAACACCCGATTGCCTAAAGCAACCGGGTGTTGGAAAAGGTTTTGTGATTCCGGAGAATTAGTCTGTGTATTTCTCGTGGCCCTCTTTTTTGAGGTCCTTGAGCTGCCCTTTGATTTCGTCTGCCTTGTCTTCGTCACCGGCAAGATAGGCCATCTCCAGCTCACAAAGCTTCACGTAGGTCTGACCCACCATCTTCTTGAAATCGGCGGAAGCTTTTGCTTTTTCTTTCTCATCCTTGAGATCTTTGAAGATCATGGGGAGATACTCGAGAGACTTGATGGTGGCTTTCTGTGCGTCGTGAACGAGTGCCACCTTTTCGGCTGTGGTCTCAGCCTTGCGGAGTTTCTTCAACGAACCGCTGAGGACATCCATCTGCTCACCGAGCGGAGTTTCTTCGTCATCGTCGGCGTGAACAGGAGCGAGCATTCCGAAACCGATTACGGAGGCGAAAGCGAGGGTCTTGATTGAAAAATTGAATTTCATGTCGGGAGAACTACTCCCAGAAGATTCTCCCTCTGTCAAAACAAGGCTCGAAAAAATCATTCCCAGCTATTATCGCACTCCTGTGATTCGCGGACTCATTTTTGATCTCGATGGCACCTTGGTTGATTCCCTCCCCGGAATCGCCGCCGCCCTTAACCACTCTCTGGAGGATCTTGGCCTCCCCACTCATTCCGGGGAAGCCGTCGCAGGATATATCGGCGATGGTATCGAGACCCTCGTGAAACGGGCACTGGGAAGCGATCAGTCAGAGCACCGCGCCAAAGTCGTGGCAGGATTTCAAGAATACTACTCTCGGGATTGGCAAAAAGGAACCTTCCCCTACCCCGGGCTTATGGAATTCCTGGAGGAGATTTTCCAAAAAGAGATTCCGATGGCCGTGCTTTCGAATAAACCCCATCTCTACACCGTGGAAATTGTCGAAAAACTGTTTCCGACCCACCTCTTTCGCCCCATCCGGGGACATCAGGCGGAATTCCCCAAAAAGCCAGACCCAACAACAGCTTTGCAAATCGTGGCCGCTTGGGGACTCAAGCCTGAGGAAGTGGCTTACGTCGGCGACTCCACGGTCGACCTCGCCACCGCTCAGGCCGGCAAATTGATCCCACTCATTTTTTCATGGGGTTATGGCACGCCGGATGACTTCCCGCTTCTCGATTCGGTCGCGGATCTCAAACAGGCCATCTTTTCGTAGCCGGACCAGTCTTGCTTGATTGGAGAATCCGTTATCTTAAGGCCTTAACAAAGTTCCTCTCCATCACCCTGGCCAGCGTGGCCACCCTCTCCGCCCGTGTAAGAGCAGACCGGTAAGGCCGTCCTCATTGTCCAGCAGTGGACCGGCATGGGCGATCGTAAGCTCTGCCGCCAACGCCTCGCCACGGGCCTGGACCAACTCAAAAAGCTGCCCAAGCTTCAAAGCGGGCTAAAAGTTAAAATAGATGAAGCGACTTTCACTCGCCGGAGCCAGGAAAAAGATCCCGGCAATAAGCGCCAATTGGAGCCACCTGTTTCGGAACAGCCCGTAAAGTTCTCCACTCCGTTTCGAATACCACTCGCCGATCATGACACACCCGGTCAAAGCAAGAATCATCAGGGCAAGGATCACCGTCTTCGGACCATCGAAGATTCCAAGAACAGCCGCTGGACTCAGCTGGTATTTCGAGGGAGAGGCCAACATCTGAACCTTCTCCCAGGCCACCTTCCAGTCGCTCTCCATAAAAAAGATCCAGGCCAGAGTGACGAAGAGCATCGTGACGCCCCACGAAACCAAACCTGGCAAGCGATGCTTCCCCGTCATCATACAGGCCCACACCCCTCCCCCGTGGAGGCCTCCCCATATCAAAAAATTCCACCCCGCTCCGTGCCACAATCCCGACACTAAAAACACCACGATCAGGTTCACGGCCCAAAACTTCACCCGACTTCCACCCAGCGGAAAATAAACGTAGTCACGGAACCACCTCGAAAGAGTCACGTGCCATTGCCGCCAAAAATCTTGCAAATTCCGCGCCAGATACGGGCTCTCAAAATTGAGAGTCAGTCGAATCCCAAAGCACCGGGCCAAGCCCAGCGCGATAAAGGAATATCCCGCAAAATCAAAATAGATCCGGAATGCGAAAAACCCCGCTTCCAACCAGACCTGCACCGCATTCACCGCCACTGATCGCAACTCGCTGTCCAGCAAAGCGAAGTTTTCCGCGAGTACGAGCTTGAGAAACAAACCGAGGACAATCCAGGGTAGACCTTCCTCCAGCGCTTCTCGCCGCAGAACAAACCTCAACGACTTCACCTGAGGCAAAAGATCACACCGGCGCTCAATCGGGCCCGCCACAATTTGAGGAAAGAAGCTCGCGAAATTCAGATAATCCACCAAAGGAGGACGACTTTCCTCCTGTCGGAAGCTATCGATCACAAATGAGATCACCTGAAAGGTGTAAAAAGAAATCCCCATGGGGATCAGCACATGAGCCATTGGCCTTTCTCCGGAAAAAATCTCCGTAAGAAAACCGCTGTATTTGTAATAAGCCAAAGGAGCCAGCATCAAAGGAGTCACGATACCAAGGATCATCTTCCTTCGACAGAAGAGCCCCAGGTATCCCATTCCAGCCACCCAACTGAAGATCAAGACGGTTTCAACGCTCTCCATTCCAAGTAAAAACAAACTCAGTACGATAAATCCCGTTCTTTCAAACCACGCCGGTTTCCCCAGGAGAATTCGAATCAAAGAAAGCACTGCAAAACCGCCGACCAGAGCCAGCCAAAATGTCATCGAGACGAAGTTCATAACCCCTCCTCCAGCATTCGTTTCAACGCCTGCCCCAGCACCCGCGTTCGCTCGCGCCCCGGCTCCCTCCTCATGTGATAGCCCGTGTCCAAAAACCAATCGTTCTCCGCCGTCGCACCCATCGTGGCATCCCTGATGATCGGCAGAAACCCCTCCATGACTTCCAGAGCCCTGGCATGCTCCAGACGCTGCGCCACCAGGATCTCGGGGCGGAAGACTTCCCACGGCAGGGTATAGAAAATTCTGATGCCCTGCTTTTCCCCGAACTCAGCTACCCGTTTGAGGTCCGCTTTCACTTTCTCATCTTCCAACCATCCCTTCATCGACTGAAAGCCTTCCCGGTCGGCATTGGGTTCAGTCGTCACCATTCCCAAAACACCATTCTCCTGAATATCCTCCAACCGATATCGGTAAAGCGGGCCACCCCGGACGACCTTGGCAGCAAGCGTCCCCAGAAACTTAGCCCCAGGGCGCAGCGCGGCCAAGCGATCCAAAACCGGCCTCTGATAAAGCTCCCCGGCAAATGCTCCCCGGGTTGCTCCCGTCAAACCTCTCGAAAGATCCACCTTCACCGCAAGGGGCTGCAGGGAATGTTCATCAACTTGCAAAATCTCAGGCTCCAAATGGAGAATGACAATGTCGCCCTTCCGGGCCCGGGAAGTCGCAAGATCGATCAGATAACGATACCCCATGCCCGCCGATCCGCCCAAATTGACAGCAGGCAAGCCCGTCTCCTCGGTCAAAAGATCCGGATGGATCGAAAACGAACAACTTGACCCGCCTCCAACAAAGATCATCGGCTTATCCCCCTCCAGCTCCCGCAAGCCATCTGCTGCCGTGATTTTCCGCTCAATCACTTCCTTCCAAAAACCCGCCTCCGGGTCCCACTTAAAGGAAACAAGAGAAGCGAGAATCCACATCAGCAAAGCGACCCCCGCAGTGAAATACCATGGCCATCTCCGGCGACTGCCTTTATCACTTGCGCTGATCGATCCCTTCACTGCGGGAAAGGTAGTCAAGCGCATCCCACAGACGCGAGCGGAAAACCTTCCGCCATGAAGAACCCATCCTTCAGACCGATCATTCTCATCGATCTTAAGACGCTCATCCTTCCTTTTTTTCGTCGACACGAGTCGCCCATGCCGGGATGACCTCCATCATATTGAGCGATCTCGCGGAAGCCCGGATCGAAGTGATCTCCTTCTTCATCGTTAAAAAACACCAGCTCACGACTGAGGGATTTCTCCTCTGCGCCGTTTCTCATTCGACTCGCCGGGTGAGGTTCGGCCGTTAGAGCGGTAACTCTTCCTTTTGCCCCAAGAACCTGGGATCGGTTTTCAGGATATTGACATCGAGCCACATCTTGACCCGTGCCAGCTTTTCGCGGGAATTGGTTTTACGGGCTGCCGGGCCGGTCACGCTTTGGGCATTAAGCCCAACCACATCCAGGCCAATCGATTCAGCAAGGTAGACCGCCCGCTCGTTGTGAAATTTTTGTGAGATGAAAATGACTCTTTTGGCACCAAAGACCTCCTTGGCTCGCACCACAGAATCAAGGGTTCGTAAACCGGCAAAGTCACACACGATTTTTTCAGCCGCCACTCCCGCGTCAACCAAGGCGGCCTTCATGTCCTCGGGCTCGTTGTAGTCGTGGGAATGGTTGTCACCCGAAACAATAAAGCACTTCACTTTCCCGGCCTCCCAAAGTGCCGCCGCTGCTTCGATCCGATATTTAAAGTAGAGGTTTTGACGACCTTGAAAGGTCTTGTTACACCCAAACACCAACGCCACCGGGGTCTCGGGAACGTTTGCCGCTTCATTGAATAACTTTCCTTCCGCCGACTTCGCGGCGGCCCGGTCCGCCCAGAAAATCAACGACACGCTGGCGATCAGCCCGATAAATCCCAGGATCAAACCCCAGCGAATCATTTTTCCTATCTTTCCCTTCAAAAGCTTCACGGCTTAAAGTCAAACCCCGAAGCCCGACTGTCAACCCTGCGTCTCGGGCCTCACTCCCGGCCAAATTCCACCAAAACCTCGCCTTGTCCATCGCGGGGGAAATTGTAGGTCCTGCTCCAGGTCTTGGAATTCGCATCATAGTCCGTCTGCCAGAAGTCCTTTCCATGGACGCTTTGATCCACAACCTTCCCGCCCACCTTGAGAACAAACCCATCATAACGGGTCAAATTCGCAAAGGTAACCGGCACATAGCCCAATCCGCCCGATAACTTGACCCTCGCGATATTGTCTTCACATCTGATGCGAACATCTGGAAAAGTCCTCACCAACTCCCCCTTCATGGCCCGGACATTGCGGCGATTCCCCTGCGCCTCCCGCTGAATCATCTTCCAACTTCCACCATCTTCCTCAAGAGCTCCGCGTAAAGCCACATTTGGCCCGTAATAATCAGGTGCTTTCTGAGGCACGACCAGATACTCGATCACGGCCTCGACAAAATCGCCAGACTCGAATCGACTCACCCCCTTTGGAGGTACGATGTCAATCGTAGATGAAAACGCCTTACCTCGGGTCACACCCCTTTCCGAGAAGTGTGGCGCGGCATCCTTCCCACCGAGTCGCGCCTTCCACGCCCGGATAATGATGCCCCGATTCGCCCACGCTCCCGAAGCTTTCTTCGGATTTGCGGGCTTTCCTTCCTCCAACGAAATCCAGGGCATTTTTCCGGGAATCAAGGTGGGTTTCATTCGATAAAGATCACCACCGGGTTCGGTCATCTTTTCCAATATCATCCCTGCTTCGTTCCCGAAAATAAATCGTCCCTCCCGGGTAAAGTTATAAGTATCCGCTCCAACCTGAAAAATCACGAAGCGGGAAAAATCCATCGTCTTGGAAACATCCAGACGGACCCGGTAGCAAGCACGCACCAAATCATCCGTCCGCGCCAAGCTGGTCACGACCGAATGTTTGATGCCATCGCCAATCCGACCCGCGAATTCCACTTCGGTTAGGCACGGACCCTGCCGATGAGAAATCACCTTCATCGACTGGTGGGGAAGTCGTTTCCCGCCTTGGTCAAAGATTCGGAAGAAGTCTCCACCACCCACATTGTTGGTCCAGTTCCATTTCTTATTTCCCTTCATCGGAGTGACCATCAGAGGCCGGACATCGGTGATGGTGCAATTGGCCTGGCCTTGCGCGGGTTCGTAGCAGATTGATTCTCCCCAACACCCCAGCGCGCTCTGCTCCCAGCGTTGATTGGAGCCCCAACCGATCAAGGAAAGCTGCGCATGCGAAGCCGCCGCCACTCCTCCCCAGTGAGCATTTGCGATCACCAATTGAAGCTTCAAAACACTCTTGTAAGGCACGCGCACCCTCGTAATCCCATGAAACCAAGACCCCTTATAAACCCCTGCTTTCGCCTCATTGTGCCAGTTCTTACTCAGCTGGATTGGAATTCCGGTCGGATCACCATGTTCATCGCATAGAATCGCCGAAATTCCCGTGATCGGGCTACCCCAGCGTCCTCGAAACCCCGTCCCCGTTTTCTCAAACATGAGGTTCGCCGTTCGGTCATGGTTTGTCGGATTAGAGAGGGTAATTGGAATCCGCTCGATAACATCATTCCCCTTCCCGAGAGGCTTCACTCGATCAAGATTCACACGATGCCAGCCGACTTCCGGCTCGTATTCGACCGGGCAATCTTTGGCCGTCACCACCAGATCGCTCTCATCCCGGCACTTCTTAAAAGTCACCGGATCGAATGCCATCGCCACCTGGTCATTCATCCATGAGCTGTTCATAAAACTCTTCCCTTCCTGAAAAAACGAAATCTGCAGCTTGGGTTTTTCCCAGGCAATCTTCGATCTCTTCTCAGACGCCTTCCCCTCCCCACGAAACCCCCACTTCGCCACCGGCTTTACTTTCCCGAGCTGCGCGAGATTCACCACCTCACCGAAAAGCTGAATCTCATCCATCACTCCCTTGAAGTGATAACCATCTCCGCCGTTATCTCCCCTCCTCCCAAAAAGCATCGGCTTCTGACTCACTTTTCTTTTCGTCCCGACATGCCCGACCTGCCTTTTCCCCTTGTTTAAATTCACCCTTAAGTCCGAGCCGTCGTAGCTCAGCAGAAAATGATTCCACGCTCCCAGCCGTACCTTTCCAGCCACTACCTTCACCTGATTCTCTCGACCCCCGCCGACATTCATGGTCGCGCTTGCCATCCCCCGCGATACTGTGATCCCAAAATTTCCATCCGCCCATTCGTTTTGATTCTGGCACATCAACCACGGAAGTGCCTTCGTCTCAGAACTATAATCCACCGGCACAAAGGACCAAAACGACCACGTAAACGAATTAGGATCCACTTGGGACACTTCAGGTAATGCCAGATCATTGCTCCCATCCAACCCATAGCCTCCCCCTACTTTTCCAAATGAAGCTTCGCCCCGGGTGATCGGAGCCAAACCAGGGTGGGCCTCCAGAACAAAACCCAACCGATCCGGCCAGGCCGATGTTTCAAATCGAGCATCCACATCCAGCTCTTCTCCGTTTTCTGATTTGAAAATCAAATCCGTGACATCGGCCCGCTGAAAGAACCGACCCGCCTCCACCAACCTTGGCCCGCCATGGCGCGACCATCCTCCGCTCCCGGTGCAAGTATAGCTCTTTTCATTGACCAGAATTTTGAGCTCCAGCACCGCTGACGGCAATTCACGCCAGCCCCGCTCTTTCAGCGGCCCAAAATGAGGCACCTTCAGCGTCTCGGTATCCAGAACCATCGCAAAGTGACCGGTCTCAATCACCCGATGCCACGGCGCGCCCTCGACCACGCCGGGAAAACCTTCGGCCCACCAAATTGACCCGTGATCCTTTGCCCCGGGCATTGGCAATCCCGCTTCCTCCGCGCCCCATGAAAAAGCAGAAGCAAGCAGCCCCAAAAATAATCGATCAAAAGCCATGTTCCTCATACGAAGAACATCCTCCGGCCCTGTCCGACTAGGTTCAAGCCATCACTGATTCCAGGGCATCTTCGCAATCAGCATTCCCATCCCGCAGGTATTGGTGAGACCCGCGAAGACCAGGCCACAGCCCACAAAGACCGGCAGGGCTATCCACATCGGATTAAAATAAGCCATCACACTGCCCGCTGCCACAAGGCCCCCCGCCGCAATGCGAACTTGTCGCTCCAACGACATCACCGCTTCCCCTTCCGTCACCGGCAGGTCGTGTTTTTTCCACTCCTGCATCCCCCCTTCCATGACCACGAGATTGGTAAACCCTTTCCCAGTCAGGGCTTTTCCAGCGATCTCCGCCCGTTTCCCCGAGCCACAAACCAACACAATGGCCTGGTCACGGGGCAACTGATCGAGGTCCGGGCAATGGGCCACTTTATCATGAGGCACAGAGGTGCAGTCACCTATTGAACATTCACGGATCTCAGCCGGAGTGCGCACATCAAGGAACAGCGCATTCGGATCACTTCTCTTATGATTCGCTTCTTTTGGGGTAATCGTTTTCATCGTTTTTTCGAATTTAGTTCGCGGCGGGATGCTTCTCATGAAGCTCTTCCGTTCCCTTCTTCACAAATTTTGTGACAATCTTCGCGTGATTCTGCGCCACCTTGGCAGCTTCCGCATTCTTGCCCGTGATCGTCACCTTGAGACCTTTCGGCAGTTCCTCGACTTTCACTTCAAGTTGATCGTAATACTCCGTCATCTCCGCATAGGCAGGATCCCACCTCCTGACCATCGCACCGGAATCAAGGCGCTTCTTCATGTAGCCAAAGTGCTTCTTCAACTTCGCGGCCAAGGCCTTGTCGTCGGTTGTCGTCGTTGCCACATAGCCTTTCTTCGTCATCTCAACCTTACGTTTCAGCTTCTTGTGATTCTCGGCCAGCTCATGAATAATCTCGCGCTGTTCCTCCGGGAGAGGACCTCTCATTCCACCACCTCCCTTGGGTTGATCCGCGGACGCAGCAATGCTAAAGAAGAGACCGATAAGGGAACAGCGAAGGAGTGGAACGGGTAGTTTCATAAGTTTTGGAGTTGCTTTATTCTTATATTCTCATTTAGGAATATCAAGTGTCAAAATACGAATATGGGTAAAAAAAGCCAAATGACGACCGAAGCCCTCGATAAACTGGCCGGTGTTTTTAAAATTCTGGGAGACGGCGGCAGGCTGGCCTTATTGCAAGAACTCAAGCAAGGCGAGAAGACCGTCGGTGACCTCGTCGAACTTACGGAGCAAGGTCAGGCAACTGTGTCAAAGAGCCTCAAGATGATGAGGGAAACCGGCTTGCTGGAGAGAAAAAAAGAAGGCGTCCGGGTCTATTACCGGGTTGAGGACCGCTTGGTCTTCGATCTCTGCGAGCTGGTCTGCGGCAAGTTGAACCGGGACCACCAAAGCCTTGGAGAAATCGACTACCGCATTTAAGCCGACTCCCGGATCCTCTCATTCACAGATTGCGCACGGAAAGGAATTTTCCGGTAACTCAAAAGATTTGGAGCTAGAGGCAGCGAGCACAGTAGAACTCGTCCTAGAGCTTTATTGTTAGAGTTTAAGACATCGAACAAAGTACTTTATGAAACTAGGTCTATTCCTCTTTTCTGCTCTCCTTGGATCTGCACATGCCGCCAACTATCATCGGGATGACCGCTGACTCGGCCAACCCGACTGCGAACGCCATTGGTGGGACAGTTGAGAAAACCCTCAACGATCCATTTGTCGGTTTTCAGGCCCCGTCCTTCCGCTTCGGACCAAACCTTTCCCGACTCACCCGAAACACCCCGTTGACAAACGCCCACGCCCCAATCACCGCACTATCTGAAGAATCCCGAAAGCAAAACGTCGGGCATTTAGATACGTCAGGCCAACCGATCGGATGGCCGGCTATTCGGAAGTCTGGCTCTCCGGGTATTACTTCTTTTCCTCCACGATCTTGAGGCGTTTGGCCTTGGAATCGAACACATAGCTGACCTTGACGACTTCATCCGGGGAGCCGTCCTTCTTCTGCGAAAGAATTTTTTCACCGTCGGCGCTATAATCAGCCGATTTTCCATCCCGGTAACGCGTCCAACCACTCCGCGCCCCTTTCTCATCATAGTGATAAAGATCACGCCAGTTTTTCGGCACCGTCAGGCGGGGATCGCTGTAGAGCGGGCCGATGGGACGCTTCATAAAGTCCGGGAAAAGGACATCAGATAGGATATCCAGATTTCGCTGTTCGAGGTGATACCGCTCGTTCACCGAAGGATCATCCGACTCGGTGATGCCGACAAATTCCAGGCGCTGGAGCGCCGCAGACAGGGCGTTCTTGGCTTTCGGGTTGGAGGGTTTCCCGGCCGCTTTCCGTATCGCCTCTTCGTTGGCGGAAAAAAACCGCGTCTCAGATCGAATCATATCCAAAGCCGACCGCACGATCTCCGGCGCGGTGTGTTTACGGATTCGAGTCGCGACTTTCGACCGCAATTCCGCGATTTCTTTCTTCAATTCGCGTAATCCCAAGGCCCCGCCACTCATCGCTTTCTTGGCGGCCTTGTGTTTCGCGTTCGCGGCATCGAGCGCCATCTTCGATTTGTTCGTCGGTCCCTTCTTGCTGTCTCTTATACACATCTGACGCTGCCGACGATCTA
>OJIS01000575.1_pt1 | contig 11608 bp, 13 predicted proteins | sample 1595671 | NCBI WGS metagenome assembly OJIS01 (sample SAMN05416814, study PRJEB24817) | seawater metagenome | isolation source: Sea water | place: Canada:Atlantic | collected 2013-07 | reverse complement strand
GAGGCCATCATGCCGTAGCTCTCGATGCCGCGGATCTTGCCGACCCCGATGGTGGTGTCGATGCCGGGCACGTAGACGCCGGGCTTGGCAATCACCACGGTGATGCCCTCCCGCGCATTGGGCGCGCCGCAGATGATCTGCTGCACACCCTCGTCGGTCTCGACCTGGCAGACGCGCAGACGGTCCGCATCGGGGTGTTTCTCGGCGCTCAGGACCTTGCCGATGGTGAAATCGGCCAGTTTCGCGCCCCGGTCGGTGACCTCCTCGACCTCGAGGCCCAGATCGTTCAGGGCATAGCAGATCTCGTCCAGCGTGGCCTCGGTCTCGAGGTGATCCTTCAGCCAGGAAAGGGTGAATTTCATGTCGCGCGTCCCTCTGCGTCTTTGCAGGGGACCGCTTAGCGCATGTGCCCGCCATTGAAAAGCCGGGGCGCGTCGGGCCAGGTATCCGGGAAGGCCACATGATTGGTGTAACAAATACACTTTTTCATTGAACTGACAGCCATTTTCGCCTATGTTGGGGGTGATGTTGCGGGGACATTCATGCTTTGAAAGGACATGACATGACCCTGAAGACCCTGACCGCGGCCACTATCGCCGCCACCCTGCTTGGCACTGTTGCCCATGCAGATATTACGATCATTCAATCCGGCCCCTCCGGGGCGATGCCCGATATACAGATGCCCGCGATGCCGAATACGCGGATGCCCGGCCATATCCAGCCGCTTGGCGACGGGTTCGGAATCGCCTCGGCCTTCATCCGTGACATGATGGCCGACCGGATGCCCGGTTTCGACATCGACGGCGCCATCGAGGCCGCCCCGATCATCGAGCCGCCGGTGCCGGTTTCCTTCGCCGGTGACTGGGACTTGCTGGAGATTTACGGCGCGGGCTCCGTGCCGCTCGTCTTCTCGGACGAGCTTCTGGCGCGGGCCGAGTTCAGCGTCGATGTCGAGGGCAATTTCAACGCCTCGGTCGGCTGCAACTCGATCTTCGGCCATCTCGAGGAAGACGCGGGCACCGTGGAAACCGGTGAGATCATGGCGACCCTCATGGCCTGTTCCGAGCCGGTGCAGGGCATGGAACGGGCGCTCACCCGCAGCCTGTCGGAGGCAGCACTCTTCGCTCATGGCCGTGACCGGCTGGTGTTCCTCAGCATCGACGGCGAACCGCTGGTGCGTTTCGGTGCCGAAACCGAGTAAGACCTGCCCCCTCAAGACCAACGGGCGCGGCGTCCCTGACCGGATCGCCGCGCCCGCAATCCGTCCGGCCTACCGTGCCTCGGCCCGGATCGCATCGGTCGGCGCATCGAAACAGGTGCCAAGCAGCAGCGTGAAGGAGGTCGGGAGGCTCCGTTCTTCGTCTTTCCCATAACCCAGTATCCTTACTTCTGGGTCTCCGGTAAAGCCGGGGCGGTTCAAAGGGTGGTGGAAAAGGACTTAAGCATATCTGCGCTCCGCGTTGAGAATTCGGGGAGCGTAGCGCGGCGACGGGTGTCCGCATAGTATCCTGGTGCGAAGCCGCGCGATGGCCAGACCGCGGGATTGCGATGTGACGGTGGTGGATTGCACTTTATGCTGGCCAAGTCATTCCGAAATCGAAACGGAGCGCTTGCCTCACCATATCGCCAGCCCGGGGGGCGGCCCCCTCTCGGCAGATTTCCGTTGGAAATCGCCTGCCGGGTCAATGCTGGCGATCGCGCGGCGGCCTGCGGCCTTGATTCCATTCCGCGCGGGTTGGCTTCTGATGGGTTGAAGCGGCAGTTCATTAAGGTTGAACAGCTGGCGAGACGACGGGTCCAAACTGGCTTACTGCCCATGCAATTGCCACCGCAGAAACAACAGATATCACTATGGTAATTACATTTTGTGCAGTTCCAGCCGCCTGGCGACGGAACCAACCGCGAAGTCCTGTGTTTAACAATCTATAGTGTCCGTCAGCCGAGAGCCGAACGTAGGTTTCGCGATAAGGAGAACCGGGAATCGGATCTCCAAGCCAAGGTTCGTCGCCATTTGACTCTGTCTTGACCAATTCGTTCCGGTCCAACATGAGACGTATGTTGTATGCTTGTTCGTCTGACCACTCCGGAAACGACCAAGTTTCAAACCCATCAGGGGCTGCGCTGAAACTCTCAAATACTATTTCATCGTACTCGTAGGCTTCGAGACGTCTTAGTATCTCGAGTTGAAGTCGACTATTCTCTCTCGGCATCACACGCCCGAATGCACCGCCGGTACATCCAGCGCAGCAAACCCGTAATGTCGCAGCCAACGCAGGTCTGAATCGAAGAACGCCCGCAGATCGGGGATCCCGTATTTCAGCATCGCGATCCGGTCGATCCCCATGCCGAAGGCAAAGCCCTGCCATTCCGCCGGATCAATCCCGCCCGCCTTCAGCACATTGGGATGCACCATGCCGGATCCCAGAACCTCCAGCCAGCCGTCGCCCTCGCCCACCTTGACGGTGCCGCCCTCGAAGGAGCACTGGATGTCGACCTCGGCCGAGGGCTCCGTGAACGGGAAATGCGAGGCGCGGAAGCGGGTTTTGACTTTCTCGCCGAAATAGGCCGAGAAGAACTCCTCCAGCACCCATTTCAGGTTCGCCATGGAAATATCGCGATCCAGTGCCAGCCCCTCGACCTGGTTGAACATCGGGGTGTGGGTCTGGTCGTAATCGGCGCGGTAGACGCGGCCCGGCGCGATGATGCGGCAGGGGGCGCCGTATTTCTCCATATGCCGGATCTGCACCGGGCTGGTATGGGTGCGCAGCACATGCGGCGGGCGGTTATCGCCCGGCGCGCGATGCGTGTAGAACGTGTCCATCTCGGCCCGCGCTGGGTGGTGGCCGGGAATGTTGAGCGCGTCGAAATTGTACCAGTCGGTCTCGATCTGCGGGCCTTCTGCAACGGCAAATCCCATATCGGCGAAGATCGCGGTGACCTCTTCCATGACCTGGCTGACGGGGTGGATCGTCCCCATCCGGCGCGGGCGGCCTGGCAGGGTCACGTCCAGCCATTCGGCGCGCAGCCTCTCGTCCAGGGCGGCATCGCCAAGTGCGGCCTTCTTCGCCGCAATCGCCGAGTTGACCTCGTTCTTGAGCGCATTCAACGCCGGACCCGCGACCTGGCGTTCCTCGGGCGTCATCTTGCCCAACTCGCGCATCTTGAGGCTGATCTCACCCTTCTTGCCCACGGCCTGCACGCGCAATGCCTCGAGGCCCACCTCATCCGTCACATCGGCAATCGCCGTCAGGTACTTGTCGCGCAGATCGTCCATCTTCACTTCCTCTTGGGGTGTTGCCGACCTGCTAGCAGAACTTGACGCGAAAGCAAATCGGCCCGCACCATTTCGCCGCATTGCATCCCACAGCCCGCAGGGTTCATATCCGACCAAATCAGTCAGAAAGTCCCCACCCATGCCGTTCTTCAGCCAAGGTTTCCGCCCCTTCTTCCTCATGGCCGCCCTTTGGGCCGCGATCTCGATGGGGATCTGGATCACCTATTGGGCGGGTGGCATGGCCTTGACCGGCCCGCTCCTGCCGCTCGACTGGCATGTGCATGAGCTGGTCTTCGGCTATGGCGGCGCGGTGCTTTGCGGCTTCCTGCTGACGGCGATCCCGAACTGGACCCGGCGCCCGCCGCTTTCGGGCCTGCCGCTGGCGGCGCTGGCCCTGATCTGGCTGGCGGCGCGGATCGGGTTCCTGATCGGACCAGAGGAAGTCTTGCCTTCGCTTATTGCCCTCGACCTCGCCTTTCCCGCCCTCTTCAGCGCCTTCGCGGGGCGCGAGATCATCGCGGGCGGCAACAGGCGCAACCTGCCGGTTCTGGCGATTTGCGTGCTGTTCCTGATCGGCGACGCGCTCTTTCACTGGGAGACCCTGGCAGGGTCCGGATATTACGGCGGGCGGATCGGCATCGCGGTCCTTGTCGGCCTGATCTGCCTGATCGGCGGCCGCATCATCCCCGCCTTCAGTCGCAACTGGCTGAAGGCGCAAGGGGCCAGCGCCCTGCCCGCCGAGATGAACGGGTTCGACAAGGCGACATTGGCCCTGACCGTCCCGGCCCTCGCGCTATGGGTTGCGCTGCCCGCCCACCCGCTGACCGGCATCGCGGGGCTTGCGCTTGGCGCGCTGCACATCCTTCGCCTTGCGCGCTGGTGCGGGTGGGCGACACGGTCCGAGCCGCTGCTCTTCACGCTGCACATCGCCTATGGCTTTGTCGGCCTCGGCTTCCTGCTGGCGGGTCTCGCTGCCTTCGGGCTGGTCCCCGCGATGTCCACGATCCACAGCTGGACGGTCGGCGCGATCGGCGCGATGACCCTGACAGTGATGAGCCGCGCGACGCTTGGCCATTCGGGCCGCCCGCTGAAAGCCGGATGGGTCGAGTCCGCGTTCCTGGCCGCGCTGCCGCTGGCCGCACTGTCCCGCATCGCCTCGACCTTCCCCGCCGCGCCCCTGTGGACGCTGCACCTGTCGGCAACCCTTTGGATCGTCGGTTTTGCCCTCTTCGCCCTGCGCTATGCGCCGGTCATGATCGCGCCGCGACACCCGGCCTGATTCATCCGGACAATGAAAAAGGCCGCCCTCATTGCCGGGGGCGGCCTTTCTGCAACGGGTTGCGCGATGCTTTTACGCCAGCGCGCCTTTCGCCTGGTCGACGATGGCGCCGAAGGCTTCGGGCTCATGCACGGCGAGATCGGCCAGAACCTTGCGGTCCACCTCGATCCCGGCCAGCGACAGGCCGTTGATGAAGCGCGAATAGGTCAGCGATTCGTCATGCGACCGTACGGCGGCGTTGATGCGCTGGATCCACAGCGCGCGGAACTGGCGCTTGCGGTTCTTGCGGTCGCGGGTTGCGTATTGGTTCGCCTTGTCCACGGCTTGCGTGGCGGTGCGGAAGGTCGTGGAGCGACGGCCATAATAGCCCTTCGCGGCTTTGACGATCTTCTTGTGACGTGCGTGGGTGACAACCCCACCTTTGACTCGGGACATATCGGGGCCTCCTTAGCGTGCGTAGGGCATGAATGCCTTGACGATCTTCTCGTCAGGGGCGGACAGAACGGTCATGCCGCGCGCGTCGCGGATGAATTTGTTGCTGCGTTTGATCATGCCGTGGCGCTTGCCCGCCTGTCCGGCCTTCACACGGCCCGAGGCCGTGACCTTGAAGCGCTTCTTGGCGCTCGACTTCGTCTTCATCTTGGGCATTTCCGTCTCCATCTAGTTTGGGTCGGTTCGGATGCGATTCGGCATGCCACATCGGCCGCACGCATCGGTTGGAGCGCGCTTGCTACAAGCAAACCCGCGCAGGGGCAAGACCTCAGTTGAGCAAACGCGCCGCGACCGAGATGAAGGCGTCGGGCACCTCGCGCCAACCGTTCGGGTCGGGGATCTGCGCATAGGCATAGACAAAGACGCCCGCAGCCGCGGCCAGCACCGCCAGCGCCACGACCGGAAACCGCTTATCCACCCAGGCCGCCAGCGACCCGGCGATCGCGAACCCGCAGACCAGCGTGGACACCGCCAGCAGGATATCCGCGTCGGGGATCATTCCAGATCGGTCGAGAGGATCAGATGCTCGGCGCAGGGCGCGACGCGGATGATGTTCGTGGTGCCCTGCACGTTGAAGGGCACGCCCGCTGTCACCACGATCTGATCGGCGGAGGTCGCGAAACCGGTGCTGCGCGCGGCGCGGGCGGCGGCGATGACGGCCAGCTTGAAGCGCGAGAACTCTTCCGTCACGACGCAATTGGTGCCCCAGGTCAGGCTCATCCGGCGTGCCACATCGACCAGCGGCGTCATCACGATGATCGGCACCGTGGGCCGTTCGCGCGCGACCAGCGCCCCCGTGGTGCCCGATTGGGTGAAGCAGCAGATCGCCTTGATATCCGTGGTCTCGGCGATCTCGCGCGCCGAGGCGACGATGCCATCGGCCACGGTCGAGCGCTTGACGCTGCGGGTGTTGACCATGATCTCGCGATAGGTGGGGTCCGCCTCGACCTCCAGCGCGACATTGTGCATCGTCGTCACCGCCTCGACCGGGTAATCGCCCGCCGCACTTTCGGCGCTCAGCATGACGGCATCGGCCCCCTCGTAGATCGCGGTGGCCACGTCCGAGACCTCGGCCCGCGTCGGCACCGGGCTTTCGATCATCGATTCCAGCATCTGGGTTGCCACGATCACCGGCTTGGCGCTGGCCCGGCAGCGGCGCACCAGGCGTTTCTGGATCGGCGGCACGTTCTGGACAGGCAGTTCCACCCCCAGATCGCCGCGCGCCACCATGATGCCGTCGGAGGCCGCGAGGATCTCCTCGAACGCCTCGACGGCGGCGGGTTTCTCGATCTTCGACAGGATCGCGGCACGCCCCTTGGCCAGCGCGCGCGCTTCGGACACATCCGCCGCGCGCTGCACGAAGCTGAGCGCCAGCCAATCGACGCCGAGCCCGCAGACAAATTCCAGATCGGCCCGGTCCTTGTCGGAAAGCGCGGCCAGCGGCAGCACCACGTCGGGCACGTTCACGCCCTTGCGGTTGGAAATCTCACCCCCCGCGATCACCGTGCAATCGGCGAAATCGGCGCCGCACTCCTGCACCTGCAACTTGATCTTTCCGTCATTGACCAGAAGGGTGGAGCCCACCTCCAGCGCCGCGAAGATCTCGGGGTGGGGCAGTTGCACGCGGGTGGCATCGCCCTCGGCCTCGTCCAGATCGAACCGGAACGACGCGCCGTCCTGCAACTCATAGGGGCCATCGGCGAACACGCCGCAGCGCAGTTTCGGCCCCTGCAGGTCGGCCAGGATACAGATCGGCTGGCCCAGATCCTGCTCGACCTTGCGAATGATCGCGTGACGGGCGCGAATCTCCTCGTGGTCGCCATGGCTCATGTTGAGGCGGAACACGTTGGCCCCGGCCTCGAAGAGGGCGCGGATCATCTCGTAATCGTTGGACGCGGGCCCTAGGGTTGCCACGATCTTCACATTGCGTTGGCGTTTCATGCCGACCTGCCTCTCTGGTAGGATGTTAGCGCTCACATATCAGCTGGCGCCCTTATCTCTCAAATCCCATTACAGGACAACTGGTCCTTGGGCGCAACCTGGCGTATGTGACATTCTGCGATGAGAGACGAGCCCCGGACAACCCAACCCTATGAGATCGACGGCGCCGACCGCCCGGCCCGCTGGCTGGTCACCTGCGACCATGCGACCAACCTCGTGCCGGATTGCGTGAACGGCGGCGACCTTGGGCTGCCTGAGGCCGATATGACCCGCCACATCGCCTATGATGTCGGGGCCGAGGGGCTGTCGCGCCACCTGGCCCGCGACCTCGACGCGCCGCTGATCCTGTCGCGCTTTTCCCGGCTGGTCATCGACCCGAACCGGGGCGAGCATGACCCGACCGTGTTGATGCGGCTCTATGACGGCTCGGTCATCCCGGCCAACCGAAATGCGGATGCCGCGGAGACCGAGCGTCGCCTCGCCGCCTTCCACCGCCCCTATCACGACGCGCTGGCAGGGCTTGCGGCGCAGCGTGACGACCGAGTGATCCTGTCGGTCCACAGCTTCACGCCGCAATTCAAGGGGCGCGAGATGCGGCCCTGGCATGTCGGCGTGCTCTATGCCGAAGACAACCGCCTGGCCCTGCCGCTGCTGGAGCGGCTGCGCGCCGAGGCAGGGATATTCGTGGGCGATAACGAGCCCTATTCCGGCCACCTGCCCGGCGACACGCTGGACCGCCACGGCGTGCAGACGGGCCGCCCGCATGTGCTGATCGAGCTGCGCAACGACCTGATCACAACGCCTGACCAACAGCGGCAATGGGCGCACCGGCTGGCGCCCATCCTTGACGGCGCGCTGGCCGACGCACAGGTTTGAGAGGCAGAAGGAGACACACGCCATGGACGACCAGACCCGCACCGAGATCGAAGCCGCCGCCTTTCGCCGCCTGCGGAAACACCTGATACAGGACCGCCCGGATGTGCAGAATATCGACATGATGAACCTGGCCGGGTTCTGCCGCAACTGCCTGGCCCGCTGGTATCAGGAGGCCGCCGCCGAGCGCGGTATCGACATGGACAAGGAAGAGGCGCGCGAGACCTACTACGGAATGCCGATGTCTGACTGGAAGGCTAAGTATCAGACCGATGCCAGCCCCGAAAAGGTGGAAGCGTTCAACAAGGCCTTCGCGGAGAATGTGGGCGACCAGAACCGGTGACTTGGCGGAAAGATGGGAGGAAGTTCGCCTGACAGCACTTCATTTTGCGGCGGCCTCTGGGATACATTGCGCTTCAACGCAAAATGCATTTATTTTTCATATTTGCTTTTTTGAGTTGACGGCTAAGAACTTTCGTGGCATCTATAATATGCAAACACGCATAATGGATGCTTATCATGCCCAAAACCTCCGTAGCTGACCTCAAGTCCGAACTCGCCTCCGTGTTGATCGTAATGGCGAAACAGGTCGCCCTTTGGTGCGACGACCCTGATCTGTCCACCGCATTCCTCGGCGGAGACATGCCCGAACCGAACCCCGACGACATCGACCTCGACCGGTTTCCGATGGCGCGCCGCGTTATCGAAGCGCACGATTATGCCTTCACACCCACTGGAGATCGCTCTCCCGATCTGACTGGCCTGCATGAGTTGGCCGAGATGCTCGCCGGTCTGCCGCGCGAAGACTTCGATGGGAGTGTTCCAGCATTCCCCAACCAGGGCGGAACATCGCACATCGCCGACGTCTGTGACGCCGTGTGGGCGCGCGCCGCGATCGATGGATTTGACGAGGGGCTGACCACCTCCCTTTCGACCCGTCAAGTGGCCCTGCTGGCCGACATGACGGAAGGTGCTGTTCGCAACGCAATGACACAAGGCGGAGAGGCCGGTTTGAAGGCGATCCCGAAATCGAAGCCGGTGCGCTTCGATATCGACGAGGCGCGCCGCTGGCTGGCCGGGCGGCGTGGGTTCGTCCCGACCCCGACCGGACCGACCGACGACCCAATCCTGAACGAGCGCCTGCGAATGTACGACCGCATGGAGCAACTTACGGATTTCATTGACCGTCACGCGCGTCGACTACACGGCGGCATCGACGGCCTGGTCGTGGAGCTTGGCTGGAGCCACGCGGCGACCAAGACCTGGTGCAATGGAACTTTCACATTCGATCAAGCGATGGCACGACAATTGGGGGCCGCTCTCGGCGCAGATATTTCGACGTTCTCAGGAAAGTGCCTGGAACTGTCGCTGCGCCGCGATGCAAGGGAAGGAGACTCGAAATGAGCCCCGAGGCCACTGCCGACCTTTGCATGACGATACACGCGCGCGCTCGTGTCCAGTCCCGATCCATTCCGTCGGACGTTATCGAAATGCTTCTGGATTTCGGTGCCGAGGTTGCGGCCCCCGGCAATGCAATCAGGCTGTTCTTCGACAAGGGTGCCCGCAATAGAGTCAAGAAGCTCATGGGGGGAGACCGCGGCGTGCGAACGATCGAACGATGGTTCAACACCTGCGCGATCTTGGGCAATGACGGTCGAATCATTACCGTATATCGCAAGTAATCGCATCCTGGAGTACATGAAATGGGATACCTCGCCGTCGATTGTTGCAAAAAATGCCGATCTTTAGAGCGCCGCCCACGCGGGAACTGCGCTGAATGCCACAGACAGGCGGGTGCCCGACGCCGAGCCCGGATTGCGCTCGCCGACGGCATGCACACCGGGGCTGAATGGCGGGCCAAGGCCGCACTCTACGCGCGCTGTCCGATCTGCGGGCGGTGCTGGAGCGATGTCGAGCGCCCGAACCGGCAGCGGCTTCCGTTTACAAAGGGCCATATCGTTGCCTTGGCCGACGGGGGCTCGAACGCGATCGACAACCTTCAACCGGAATGCGCGCGGTGCAACTATGCCCGCCATGGCGCGCACCGCACGTGAAACAGGCCGGGTGCCGTCGGTGGCGCGGGCGGCACGGCGACCCTCCAAACAGACTAAGCCCCTGCCCGCAGAAACGCCGGTTTCCCCTCTTCGCTCAACTCCGGCGCGTATTCATATCCGCCGGTATCGAACTCCAGGATACCCTCGGGATCGGTCAGCCGCCGCGTGATGATGAAGCGCGCCATCGCGCCGCGGGCCTTCTTGGCGAAGAAGCTGACAATCTTCGGCCCGCCCGGTTTTTCTTCGAGGAATTGCGGTGTGATCACGCGCGGTTTCAGCGCCTTGCGGTTGGCGGCGGTGAAATACTCGACCGAGGCGCAGTTGATCAGCATGTCCGTGCCAAGCCGCGCGGCCTGCACATTCAGCGCCTTGGCGATCTGGTCGCCCCAATAGTCATAGAGCGACCCGCCCCGCCGCGTCTTGAGCCGGCTGCCCATCTCCAGTCGGTATTCCTGCATCGCATCCATCGGTCGCAGCAGACCGTAGAGCCCCGACAGGATACGCAGATGATCCTGCGCAAAGGCCAGTTCCTCGGGGTCGAGCGAGGCCGCCTCCAACCCCAGATAGGTATCGCCCGCGAAGGCCAGCACCGCCGGGCGCTTGTCCGCGCCTTTCGCGAAGCGCTGGAACCTCTCGCGGTTCAGCTTGGCCAGGTCGGGGCTGATATCCATCAACTCCTGCAGCTTCTTGCCGCTCAGCTGCCTGGCCGTGGTGGCCAGCCGGTTGGCATCGGCCTGGAACATCGGCTCGGTCATCTCGACATCGCGCGCGGCCCAATCCAGCCGCTTGGCCGGTGAAATCACGATCAGCATCCGATCCTCCTCATATCAAGTCCCACATCAGGCGCAGCGCCATTGCCGTGGTCATCACCACCAGAAGCGGCTTGATCAACCGCGCGCCGACCCGCGCGGCCAGCCGCGCGCCCACCTGTGCGCCCGCGAATTGCGCCGCCCCCATCATCAGGCCGATGCCCCACCAGGGGGAGGCCACGAAGGCGAAGGCCAGCAACCCGCCGCAATTCGACGCGAGGTTGAGCAGTTTGGTATGCGCCGTCGCCCGCAACACGCCGTAGCCCGCCAGCATCACGAAGCCAAGCATGTAGAACGATCCCGCGCCGGGGCCAAGCAATCCGTCATAGAACCCGATGGCAGGTGCCAGCGTCAGCATGAAGAGGCGCGGCGAGATACGCTCGGTCCGGTCCAGGTCGTCCAGCCCCGGTTTCAGCGCGAAGAACAGCGCGATGGCGATCAGCAGGACGGGCAGCGCCGCGCGCAACAGGTCCGTGGGCAACACGCTGACCGCAAGCGCGCCCAGGACCGAGGCCGCGAAGGCCATCGCCGCGGGCGCCAGTTGGCGGCGCGGATTGACCAGCCCGGCCCGCGCATAGCTGATCGCCGCCGAGGCCGACCCGAACAGCCCCTGGATCTTGTTCGTCGCCAGCGCCGTCACCGGATCGGCGCCCGCCAGCAGCAGCACCGGCACCCCGATCAGCCCGCCACCGCCCGCAATCGAGTCGATGAAGCCCGCGACGAAGCCCGCCGCGACAAGCAGCGCCAGCACCTCCCATCCAAGGTCAAGCATCGTGCAGAATATCGAGGAAGGCGGGGCCGAAACGGTCCGCCTTCTGCGCGCCCATGCCCGAAATGCTGTCTCTTATACACATCTCCGAGCCCACGAGACCGAGGCTGATCTCGT
>OJIS01000574.1_pt1 | contig 11612 bp, 12 predicted proteins | sample 1595671 | NCBI WGS metagenome assembly OJIS01 (sample SAMN05416814, study PRJEB24817) | seawater metagenome | isolation source: Sea water | place: Canada:Atlantic | collected 2013-07 | reverse complement strand
AGATCAGCCTCGGTCTCGTGGGCTCGGAGATGTGTATAAGAGACAGCCCCAGTTGGTGAGGTCCTTGCCGTTGAAAAGATCAACGAATTCCCCTGCATACGCAGAGCTGATGGTGGCGAAAGCCAAAAAGAGTGATTTCATGATATCGAAATTGAGATTTAAAGTTCTACGGTTTTACCGGTGCGGAAGCTTTCGTCAGCGGCTGCCACGATACGCATTGAGTTGATGGCGTCATCCATATGATCGCCCAAATCCATGTCCTCTTGAATCGCCTTCAGGAAGTACTCCTGCTCACGATAGCAAAGTCCATCGTGATCCGGCTCATCATCGGTGGTGATCCAATCATCCTGCTTCACAAACTTACCATTCTCATCGAGTTCACTGTGATGAAGCCGGAGTGCTTCGGTCTTGCTGTGGGAATCAACATCCGCCGAGGCACCTTCGCCACTGGCGTCTTTCGCACTGATCGTGACGCAACCTTTTGGCCCCACCACATCCTTCACGAAGAAAGCAGTCTCGCTCATCATCGGCCCCCAACCGGCTTCATACCAACCGATGCTACCATCCTCGAAAGTCACCTGCAGATGCCCGTAGTTGATCTTCCCTTCCGGAAGCTCATCAGTCAGGCGAGCGCCGATACCACTGACGCGGATCGGCTTGCTGCGCGTCATCTGACACATCACATCCACATAGTGAACGCCGCAATCCACGATGGGCGAAATCGATGACATGAGATTCTTGTGAGTGTTCCAATTGGCGCCACTCGACTGCTGGTTAAGGTTCATCCGCATCACCAGGGGCTTGCCGAGAGTGTGGGAGACCTCGATGAATTTGATCCAACTCGGGTGATGACGGAGAATGTATCCGATCACCAACTTACGCCCGGTCTCGCGCGCCTTGGCCACGATCTCCTCGGCTTCCGCCACCGTCTCCGCGAGAGGTTTCTCGATGAAAACATCCGCACCCGCATCCATTGCCGCCTTGGCGAATTCGGCATGAGTATCAGGATAAGTTGAAATCGAAACGGCATCCGGCTTCGTCGCCTCCAGCGCTTCGAAGTAATCTCCAAACTCGGGATAGTCGGCACCGAGATCGGTATTGAGCGCCTTCCGGCCTCCTTCCGAACGGGTCACAATCCCGCAGATCTCGAATCCATCAATCGCGTGATAAGCCCGCGCATGGGAGGTCCCCATGTGACCGGCTCCGACACATAATACTTTAATCGTCTTGCTCATTATTTTGTAATTCTTGTTCCTGTTCAGCAGCCACCCCGGCATCAACCTCGGGTTGCCCTTTCTTTAAGACCTTAACGGCCTGGAAAAACTTCACCATCCCCCCGATCGCACATCCAAAAATGATGATGACGATCGCAACGGCGGCAAAGTCTCCGATGTGAAGCGTCAAAATGGTCATGCCGCTTTATCTTCATCGCCATCGGCACTCTTGTCCCAAAACGCTACGAAAAAGATCACGGCAATCACAAATGCCATCCCCGCCGGGAACATCCAATAAGCCTTCCAGCCCGACATCGCATTGCCAATCAAATCTGACGAAACACCTTCGGGATACCCCTTGCCGAACATTCCAAGAAGACTATCAATAAAGCTTACTTCGGCATCACCGGAGTTTTCCTTAATGGACTCCATTAACGGGCCGTGACCCGCGGGCGCAACTCCGTAGTCGCCATAGGTGTTTGGCAAGGCCTTCTCCGTAAAGGGCCAGGCACCACCAAAGGCCATTCGGAATCCAAAGAACAATCCCAGTCCCTGGGTAAGGAACACAAGAAGTGATTGCGCTTGGCCCCGGATTTCCTTGGGAGCCTTTTTGTCAGTGTAAATAAAGCCCGTCACAAAGAAGAAATCGTAACAGATTCCGTGAAGAAGCACGCCAATGAGAAGCATCCAGGTGACTTGATCAGGAGCTCCGAAGGCAAAAAGAAGGTAGCGCGCACCCCAACAAAGCATGCCAATCAAAAGCATCATCTTCACCCCAAGCTTTCGGAAGAAGAAAGGGATCAAGAGCATGAAGAAAATCTCTGACATTTGCCCGAGAGTCATTGTCGATGCCGCTTGTTCGAAGCCAACCGCGCCAAGATAATTGGAAGCCTGCCCGTAGTAATATCCGAGCGGAATGCAAACGAGCATCGAACAGATCGCAAAGACCGCGAATGATCGATCTTTGAAGAGCTTGAAAGCATCTCTCATGAAGATCGAACCGACATCCAGGGGTTTGCCCTTTGCCGGTGGCGGAGTGTGGGGAAGACTGAAGCTGTAGACCCCGAGAGCGAGGCTTGAGATGGCTCCGAGCCAAAAAATATTGAGAGAAGCCGACCATCCGGCCAGGCCCAATGTCAGGCCTGCGACAATCCATCCGATGGTTCCCCAGACGCGAACTTTGGGAAAATCAACTTGGGCGAGGTGGGAAAAAGTAATAGTGTTCCCAAGTCCGAGAGTCGGCATGTAGCACAGCATGTATGCAATCATGACATAGATGATATTCTGCCCGGAACCCATGTAATCAGCCTGGGTGGTGGTCGCAGTGGAAAGCAGATCCTTGGTCGCGGCAGGGAGGTCACCTTGAGCCGCGAGCGCCTGAATGAGATCTGCGGGAGGATTACTGCTCGCCAGCAAGGCCTTGGCGGCATCGGTGTTTTTCAGTGCCTCCAATGCGTCAGCCATCGCTGGAAAAAGTGCCTGGGTATCAGCTGCCATTCCCGGCAGGAGACACATCAAGCCTCCCCCGATCAGCATCAAAACTCCCATCACCCGTTCTGAAGAGAAGTAGCGATCTGCAATCAGTCCCAGAAAGAGAGGGGCGATGATCGCTGCGATCGGAGCGCTTTCATAGGCTCCTCCAACAAATGCCCCCAGGTCATTGGTACCCATCGCCAATGCCAGGGTCGCAAACCAAGCTCCCCAGGCAAAGAACTGCAGAAACATCATGATCGACAATCTTGTTGTCGTGCCGTTTTTAATTTCACTCATATTTTCAAATGTTCGTTAATTGGTCTTCAAGCCTCGATTCTTGAGCGCTTCCGATAAGAACTCGGAGTCATCTCGTACATGCGCCGGAAGGCACGGGTAAAACTGGTCAGGGACCCAAACCCGGTCCGCTCGGCAATCACGCCAAGGTCGAGTTCGCCCTGCTCCAAAAGATAAGTGGCACGCACGAGACGAACCGAGCGCACGAAGTTCCCGAGCGAAACGCCCGCCCCCTCGCGAAAAACCGCGCGCAGGTAGCTCTCCGAGACACCCATCGCCTTGGAAAGCGCCGGCATCGCCAGGTCGCCTTCGAGGTTCTCCATCACGTGCTTCTTAATCTGTGCAACCAGGTCCGCATCCGGCTCAACGGTATTCTGAGCGGGCTGTGCGCTCTCCATGGCCTCGAACACTCTGCCGAGTGCGATGCTCGCGCCCAAGCCATCCGCCTTCTCATATTCGGAGAGGAACTTCAAAAGGAGCCTCTGCGCCTTGGCGTCCATCTTCCGGCCACCCTCGCGCCAAAGTTCCAAAATCTGTCGGGCCGGGCCTTCCAACTCAAACGTGACATAAAGCCAGGTGAACTGGTCGGGAAGATCAACGTAGTAGTGAATCTGATGAGGGAAGAGGAGATGAGCCTCACCCTCGTGAATCTGCCTCGTATTGGTCTCCACTCCCATGCTGCCATTGCCCTCCAAGGAGATCAAAAAGACATAACGCGCGTGCTGGTCGTAGCGACCCGCCTTGGCTGAAATGCCATCCCACCCACTCGTGCGATGGTCCTGGGCCATCCGGCTAAACGAAACAATCTCACGAGGCAGGATCTCACCGCCCCAATCCAAGCCGGAGAAGTAATCCTTCGGTTGCCCCAGACCGTGGGCCACATCGATAAGCTGTTTGGTCTCTGACATCTTTCTAGAACTCTGCAGCATCATGATCGAGAAACCAGCCGACATTTCCGTGATTTTGCAGAAAGCTCGCTGGCACCTCAGGTCCGACTTCTCCCGACATGGCACGGCGCACGACTTCACGTTTCGAAGCCCCACGAGCCATCAAGACAACCCTTCTGGCCTCCAGAATGGTCCCAACCCCCATCGTAATCGCATGAGTCGGCACGTTTTCTTCCCCCCCAAAGCTAGGCCCCGCATCCACGATCGTCTTCCGGGCCAGTGTCACCCGGCGGGTTCGACTCTCAACCGGGCTCCCTTTTTCATTGAAACCAATGTGACCCTCACCGCCGATTCCCAGCAACTGCCAGTCAATGCCACCTGCTTCCGCAATGGCGGCCTCATACTCAGCCGATGCCACATCCGCGTCCTCGGAGATGGACGGCGGCACCGAGACGTTTTCCGGCTTCACATCCACGTGATCGAAGAGATTTTTCCACATTTCAGCCCAGTAGCTTCGCTCATGCTCACGACCCAAACCCTCATATTCATCCAGATTAAAGCTTCTCACATTGGCAAACGAGAGCCCTTCCTCCCGGTGGCGACGGATCAATTCCTCGTAAAAAGGAAGAGGGGTGCTTCCTGTCGCGAGACCCAAAACCACCATTTTCCCCTCGGCGGCTCGCGCCTTCAACAAGGCCTCGACCTCATCCGCGAGAACACGGCATATCTCCTCACCCTCACCCACATGCGCAGTTTGCGAACCAATCTGAATTTTTTTCACGGAAATCGAAATAGCTTGTTGAGGCAATACGTAACCATTTTTGACTATTGATCAAGCTTCTCTTTTTTCGTAGCAAGTGAGATCAAAAGCAATAAGCTTCCCTTCATACTCTTAAAACAACCAATTCTAAAACCCATGGACAACAATCGACGTACCATCTTGAAAACCGGCACCGCCGCGACCCTCGCAGCAGCCGTTCCGAATATCCTCAAGGCACAAAACACGCCTGACCAAATCAAAATCGGTGTCATCGGTTGCGGTGGCCGTGGCAGCGGCGCTCTCGCCCAGGCCATGTCCGCCGATCCAAACGTGATCCTTTGGGCCATCGGTGATGCTTTCGAAGGAGGCATTAACAACGCCCTCCGTGTCGGTGGTCGCTTCAATGAGCGTATGCAGGCCCCCAAGGAGCGCCAGTTCATCGGCCTCGATGCTTACAAGGGAGTCCTCGCTTCCGGAGTCGACGTCGTCCTCCTTTGCACCCCTCCTCACTTCCGCCCGCAGCACCTCCGCGCCGCTGTCGAGGCTGGCAAGCACGCTTTTGTCGAGAAGCCGATGGCGATCGACATGCCCGGCATCAAGTCCGTTATCGAGTCCGCTCAAATGGCCAAGAAGAAGGGAACCGCCATCCAGCACGGCTTCTGCTGGCGCTACCATCCCGGCACCAAGCAGGCCTACGAGAAAGTCCTTGCCGGTGAACTTGGTCGTGTCGTTTCCGTCTACGGCACCTACATGCTCAACCCGGTTGCCCCTCTCGCCAACGGCGTGGAAAAGCCAGCAGGCATGGGCGATGTTGAGTTCCAGATGCGCTACTGGCAGAACTTCGAATGGCTCTGTGGGACCGCCTTGGTCGAGCAGTGCATCCACACCATCGACAAGGTCGGCTGGGCCATGAATGACGTGGCACCCATCGCCGCTGTCGCCAACGGCGGCCGTTCCCATCGCCAGGATCAGTCCAATATCTTCGACCACTACGATGTCACCTACGAATACCCGAACGGCGTTATGGCCCACGTCGGACAGCGTCAGATGAATGGCACCCACAGTGAGGTCAAGGACCGCGTCTTCTGCGAGAATGGTACCATGTTCTCGCCCGGGCGTTGCTCAATCAAAGACGTCTCCGGCAAGACCACCTGGAAGGTCCGCCCCGAAAAGGGCGTGGAAGACAACATGTATCAAGTCTGCCACAACGAGTTCTTCGCCGCCCTGCGCGCCGGTAAGATCATCAACACCGGCGAATACATGGCCAAGTCCACCGCTCTCGGACTCCTCGGTCGCGAAGCCGCTCACACCGGCAAGCGCATCACCTGGGAAGACTTCTGGAAGAGCGAGGAAGACCAGGCACCGGACGATATCCAGTTCGGCGACTCCTTCCCCGTCGCCCCGGTTCCGTCCCCGGGCCGCGAACGCAAAAAGACCAAGCCATCACGCGCTTAAGTCTTAGCGACTTCTACTTTCAAGGGCGTGCACGGTTTTCCGTGCGCGCCTTTTTTCATCCCGGGAATCGTTCACTCGGTCGAATCCTTTGCGAAAAGCCCGGGGTAGTGCGCCTTGATAAACTCCCGATCGTCCTTCGATAAAGACTCCAAAGGCACCGGCTTATCCTCGGGCCTCAGGCCTTTCTGATTGATGCGATTGATCAGGCTCCAGTTACGAGTGTGATTGCCCGGAGTGGGATCCAGCGGTTCCCGGGCCGCGAGATCATAGCGGGTGAAATCGATCACCTTCTCAGGCGTCCCGTCTTTCCAGTTCCGCTGCAACGCCAAGCGGAAGTCCTTGTTCATGAACCAGCGAACTTCCAACGCCTCAATTGACCCCCGCACACCCGAACCACGCTGCGCAAAGCGATAATTCACCGTCTCATTCGATTTGTAATGATCACGCCACAAAAGGCCGAACTCCCCCTGGGTGATGAAGCGCGCCTCCGGCCACCGCTTGCGGGTTTCGGTGAGCCAAATCTTCATTCCTTCCATGCCATTTCGACCCTGGTATCCGTAGATCTTTCGGGCCTCAACAAGACCCAGCTCCCAAATGCAATTGGTTCAACCAAAGCCGTTCAACTTGAATCCAGTATCAAAATGGGCCGCGGTGGTGGCCATCATCGACTTCGTACCCAATCCGGTGCCCAATCCGATCACCGTCTCAATCGGCCCCACGCCCTGCCTGCTTCGGTGACGCTCCCCGTTCACCATACGGGCACCGGGAATCCGGGCACACAGGAAATCAATCGTCCAGCCATCAAGGTTCACGCAATCAATCAAATCTTTTTGCCCCTGTGCCGGTTTGCAAAAGTGCTCGAGTGACGGGTAATAGGGATAGCTGATCGACCCTTCACCATCCCCGTTATCGACCGCGTATTGGCTCCAGATATTTCCCTGGCACACATGAATACCTTCCTCCTCGGCAAGGTAGCGGAGATTCTCTGAAGAAAGGAATCCCGCGATGACACTCTTGGGCCGATAACCATCACCAACAAACTCGGTGACCCGCTTGAGTCCATCGTGGAGGTCGCGGTTCACCTGCTCCCGGGTGTTATACATGTTCGCGAAATACCCTCCGGGAAGGAAGGTGATTTCATCCCCGAACTTCTCATGATAACTCACCACAAGATCTCGAATGCCCTGATAATTGGGCCGTTTGTCATGAAGCGCCTTCCAGGTAAAAGCCCAAGTGATCCGCGCACCGGGCCAGTTTTCCTCAATCGTTTCCCGGAATAGACGAGCCTCCTTCGGGGTGTGAATTGCCGACTCATCCGGCCCATGCGAGGTCTCCCGGGTCACTTCAATCTGCCGGACCCGGACCACCGTGCTGAGGGTGAAAAAACGATTCCCCATCAAGGCATCCTTCTTGGACTCAGCATGCGCCAAATTAAGAACCCCGAGGACCGCAAAAAGAAGGACCGTCAGAACAGCGCGAAAAATCATGCCGGAGGCTGCCCACAATCATGGCGACTTGAGAAGGACGATTCATCCGACCGGATTCCCCGCTACCGGGTAGGAGGACGAGATGACGACAAACGTCCATAGAAAACGGCGACCGTTTCGGGTCGCCGTTGTAAATATTTTAGGAGACGAGAAGTCTAAAACCGCTTGCGTTTCAGCCTGAGCATGGCCTCCGATTTGGCGATGACCATCTGCAGAGCAGCCGCTTCGTCGTGATCGACATTCTCGCCGGCGAGAGCTTCCTCTGCCCGCTTCATCGCTTCCTCAACCTGGGCTTCATCGATGGCATCTTCACCGATCGCGAGATCGATCAAGACGGCAACCTTGTCATCAGCGACTTCAACGAAGCCTTCGCCAACGGCAAGTTCCTCGATCTTGCCATCCTTGAGATAGCGGAGTTCTCCGGGCTGCAAGGGCGCTACGAGGGCTGCGTGCATGGAGAGAATCCCCATCTCACCCTCACTTCCGGGAAGATACACGTCATCGACGGTGTCGGAGAAGATGGTCTTTTCCGGAGTAACGATGTCGAGTTGGAAGGGCATGAGCTTTTGGTCTGGAGATTAGGAATTAGCCTTTGTCGACGGAATCGATGCCAGCCTTCATGTAGAAGTTGGACTCGGGAACGCTGTCGTGCTTGCCGTCGAGAATCTCGGCGAAGCCTTTCACGGTGTCCTCGATGGTGCAAAGCACTCCGGGAACGTTGGTGAAGATCTCAGCCACGTGGAAGGGCTGGGTCAGGAAACGCTGAATCTTGCGGGCGCGGAACACGGTGAGCTTATCCTCATCGGAAAGTTCATCCATTCCAAGAATCGCAATGATGTCCTGAAGATCCTTGTAGCGCTGAAGCACGAGCTGGACGCCACGGGCAACCTTGTAGTGCTCTTCTCCGACGATCTCGGGAGCAAGCGCTGCGGAGGTAGAAGCGAGAGGATCAACCGCAGGGAAAAGAGCCTGCTCAGCGAGTGAACGCTCAAGCACCACCGTCGCGTCAAGGTGAGCGAAGGTGTTGGCGGGAGCCGGGTCGGTCAAGTCATCGGCAGGAACGTAAACGGCCTGAATGGAAGTAATCGATCCCTTCTTGGTCGAAGTGATTCGCTCCTGAAGTCCGGCCATCTCCTCGGAGAGAGTCGGTTGGTAACCCACCGCGGAAGGCGTGCGGCCCAGAAGTGCGGACACCTCGGAACCAGCCTGCGAGAATCGGAAAATGTTATCCACGAAGAGAAGAACGTCGGAGTTATCTTCATCACGGAAGTGCTCGGCCATGGTGAGGGCGGAAAGCGCAACACGAAGACGGGCACCCGGAGGCTCGTTCATCTGACCGTAGCAAAGCGCCACCTTGGAGCCCGGAGCAAGAACAGGGTTGCCATTCTCATCAAGCTTGGGATGGCCGTTGGCATCCTTCTCGCACTGAATCACGCCGGACTCAATCATCTCCCAGTAAAGGTCGTTTCCCTCACGAGTCCGCTCACCCACACCCGCGAAGACGGAGTAACCACCGTGAGCCTTCGCAATGTTGTTAATGAGCTCCATGATAACCACGGTCTTGCCCACGCCGGCACCACCGAACATACCACCCTTACCACCTTTGAGGAGGGGGCAGATGAGGTCGATGACCTTGATACCGGTTGGAAGAATCTCGGTCGTGGCAGACTGCTCAACGAGAGTGGGAGCGGGGCGGTGAATCGGAGAGGTCATGGTCGGGTCTTCGAGAGCCAGCTTGTTCTCATCCACGACGTCACCGGTGACGTTGAAAATACGACCCAAAATTTGCTTACCCACGGGAACCGCGATCGGCTTACCCGTGTTAGTCACGCTCATGCCGCGCTTCAAACCTTCGGTCGTGCTCATCGCAACTCCGCGAACCCAGCCGTCACCAAGGTGCTGCTGGACTTCGAGAACAAGCTTGGTAGCCACTCCGAAAAGGTCGTAGTTTAGCTCGAGAGCGTTGTAGATCTCCGGCAGTTTGCCTGCGGCTGAGAAGTCAACGTCAACGACGGCGCCGATGACTTGAACGATGGTTCCTTGGTTACTCATGGTGGGAAAGGTGGGAGTTTGCAGTGGTTCGATTAAAAAGTTCAGGGAAAGTGGATCACTCCATGGCCTTCATGGCCGTGGTGATCTCAAGCAGTTCGGACGTAATAGCGGCCTGGCGTGCTTTGTTATATTCGAGGGTCAATTCCTTGACCATCTTGTTGGCGTTGTCGGTCGCAGCCTTCATCGAAACCATCCGGGCAGAGTGCTCGGAGGCGCGGGCCTCAACCAGCATCTGGTAGATCTGGAAATTGATGTAAAGGGGCAGGAGCTTGTCGAGCACGCCCTCGGCACTGGGCTCGAACTCATAGTCCGTGCTCAATGCGGCAGCATCATCGGTCTCACCGATTTCATCTTTACCAACACCCTCGTAATCCTGCTTCTCAGCGAGAGCAGATGCCTCGATGGGGAGCAATTGGCTGACGTGGGGAGTCTGGGTCAGGGTGCTGACGAAGTTGTTGAAGGCAACGGAGATCTTATCGTATTCGCCCGAAAGGAATTGCTCGGTGAGGAACTTCGCGATGGGCTTGGCGTCGTTGAAAGGAACGGGATCACTGACCTCCCAATCGGTCACAATCTTACCGCCGGCCTTGGCAATCGATTGACGAAGCTTTTTACCAACGGTGACATACTCGGCATCCTCGGAGGCTTCCAGGCGGACCTTCTTGAGAAGGTTGGTATTGAGACCGCCGCAAAGCCCACGCTGGGTGGAAATCACGAGCATGAGCTCCTTACTTCCCTCACGCTTACCAAGAAGCGGGTGGGACTCCTCCTCGGTATTCGCCTTGAGATTGACAAGGACCTTGTTGAGCTTGTCGGCGTAATCCCGACCGGCAAGGGCCTGATTCTGCGCCTTCTTCATCTTCGCGGCAGCCACAAGCTCCATCGCTTTGGTGATCTGCGAGGTGCTCTTGACCGACTTAATGCGGCGGCGGATGTCACGAAGGTTGGCCATGGGTCAATGAACGAATGAAAAATGAAAGGACGGGCGGACGAAAAATTACTTCCAGGATCCCTTGAAGTCTTCAAGGGCGGTTTTGAGGCCATCAACAAGGTCAGGGGAGAGCGCCTTCTCGTTCGCGATCTTCTGGAGAAGGTCAGCCTTACGAGTGGTGAAAAATTCCTCCAGCGCACCCTGGCACTCCTTGACGCGCTCAACCTCGACATCATCGAAGTGGCCATTTTGCATGGACCAGAGAACAGCGACCTGCATCTCCATGGAGAGAGGGGCATACTGGTTCTGTTTGAAAAGCTCCACAATGCGCTGACCGCGGTTGATCTTACCCTGGGTGGCTTCATCAAGATCGGAACCGAACTGGGCGAAGGCCTGAAGTTCGCGGAACTGGGCCAAGTCGAGCTTGGTCGTTCCTGCCACTTTCTTGATCGCCTTGGTCTGAGCGGCGGATCCCACACGGGACACCGAGAGACCCACGGAAATCGCGGGGCGGATACCTTGGTAGAAAAGATCGGTCTCGAGGAAAATCTGACCGTCGGTGATGGAAATCACGTTGGTCGGAATGTAGGCGGACACGTCACCTGCCTGGGTCTCGATGATTGGAAGCGCGGTCAGGGAACCACCACCCTCTTTTTCGGAGAGGCGGGCTGAGCGCTCGAGGAGACGTGAGTGAAGGTAGAAAACGTCACCAGGATAAGCTTCACGACCGGAAGGACGACGAAGAATCAGGGAAACCTGACGGTAGGCCACAGCCTGCTTGGAAAGGTCATCAAAGACGATGAGGACGTCCTTGCCCTGGTCCATGAGATACTCGGCAAGAGCACATCCGGAGTAAGGGGCGAGGAACTGGCCGGTTGCCGAATCCGAAGCGGAAGCAGAAACGATGATGGTGTTATCGAGCGCGCCGGCTTCTTCGAGAATGGAAACGGTGCGAGCGATGTTCGACTGCTTCTGGCCGATGCCAACGTAAACACAGTAGACAGGCTTGTCTGTCTCTTATACACATCTCCGAGCCCACGAGACCGAGGCTGATCTCGT
>OJIS01000572.1_pt1 | contig 11614 bp, 10 predicted proteins | sample 1595671 | NCBI WGS metagenome assembly OJIS01 (sample SAMN05416814, study PRJEB24817) | seawater metagenome | isolation source: Sea water | place: Canada:Atlantic | collected 2013-07 | reverse complement strand
GCGCCCGAGCACCCGCCGTCCGAGCCCATCTCGCACATGCAGGCGTTTTTCGACGCGATCGACATCACGACCGTCTTCACGGGGACGGAAGCCTACTACCTGCCGCCGGTGGACAAGGTCTACATGCCATCGATTACGCGGTTTCAGGACCCGCGCAATTTCTACGGAGTCTGGGCGCATGAGCTGGCCCATGCCACGAAAGCCCCACATCGGCTGAACCGTGATTTCGGGTTCTCGAAGTTTGGCAACACGTCCTATGCGCGCGAGGAGATCGTCGCGGAATTGACCTCGGTGTTCCTGGGTCAGACGCTCGGCTTCACGGCGCATACGCTCGAGATGAATGCCGCCTATCTCCACAACTGGTTGCGGTAATGACGAGCTCGTCATTAGCGCAGTTATCGTGAGTTCGGCATAATGCGGAGGAAGGCCTTTTGAGCTTCGATTATTAGGCTTTTTGGGCATTTTTTTCCTCCGCATTATTTTTGATGAGTGTCAGAGAGTATCGAGCCAATCGAGCACGCTCTGGTCGCGGCGCCACGAGGGCGGGCTATCAGTATTCGGTTTCTCAACCCGTTCCAGCGCCTTGCGTTTGGTTTCCAGGTTGGCCTGGGCGTAGTGGTTGGTGGTATCCAAGCTGACGTGACCAAGCCAGCTTCGGATGACCGTGACGTCGACGCCAGCGGCGACGAGGTGCACCGCGGTTGCATGCCGGAAGCTATGTGGTGTCACGTGTTTCTGCGCGAGCGTCGGTACATCCACCGCTGCGGCCTTCACATGCTCTGCCAACTTGAAGCGCACGCCTGAAGCGCTGAGCGGGTTGCCGTAGCGGTTTACAAAGAGCGGTGCATCGGGCGGTCTCGGCACGCGCTCCAGCAGGGATCGCAGCAATGCGACCGTCTCTGGCCAGAGCGGACTGATCCGCTCCTTGCGACCTTTGCCGTACAATCGCACGCAAGCAGGTGCATCAAACCGGATGGCCTGAGGGCAGAGATCAAGCGCTTCCTGGATACGTGCACCGGTGTTGTAGAGGAACGACAGCAAAGCATGGTCCCGTTGGCCGATCAGCGTTGACCGGTCGGGTTGCGCCAGGATCGCTCGCACCTCTTCGGGTTCGAGGTAATCCGGCGCGCGGATCGGTGCCTTTTTCGTGGGCACATTCATGACCTCCGCGCATTGGGCCATCAGTTCGGGTTCGCGCATTGCCACAAAGCCGAAGAAGCTGCGCAGGGCAGCAAGGCGGCAATTGCGGGTACCGATCGTGTCGCCGCGTACACTCTCAAGATGTTGCAGGAAGGCGATGACCTCTGTGGCGGTCAACTCGCTCAGCGTGAGACGAACAACCGGCCTGTCACGCCGAGCCGCGACAAAGCGCAGAAAAAGCCGCCAGGTATCCCGATACGACTTGACGGTGTGTTGGGACGCGTTGCGCTGCTGGACCATCCAGTCGGTGAAGAACATGCGCAGCAATTGGGGGAGCGGATCAAGCTTCATGATACCACCTCCGCCGGTTCGGCGCTGCTAGGTGAAGCGAACACCCGGAACCGCTCGTTCGCCTCATGCAGCAACTCCTGGGTCACAGTGATGTAGACCAATGTGGAGTTGATGTCGCGATGGCCGAGATATGTTGCAAGGTACGGCAGCTTTTCCTGCGGGTTCACGCCTTGCCGGTACCATTCGAGTATCCGGTGAACGACGAAGGTATGGCGCAGATCATGGATGCGCGGCCCGATCTTGCCCTTGGCCGGTTTGAGGCCGGCCATCCGTAGAACGGTAACAAGGTTGGCGCTGATCGACGCCCGGCAGTAGTGCCGGTTATTCTGATCGTGCCAGAACAAGCCAGCGTCAAGGCTGCAAGAGACATTGGCCTCCTGCCGCGCCTTGAGAAGCGCGCGCAAGGCATCCATTGCGCTCTCTGATAGTGGCAGGATACGGGACTTGAAGAACTTCGTCTCCCGGATCGCGATGGTGCCAGCCTGCATGTCAACGTCGCCGAGCGTCAGCCTGGCAATTTCGCCGATCCGCAATCCAGCGCAATAGGCCAGAACCAGCATCGTATAGAGGTTGATCGGACGCGAAGGCGCTCGCGGTGACGGATAGGCTCGGGCGATGGCAAGCAGTTTCTGGATATCCTCGGGGCTGTAGATATACGGACGTCGCCAGTTGTGCGCGACCTGTTTCGCGGGCCGGTTGTCGGGGGCTCTTCTGGGCCGTGACGGATCGTCATGACACAGAGCCTTGTTCAGGATGCGGGCAAGTTTCTCGCATTCTGCAGGATGGTTGGCGTTGGCCTTCGCCTTGCCGTAGTGCTCAAACAGGGTTTCCAGCGGCTGACCATGAAGATCGGGCCTTTGCTGCAGAAAGCGGTCGAATCGGCGGCATATGACCTCCGCAGCCTCATATCGGTAGCCCCTGCGCTGCATCCGTTCGATATGGGCGCGCATCAGCTCTCCCAAGGGGCTTCCAAACGGTCGCGGCTGTCGCAACGCCTCGAGCGCCTGATCGGAATCAGGGGTCATCAAAGCCAGTATGATGCCCGTGTCACTGCGGGCATTGTAGTCACGCCGAAGGTCGGAGATCGGATTGCGCTCAATTTTTCCGTTATTCACCAGAGCGTCGAGGAAGCGGGCGACAATCCGGGCGCGGTGCTGCACCGTCGAACGGGCCCAGACCTTACCGCGTTGACGCAACCAGTATTCAAGTGTCCGTCGATCGCTTGCACAGCACCGCAGCGCCGCCCGCCGAAAGCTTTCCAGCGCTTGTCGGTAGTAGATCGGCGTTATCACGTAGTTCAACGGAAGCTGGGCGATGTAATGCTTGATGATCTCTTCACCATCCTGGGGCCAACTCTTCATTGCCTCACCTCCCGACCTGGAAGATCGATAGCAATCGCACGAAGGTCCTCAGTGGCAAGCTTCAGATAGGGAACGGTTGCTTCAGATGACCTGTGACCAAGCACATCGCCGATGATCTTGCGTGGGGTTGATGCCCTGAGCATGCTGACTGCGCGGGCATGGCGGAAGATGTGCGGCCCGCGCTTGCCAACCGGTTCAATTCCCGCGGCGGCAAGACGCCGTTTGACCACACCATAGAGGCCGCCCGCCGTCATTGCCTGATAGGGTGCCCGGCTCCTTAAAAAGACAGTGCGCTCATCTGCCTGTGGCCGGCCTTCGCGCAAGTAACGCAGGATCGCGTCCCCCACGGGTTCCATCAAGGGCAGCACGGCCGTGGCATTGGTCTTGGACCGTCGCACCCGCAGGGTATCGGCACGCCAGTCGATATCGTCGATTTGCAACCGGCCGACCTCACCTGAGCGAAGGCCATACTTGGCAAGGAGTTGAAGAATGGCGTGATCGCGCAAACCCAAAGGCGAGACGTCCTGCCCCGCCACCTCTAGAACAAGTGCGATTTGCTCGGCTGTCAGGATCGACGGAATGCCCTCATAGGCATAAAGCAGCGGGGCAATCACATGACCAGAGAGATCATCCGCATGCAGCTTGCCACGGTGCAGATGCCGCAGGAAGCCCCGCAACCGCTCGGCCACATCCTTGAGCGATTTGCGGGTCAGGCCCGGTGCCCGGCTATCCATGTAAACATCGATATCGCGCACGCTCAGTTCGGCAAAATCAGCTGTTCCATTTCGCTCGATGAGCCAATTGCAGAAGTGGCGCGCCTCCCACATCAGTGCTTTGATCGACGGTTTCGCCAAGCCGCGTTCTTCGGCAAGCCAGAGTTCGTATGCGGTGCAGACAGCCCGGCATTGTCGTTCCGCCGAGCTCGCGGCAGGCGGTGCCGGTGGCCAGTCTGCCAGCGCAGACCGCAACAAGGCGTGAATGCCTGAACGCGGAATCGAAGCCCATCTGGGTGCAGGCGATCGCCCATGATCCTTCTTAAACTGTCGCACCGCGTGATCTAAATAGCGCGCGACAAGGTCCGGCGTCACGGCGCACAGATCGATCTCTCGCGCTTGCAGCCAGGACAAAAACTGGGCCACATAAAGACAGTAATTGTTCACGACAGTCGGACTGTAGTGCTGCTCCTGCAACGCCTCACGAAGCGTCAAAAGGGCCTTAGGTTCTGTTGGTGACATCTGGTTCTCCTTGGGTTGGTCGGTCAACCCGGAGAACCTCCAGTCTCAAATAATGCGCAGCAAGTATGGCAGGCCCAAAGCCCAAATCATTGAAATGTAGAAGACAATAAAATCCACCTCCGCATTATGCCAAACTCACGATAATTGCGGTAATGACGAGCTCGTCATTAGCGCAACCAATTGTAGAGATACGCCGCGTTCATCTCGAGCGTATGGGCGGTAAAGCCGAGCGTCTGGCCAAGGAACACCGAGGTCAGCTCGGCGACGATCTCTTCGCGGGCATAGGCCGTGTTGCCGAAACGTGACAGACCGTAGTCGCGGTTCAGTCGATGGCGCGCCTTGGTGGCATGGGCGAGCTCATGCGCCCAGACCCCGTAGAAATTCCGCGGGTTCTCGAAACGCGCGATCGACGGCATGAACACCTTGTCCACGGGCGGCAGGTAGTATGCTTCCGTCCCCGTGAAGACGGTCGTGATGTCGATGGCGTCGAAAAACACCTGCATATGCGGGATGGGTTCGGAGGGTGGATGTTCAGGCACTGGCTCCGGGTCGGGGTAGAAACTGTCGGGCAGACCCTCGATCTGGCAAGCGTTGAACACGCGGTAGGATTTCTGGAAGCGGAAGACGCGGGCTTCCTCGGAGCGATCATCCCTGTCGCTGCGGTCATCCTCATCGCCGGCGTCCCTCCGGCTTTGACCGTAGTAAACGACGACAGAGGACTTCTCGCCCTTGCGAACCTTTGCGTCCAACGCATTGGCTTGCGGCAGCGTCATCCAGAAAGGTGAGCTGTGGCCCGCCATCACGGTCCGCATCGTCAGCAGGAAGTTGTTCACTCCCTGGTAGGGTTCACCGCCCACGCGCAGGGGGCGAGAGCTGCCGCCTGCGGTCCAGGGCTTTCGCCACGGCAGCACGCCGCGCTCGATGATGCGGATGATTTCGTTTGTGATGACCTCGGAGGCATCGAATTTGGGCGTGCGGGATCGGGCCATGGCTGGCGTCCTTTCGAGTTTTGGTGAGAGTAAGTGGTGATCAGGCTGACTGATGGGACCGCGGATCGTTGATGATCCTGGCACCGAGGGCTTCGACCGTGTCGATGTAGGTGGTCAGCGAGACGGACCTGCCAGGACCCCAAGGTTCAGGATCGACCGACCCGTCCTGCGCCACCCGTGGCAGGTTCGCGAAGGCGATGACGTCACTGATGGGTCGGATATCGATGAACGGGGTTCCTCGTGCGACCGCGAGGGCGGCCAGGGGAAAGCGCTCGATCGGCGCGAAGGTCGACACGGTAGTCCAACCGAGATGGAGGAATGTCCCACCCTCCCCGCAGATCACATGCGCGTTTGGCAATGACGCCGCCTGCTTCAGATAGCCGAGATCACGCAGGACGGTCTGGCGTTCGAGCCGCCGTGCCAGCGCCGTCTGGCCAGTTCGGCGCAGCTCTCTATGCCGCCACCAGGAGGCGGCGGTTGCGCGGAGCACGCGCAAGACACCTGATTGCATGGGAATGCCCTTCATCCGGAACGGCAGACCGGAACCCGGCCCGGACCCATCTGAGGGACCCCAAAGGCCCTCATCCGTCAGTCACAAAACCCGAAGAACACTTTCACTTTTCGTGGACCAAACCCATGAAACACCCAACCGCCACCGAACTGTACTGGTACGACGGGATCAGAACTTCCACAGGGCCCATCGGCTAGACCTGTGGCGGTTCCTTCTTCACGAGATAGCCCAGACCGCTCAATCGGCCCGCAACTGCCAACTTCTTCGTAAAGCGTGCTGATGCTTTGGCTTCCCGTCGATGTAGCGGATCGGCACCCTGGAAAGGGAAATCATGTCGATGAAGGCTGTTATGGGCATGATTTCTCATCGCGAATACCAAAAAACGCAATAACCTATTGTTATTAAATCATTTTCCTCCATCTGACGGATCAGATCATTCCGCAGCCAACATCAATGCACTCTTTTGAAGAGTTCGGGTGTCATGAAATCAAGAGATTGAGTTGCAACCGCTGTTCTGCGATGTCCTCGTCGTCCACTACGACCAAATCAGCGGAACGCGGGACCGCTGGCAACCAGCTGCTGCGCTTGAGGAACCGATTGCCTCGTTGGCCATGTCGCCATTATCGAAGTGACTGAGAAGTTACCGGCTCCCCCTTCCCCGCGCGCGGGAATTCGAGGATCGAGCCCTTGGTCAAACGTTTTGGCAACCATCGATCGTCTGCTCCTTGTGCGCTACGGCCCGTAGCCACGATATCATGCAACAGACATCCACAACCTACCTCTCAGGCATTAGCACCGATGAAGGCCAAGCGAATATCCGAGGCCAAGACCCAAATCGCCGTCAGCAGGCGCCGGATAGCGTAGAGCCAATTGTTGAGGGTATTCATCATCAGATCTCAGACATCGAAAAGGGCAGGGGCCGCGGAGGCGCGCAACTGCTAGGTTGGCTGCAGCGCAACGCTCTGTATGTTCTTGGCTAGCCGCCTTTGCGCTACTAGCAGCGATGGTCACCAGCTGAGGTTTTACCATGATGATCGGGATGCCCTCGTCATCAGAGCTTCGCCGGGACGAAGGCGAAAGCCACTTTCACGATCTCAAATACCGCCACACCTCAACCCCCTAACTTTTCTCTCTCGAACACCGTTTGTGTGCCGAGAGCCTACTTAACAGCTGTTAAGTTATGCCATGCCAGCCGCACGAGATCGGAGTTTAACAGCTGTTAAGCCGCGTTCCGCCGGCCAATCAATGCCATGACCATTGGGCCACAGGAAAACTCGCCTGCCGCAGCTTTGGCAGTCAGAGCTCGCAAGTATCCACCAGGCGATCTTATGTCGGCGAAGCGTTCCAGCATGGCAGCAACGACGATCGACGCTTGCTCCGGACCCATGAACCGCTGTGCTTCTTCCCATGCAGACGCACTGATTCCCATGGCTGGCCGCACATGGCACGCCGCATCGAAGAGCTGATGCCAATGCCGGATCTCACCTTGGTAGAAGGTTTTAAGCGAGGGACATGCCGCGATCACTAGGTGCAGCGGGATCTTTGGCAGGTGTCTTGTGTCCTGTTCATCGACGTCAGCCACAGCCTCATCCGTGTCCACATCTGGCACACCCGCCGCCGCCCCGCTTTTTTCTAAAGCAGGTTCAAGATCTATAGATTCTTTTTTTGAATTATGATGGTGATGCTCAGAATGGGCATCATTGGTGTTCATTTCTTCTGTTTCAGGGCCGTCAATGATGTTGCGTGCCTGGTCAAGGAGAGCTTCAAGGTCGGCTCGATAGGCCGCGAGGTCCTCAATTGAAAGCTTGCGGCGAAGCGCGCGGGCTGTGAGTGCAGCCTTGTCGCGAAGCTGATCCCAGAAGCCTAGGCCGGGCTGTATCTCGTCTCCGAACTCGGCGAGGGCCGCGAGGTCGCGTCGCATGAGGCTTACGACCTCTCTCAGGCGCCTGACGCGCTCCTCAGCCTCACGTACGGCCTCTGCGGCCCGTGCTATCTCCTCGGACTGACAGTAGAGCGGGGAAAGATCGAAGCCAAAGGCAACGCGATCTTCGCCGTGCTTGCGGACGTAACGCTTCCCGTTGGGGCTATCGCGCCGCTGGAGCAAGCCAGCCTCGACAAGACGCGCGAGGTGACGACGCATCGTGGAGCAGGGCATACCATTCAGGCGCTCACAGATCGCCTTGTTCGAGGGGAAGACGACCATCTCGGCGTTCCCGCCAAGCGCATCGTCCGGAAAGAAGCTGAGGAGCCCCTGCAAAACCGTCAGATCACGTTCCGAGACCCCAAAGGCCGCTTGCGCCTTGGAGAGCTCGCGCAGGAGTTCCCACTTGTTAACGGGTCTGGCTGGAACAGATGCCTCGGGTCGCTCAATGACGCGCAAATGGGCGTGCGAAATCGGCCGCATAAACGGCGAGATTGGTGTGTACTCCATGAAAATGTCCACGAAGACAAAAATTCTAGGGCCCGCGAATCGCTTTGCGCTTGCGGGGTAGGGGCCAGAACGCTACATTCAGAAGTGCGAAAACTGAGATTTTGTAGCGGGCTGATCCCGGTGCGAAACCTTACAAAGGTCTCGTGAAGCTAGCTTCTCGGGGCCTTTTTCTTTTTGCCTGTATCGTGCCTCCTTCTTGTTGGTTGCTCTTCCTCAGTCTCCTGAACGCTTCCAGCGCTCATGAAGCTCGGTAATCAGCTTTGGGGCGTTGCCCTCCAACCAGCTGATAAAATCAGGTTCATCCGTAGTTAGATCAAGTTTGAGCTGCTTGCCTTGGCGGCCGGTCTTGACCGTCGCAGCTCCAACACCGGGGATCGCCAAAGCAGGCACACCCTTTCTAGACGGGCTTGCTTTCTTCTCTGCTCTCTTCGCAGCTGCCAGAACTGCGAGAAACGCACGCTCAGAAACCTCATCGACCGAGCCGGAACTTTCGGACTTGGCTGCATGAGCTACGGCTTGCAGTTGGTCTCGATCACCGTCGTAGGCACCCAAAGCCTTTTTGAGCTCTTCCCATCTCGGGCGACCAATCCCGGGAGCCGCACCAATTGCCTGGATGAGTTCCTCGCCGACCGTCCGAACGACACTCAAGAGTTGTGAAACCCCAGCTTCGTGGAGGTTAAGGACTTCGGCGACACCTCGATTGGTGCGCTCAGCCCCTTCCAAATGATCACCGTCCAGAAGTGCCGTCGCAACGAGCGCACGCTCAATAAAGCTAAGATCACGACGCTCTTGGTTCTCGAGAAGCTGATCTCGAAGCGCTTGATCACCTTCAACCTCTGTGACGATGGCTCGAACTTTGATACCGAGTTCGCGACATGCTTCCAAGCGTCTGCGGCCATAGATCAGGTTGTAGCGATCGCCTTCCAGTGGGCGGACCAAGACAGGCACACGCTGACCGTTCTTGGAAATAGAGTTCTTCAGGCCCTCAACGTCAATCTGAAGCCTGTCATCCAACCGTCCTTCGGTAATAATCTGCGCCGGATCGATCTCAAAAACACCGCCACGCAGTCGGCGCCCTTCAAGAGCGTCAGGAGCGTTGCGAAGGGTCTGCAGCGGCAGGCCAAGTTTAGGCTTTCTTGCCATTCCGCCCCCATGTGTTCTGGATGATTTCAGCGATCTCATCGTTCACTGCGTTCATAGATTCGATCGCACGATCAAACGTCTGACGCGTGAAGTCCTTCTTGTCAGCTTCGTAGAGCGTTTGCTTGGTCAAGCCGGCATCAGAAATTGCGGTCGACTCAACCATGTGATTGGTCAGGACCGACCTCCCAAAGAGCCCGCGAATGAAGGCGATGACTTCGGTCTGTGGCGCGTCGCCGACTTTGTATCGCGTTGGCAAGAAGCGAAGCCAATCGAAGCGCAGATTTGCGCCTGCATCCCTGATTACTCCAAGGAGATCCGCAGTCATTCGCAGGAATTGGGACATCGACATAAGGTCAAGCATCTGGGGGTGAACCGTCACGAGCACACCCGAGGACGCGGAAAGTGCTGACATCGTCAAGAAACCAAGTTGTGGCGGACAGTCGATCACAACAACGTCGTAGTTCGCTTCAACACTATCGAGTGCGTCATGAACTCTCGCGAAGAACGCCTTCGCTCCGCCTCGCTGGATCGCAGCAGGCGTCTCGTGCTCGAACTCCATGAGTTCAAGGTTGCCCGGGATAAGATCAAGGCCGCGGATGTAGGTTTTGCGGATCACTTCGGCGATCGGAACCGGATCGTCATAGCGAACGGCATCATAGAGGGTTCCGCCCTCCATGAGGTCGAGTTCTGGCTGGATTCCGTGAAGAGCCGAAAGAGATGCTTGGGGATCGAGATCGATCGCAAGAACCCTGTACCCCTTGAGCGCCAAGCGCTGAGCGAGGTGAGCAGACGTCGTCGTTTTGCCCGATCCGCCCTTGAAGTTCACCACTGAAACGACTTGAAGCTCGTCACCGTCGCGACGTCCAGGCACGTAAGTTCCAGACTTCTTTGCATTTCCTTCAAGCGTCTGACGGATTTCCCAGATATCGTCGAGCGTATAGCGACGATGACTTCCAGCCGTCGTCTCGACGTCAACGATCTTTCCTTCTCGATGAAGCTTCCGAAGATAGGTATGGTCGACACCAAGGAGTTCAGCAGCTTCGCCGCTGGTCAAAGTGCGCATCACCTTCTTTGCATCCGGTGGGAAGTGTGCAGCGCGCTGAGCATGCAGGTTCGACGCGAGAAGTTCCGCGTAGTGCCCGATGGCGATATCTAGATCCTGTTCTGCTTCGCTCATGTCTGCCCCGATCCGTGGGCGCGTTTTTTATGTGACCGCGCGTTATTTTTCGAGACTATTGCCCGACCACCCAGATTCGTGCAAGCACTTTCTAGATTTAGTGGCAATCCGTCAGGCCAACACAAGTGTCGTGTTCAGAGGAGCCCCAACTTTTCCGCACGCTCAAGCAGCATTTTGACCGAAGACGGCTGCCAGCTAGTGCGGCCTCGAGGGGTGCGCTCACGCATCGATTCCAGCCGGTCGCAGATCGCCTGCAGTGTGATTTCCGGGTCCGAGCCTTTGATGGCAGCCACGATAGCTGGCAGGCGGTCATCGGTTTCGCGGCGTCCGGCGCGGCCAAGCACTTCATCTAGCAGAAACCCGTCGCGGACATAGGCTTTCACAGCACGGAGTAAGCGGCTTTGGGTCCAGTGCCGGTCGTGGGGCAGGGTGCCATTAATGATTCGCAAGACATCTTCCCAGGCCATATCCGGCCGTAGGCGTCGCACGTGGGGCACCCAATCCTGCGCGGTTTCGTTCAGGCGCTCCATGTAGCCGTCCTGTCGTGCCAGCCGCACCTTGCGCAGCGCGGCGGGGTCTTTGGTGCGAAGCCCAGGATTGCCACCAACGCGCCCTTTGGCGCGCGCAGAGGCAAGCCCGGCCTTTGTGCGCTCACGTATTAGCGCGCGCTCGAACTCAGCCGCGGCGCCCAGAACCTGCAATGTGAATTTTCCTTGAGGGGAGGCGGTGTCGATTGGATCCTGCAGCGAGCGGAAGAAAGCTCCCTTGGCCTCCAGACGTTCGATCACCTCCAGTAAGTGCGACAGAGACCGCGCAAGCCGGTCGATCCGCACGACGACCAGCGTATCGCCGCTCTGGACGCGTTCGAGCACCCGCGCGAGCACAGGACGCGCGCGATTGCCGCCCGAAGCGTGCTCTTCGAAGATCTCGACGCATCCCGCAGTTTGCAGGGCCTCAGACTGGGGCAGGGGGGTCTGATCCTCTGTCGATACGCGGGCATAGCCTATCAGGGGCATGAAAACGGGGCCGTTTGCAATTTCATATACCGTTACTAAACGACCGTTTGTAAACGGATGCAAGGGCGCTCTCTGTGGCCCTGCTCAACGGAAAGCCCTTGGTTTCCATAGGCTGAGCGCGATGAGAGAGCCCTCGCCGACCCTCCCCCGCGCGTGCTATATGAGGAACGTGGGCGCACTCTGACAAAACACTTGGGTAAAATGCAAAATATCTGTCTCTTATACACATCTCCGAGCCCACGAGACCGAGGCTGATCTCG
>OJIS01000570.1_pt1 | contig 11640 bp, 9 predicted proteins | sample 1595671 | NCBI WGS metagenome assembly OJIS01 (sample SAMN05416814, study PRJEB24817) | seawater metagenome | isolation source: Sea water | place: Canada:Atlantic | collected 2013-07 | reverse complement strand
GCAGCGTCAGATGTGTATAAGAGACAGCATCCATTCCCCGATACCGTCTCGAAATGGACTAGCGCGAATCAATCGCGGCATCGCATAGAAAAAACAGCACCCCGTTTCCGGCGTGCTGTCTAAAAAATTGATGAAGAAACAAGAGTCGATTACTCGCCCTTCTCCTCCTTCTTTCTCTTCTCGAAGAGGTCACCGCCATTCAGCTTGAGTCGGAAATTATTTCCCTTTCCTCCCATATCGAGGCGTTCAACTCTTTCGCGATATTCCTCGGGCACAGCGGCCTTATCAATCTCATTGTCGTAAGGCCCCTCGAAGAGAAGTTTTCCTTCCTTGTCACGAATCTTAAGCTCCCGCTGACCCTCGCTCATTTTCATCTCGATGGATCCTTCACCATCCTCAAAACGCATCGAGCCAATTCCACGGAAGCCCATTTTCTTCTCCTGGCCATCCAAAAGATCACCACCGAGATTGAAACGGAACTGCTTAAACTCAGCACCATCTTTCCCCAGAGCCTTCTCCAATTGATCCATCAACTCTGCCTGTAACCTGTCGTCACCCAAACCGCCAAGAGCATTTCCAAGCTGTCGGTTCAGCAGTCGGTTCATGTCAGCCGCTTGATTTGGAATGATCGCCAGAGGCCGGATGTTGCGAACAGCAGGAGCCTCACCAAGGGTGACTTTTTGCTCGATCGCCTTCCCTCGCCGGATGAGTTTCAGAGTCACCTCGTCACCGGGCTTGGCACTTGCAATTGCTGCGCGCAGCGAGTCCTGATCAGTTAACCTGGCCTCATCCACCGCGACGATAATATCGAATTCCTTAAGCCCCGAAAGTCCGGCCGGACTGGCAGGATCGACAGTGTTAAGAAGTAGGCCGCCATCCAGGTCAAGGTGCATCAAGAGAGCGTCGCTGGAAGATTCCCCACCCACGCCTAGATAGGCGACTTTTTCAACCGGCATTGGCTTCGGAGCATTCTTTGCCGCATCAGCTTTTTCAGCTTTCCGACCGTTCCCCAGGACCCCACCCTGGGGTTCCGGAGGAGTTTTCCGGGTTTCTTTCTCACCGCCCGGACGCTCAATTGCGGAGAGCCCGAGCAGGGAACCAAGCAATGCCGTGAAGCCGATTGTTGTAATTTTCATTGTAGGATTTTTCATTCGCTCAATGAGCGGTTTAAGTTAAATTTTTTGTTCAATCTAATTTTTCAGGAGTGAATCTGACCTCTGTTTTCGGCTGCTTGAGAATGAGCTTTTCACCCCTCTCATTGACGAACTGAAGCTCATTGTTCACATGCACCTCCAAGCACCGCAAAGGCTGCCCGTTCTTGGTCCAAACCACTCCGTGATCGCTCGCTGAAACCACAGAGGCGCGAGCGTTGTTCGGAGTGAATACCGCAGGCGAAGTATTGCCAGCCGTCAGGACGGGAATCCGCTGTGTCGTTGCAGGAGGTCTATTAAAAAAATCCTGCGGCATGAACGCAACACCTGCCCCGAGCAGAGCCACCGTCGCCACCGAACGCAGTCCGATCCAGTGAGCGCGCTTCTCTGATGGTGCTTGATTGATGGAAACGATCTTCTCGTCCACCGGAACTTCTTCGTGCCAACGAGACATTGCCTCATCAAGCCGGGAAATCATATTCTCGGGGACGCCGTAAGGCACCAAAACTCGAAGGCTCTCTTCGAGAGAAGACAGTTCGTTATGAGCAGAGGTCTCAATGATATTATCCCCGGAATCAGAGACCCCGGCGGCAGCCGAATTCATTGCTCCGTCCAGGCGATCCAAGAGAGACGAGGATAGCGGCATTGGGGTGAGATGACTGAGTTCCGTTTCAAGGAGGGTGGTGTGACTTTCCATTGGAATGTGTTTCAGGGAAATGGGGTTAATTGTGTGTGGTGGTGTTTCGACTAAATGTCGTCATTGAGGCGCGCGGTAGCGAGTTGCTTTCTCAAAGCTTCAATCCCGTAGCGATATCGGGATGCCGCTGTGTTTAACGAAATCCCAAGAGCCTCACCAATCTCGGCAAAGGTTCTTTCTCCCCATAACTTCATGCTGATCACTTCCGAAAATTTCGTAGGCAGAGTCTTCATGCTCTCAACGAGAATCCGGCGGGTTTCATCCTGGCTCTCCCCCTCTTCAAAAAGCGGCATCTCAATGTCCCGGCCGAGGGAACGCTGGTCCTGAACGACATTTTCCTCCCGCTTCCTTCGGCGGTCGTCCTTTCGACCAAGATCGATCGCCTCCCGGCGAATCTGGGTGTAAATGAAAGCAAGCCAGGCATCCTGACCACCGACAAACGTTCCTTCCCCAACCTTCCTCGCCAACTTCACAAGAGCATCCTGTAAAACATCTTCCGCATCGGCGATGGTTCTGGTCTGTTGACGGGCAAATAGGAGGAGTTTTGAGCCATGCTCTTCAAGCCACGGACGGAAGAGTGACGTGTTTTGTTTCTGCTTGGATGCTAATTTCACGTTGTTATCTGAGCTTGCCATGGGAGCGTCGCGGTTAGGGATTTTCGTCTGAATTCCTAATAGATTAACGCATTCAGACTTCCTTGCAAGGGGCCAGCCGAAACCTAAAAAGCGACCCGGCCCAGCGGACCGGATCGCTTCTCCTCAAATCTATCGGGATGAGAGCTAGGAAGAAACGAGTTCTGGCGCCAATTCTCCGCTGAGAGCCTTCATCACATAGGGCGATGGGCGGAAATTCTCGATCACGACCTCGGTGCGATCAGCCCAAATCATCCGAACCTCCTTTACGTTGAAATTAGGAGTCTTGTGAGGGGCGAAGAGGATATCATCGTGCGTGCTGTTCTCATGCTTCTTGAACATCCCGGGAACAATATCACCACCGAGATGGTCATCCCGGCCGGTCGCCAGATGGCATGTTCCCAGAACCTTCTCATCCTGGATATCCTGGTAGGAAACCGGCAAAACCTGTGTTCCAAAGCCAAGCTCACCCAGCGTCCCGGTCATGGGATCATCTGCAAGACGCGCATTGTGCTCGTCGATCGTTGCTTGATTCCCCTCAATCAGCGTGGACCTGACGACATCACGATCAACAACATCGAGAACACCCAGCGTTCCGTCTTCATACTTCATCGGGAACTTCCCGCGCGCATCCCGAGGGACAAAGTAGACCTCTCCGGCAGGGAGATTCGCTATGTCCGGTTTCGTTCCCCGGCAAAGACCGTGTGACTTCTGCGCATCCTGACCACCGAGACCCAACCAAGCAGTCAGAATCTCCCCGCCTTCCAACTCAAAGTCAATCTCGACCGAGTCCGCGTTTGTCAAAGCCGCCCGCATCTTCTCGGCGTCATCCGACACCTCTTGATAATTCACGGCCAGACCGGATCCCAAAATCACGTCATTCATTCCGTGCATGGTGGCTCCGCGGAAATTGAATTCCTTACACTTCGCTGTCAGTGGAGCAGTCGCCGACCATGTCGAGATACAGAGAACAATATCGTATTTCGAATAGATGTCGCGATCGAGCGAGAGCTGTTTTCCATCGGTATCCCAAACCTCGTCTTTCAAATCCAGATTGGATCCATAGGTGTATTTGTAAGCAAACATCTCACCACCCGACATCCCAAGCTCCTCAAGTGCCCCGCTCTTAAGCTCTTCATAAAAATATTGGTAGGCATTGTTTTGAACCTCGAACTGAGCTTCCCCCTTGAACGCAAAATCTTTGATCCACTTCTCAGGTTCTTCAAAGTCGACCAGAATACACACTCGACAACCTTGGGTTGGAGCAAAGACGGTATCGAGGAGATGGATGAGATTAAAGTCGGGGAAAACCCGCTTTTCGGGATTAAGAAGAATCTCTTCCTGAAGGTATGACGGCGTGTTCATCTCAGCTAAATTATCCTTCGCCGCAGGACCCGCAAGTGATCTTTTTGAAACAAAACTTAAACGCCGAACCCAGAGGGAGGCTCATCTTGATTCCGCAGATCCTCAAGCGCGCTCGTCATATCCTCGAGTTGAGCCCAAACTTCAGGGGCCACAAACACGGGCGCATTGTGACGCACTGCCAGCGCCAGACAGTCGCTCGGACGGGCATCAAGCTCAACGATCTTCTTCTCCATGATTTCATTTTCGGCCTTAATGACCAGCCGGGCATAAAAAATCTCGGCCTCATACCGCACGATCGTGGCGTGCAAGACCTCCGCCCCAAATGCCTCGAGCGTCTGGGCAAAAAGATCATGCGAAAGCGGCCTTGGTGGTGTTGCCCCGGCCAAAACAGCATTGATCGAAGCTCCGATCGCCGGATCGATGTAAAAGACGATCACCTTCTTGCCGTCTCCTAAAAATACCGCGCACCCTGCCGGGGTCGGCAAAAGAGCCACTGGTTCGACTCGCACAAGATCACTCATGGCGAAACAATCAACCGACTGGCGGAAAATATCCAGCGTGGACTCCTAGTAAACGTCGCGCGCGTATCGTTTCTCTTTCTTGAGATCCTTGAAGTAATCGACAGCCTCTTGTTCACCGAGGCCACCGTGGGTCTGCGCGATGGTGTGGAGGGCTTTGTCGACATCTTTGGCCATCCGCGAAGCATCTCCACACACGTAGAAATATCCCCCGCCCTGCAACCACGCCCAGAGTTCGGCACCAGACTCCAACATCTTGTCCTGAACATAGATCTTTTTCTCCTGATCCCGGGAGAATGCCAGACTGAGAGTCGATAAGGTGCCGTTTTCAACCCAGCCGTTGATCTCGTCTTCATAGATATAGTCGGTCGCACGGTGCGGATTGCCAAAAAAGAGCCAATTCCGGCCACTCGCCTTGGAAACTTCTCTTTCTTCAAGAAAGGCACGGAAAGGCGCAATCCCTGTTCCCGGCCCCACCATGATGATGTCCTTGGAAAGATCCTCGGGGAGACGAAAAGCCTTGTTATTGTGAACAAAAACCCCGGCGGAGACGTCACCGACACGATCAGACAGATACGTGGAGCAAACCCCGCCACGATCCCGCCCGTGGGTATTGTAGCGCACAATCGCCACCGTCAAATGCACCTCGCCCGGATGAGCATTGGGACTGGAGGCAATCGAGTAGAGTCTCGGCTGCAATTTCTTCAAAACACCGACAAACTCCTCTCCGTCCGAGAAGTCGGCCGGATGATCGGTGATCAGATCAATCAACTCGCGACCCCAACAAAAATCTTCGATATCCTCGCGGGTCCCGCCCTCGACGAGAGCCCGGAGAAATGGTGACCCCGAGCGCGCCGCCCACGACTCAAGCAACCTCTTATTCAAGCTACGGATGTCGTATGAAGTGATCAACGCCTCACGCAGCGAAGCTTCTCCGCCACGAGGCAAAGGAACCTCGTCCTTTATATTGAATGGGAGAAGCGGGAGCATTTCATCCACCACCTGCGCCGGATTGTGCGAGAGCACGCCCAGCGCATCACCCGCTTGATACTCCAGGCCAGAGCCTTCCAGAGAAAGCTCCACGTGAAAGGTCTCGCGAATGGAGTCTTTCCCATTGAGATCGTAGGATTTCAGCAGAGGCGATGGAAACGGATTTTTCTTACCGTAGGATTCGTCCTCCACAACCTCCTGAGTGGCCGTTGCTTTCTCCATCCCGCCCATGGCTCCGATCACGCCCTGCTTCCACTCGGCAAATTCATCGTCGTAATCAACGTCGCAATCAATCCGCCGAAACATCCGCGTCGCGCCAAAGGCTTCGAGCTTTTGGTCGAATTCAATGCCGCACTGACAATAATCCGGATACTCGCTATCCCCGAGCGCCAGAACCGAGTAATTCATTCCTTCCAAACTCGGAACCTCTTCCCCCATGATATATTCGTGCAGATCTGCCGCATTGTCGGGCGGTTCGCCATCACCATAAGTGCTGGTAATAATCAGGAGATTCCGCTCAGTAGGCAGGCGGCTCTTCTCATAGGACCCCATGTCAAAAACCTCAGGCTCATAATTCCCAGCCTTAAGAGACTTCATGAGCTTCTTGGCAACCCCCTCGGAGTTGCCGGTCTGACTTCCCCACAGAATCGTGACCGGGATGGCGGGCCCGGCCGGCTCAACCGAAACCGACTGCCCGCCAAGAGCCTTGGAAAGAAATTCACTCAACCAAGCACGCTGCTCGGCGTTAAACGGGGCGTTTTCAGGAATGACAATAGAAGAACTCATCTCAAAAAATTGCTCGAAAGAGCAGCTGCGGCAACATGGCTTCAACAGTCCCACCTTACAAGTGCGTTTCGAAGGAGAAATCGGCTTCCTTTTCAAGACCACCATGAACAGATCGATTCACCAAACCTCCTGTCTCGACAAATCACCGCTCCCAATCAAAAATTCCAGAGCGATGAAAGTTCCGGTATTCCTTATCATTCTTGCCCTTTCTCAAATCCTTGGGGGCCAATCAGTTGAAACTTCTGATAATCCAGCCCTTGGCCAGACTCGCTACCAATCCGATCTCGACGACGCCTACCAACGTATCGACCCCATCAAGGACGGCTGGAAATCCGAGGCCCTCGCAGCCCAATACGACGACCTCCTCGCCACTTTCATCGACGACCTCCTCCACCAGCGACCCTCCGAAGTCATCTCCCCGGACTTCACCTCCTTTCAGCTCCTCAAACCCACAACCACTCTCATCTTCGAAAACGCCGGTCTCAGCGTCCGCCGTTCCAACCATGATGACAAAAATTCTTCCTACTCAAAAATAACCCCGCGCCCCGAGGTTAGTTTGAAAGCTAAAATCAAAACGACCACCGTCCGCCAAGGCTTCACCCGATCCCTGGTCACCCTTAAGTCCCCCCTCCTCCAAATCAATGCCGACTGGCACTGTGTCTGGACGGAAACCACCCCTCCCCTGCTCAAACAGATCTCTGTTCCCCACCATGAGGAAGTCTCCCAATCCGGCCCCACCCAGCTCCTCTCCGACGTTACGGCCTCCGCCTTCGCCAAAAATCCCTCTTACCAATCCCAGCTCCTCCAATCCAGCGACCACTGGCGCCTCCGCCTTCCCCGCGACTTCGGGCTCGATGCCCCAGCCAACCACGGCCTCGCCCTCGGCGACGTCAATGGCGACGGTCTCGAGGACCTCTACCTTTGCCAACAAGGCGGACTCCCCAATCTCCTCTTTCTCCAAAATCCCGACGGAACCCTCACCGACTTTTCTGCCGAATCCAAAACCGATTGGATGAACTACTGCGCTGCCGCCATCTTCGTCGATCTCGACAACGACGGCGATCAGGACCTCGTCGTCTCGCAGGATTTCAAAACCCTCTTCATGGAAAATCTGGATGGAAAGGGCCACTTTGAGATCTCATTCGGCATCAGCACAAAAGGTCAGAGTTTTTCGGTGAGCTCCGCCGACTTCGACCAAGACGGTCTCCTTGACGTCTACATTTGCGGCTATAACCCCTCCTTTTCCGTCGCACGCGCCGGAGCACTCGGCGAGCCCATTCCCTTCCACGATGCCAACAACGGCGGGCCCAATATTCTCTGGCGAAACATGGGCGACTGGACCTTCGAAGACATCACCGCTCAAACAGGCCTGGACCAGGACAACACCCGTTTTTCCTTCGCCGCCTCATGGGAAGACTACGATCAGGACGGCGACCTCGATCTCTATGTCGCCAACGATTTCGGCCGTAACTGCCTCTACCAAAACCGTGGCCCGCAAGCCGACGGCAAGCTCCCCTTCTTCGTCAACATCGCCGCCCCCCTCGGCATCGAGGACTCTGCTGCCGGCATGTCCACCAACTGGGGTGACTTCAATCGCGACGGCTGGATGGACCTCTACGTTTCCAACATGTTCTCCAGCGCCGGAAAACGCATCACCAGTGAGAGCCGCTTCCTCAAGGAACTCGATCAAGACAAAGAAACAGCTTCCACTTTCCGCCGCATGGCTCGCGGCAACACCCTCTTCGCCGCCAATGGCAAAGGCGGCTTCACCGATGTCTCCACTCAAACCAAAACCGCCATGGCCCGCTGGTGCTGGGGCTCCACCTTCGTCGATCTGAACAACGACGGCTGGCTCGATATCCTCGCAGCCAACGGCTTCATCACCGCCGAAGACACCGGCGACTTATGAAGTGTCTACTGGCGACAGGTCGTGTCGCAATCTCCCCTCGATTCCCGGAACCCCACCGGCCTTGAATCCTACCGCCAAGGATGGAAGGCCCTCAATCGCCTCCTTCACGAAAACAAATCCTTCTCCGGTCGCGAAACAAACAACGCCTTTCTCAACTGCGGCGATGGAGGACCCTTCGCAGACGTTTCCACCGCCATCGGCTGGGACTTCGCTGACGACGCCCGCGCCATCGGCCTCATCGACTACGATCAAGATGGCGACCTCGACCTCTTCGTCACAAATCGCACCGCTCCCCGCGTCCGACTTCTTCAAAACAACCTCAAATCCGACGCCTCATTCCTGGCCCTCCACCTCACCGGCAATGGCAAAACCACCCCGCGCGATGCCATCGGAGCCCGCGTCGCCGTCCACCTCAAAGACCAAGCCATCCCCAGCCTCCGCACCCTCCACGCCGGCCAATCTTTCCTCTCCCAATCCTCCCGCTGGCTCCACTTCGGCCTCGGAAAAGACGCGACCATTGAAAAAATCATCGTCCACTGGCCCGGCGCAAAACCACAAACCTTTACCAACATCCAGCCCAACCAATTCCTCCACCTCACCCAAGGTTCCAACACCGCGACCACACGTTCCAAGCCCGCCCCAAATATCCTCAAAGCCTCCCCTCAAACTCTTCCCCCGGTCACCTCTCTCGCCCGCATCATTCCACCCGCCGGAAACGCCGTCCCCGACCTCCCCACCGCCGACGGAAAAACCCTCGCCTTCAAAACCACCACCCTCATCTCTCTTTGGAGCCGCACCTGCCCCCACTGCCGGCAAGAACTCACCACCCGGGCGAAAGAATTCCAAAAATTACAAACCTCCGGCATCAACCTCATCCTCTTCGCCACCGACCAGGAACCCCGCGCTCAATGCGATGCCTACCTCAAATCCATCGGCTCCACCTTCCCCGCCGAAATGGCCTCCCCACAAGCCGTCGAAATGCTCGACGCCCTTCAAGCCTCCATCGTCGATCTTTGGATACCCATCCCCGTCCCCTCCAGCTTCCTCGTCTCTGCCGAAGATGAACTCCTCGCCATCTACCGCGGCCCTGTCACTACGAACCAAGTCATCACCGACGCCCGACTCGCCACCGCAACTCCCCTGCAGCGCCGCAACGCCGGCACCCCCTTCACCGGCCGCTGGGTCGGAGCCCCCGACCCCGCCACGCCACAGCGCACGACCACCCAGCTTCTCCAACGCGCCCGCCCTGACCTCGCCATCACCTACCTCAAATCCGCCCTCGCCAAACCCTTCGTCAAAGGCACCAAAATCAACCGTGCCGACAACCTCCTCCTTCTCGGTCAACTCCTCGGCCAACAAGCACGCCCCTCCGAAGCCATCTCTCCCCTCAAAGAAGCCCGTAAACTCCTCCCGGAAGACATTCGCACCCTCCGCCTTCTCGCCACGGCATTCTTCGAAACCGGCGACCCGGCCAAAGCCTTCAAAACACTCGATGAAGCCATTATCCTGCACCCCCAAAATGCCGACCTCCATCTTGATGGCCGCCTCCTCGCAACCAAATCACAAGACCACCCGAGAGCTCTTTACCATCTCGAAAAAGCCGCCGATCTGACTCCCGGCAATCCCTCGCTTCGACTCTCTCTCGCACAATACCAGGTCGGAAACGGCCAAGCGCAAAAAGCCATCGAAAACTGCAAAACCATCCTGCGCACTTCTCCCCGCTTCCTTGATGCTGCCGCCTTCCTTTCTCGAATTCTATCCACCCACCCCAACGAGAAAATCCGCTCCCCAAAAGAAGCTCTGGCCCTCTCGACACGCCTCTGCCAAATCACCAAAAATGGAAACAATGGCTACCTCTTCTCTCTTGCCCTCGCCAAAGCAAACCTCGAACAGTTTGACGAAGCCGAAAAAATCATCCTCCAATTCCACGACCCTGCCGGCCCCTTACGTGGCAACTTCACCAAACAAGTTCATCAAGCCCTCACCGCCATCCGTCAAAACAAACCTTACCGAACGGAGGGTTGGCAATAAAAATTACGTGGAGCCGCTCTGCTGCTCACGAGGAAAGGCTCTCTCAAGAGTGCCCCCACTTCACTCCCCCTTCTCCCACTCCACAAATTCCGACTTCAAAAATCCCGCTTCGTCCACCTTCTTCCATCGCTGAATAATCTTCTGAGCAAGTATGTTCATCTTTGGGATGAACTGCTCTTCGACCCTTTCTTTTTCCCAGTCGTTTGTGGCCTTGGCCAGTTTCAGATCCCACCTTTCCCGAGCCTTCGCCGGAGGATGATTCCACGTATCCAAAGCTTCCCGAAAATCCCTCTCAGTTTTCAACTTACTCAAAAAACTTTCCGGACGAATCGGTGAAAAGTCCGTGGTATGATAAAGCGTCATCCACCCGGAAAGGCTCCCCGCTAGTAAAAGGTCGGCCAGGTCTCCCTGATAAATTCTGAGAGGATGATTCTGGGTCTTCTGGGTCTCTTCCCAATAAGCCAGCATCCCCACGGGATCCTGATGGGCCCATTCCGCTGACACCAGTGGCCAGGAATAAAACCGTTCGGCGACATAATCATCATCCTCATCGTCATCCACCCAACGTTCACGGATGAACTCCAACGCGGTCAACGGATCAATCTCAGCGAGTCTCAAGATCATCGCCTTTACCGCAAATGAGAGCTTCCCCTGGTATTCCTTCTCCGGACATTCCTCCATCTCACGCTCCAGCCCCTTCATATTCAAACCCTGCAATCGCTCCAAAGCTGCCAGTTTTTTTTCAGCGGAATTCGCTCGACCCAAGTCCCGATAGACTCCCCGCCCTGCCTCCTTACCAGGCCTCGCCAACCTCTCGGAGCGTAGCTCCATCAAATCCTGATCTTCGCGAACACGGTGGCCGGGTAAAAACGCCCACACCACTCCTGCCAAAACCCCACCAAGACAAGCAGACGTCCAAAATCTTGAGTTCATTCCTCACCTCCTTCCCCATTCTTCGGTATTTCATCAAGGCATGACTTCTGAAATTCCGCCGCCAAATCCGGCGGCAATAATTCCAGGTAATCCTGTTTGGTCATATTACCTCTGCCATTGGATCCTCGTGTCCTCTCCAATTGATACCACCTCAACCAGGAAACCTCTTTCAGCTCTCCGTAGGGTTCGTGATTGGGAAAAGTTGACAGATATCTCGCTTTTTTTTCGGGGTATAAGCTCACTTCCTTGGATTGACCCGAAAACAAAAACACATATTTCCAAGCCGCAGCTTTCGACTGATCGTCAAAGCCCTCGACAAATCTTTCGACCCCTTCAAATCCTTGGTCGGCAAAAACTCTTCTCCCCAAAAGCTGTCCCAAATGATCCGCGACGGTATCATCATTGTCCCTCTGGTGAGGATCACTTTTTCGCCGTCGGGCAACTTCCATCATAAAAAGACTCCCTTTACTTCCCAACCCATCCAGTTCGTCCCAATGATCACTCAACCAGGTTGACGCTTCATCCAACGCAATATCACTCCATTTCATAAAGGCCATTGTTCCGAGCCGACCTTGACCATCCTGTCTCTTATACACATCTCCGAGCCCACGAGACCGAGGCTGATCTC